>Ga0209498_1002167_pt1 | contig 11973 bp, 22 predicted proteins | sample WalLakDeSediment_FD_184131 | JGI IMG/M metagenome (GOLD analysis project Ga0209498, IMG submission 184131) | Lake sediment microbial communities from Walker lake, Nevada to study Microbial Dark Matter (Phase II) - Walker Lake 11/02/13 Deep... | ecosystem: Environmental > Aquatic > Freshwater >...
CAGTAGGTGAACACTTGATCCTCGTACATGAGGGTTACGTAAGGGATCAACTGTTTGAAGGCTGGATCTTCTTCTGCAGCGTCTCGCGGCATGAGTCTTGCATCTTCCATCATGCGCCAGAGCGGCTGGATGTTGGCCGTGATGCCGGTCTCGAAGTTGTATTGAATTGTGGGGACGACTAGTACTAGTTCATTGCGGGTCATTGCTGGCTCCAGTTGTTCTTGAGATGGTTGGCTGCAAAAGTACTTAAAAATTTTGGTCGGCCGCCGCCACCAGGCATACTTGCTTCTTGCTCGACTGAAGCTTGTCTGTCACACTCTTCGCAACAAACAAAGCCTCCGTAGTAATTCGCCGGGCAGCGTTTCTTCGTTACCGGGTGATACGCTTGGCCGCCTAAATGATAAGCTTTACCTATTAAAATCTTTCCGCAGTTACGGCAGACAGCGGGATTATCCATTGGGCCTGGTAAAACGGGCTATTAATGCCAAAATGTCTGGGGTGACTCCTTCGTCGAAGTTGTATTGAATTGTGGGGACGACTAGTACTAGTTCACTCATGATACGTCCTTCTTGGTTCGGAAAAATCGTCTTTAAGGCAGAGGGTATACTTACCGTCTATCGCGTCGCGGTGATCTAAAGTGTGCTCGAAAATATAATAACGTTGAAGAAATGGTGACGTTACAAGTGCGTGTGTAAAGGTTATGGGCCGTTTTGCTTCGTATCGGAATTTGATTACTATAGGTTCGTTTATTTCATAATTTACTTGTATTCGGCACCGGTGATGTTGCTGTTTATTATCAATAAGGTGAATATGCCAATCTGGCTCTATTCTGATCCAAAGTATAAGCGCGATAATTGTTATCATGGCCAGTAGAATCCAGCTCATTCAACTATGTCCTTGACTGATTGTGGTATATCCCGCGGATATGAGCCCGCCGGTTTGTCTTCACCATCAACCTTTAACACTTGAAACCAGAATATGCCACTGACTAAAGAGTGAGCGGTGACCCGGCCTTCGTAAGTCCCTTGGATAGCATTACGTACTTTAACTAGCGTACCGATATCAGGTAGCGTCATACATGAACCCCTTCAATTAAAATGTTTGAGCCTAAAATTTCATCAGTGCTGATTGGGTTAAATGTGAGTACTAGGCCGCCAGTCCTAGTGTCGCGGCAGATGTAAGTTTTCTTAACGACAAATTCGGTAGACCAAGGTGGTATCGTTGCAAAAGAAACATTCTCAGCCGCAACTTCAATCACGCTTTGATCCATTTTATCGACAATGAGTGCCATGCTCCCGGCTTCATTGCCATCGGACCACTGACTCCAGCATTGAAATAGGCCGTAGCCCACTTTATCGAGCGTCTTGTACCAGCAGTTCATGCTTTATTGCTCCAGGGAATTGTGCTTGAGTAATGAGATCCCATGCACAAAGTAAGAAATCTTCAGGCATATAACCTTTTGTAATATAATCATTAAATACTTGTTGGAGCGTTCCGCCTTCGGGTAAAGGTGCTTTTACGAGCTGACTACAGTGATAATCAAATACGATTTCAATAGCTTGCTCTATAAAATCACCACGCTGTGCTTGTCGCTCTTCTTTTGAAGTACTTTCAGGTAATTCTGCAATTAGTTGGTTAACTAACTCTTCCGGAGGAGAGTAGTCAATAATGCCGTTGTCATCGTGATAATGTTTAGTCATTTTAATCAATAACCCCGTTCTGCCCTGTCTGCACAGCGATCACACTGATAACCTAATTGTACATCTTTACGTGTTAAAACATTTTCAGTTTTACAAGTCGGACACGGGTAAATCCGCGGATTATTCCGCGTTGCCCGACGTAATGCTGACCGGCCGCCGGGGTCAGCGAAATCGTCATCGTCATCGTCATCGTCATCGTCATCGTCATCGTCATCGTCATCGTCATCGTCATCGTCATCGTCTTCGTCTTCGTCTTCATCGAAGTCGTCGACGCAGTCATATCCGTCGAAGTCGTAGAAGTCGTCGTATTCATCTACACACATCGAATTGGCTCCTCTTTTGTCGGGACATGATAATTATTATCACGACACCATTGAACGTACTGTGGGTGTGGCGTGAGCAGCTTATATTGGCTACCTGATCTCGTCGTTACCACATCACCTTTAACTTTAACTATCGGTGAAGTTCTCACCCAATGCCCATCCTCACGATAACCACGAATGCATTGCTGTGGGGCAGCGTACACATCTTCACCGTGAGAACCCACAACTGACCAATTAGCTAATTCTGTCATTTTCGCGTCTCCACGTAGGGCCGTCAGGCCCAGACCGCCGTCACACGGTTGAAGTCCGGAGTTTTATCAATTAGACACCGTGATAAGATTTATCAAAATAACGTGCCGATAGTTTGGTCCATAACAACTAAGTTGCAATATATTCTTTTATTATACTCTATAGTTTACTTTACTCTCATATGAGTAATAACTTTAAGACACTTTGTTATAACTTTGGTAAACTCCAGCCGCGTGATAATCCCCGATCTGCGACCATTTACGCGTTCGTAAATGGTACGCCCGCGTGGTTTCGTGGAGTTTTCGGGTCTTAGGTCACGTCCAGCCGCCAACCTCTTACACTTCAAGGTCTATTTTGTCCGAATAACCCGCACGTAAAAATGCTGACTTCAATTTATTGCGTATACGCTGCCGTTGTTGATGTACAGCTTGCGGGGCTACGCCGCGTGATTCTGCAATTGAAACTAGTGACTCGTCGGTTAAAAGTAAACAGACTTGTTCTGATGTAAGTTGATCTAAAAGATAATTTATATCAATAATTAAATCTAACTCAACCCGTGGATCATAGGTTGACTTTTTTATTGTACACCTGCGTGGGAATCGTTTTTGTCGCATTTCTTTTGAAAGTTCACCGCGAAGTTTCCACCACAGCCACGTGGTAAAATGTACACGCCCGATTTCAAAATCTTGAATTGCTTCATATACGGCCAGCCGCCCAATTTGAGCTAATTCATCTTCATCAAAATAATCCTTAAAGTGCATCAAGTGGCCAACTAAGAACTTTCTTACATGATAAAAAATATCATCGTATAAATTATGTTGTCCTGCTTGATATAGTACAATAAGACTATTTATATCGGCGTCGTTTGGTCGGCCTTCGCCGACGAGTGTTTCAGAGAATCGCATGCTAATTTTGATCTGGTTGTAATTTGTAGGTGTTCGGGGTTCATACACAACGGCTCGCCGCACGTGTCTACCACCACTTCAGACGGCGTCAATTTTCGACCTAAATGGTATTCCATAAATAGCCTGCGAGCCGAGGCGGTCTGCCGCCCGTGGCGGACAACGGGCCGACGCTGCGGTGCAGGTCCCATCCAATAATGGCATCCGGCTGTAATACTAACCGAAGACAAAAGTCGCGGCAGGGTGATCATGGACAACCGGATAAACAATATCATCTTCAGTTTGAATCCCGTAACCACAAAAATAATGTTCAGGCAGACCGCGCTTAATTAGCAATTTCTTAGCCTCTTCAAGGTCTTTCGCCATCGCCACGGCTAGCCCTGATCGGTACTCCACCAGAGCCACCTGCCAGACGTACAGTTTCATTGAATCTTTTGGCATATTTTTCATTTACCTCCACAGGGATGAAATACCATTTTTGTTCCACAATAGCCAGTGGCTCGCCGATGGGGACCATATGCGGGGAGCCGGCTTTATTTGTTCCTTCAAGGGTGCCTGGATAATCTAAATAATAATCTGGACTAACTGGTACCGTGGCAAAACCTTTACTGAGCAGAAATGCGATCACTTCCGACCAGTGTATAGGTTCTCGGTGCCCGACGCCAGCATAAATGTCAAGATTAAGTGTTTTTTGAATTGAGTCGGCTATGCAGTTCACGATCAATTTCGGCTACTATGAGGGCTCCGGCTTTAACAAGCTCTCGGATACGGTCATCTGGAGTTGGTTTCCATTCTTCATTATCAAATGGCCAGCCGTTTGGTGGATCATCAGCTGGCCGCAGGCGGCTGGGTAATGCATAGCAGACCGCTGCTAAAACTAAATCATCTTTAGAATAACCAGCATCATGTCCGACTGTATAACCTTCTTCTTGAATCTGCCGTTCACGTTCAGCTTTGATAAGATTTATCGAATCGAATTCATAAAATGATTTTGACACTTCAACCACGCCGTAGCCCAGATCGATTGCTTGTAGTGACACTTGGCGACCTTGATAAGTGACCTGGTCTGCCTCGTCTAAAAGAATCTTATGCCAGTCTTTGTGGCTTAATCTTTCTTTGAAGCTTTTTTCGGTACAGTGTCTGATATCAAGCACGCTATCTCCTTCAAAGTTAGCTTTAATACCTCCTCACACTCTTCACGCGTGACCCCATCGCGTCCGCCATATTGTAAAGCTAACTTAATAAGCTTATCAGGTTCACTTCGAAATTCAATGGGTAAACGTAAACATTTAAAAAACGGTTAAAACTCGATCAGGGGTCATATTTTATATCAATTTTCACTTCGGATGACGTAGCCCAATTTACGATGCAAAGGATAATTAAAGTCAAAATTACAGTAAAAACCGGGGTAATGTTTTCAATAAATTGACAAACAAACAAAGTTGATCCCCCTGTTAATAAATACTTAAGTAAAGTTAATTCCTCCGATGTTGGGAATCTAAACAATTGTAACCTCCACGGGTGCTGGGAGTTCCAAGATTAAAGCCCCTGGAATCTCGAAGTATTGATTTGGATAACATTCGCGGATTAAATCTGCATAACTGGGAAACTGTAAAAGTGTGTCGTACCAGTAACCTTTAGGGTTTGTTTCGATCGGGACTTGCACCGCCACCGAATTCAATCTCGCATGACATTAGTGTTAGTAGCACTAAAATATTCGCACAAACTCGGTGGGCACGCTCAAGCTGAAGAGGCGTTGACGACTCTTGAAAAGTTATCTGAGTGTCAAAACCTAAACAGGTTCCGAGTTCTTTTGTATATGCAGTTAAGTTCTCAAAAATTTCTTGGGGTATCATGGTAAGTTAATTAACCCAACCCTTGACGTGGCGGCGTTGACGATTCCTGAAAAGTCATCTGGATCAGGCAATCCGGCTTCGCCCCGAGCTCTTCTACATTCGATGATATCCCTTCGAAGATCTCTAAAGGAGTCATATACGTCCTTACCTTTCATATAGTCGATGGCTGCGAAAAATTCAAACGAATCAGGGTTGCTTTTCATTAAAATATGAGTTAAATTATCAAGAAACTTGCAGCGGGCATCCGACGACTCGCGTGATTCCGTTAGGAATATATGGCCGGACGAATATGCCAGCCAGCACTGCGTGTACATCCCGATTAAAGTTTCTTGAAACCCTTTGCTTACCTGCCCGCGGAAGGACGCGATACGCAAATTAGGTTGATCATGGCCTGGTACGGGCTGACCGCATAACTGCTCAATTGCCCCGATAAAATCACTATCGCCGCCGATTAACCACGAGTAGGTTGTTAGCTGAACAGCCCACTGCTCGTCGCTAGCTTCGAGCGGCTGGTCCGAAATTGTTAAACCTGCTAATTGTTTTTTCGTCACGCTGGCGTGCATTTTACGGTGGGAGCGTGACGGCTTGCAGTGTCGGAAATCCCAGCCATCGCGGCAGATGATATACCCAGGCGATGGACTAGTCGTTGATTTGGCACAATAACCGTTGACTTTCCAGTCTAGGATAATCTTGTAGCCGTTATAATGATAAGACATATCAGGAATACCGTAGATCGGTACTTCTAAACCGTCGAGAGTTAATACTTGACGCAGTGGGAACTCGAATTGGGGTGGTTGATTAGTCTCTAGCAGAATATCAGCCAGTGCCCCGCATCTCTCATATTGTGTCAAGCAGTGGATGCCGGCATTTGTAGCCCAGTCCATGAGTTCCGGGTTTACTTGTTGAGCTAACAATGTTCTTGCTGAATATGGGTGATCAATGGCTACTTCGTTGTAATAATGTTTATATAGTCGTGCCTTGATTAAGGCATCAAACGCCGAGCCGACGGCCGCTGGCTGTGTTTGTTCTGATCGCGGTAGTTGTTCGTCGGCACAATACTTGAGATACCATAATTCGGGATCACGCTTGTAAAGCATTAACGACGTTGGGGAAAGAGCTCTAATTTCTCGCATGTCTCACCAAATAACGGACGAAATCACTTTTGTCCACAGGCACACCCCATGTTGGTTGGCGTTCACTTAACCACTTTAATGCGTCCGTGATCATTACACGATGTTTTTCGCCGTATTTAATCACAAGTTCTTCTGTAAGCCTTTCACGGAAAATGGGTTCTAATTCTTGCATAATTTCATTAAACCGGCTAAGTAAATCGCGTTCTTGCATTAAACGCCCGCTGATCATGCTGCAGGATTCTCTCAGACGTTCTAAAGATGGTCTCATCAAATATACCTCCGTTCAATGCATTTAGCAATATAACCTAGACGGTCAATCGGTTCATTTATTGCTAATTCTCTTGCATGTACGAACCTCAGAGGCTCTTCCCACTCCGAGAGGGTTAAAAGCACGGGCAACTGGAAACCGGCTGCTCCTTTATGGCCCCCGCCGCCGTATTTCTTAGCAATGTCAGACATGTCCATGTCTGAGTCGTCGGCGTACAGGGAGTATTTCCATAAGTTGCCGTTGATAAATTGTATCACCATCATACCGTCATACTTGGTGGGGTCCCAAATTGACTTGAAGCGGTGGGAGCCCTTTTCACCACCGATCACGGTGAGGAATCTGTACCCCTCAAAATCAAACGTGAAGGCTTGCTGCTTGATGAGGGCCGCTTGCATCCGGTTGACGCATCTGAGCATCAACCGTCCGTCGTTTGCAAGCCATGTAACTGTCGTGTCATCTTGAAATAAATGCCTCCATTCTGAATAAGTGATTGCCCAATTCTCAGTAAGTAGAGTCATGCAAAACGGATTGACCATAGATTCCCAGTCTGGCCGGTCTTTCTGCCATGTATCAGCTGCTCCAATAAGTTCTACTGCAAATGGGAGCGGCTTGTCTGGAAAAAAATGTTCCCACGTCAGGACACACGCGGCTTTCGTTGTGTCGATGGTCCCGGGGAGACCGATTGAGGTTTTGTGATGGTCGATGACCATTAAATTCGCTGGCAGCTGGTCGCGGGGTGTGCCTTGCGGACTAAAATCTAAAAATAAGTTTAACTCAGCTTCGGGGTCCAAATTGATTGGACAATCCTCGTAATCCACACCGTGGTAAACAGCTTTGTCGCCGTAATGTAGGTAAGCAATTGCTCCCGAACATTTGCCGTCTAAGTCTGCTCGGTGATAGTATATGTTAATCGTCATCCAAACCTCGTTTCAGAATAGTGTTAAGCCGGTGAAGTTGCCAGTAGATTCCGACAAGCACGGATATAATACCACTAAGCCCAAATAATAAGCCTAAGTTAACCATCTAAGCTTTCTTCCCGACATCATACCACGCGGTCCGCCGATTGGTGGCCGATTCAAATGCGACTAAGCAGTTCATAAGGTATTCGGCCAAAATAAAGTCAGGGGTGTCGCTAGCATTTTCCCGGCTGTGTTTGTTGATAAGACTTATCAATTCTTGTTTGAAATCTGTCCGGATGCCCCAATCATCTCGGGGCGGCGTGGGATTCATGAATGTCTCAACCGGAATAAGGTTGTTAATACGACAAAATTTATCAATCAGTAATACAACTTCAGGGCTTAGCTCTAATGTAAGGCTGTCTGGTCTCGAAACTAACCAAGTTATAAAAGCAATAAGCGTCTCCTCGGGTGTCATATCTTTAAGTGAACACTTACCGCCGGACTGAACCATATTTAAGCGGTTAGATTCTTCAAACCCATTTGCCCGGCTAAAGTCTGTGGCTAATTTTTTAGCCCTCCCAGACCCAAAACCTTGGCCGACAATAATGGGATCAACCTGGTTTATAAAAGCGTAAAGTGCTCCTGTCGGTGTCATGCTTCTACCTTCCAACAAAGTTTGTCTAATACTGATACGTGGTAATCCAAATTTAATACCGCAAATAAGGCTGCTTGTTCCGCATCAGATAAATTTGTTACGTCAATTCTGGCGTCATTTGACATAATAGTTAAATTTGATTTTGGGATGGGTAATTCGAAATGTTTAGGTGCAATAATCATTAGCACATCGCGGGATGGTTGCATAGCCATAAAAGAAGCCGGCGACTGTTGCCAGCCGCCGGCTTCAAGATGCCGACAACTACCGGCGACAGCAGATCAGGCCAGCAATCGACCCCCGGGCGACTGCGATGACTTGCCGAACGGGCTTCAAGCTACGGACAGGCAGTTTAGGTCTCGGGGCCGGAGCAACGATGGCCGGGGCCGGGGCCGGGGCCGGAAACACATCAACGATCGGGGCGGCTTCCGCGTCCACGGTGAGAAATGGCGAATCGGCAGCTACTGCGAGTCCAGGCAAACAAAGCAAACAAAGCAAACAAAGTAGAAAGCGAATCATGCTCTCCTCCTCTTGAAACGGGCTTCGACGGGGATTCCGTCATTTGTGAAACTACGATACGTAAACGTTAAAATTGATCCCAGAGGGTAAAGTGGATTATAAATATCGTCCGTGATAAGTTTGCCAGGATTTTCGATTCCTACATCGGCTGCACAAGTGCCGGTTTCTTTGAAAACCATCTGACAGTCTTTGAAAGGGAAACCTGTTCCCGATAAAATAAATCGTTTCCCGTTCATCTCCACAAGCACGCCGCCCATTACTCCCATACGCGTACCGACGGCGGTGCCTGTAAGAGATTTACGCATATCAGGTTCTTTTCCCCAATAATAGCCAACCACAACCGCCTCGGCGTCTTGAAGCGGCTTGTGTTTAAGCATATTACGGGTGCGAGCACACTGATAAAGCTCGAACGGTCGCCGGTAAATAAGCCCCTCGCCGCCTTCAGCTAGCACCCGGTCTAGCATCCGGTTAGCTGCCTCGTCGGCCGCTAATGGGGTGGCAGGAAGTTCAACCTGCTCAACTGGCATAATGCCTTGAGCTAAAAGATACTCGTAGCGTTGACTAAAAGGTAGCATCGTGGGGACGCTACGGGCTTTTAGTTTACACCACCAGTAATAAGCGTCTTCTGAAATGATAATATTAGCAGTTCGGGTTTCGATCCGGCCTGGCCGAAGAAACTGCTTCACATCTACCGCGTCTAAATAACACGGGAAGACTAAGTCCCAATTAACATCGGGATCAAATTTAGAGACGATGCTGCGGAGCATCTGAAATGAATTAGGGCCGGCGTAAAGTTCCAGGTCTACTGGAAAGTCCGGGAGTTGATCTAAAAAGTAACCCGGGGCATGGATCACATTGCCGTTGCGAGACCATAGGCCAGTGGCCTCGTGACCTTGGTCACGGGCAGACCATGTTACAGGTCTATTGGCAAACGGCACGTCTTCTTTCACCATGCCCCGGGTCGGTGGCACCCACACAGCCCGCATACCGTCCAACTTGATGGAAGCCAGCAAACCACCAAGATTTTCGCTGCGATATGGCTGTGCGAGCGGAACAAACTCACGCTTCATGGGTTGCGTAGAAATCCTGCCGGGCCGCCTCTGTCGCATCATCTTCGCCGCAGAGAGCCACTTTGGCGTATTCCGAGCAAAGCTCCAACTGCTCGTCATCGAGATATTCATGAATCTCGACTTCGAACGACTTGCCGCTGGCCGCTGGCCGGACTACTCGGATGCTGGCCACAGGCAGTACATCGACCTCACACAGGACCGGATGATCCGCAAACTTGTCGAGCAGTGCATCGCGAGATTTGCTATTTAATATCATTTTTGTCCCGGCGAGGTCCGTCGAAGCAAAATCACGCAAAAACCACGTCTGGCCGTTGGCCGCGAGTTCGGGCATCAGGGGCACCATTGTGGCATATGCGAAAATTTCATCCGTCTTGCCGTGGGCAAGCTGGCAGTGAATACGAACCGGCAAACCACGGAGCCCCTTCAAAATAGCACCGGCTTCGGGCTTGGCGGCGGCGGCTCGGCGGGAACGCAATGTCTGCATGATCGGGCTAGTTTTGTCGAACATCTTCAAATCTTTCTTTCAGTTGGGTAATTTTCTTCCGAGTATAACCGTACTTGTTAATCAATTCTGTTTGATTGTAGCCTGCGGCCACTAAAACTACATACTTTAAAAGTTCTGGATCACGTTCAAATTGATCTAAAAAATCAACATGGTTGAAGTGCTCCCTGTGTGGTACATGTACTAATATTTCATCTGGTTGCTCCTTTATGGTGTTATTTTTTGCACGTCGACGTGCCCGTTGACGTAAAGCGTTCGTCGTAGGACCATAAACTTTCAATTCATCAATTACATCTGTAAGCAGTCGCGTGCGTACAACTGTAATAAATATTCTACAACGCTGATCATCGTCATTTACTTGTTTAATCAGTTTTGTAGCTATTTCTCCCGCAATGCTTGCAGCCGTATTTTCATCAATTCGACTCCGGCGTGCAAATTTAATTGCGGTGTCAATTGCGAACTTTGCGAAGTCCATTCAAATACCGCTGCAACTCAAACGACAGACTATCATTAAGTTGCTTAGGCTGTGTGGATTCAAATAGTCGATCTGTCTCTTGCTGACTTGGCGGTTTGATAATCCTTCGCGATTTTTGTGCTGGCTGTATTCGGGGCATATTGAGTCGACGTTTAATAGCACGACCTTCACGCTCCGCAGCATCATCAATTCTCATTTTTATTCCCTCGTAAAATTAAGCGGCGTAATGTTTTCAATTCCCTCCAAGTCATCCGAAGCAATTTGCGTGCCTCGATATAAACTTGTGTTTCACGGGCATCCCGTGTAAGTTTGTCGGCGGCCCAAGCTTGTAATACGCCCGGCGGCCGCAAGTCACGTGCTTTGCGAAAAATTATCAACGCCTCGGACTTTCCAAACTCTTCAAGCTGCTGGGTTGCCCGCTCCAGAGTAGCTGGAGCAATTTTTGCTGGTAAACGTAATGGCCGTTCGACGGCCCCAATTTCAACCAATTCTGGTTCTACTTCAAACCAGCCCTGATAAAATCTATCAAGTTCCGGTGTTTTGATAATACCCTCCAATCTACTATTAGTGGTTTTTGATAACATTATCACTGGGTTCTTAGCAGAATCTACCCGATAATTAAACACCGGAAAACAACAAAAGTTTCGATGATAATGAAAATTTTCTTATTATCATTTTGATAATGCTTCTCATTTTGATATTAGTCACATGACCATTCATGTAGCAGCCGAATAATAGGTGAGATATCTAATTCAGGTAAAACTTCCCAAACTACCTTTCCATGTCGGGCTTTAAGCAAAATTTTACCTCTACTATTTCTTATCGTAGCTAAACCGAGTTCCGCTGAAGCTTTACAGGCCCAACTTTTTTGATAATCAGACGTTTGACACACAGGTGTCGAAGTAGATGCTTCCCAATATACATTGGGTTCGCCTAAACAAGTTACTCCAGGAACTCGGCGAGGAAATAAATCAAAGCGCAAATCCACACTCAATGACCTGTGCCCCATCACGGATTGCTTGAGCAAATTCTTCAAGTGTGATAAATTTTATCTTATAGTCACCGTTGGCATCAAAGATTAACTCATTTAATTCATCTTCCAATGCTTCACCAGTATCTTCGCCAATAATGATATCATTAAACCGCGTCCAATCACCGTTAGCCACAAAATATTGTGGCCCGTCTTCAATCCAGATTACGGCTGTTTTCATAAGAACCTTTCCCAATTTGGGGGCTTGAAAAGCTTACTGTATTCTTCTGGGGTACCGTCGGTTAATACCCAGACTTGAACACCTGCTAGTGCAAAGTCTGTGATAAATTTTATCTGAGTGTCCCGAAGTTTTTCTCCGGGCTTCTTCATCTCAATCCACCGTGGACCGTATTCTTTATGGGCGACATATAAATCCGGCCACCCATGACTAAACA
>Ga0209498_1002168_pt1 | contig 11969 bp, 10 predicted proteins | sample WalLakDeSediment_FD_184131 | JGI IMG/M metagenome (GOLD analysis project Ga0209498, IMG submission 184131) | Lake sediment microbial communities from Walker lake, Nevada to study Microbial Dark Matter (Phase II) - Walker Lake 11/02/13 Deep... | ecosystem: Environmental > Aquatic > Freshwater >...
ATTTTATTTCCAAGGTCAATTGCTTTTTCCATTGTAGCAACTGCTTCTTTATTCATTCCAAGCTTATTCTGAATCTGGGCTTTTACTCTTGTATTCCAGTAAACCTCATTGATTAAGCAGGAGGCTTCAATCCATTTTAATCCTTCATCAAGATTTACATTGTTCGTTAAGCAATATTGTGCCGCCTGGAACAATGGTGACCAGCTAAGTTGCTGACGTGCTTTGGTTAAAGTTAAATCCTGTGTATTTGTTTCAAGAGTAAAAGAAACCTTTATTTTATCCCACAATAAGTTCACAGCTGCTGAATTATCAGTAACATCCGTAAAGAGGAAAGTCATTCTTTCCATAAAATGATGTTCTTCGGGTTTTGCCTTCACTCTTTGTATTTCTTTTTCAGTATTAAATGAAGAAGGACCGTCAACCCTTGCATCCTTGCTGAAAATAATATCCCATTCATCTTTTCTTGGAACAGAGTGTATTCCATAAGTACCGGCAGGTAACTCAGTACCGTTTATTTTAACCGGATCATCAAACGTAATTGTGGTTAATTCATTTGCGCCTGTACGCCAGACTTCATTATAAGGCACAAGTTCTCCCCAAATCACTCTTTTGTTGACAGCGGGACTTCCGTAATCTATAGAAACTTTTGTAACACCGACCATCTGGGTAACAGTTGCATCCGGACTCGATCTTGGTGTTACAACCTGCTGTGCAATTGCTTCAATAAAAAACAGAATTAAAAAAACGGTAAACGGTAAAACAAATCTTCGGGTAAACATCATAATATTATCCTCTATTATTTTAGTTAATTAAATGATTGTATTAAGAGTGAGCAATACTTAATTTCGCTTTCAAAATACTTATCATTTTTTTTATATGCAATTGCCGGACGACCAAATAAAGAACATCGAAAAAAATGAAACAGAGACCAGTCTGAAATATGCCAAAGAGCATACAAAAATAGATGAAATAAAAAGATGGATCCCTTCAATTATTATTCTTCCAATAGCTGTTTACTGGGTTCTGAACAGGGGTGAATATGGATTACTGGATAATATCGATCTTGTAATTCACGAAGCCGGTCATCTAATCTTCAGATTTTTCGGAAAGTTCATTTATACTCTTGGCGGAACTATAATGCAGATAATTCTGCCATCAATAATTGCATGGTATTTTTACAGAAATCATTACCGCACAGGAGTTCAGTTCTCGTTATTATGGCTGGGTCAAAATTTTATTAACATCTCTGTATACGCAGCAGATGCCCAGGCAAGAAAACTACCTTTGCTCGGGGGGAACAAAGTTTATCACGATTGGCATTACATGCTTGGTGAACTGGGTATTTTGCAATATGATCATATCGTCGGTTATTTTTTCTTTGGTATTGCCATTCCGATTTTTATCATTACCGTTTTAATGCCTCTTATTACTCAGGATTGAACACTATTTTTACAAACTATTTTTTAACCGGAAAGTTTATACCTAATGAAATTAATTTTGTTAATAATATTATTTTATTCGTTTGAAACTCTTATTGCGCAGATAGACACACTAAAAACTTACTATGAAAATGGAAAGATTAAATCAGCGATACCATTTCTTAATGGAGTGCGTGAGGGCGAAGCTGTTTTTTATTATGAAGATGGAACGGTTAAGGAGGAAAGAAATTACATTAATGATAAAGTTGAAGGACTTGTAAAAATTTACTATCCTAATGCAAATATGCAGGAACTTTATAATATTGAAAATGGCAAGAGGCACGGACCGGCAACACATTTTGATTCAACCGGAAATCATTTGGAGGACATTATCTTTATTGATGGATTCAGAGCCGGACAGGAGTTTCTTCTTGTAGGGGAATACCGGGAAGAGGATTATCAAAAATATTTAGCAGAATGGAAAGAACGTCAGAAAAAAACCACAAGAGAAGACGAACTTTCTATACCACCGAAACAGGAAGACAGAATTAATTATGAAGATGACCCCGCATATTATCAGAATGTCGAAATTATGCCTGAACCAATTGGCGGAATGGAAGCAGTATATAAGAGACTTACTTATCCAAAGGAAGCACGCGATAAAAAGATTGAGGGTACTGTGAAAATAAGGGCATTTATTGAAACATCCGGTGAAGTTTCAATTGCAGAAGTTGCAGAAGGCATTAATCCTTTGCTTGATGAAGCTGCCAGACTTGCTGTATACTACACCCGATTCAAACCGGGTTTTCAAAGAGGTTCTAGAATTAAAGTTCAGATGATTATTCCGATTGAATTTAAATTAGACCGCAGATAAAAAATAATATTAACTAAGAATCCAAAAGCGTAGGTTTCTTAATAACTTTTCTGTTCCGGCATCTTTCTTATTCATCTTGATCGAATAATTGTTGAATTCTCTTCGTAATGGATAATCTTTTCTAAGTGTATCAAAATACCTTCCAATTTCCGAATCATTCATTGAGTTAACTTTCAATAACCGGCTATGGTCATTCTCAATATTGTAAATTTGTTTTATAATATTATTGAGAGATTCTTCTGTGTTAACTGATGAATCAAAAAGCAATTGATTATTATTAACCACTGGCAGGGATATGTTTGGAGATTTATCCATTTTCAAAAAATCCGCCAATGCATCATAGATCATTAATGATCCGTTTACTTTTCCTTCCAGAGTATAACCGGCAATATGCGGAGTTCCGATCAATACTTTGCTTAAAAGTTCCTGATCAATATCAGGTTCGTTTTCCCAAACATCTAAAATAACTGCCAGGTTCTTCTGCGTAATTGTTTGCTTCAATGCAACGCTGTCAATTACTGAACCACGTGATGTATTAATTAGTAATGTGTTTTCATTTAGTGTTCTTAAATTATTTTCATTCAGCAAATGATAAGTTTTATCTTTCCCGGTAAATGATAACGGTACGTGAAGAGAGATTATGTCCGCCTCCAATATCTCATCAAATGTAACAGAGTCTTTTAACTTTCCTTGACGTGAAAGCGGCGGATCGTTCTTTAATACTTTCATTCCTAAAGCTTCACAGAAACGGACAACTTTGCTTCCCACATTTCCTATTCCTACAATACCGATTGATTTATCTTTGAGCGAAAAATCATTTTTTGTTGCACTATAAAGCAGAGAGGCCATAACATATTCAGCTACAGAATAAGAGTTGCAGCCCGGGGCGCTGGCAAACATAATTTCTCTTGATTGTAAATATTCAATATCTAAATGATCGGTGCCTATTGTAGCTGTTCCGACAAATCTGACATTTGTTCCTGCAAGCAGGGACTCATTAACCTGGGTTATTGAACGGATAATTACTGCCTCTGTATCCTGTAATTCTGAATTTGAAATTTTGCGTCCATTTAAAAGTTTTACCTCTCCGAATTGTGAAAACAATTCTTTTGCATATGCAAGATTTTCATCGGCAATAATTTTAATCATAATAGTATTTCAAAAAATTTATATTCGGTTTTCAATTCCTATTAACAAAGAATATTTCTATTTTGTCGGGCGGAGTAAAAAAAATTACTCACAAATCAAAGTTAAAACTATTGTAAGAAAAATGTAGAAAACAGTCCAATAATTATGGAATCTCCGATGCTGAGCCGATTGCTACAACCAGAAATACAATCTCTTATTACAGAGAGACAGCTTGGTGTTCTTAAGGAAATTCTGACTGAATGGACTCCCGCCGATATAGCAGATCTTATAGTTGAACTTCCTGAAAATGAGCAGGTAATAGTTTTCAGACTGCTTCACGATGAACTTGCTGCTGATACATTTGAACATCTGGATTTTGACACACAGGAAACTCTTATCAAAGCTATGGGCAAAGAAGAGGTAGCTGCTGTGCTTAATGAAATGTCTGCCGATGACCGTACTGCATTGTTTGAGGAAATGCCCAGTTCAGCAGCAAAGCAATTAATTCAGCTGCTTTCTCACGAAGAGAGAATTATAGCTAATGCTTTGCTTGGATATCCGGAAAATAGTGTCGGCCGATTAATGACTCCGGATTATATTGCTGCCAAGCCGGATATGACAGTTCAGCAGGTGTTAGATTATATCAGAATTCATGGCGAGGATAAGGAAACACTAAATATTGTTTACATCGTTGATGAAAAGGGCAAGCTTATAGATGATATTAAAATAAGGGAGTTTCTCCTTGCACCCTTAGATTCTCCGGTGCGTGATTTAATGAATGAAAACTTTGTGGCATTAAATGTAACTGATGATCAGGAAAACGCAGTAGAACTATTTAAAAAATATGACAGGGTGGCACTTCCCGTGATTGATAAATCGGGAATAGTTTTAGGCATTGTAACAGTGGATGATGTTCTTGATGTTGCAGAAGAAGAAGCAACAGAGGATATTCACAAATTATCAGCCATTGAAGCATTAGAAGACCCATATCCTGAATTACCTGTATTGACTATAATTAAAAAACGTGTTCCATGGCTTTCTTTGCTTTTAATCGGGCAGTCGTTTACCGCCATCGCAATGGGGTTCTTCGAAGATGAATTATTAAAAGTTGCTGCACTGGCAATTTTTATTCCTATGCTTATATCGAGCGGCGGTAATTCCGGTTCACAAGCAGCTACACTTGTTGTAAGGGCTATGGCTCTTGGAGAAATAACTCTGCGGGACTGGTGGCTTATTATGCGCAGAGAGATTTTTTCTGGACTTGCCATGGGAATTGTATTAGGACTTATAGGGTTTGCCCAGGTAGTAATAATTGCACAATTTTCATCAGAAATTAGTTCTTACTTATCGCTTATAGCCCTAACTGTAGGTGTTTCTTTAATTGGTATTGTTCTTTGGGGTAATATGGCTGGCTCAATGCTGCCATTTGTGCTAAAACGGTTTGGATTAGACCCGGCCACATCATCGGCACCGCTGGTTGCTACCTTAGTAGATGTAACCGGCATAATTATTTATTTTACTGTTGCCCTCTTTATTTTAAGCGGAAAACTGCTGTAAATATCTCTTAACCTTTGAAATAATCTTTTTATATTTGAGTTATTATTAATAAAAATGAGGATGTTTTTTTATGAAAGGAATTATTCTTGCCGGTGGCTCCGGTTCCCGCCTTTACCCTATTACAAAGGTTTACAGCAAGCAGTTATCACTAATTTATGATAAACCATTAATCTATTATCCGCTGTCCATTCTTATGCTGGGTGGAATAAAAGATATTTTAATAATATCGAATGAAGAAACAATTCCCCTGTACCGCCAATTATTTAATAGTGGTTCTCAGATAGGATTGAATATTCAATACAAAGTTCAAAAAGCCCCTAATGGTATTGCCGAAGCTTTTATTCTCGGTGAAGAGTTTATCGGCAATGATAGTGTAACGCTTATTCTGGGCGATAACATATTCTATGGTAACCTGGAATTCTTTTATAATTCTCTGTCGTTAAAAGAAGGCGCAGTAATATTTGGGTATCAGGTTAATGATCCCCAGCGTTATGGAATAGTTGAATTTGACGAAAGTGGTAAAGCTATTTCGATAGAAGAAAAACCCTCAAAACCGAAATCTCATTTTGCTGTACCGGGTCTGTATATTTATGATAATAAAGTAATTCATATTTCTAAAAACCTAAAGCCATCGGCAAGGGGAGAATTGGAAATTACAGATGTTAATAAAAAATATCTGGAAAAAGGTGAACTTCAAGTTGAAAAGATAGGTAGGGGCGTTGCATGGCTTGATACGGGGACACCCGAGGCATTACTTCAGGCGTCAAATTTCTTTGGTGTGATTGAAGACAGGCAAGGGTTAAAAGTAGCTTGTATAGAAGAAATAGCTTATCATAAGGGATTTATAAATAAAGATGAATTCAAAGAAGCAATTGAGTCAATACCGAACTCAATGTACAGAGACTATCTGGAAAGAATTTATAAAGAAAGCTAATTACTGAACATATATGCAAATTGAAACAACAAACATTCCGGGTCTTATATTAATTAAACCTAAAGTATTTGGCGACAGCCGCGGTTATTTTTTTGAATCCTATAACAAAGAACGTTGTGAAGAGATAGGATTAAATGCTGATTTTGTTCAGGATAACATTTCAAAATCTGTAAAGTCAACAATCAGAGGACTGCATTATCAGGTTGGAGATAAAGCTCAGGGCAAACTTTGCAAAGTAATTACAGGTAAAGTTCTGGATGTAGCTGTTGATATTCGTTTCGGATCCCCAACTTTTGGCAAGCACTACGCTGTTGAACTTTCTGAAGAAAATCACACAATGCTATGGATCCCGCCAGGATTTGCACACGGCTTTTCGGTTTTGACTGACGAAGCAATTTTTTCTTATAAATGCACACAGTTTTACAGCAAAGAACTTGAAAGATCCATCATTTTTAATGATCCGGATCTTAACATTAACTGGCTTGTTGAAAACCCGATCATTTCTGATAAGGATTTTAAAGCCAAATCATTTAAAGAGATTGAAAAAGATTTCATTTACTAAACAGCATATTTATTTATAAATATTAAAACCAAATTCTGATTAAAAGGACAAATATGAAAGTTCCATTATTAGACCTTAAACCTCAATATCAATCATTAAAAAAGGAGTTAGACCAGGCAATCTTAAAAGTTGCTGAATCACAGTATTTTATTCTTGGTCCTGAAATGAAAAAAATGGAAGATGCTTGTGCCGAATATCTTGGAGCAAAGCATGCAATCGGTGTTTCATCCGGAACAGATGCACTTCTTCTAGCATTGATGGCAATTGATATAAAACCGGGTGATGAAGTGATTGTTCCAACATATTCTTTCTTTGCCACTGCCGGTGTAGTTTCAAGATTAAATGCAGTTCCGGTTTTAACCGAATGCGACCCGGTTACTTTTAATATTGATGTAGAAGACATAAAAAGTAAAATTACTCCTAAAACAAAAGCAATTATTCCGGTTCATCTTTACGGACAAAGCTCTGAAATGGATGAAATAATGAAAATAGCGGACCTGCATAATCTCTTTGTTATTGAAGATGCAGCTCAGGCAATTGGGACACAGTACAAGAATGGAAAATCTGTGGGGACTATAGGTCATATAGGATGTTTTTCGTTTTTTCCCAGCAAAAATCTTGGCTGCTTCGGTGATGGCGGTCTCGTAACAACCAATGATGACGAAATTGCAAAAGTTTTAACCATTAAAAGAGTCCACGGAGGCGAACCAAAATATTATCATAAGGTAATCGGCGGAAACTTCAGGCTGGATGCTATGCAGGCTGCTGTAGTAAGTGTTAAGCTTCCCCATTTGGATTCCTGGTCAGAGAAGAGAAGAGCAAATGCCGCCAGATATACAAAGCTATTTATTGCTGCAGGATTAGCTGAGGAAACAGGCAAAGTAAAGCTTGATTCTAAAAATAAAGTTTTACTTCCTAAAGCAGTTTATGAACACCTTTCTTCATCAGTTAAGAATTACCATATTTATAATCAATATATTATCCGCATTGAGGATCGTGATGGATTAAGAGATTATTTGAGTAAAAATGATATTGGAACTGAAATTTATTATCCCGTTCCCTTCCATCTTCAGGAATGTTTTGCTGATCTTGGTTATAAAAAAGGTGATTTTCCTATTTCGGAATTCTGTGCTAATAGTTCTCTTGCATTACCGATCTATCCGGAACTAAACGATGATCAACTGAAGTTTGTAGTTGATAAAATTGCGGATTTCATAAAGTAATAATTTGCCGATGATTATTCGAATAACCCTGCTGGTAATTGTTTTTTTCTCCACCATCTTTTCACAGATTGTTTACGAACCTCTTCATAGAGATGTATATCAATACTTATCCCGTTTAGCGCAAAAGGGTGTTGTTGAATTTAATGATCAGGTTAAACCAGTAAGCAGGATTTATATTGCTGAAAAATTAAATGAGCTTAATATTAATAGTCCCGCCATTACTTTATTAGAAAAAGACGAATTGAATTTTTATTTACTGGATTTTGAAAGAGAACTAAAATTTTTACATAATGAAAAAATCGAAAATGAAGAAATGACAATTGCGGGAAAAGATCGGGCAGGACGTTTGAGATTATTTTCTTATACAGATGATCTGTTCACGTTAAATGTCAGCCCTATTTTTGGTTACAAAATTGGCTCACGGGAAGAAGCCAAGTTAACTCACTTCTGGAATGGAATTTATACCTACGGGTATTTAACCGATCATTTAGGAGTAAGTTTTGACTTTAGAGATAATAATGAATCAGGTACTACTATTGATAAGTTCAAAAGATTTACACCAATTACAGGTACTAACGAAAGAAGTGACGCTAACGTTTTCAATTACAGCCCGAATAAAATTGAATACAGTGAGGCGAAAACAGTAATAGCTGCAAATTGGAAGTGGGGAAGTGCTGCAATCGGGAAAGAGTTTTTTGAATGGGGTTACGGTGAAAGCGGTAAACTTGTGCTTTCGCAAAAAGCTCCGTCTTTCCCATTTATACGGCTTGATATCAATCCAGTTGATTGGTTTTCATTTAATTATATTCATGCCTGGTTATTATCAGATGTCAAAGATACCTCTGATATTTATTTCTCGGATTTTGGACAGGAAAGATTTCGTTACAGAGATAAATTTCTTGCTTCTCATTCTCTTACGATAAAACCATTCAGAGGTTTACACATTTCGATTGGTGAGTCCATGATTTATAGTGATCAGATCGAGCTTTCCTATTTAATTCCATTTATGTTTTTCCGGTTAGCAGATCACTACTTGAGCAGACAATTAAATCCTGCCGGAAGCAATGCCCAAATTTTCGGTTCAATAAGTTCAAGAAATCATATTCCCAACACACATATTTATGGAACAGTATTCATAGATGAAATTACAATTACACATCTTTTCAACCCGGAAAGACAGCGTAATCAATTTGGTTTCTCATTAGGCGGCTCAGTAGTGGACTTACCCTTAGATAACCTTAGTTTAACTCTTGAGTTCACAAAAATTTATCCTTTCGTCTATAAGCATTATATTTCAACCACTACTTATCAAAGCGCATCTCATAATTTAGGACATTGGATAGGACATAATGCAGATCAGATTTATGCTTCACTGGAGTATAGAATATTAAGAGGACTGAAAACAAAATTGTGGGGGCAATACATCAGAAAAGGTGAAGAAGACGATATCACTGGAATGTTTGTTCAGCCGCAGCCGCCCTTTTTGTTCGGATTGCGAAAAAATTATTCTTATTTCGGCGGTTCATTGCAATATGAATTTTTACACGAATTATTTGCAAGGCTCGAATTTCAAACAACAAATACGTCAATTCAACAGGAGAATCTAAGTTTTGTTGATAAAACCCTGAATGAATTTTATTTTTCAGTTTATTATGGGTTGTAATTATGAGTAGTGCCATTAAAAATAAAAAAATATATCTCGCCGGACACAAAGGAATGGTGGGTTCCTCAATTTTGCGGGAATTGCAGAAGCAAAATTACAATAACATAGTTCTCAGGGATTTGAACGAACTTGATCTAAGAAATCAAACAGATGTTAATAAATTTTTTGAAGCTGAAAAACCCGAAGTTGTTATTATTGCCGCAGCAAAGGTTGGTGGAATATTAGCTAACAATACCTACAGGGCAGAATTTATTTATGATAACTTGATGATCCAGGCTAATCTCATTCATGCCTCTTATATCAATAAAATTGAAAAGTTAATTTTTCTCGGCAGTTCTTGCATTTATCCTAAGCTTGCACCGCAGCCATTGAAAGAAGAATATCTGCTTTCCGGATTTCTTGAATACACAAATGAACCTTACGCAATTGCTAAGATTGCAGGCATTAAACTTTGCGAAAGTTATTATAAACAGTATGGATGCAACTATTATTCTGCTATGCCCACAAATATGTACGGACCAAATGACAATTTTAATTTAGAAACATCTCACGTACTTCCCGCTTTAATGAGAAAATTTCACGATGCAAAAAAAAGTAACGCTCCAACCGTAACTTTGTGGGGATCCGGAAAACCAATGCGTGAGTTTATGTATGTTGAAGATATTGCTGATGCCATGATCTTCATGCTGGAAAATATTAATGCATCTGATCTTTATGAGAATGGAATTTCACAACTGAACATAGGAACTGGTAAAGATCTTACCATTTCAGAATTAGCATCAATTATTTCAGAAGTTGTTGGTTACAATGGTGAAATTGTATACGACAGTACAAAACCAGACGGCACTCCGAGAAAACTTATGGATGTATCAAGGATAAATTCTCTCGGTTGGAAGTACAGTACAGAATTAAAAGATGGAATTGAAAAAACATACAATTGGTATTTAGAGAACATTAAATAGAAATACATTTAAAATGAAAAAAGCATTAATAACCGGAATAACCGGACAGGACGGAAGTTACTTAACCGAAATACTCCTTGAAAAAGGATATGAAGTTCACGGGATCATACGAAGAAGCAGTTCTTTTAACACAGGAAGAATTGATCATCTCTATGAGAATCCTGAGATACTGAATAAAAAATTATTTCTTCATTACGGTGATTTAGTCGATACCAGTAATCTTAATCGTCTTCTTGAGAAAATCCAACCGGAAGAAATTTTCAATTTAGCGGCACAAAGTCACGTAAAAGTTTCATTTGAAGTCCCCGATTATACTGCGCAGGTAGATGCGCTGGGCACATTAAGATTTCTTGATGCAATAAGGGAAGTAGGTTTAAGGCAGGTTAAGTTTTACCAGGCGTCAACCAGTGAACTATTTGGAAAAGTTCAGGAAGTTCCACAATCCGAAAAAACACCTTTCTACCCGCGTTCACCTTATGGAGTTGCAAAACTTTATGGTTTCTGGATAATAGTAAACTACCGTGAAGCGTATAATATTTTTGCAAGCAATGGAATTTTATTTAACCACGAATCGCCAAGAAGAGGTGAAACTTTTGTTACAAGAAAGATAACCAGAGCCGCAGCAAGAATAGCTGCCGGTTTACAAGATAATCTTTCATTGGGCAACCTTAATGCAAAACGGGATTGGGGTTTTGCACCTGAATACTGTGAAGCAATGTGGCGGATTCTTCAGCACGATAAAGCCGATGATTTTGTTATAGCTACAGGAGAAACCAGAACGGTGAGAGAATTTGTTATTCATTCATTCAATCATCTTGGAATTGAGTTAGAGTGGAAGGGTGAGGGAGTTGATGAAAAGGGAATTATTAAAAAGATAGATTTTGAAAAAGCAAAAGGATTGATTGAGTATAGTTCAAATCAGAAGATGTATAAATTTGATTTCAGTGACGGATTGAAGAAGGGACAAACGGTTGTAACCGTTAATCCTAATTATTACAGACCTACCGAAGTTGATCTGTTGATAGGCGACCCTTCAAAAGCAGAAAAACTTCTTGGCTGGAAAGCTCAAACCAAATTTGAAGATCTTGTTCAGATAATGATAAAGTCTGATATGGATAAAGTCTTAAGAAGAGGATATTGATATTCTCTTCTCTTACATATGAATTAATTGAAACTCATAACCTCTCGACTTTAACTCAATAATCAGTTCATCAAGTCTGTTGTAGAATTTATCTGTTCTTTCCCGGTGTGTCCCGATATGCACTAACAGTATTACTCCATTTAATGATCTTTCTTCTTCGAAACTTAAAATATTCTTAAAGATATCTTCACTGGAACGGTACTGCTTTCCCATCGATGGAATTGTATAGTCAGCATTTGAAGTTGTGCCCGTAGTAATGTTTATTATCTACACACCATATTTGTTTGCCCATACAGAAATTTAATCGTTATACCATTCATAAGGCGGAAGAAAGAGCATGGCATTTTCTTTATGAACACCGATTGATTCAAGAGCAAGATAATTGTTCTTTACATCTTCAAGAAACTGTTCTTTGGTTATTAAAGGCGAATCATGGTTTGTCCAGTCAATATAAAGCAAGTGTTTATCGGAATGAGGACCAACATAATGCTGATTATCTGGTAGTCT
>Ga0209498_1002173_pt1 | contig 11958 bp, 14 predicted proteins | sample WalLakDeSediment_FD_184131 | JGI IMG/M metagenome (GOLD analysis project Ga0209498, IMG submission 184131) | Lake sediment microbial communities from Walker lake, Nevada to study Microbial Dark Matter (Phase II) - Walker Lake 11/02/13 Deep... | ecosystem: Environmental > Aquatic > Freshwater >...
CGGCGGACAACGTTGTAGGTTTGGCCGATAGCGTTGGGCTTGTCCAACACGCCCACGAAAGCCTTGGCAGCGTCATCTACATGCAGGTGCTGGTGGAGGGCATTGCCGTCGCCGCAGACCAGAATGGGCAGCTCCTGACGAATGCGATCCAGCCAGCTAAAATCCCAGGCGACCTGGCGTACCAACCCTTGCTGCGGCCCGTAGGTGGTGGAGGGTTTGAGAATGACCACCGGGAAGCCGTCCCGGTAATAGGCTTCCCGGTAGAGAGCGTCGGCGGCGGCTTTGTGACGGCCGTAATCCGTCATGGGGCGCAGCGGATGATCTTCCGTTGTGGGGAACCAGTCGTACTGGATGCCATAGGTGCAGACGGTGGAGGTTTGCACAAAAACGCCCACGTCGCGGAAGGCCCGAATGCTGGAAGCGGCGTCTTCGGCGTTAAAGCAGATCATGTCGATAGCGGCGTCAAACTTCTCCGCCTGCATGAGCGTCTCAAACCGGGTCCGGTCGCGCCGGTCTACCTGGAGCAGCCGCGCCCCATCGGCCAAGGGCTTGCCCTGAGCGGCGTCGAAGGGACGACGCAGCCCGCGATTGACGCCGACAACCTCATGTCCCTGGGCCAGGGCCAGGTTGACAATGCTGCTGCTGATGTTGCCGGTTCCACCAACGATACCGATTTTCATTGGGCACCTCATAACCCTATCTCTGCCCGCCCCCTGATAGAGGAAGAGATAGGGGCTAAATCTTCACCACCTGTTTCATCCGCACGCAAACGCGTGGGCCCCACGCAAGCGTGCGGGGCCACCAAAAAATGGGGCACGTTATGGAATCATACCGATGGAATCAGTTCACAACGGCTTGGTTCACCGGCGCGGAGCCGCAGGCGGAGCGTCCGGTGGAGCCGGTGTTGGGCAGCATACCGCCCTACTGAATATCATCAATCCCGTGTTTGATTTGCTCTAGCCACTCTACCAATGGATGGCGTTTTTCCAAATATGTGTCAGACCATTGCATGGCCAGTTGATCAAACTGGAAAGCAGTATGTTCGATAAGACTCAAAATGCCAGTAGCAGAATAGTCCGAACCGTCTCTTTGCAACTTCTCGACGATATCGTTCCCTATACCACCGTCTCGATGGACATTTGTTCCTTCAGCTCTATCTCGTAGCATCATACCCAGAACGCAACAATCTCGGAGCAAATCCAGCGTCAGGTGTAGAGCGATTAGTTGATCGTTGCGGACGACTTTATAGCTGGCCACCATTGATTTGAACCAGAAGCGATTAACCAGTTCATCGAATTCGGCCTGTGACGGCTGCGTCAGCTTCGGTGTTGGCCAAGTTTGGGAAAGAATGTGCGAGATTTGGTCTGAGTGTGAGAAGAGCAGACGGACACCTAGACAGAAGGGAATACAAGGCCACTTGTTCAGCTGCTCCAAGTTGGATTGGGTTGTGATGACGAAGTCGAGTCGCCGAAAGTCCAGAAAGCAGGCTCGTGTTGTGCCATGAAATACGGTCTCGGATTGCGCACAAGCGAATAGTGTGCCCAACAAATCATCTAGCCATTCGGTGGCAGGAAAGTAGTGCGAGAATGCCTCATCGGTGACCACCAACAAACAGTCCAGGTCACTCCAAAGGTCAAACTGGCCGTCAGATTTCAGAGCTGAGCCGAAAAGAGCCAATGTCAATACATCATTGCTTTCCATCAGCAAGGTCTTTACTTCTTCAGCGGTCTGTATTTGCCAGGCGCTCAATCGAATCATATTCGGCTCACAATTGTCTATTGGTTGATTTCATGCTGCCCAACCAATGCTTTTGCCGGCTTGTTTGAGCGAAATAGGTGCACTACTGCGACAAGCTCACATCTTCTCTGTATCTTGGAATCTGTTCAAGTACCTTTCAACCCACTCATCAGTGAGTTCATCGGCTTGTTTTTTAAATTGCCTTTCACCAAACTCCAAGTTGACTGGGTGGTCAATTCTGAGATGTTTCAATATTCTTTTCGCCGTTTCTTCGTAGGAATTGACCAAATCTTCATAAACCACAGTAAAAGGCTTAACTTCGTTTTTCCGAAAAAACTCTAACCATGCAGTTTCATGAGCAGTTGTTTGCACGATAAAATCTTGAATGACATCTGGCTCAAACGCCAAGTTTTCTAGTTTCTGCGGTTTATCATCAATCCAATGCCAGGCTGATCCTTGCAAAAACTTCGACCAAGAAATTCCTTGGCGTACCTTATCGTGGCGCGTGATGAAAATCAAGTGTAGATTGGGAAACCAATGTTTCAGTATTTCAAATTCCGTCAATCCATCAGAGCCTTTTGCGAGGTGCAAGTAACCAAGAAAGTTTTGCCAATACACACGCATGATCTTCATACCAATCACATTCGTGGCTCCCTGGGAATAGGAAATAGCCTTTTCAAGATATTCGATCTCTGAATCTGTTTGCCAACGCTCATTCCATCGCTCGACATGCATCGGCCCGAAATACTCATCTGGGTTTCCGGCTAAACCAGTATTGCGGAGAGCTTCACACAACAAAGAACTCCCAGAACGCGGGGTAGCACAAATGAGATAGGATTTAATTTCATTTGTCATTTGAGTTTGATCTACCAGAATGCTCTGTTTGTGCACTTGACATTTGTTATACTGATTCATTACACAACGAGTCGGCATAAATCAACCGCTCAACGTAAGCAGAAAAGAATCGTTCCTTTTCTGCGGCTATTCTTCTACCGGTCTCATGCCAGTGCGACGCCAAAGCAATATTCACACGCCGCTTTTTGATATCTACTGGCAGCGGTTTTGGGTCTGGCTTATGGAGACATTATAGCGGTCGGCCGTTTAGTAAATCAATTCACCTGCATGGCGATACCTCAATGGCCGATTCTAAAGCGGCGGCGAATAACACCTTAAGCGCTAGCAGTCAGTTGTTCAATCCGTTGCAACAGGCTGGCTATGTGGGTGACGGAAGCCTGCTGTAAATAAAAAGGCCAATGAAGAAGCGATGTCCGCAGTTCAGAGGCGCGTGTGACGCGCTGCACGGCCGACAACGATATAGCGGCGCCTGTCTGAGCCTGTAACCGCTCCTGATAAATCATCAGCATTCGCTCGACGGGCAGGTTATCGCCCACGGCCGTCGCCCGCTGCCAGAAGAAGGAAAGGTCTTCCGGCCCCGCGCCCACGCCCACTTCTTGCCAATCGGCCCAAACCAGGTTGCCCTGGTCGTCGCGCAGAAAGTTATCCCGGTGACAATCCCCGTGACAAAGAGCGGCTGGCCAGGAGCGAATAATCGCGTCAACGGCCGCTATCTGCGTTACCTTATGACAGACCGACTCATACGCCGGCGCGGTGAGCGTCGGTTGCAAGCGAGGCTGGTTGCGCAGCTCTCGCCAGGCGCTCAAGGCCGAGGCAATCTCCTCCGCACTAGTCATTAAAGCGGGCTGGCGCAGCCAATCGTAAGCGGCGAGGTCGTCAGGGTTAGCCCAAAAGCGAGCGTGCAGGTCGGCTAACTGTGCGGCCATGGCCGCATAATCCGCTGCCTGCCAGTCAGGCGCCGCCGGTTGGTAGGCGGTCAGCAGCATACAGACGCCAAAATCTTGATCCGCGCAGCCCGCTAACAGGCGGGGCGTCCGCACCGGCAGCCGGTCGGCGAGAGTCTGATAAAATGCGAACTCGCGCCGCGCTCGCGTCCATATATACGGCTCGCTGTGGGCCAAAGTCAGTTTGAGAATGACAATGTCGTCGGCCCGTCTAAGCCGATAGACGCGCGAGCCGGAGACGCCTCCCGCCAACGTCTGACAATCCGTAAAGGCAGGGTCTACGCCCATTCTGGTTAAGCAAGCGGCGATCTGTTCGCGATCATCTGACGTCATGGTTAAAGCTCCTCAGCGCGGGCCAGGCCGCGAGCCAGCCGTAAACGGCCGACTTAACCATGGTTGCTTCACGCTCCCGTCCCCAATCCAGGCAAATTGATCTTCTCATTGTAGCGCTTGCGTTAGCCTCTTGCTGAATACCAGTTCAACGCCCGTAAGGCGCGCAGCGTATTCCACCGACTCGGCCGACCCACGCCTTCTTCCATCTCGACCGGCATCACACCAGAATACCAGGCCTCAAGCGGCCACCGCCCGTCGTCGTCGCGCTTCGATGCAACCAACTCGATTGCCTCAGCCGCCCGTTCGTCGGGCGCGACGCCGGCGCGGCGCAGATAGTCCAGTCCCCGCAAAACGTCGTAATGCCACCATGTCGGGAAGGCGAAGCGCGTCCAGATGGCGCCCCCTTTGCGATCCCGCTCGATCGCCTCGCCAGTTGACCGTCGGCGAAAGAGACGGCGCTCAAGGAGGTATTCCTGCCCGCGCAGGCGAGCTTCTGTTACCTCTGGGCTGGCTCCGGTAGCCCGTTCGTATTCGAGCAAGGCTTCGAGTATGCAGATTGTGGTGTTAAACGACGAGTGCGTCGAGCCGTTGGCGGCTTCGCAGTTCCAGCCGCCGTCGGACAATTGCTCGCCGAGCAACCGGTAGATGATACCGCGGACGTCCTGGCTAAAGTAGGCCCCGACCGCCGCGACCTGTCCGTTGATGCAAGGCTCGACCTCGCCTTCAAAGAAGGCATTGCCGTCGCATTCCGGCGGGCCACATCCCCGCCATGTCACCTGCTCGTGGACGAGGCCTACTGCGCGGCGCGCCTGGTCGCCGCTGGGATCGAGGCCCATTTCCCGCAGCAGCATCAGGACGTGCATGGTGGAATCCCAGCCGCGATTCCAGGCCGCGCCGCCCCACTGCCCATCGCCCCCCTGAAGCGCGAGCAATTGCGCCCCCCAGCCCTCGACGGCGACCTGCGCGCGCACGGCCGTGATCTCCTCATCGGATGCGCCGACCAACTCTTGCATCACCTGCCAGCGGATCGAGGGGTCAGAATCAAGCAGCCACCGTATAACTGACTTCTCTGGCTGCGGAACTGGTCGTTTGGGTAGGTTACTCGTCATCTGCTGCTTCTCCTTTCTTTGGTTCAAGGATGCTGTGGGTGGCCAACGGAAAGCGTCAGCGACGGCGCCAACAAGCTCTTCCAAGCCACCCGACGAATCCACGCCGTCTGTCACATGCGGTGTGGGACGGTATTCTCTCTGAGCAGGCTCCGTCTGTATAATCACTCATCGTCTGCGATCTTAATGGCGAGTTCAATTTCCCAAGCGCTCTTTCGCGGCTCAACGCGATAGTCCGTTAAGTACGCCTCATAACGACAGGCAAATGCATCCCCTTCTTTGTCGTCCCAGCGGTCGATTTTTACGTTGTTCTCCTTAATCCCTGCGATCAATGCCTTGTTTCCACGCATTGCATAGCGTGTGTATGTCAGACTTGCATATCGTCCTTTGGGAAGCGCGCTTGGTTTCACTCGATCATCGCCTTTGAGTGGATTTCGTACCACAAATCCCAATTCAATGTCCATCATGCCTTCCATATCAATAACATGATAGCGGAGAAAGAATGGGCCTTCGTCAGCGATTCCGCACGCCTTCACCCATAGGCGCAATTCTTTAAGGAGCTTGTCAACTACCGCGAACATGCCTTTGAATGGGGTTTTCACCCGAATCCCAACATATTGTCGCTCACTACGCCAGCTGATCTTTGGTTCCGTAATCATTGATCACCTTTTTCTGTCTGTTCCAGACAAGTCCGAGATAGCGGCTCTGTCAACGCACGCTCTTACAGGATACCACGACCAGGCAATAATGAAACCGCCCAACAGTTGTTATACTGACTCATTACCCAACAGATCGGCATAAATCAACTACTCGACGTAACCTGTTCTTCCGCAAGTTACGCCGGAAGTCACAGTATGGCAGTGATACGTTTGGCGCAACCCGCCAGTTACGGCGTTGTCGTCTATGTTAATGGCGGCGAGGCCAATAACGACGCAGCCCAACCCTTCAATTAACCGCACGGCCGCCTGCATTTGCGCCCCCGTCTCCACCCATTCGTCCACCAGGAGAACTTTTTGGCCGGGCGGCAGCGCGTCATGCCGCATCTCCAGCGATTTTGTCTCGCCGCTGTAATCTACAAAGGCGACCCGCTGAACCGCCACCGGTAGTTTGCCCCCTTTGCGAATGGGGACGAATCCTTTTTGCAGCCGCAGGGCGACGGCCGTGCCCAGAATAAAGCCCAAAGCGTCAATACCGGCGACATAATCGCAGGCTGCGTCTGCAAAGGGATGGGCGAGGTCTTCCACCAGCGCGGTGAACGCCTCGTAGTTGCCAAACAGCGGGGTGACGTCATAGCGTGGGCCGGTCGTATTTGTGTCAATCAGGCGGAGGTAATTATTCATGTCGCCGCCGTATTCTCCATCAGCTCTTGCCAGATCGTTTTTGCCCTGTCATCATTTATCACAGTCGCTCCTGGTGGCCACAAGCCGCCGTGGGGCGCGGCAGCTAATTGCGCCGCCTGGCGATAAAGTCTGAGCTTCTCAGCAATCGTTGACGCTGCCAGAAACCGCTGAAACGTCGCCAAAAATTCCCGGTCATTCGCCAGTAAATAATTAACGGCCGTTTTATCTCCGGTCCAGGGCAGCTTGCGGATGGTGAAATAACCAAACCAGATATCGGTATGCCCATAGACTCCCATCCGAATTAGCGCCGTACGCCGGTACAGCTCAGCCTCTGACTTCGCTAATCGCTCGGCACCGGCCAGATTATAGTTAATGGCAAACCAGGCGTCATAGCCAGCCTTATCGTCAATGGCCTGAATCCAGTCGCCCTGCCTGAGTCTCTGTTGCAGGCAGCCCAAATCGCCATGCCGATCAAACCGGATATCGCCCGCAGATAGCCAGCGAATGACAGGGGCCAATTCATGATCTTGTGAAACAGGGGCCGTCAGCGCCGCTACCGCCTGCACGGCCGTCGACGAAACAAAAATGAGATCGGTGAGGCGGTTGTCAATGGTTGTGACCCCGACAAACCAGGGCCGTGGGGCGGCGCTTAACACAATGACAAGGTCGTAGTCGCTGGCTGCGTTTATTGTCCCCTCGGCCAGAGAGCCAATCGCCAGCGCGCCGGTTACGTTCTGGTTGCGGGCCAGACGCTCAAATACTGCCGCCAACGACTCTTTTTCTGTTAGCGTTGCTGATAAGGTCATAATCTGCGCCAAACTCATTCTCAAAACGGCCGTGCAAAGGTGACAACTGTTTCATAATCAATGTGGATCATACCGTTCACGGCAAAGGCAGCGAAAACTTGCACCTATAGCAGAGCCAACAACTGCTGTTTGGAAAAGCCCGGCTGCCGGTCCAGATCAATAATAAATGAACCAACGTCTTCCATCACCAGTGACCAATTCAAAGATAATAATTGCTCCCGCATAATTGTTCGCCAATTGGTTGGCGTCAGAACGTCATCACCCCACCCTCCTTGCTGCAAACATTGATTCAGGTATTCCAGGTTAGGCTCAGGCCAATTAGGTTGATGCAAATACCACCACAAATCATAAATGTCGCGTCCTTTAAGATAATTGCGCTGCAAGAGAGCGCTTAGTTTTCCGGCCAGAAGCGTGGCCGGATCATGGTGTTGTAAATTTAAGGGCACGTGCTTGTGCAATGGCGTCGTCATCAACCCGGCATTTGATGGTGAATTGGTATCTACTTCAATTTTGATCGCCAAGACTTCTTCCGCGTGTCCTGACAGACCAAGTTCATAAAGCAAGCCGCGAAAACGCACAAAGGCTTTATGAACCACCTGTTTGTCGTTCAGCTTAACATCAACCTCATAGGCTTCGGCGACAAAATCGCGTGCGATTTGCTGCAAATAGGCGCGAAAATCGTATGCTTCCGGGTGCAGTTCCAGGGCGAAATCAAGGTCTTCGGAGTAACGGGGGATGTCGTAAAGAAAGCGGAGGCTTGTGCCGCCATGAAAGGCCAGGGTTTGCATCGCGCCAGCGCGCTGCAGGCTTTGCAGCGTGCGTGCCTGTAGGTATTCACGCACGGTGTGGATCGCCAGAAGTTTGGTTGGCGCAGGGGCAATCAGTGTGCGCAAATAGGCTTTCATAACGGCTCGTATTCTTCTGCTTCGCGTCGGGCAATGGCCTCAATCACAGCGGCAGCGCGTCTAAGTTTGGGTTTGCCGGAACGTTCAGCCAAACGATGAAGTCGCCCAATATCAAGCATTTCAAGATTTTGCAGTCGCAGGGATTCAATGTATTCCCATGAGTCTCCCTGGGGGCGGAAATGGATGAGATCGAGCAGAGCTTTTTCTGGCATGGCTACATATGCATATTCTTCATCAACCAAAAGGCGGTACTCGATGCCATAGAATAAGGATGGATGAATATGCCGGTAAGAAAAACGGCCGAATTTGTTTTCGTACTTCCCTGGCCGCTGGGTGGTGACGCTGGTGACAACGGCCACGTGTTCCGGGATGAGATGGTAGTGGGCCAGCGCCATTTGCAGGCTCACGTAAGAACCGGGCATGAGGTAGTTGGCCACGACAAAGGGGTGGGGGTTGCGGTGCGGCAGCGTGTAGATGCCGCGCCGCAACTGGACAATTTTCCTGGCTTTTGTCCAATCGCTCACTTGCCGTTGGGCTTGATGTAGCGTCACGTCGCCGGTCAGGAGTAATGACGTTTCAAATAGCGGTTGATCTTGGATGATCCTTTGTAACTGTTGCCAGCGCATGACAGGGATTATGGCAGAAATCGTTAGTTAACGCAACGATTTTGAGTTGATTCCTCCGGTTTTGTTTTGCTCAGAGAATATCTCCTGAATGGCTGCGGCCGATGTACAGCAAGTGATCGGCCGCGCCGCGCAGGGCGGGGTCCTGGCCTAAACGGTAATTGAGATCCACCCATAACTCCCAGGCCTCGCCCTGCAGAGCGTTGATCTTCTCTTCGTGACCGGCGACAATGCCCTCGCAGCCAATCAGCGCCAGGGTGGCGAAGCCGGCCGCTTCCATAAACGGAATGATTTCGTCAGGATGGGCAAAGTAGGCGTTGGTGAAGCCGTGGGCCTGGTCGTGGACGCCGGTTTGTAACAATTGCTCCACATATTCCCGGTTCTCCACAATCCATTCGGGGTAGCCCTGGGCGGCGTTGCGGAGGGGCTCGAACCGGGTTATAAAAGCGGCAAAGAGGATGCCGTTGGGTTTCAGAACGCGCCGCGCTTCGGCGACGGTTTGTTGGCGCTCAACGGCCGTCAGCAAATGATAGAGCGGCCCTAACAACAGAACGCTATCGTAAACGGCCGTCCCGAGCAGCGACAAGTCCAGGGCGTTGACCGGCAGAATTTGCGCCAGGGTGACGCCGGCGGCCCGCGCTTTCTCCGCAGCCAGCGCCAGATTCGCCGCGGACAGGTCGGTCAGGGTCACGCGGTAGCCCGCGGCCGCCAGGGCGATGGCGTAACGGCCGGGGCCGCCGCCCACATCCAGAATAGCGGCAGGGGGCGGCGGTAAATATTGGCGCAGCGCCCGCAGCGTAACGGCAAACTCGGTGCGATGGCGCTCCAGCCGTTCCCACTCGACGGCTGCGTTCCGGTCGTAGTAAGCCCTTACGCTTTCACCAGCTATCTGTTCTTGATAAATTTGAGCTGACATTTAACATTGCCTCCACCGGGCGTAAGATCGGGGCAGCGCTACGTGAATCTTTGCAGCAACAAGGGTAAATGACCCGCATCGTTGTGGCGAGTCAATTTTATCCAGCCGTTCGCGTGGACGATTATCTCCGTAAGGCCGCATTGCTGGATGTCAAAATTGATCCACGCTTCCTTAGGCGCGTTTACCGCCCGGCAGGCCAGATAATTGATCAGATTGCCGTGGGAGACAACAATCTCGTACTGGTCGCTCTCTTCATCTGTAAGCGGTTTGACGTAGGCAGCAAAGGCTTCTTGCGCTTGCCGCTCGCCCTTTTGCACAAATTGAGGCGGAATGGGGGTGAAATGGGATTCAAAACCGGGCGGCACACAGGGAATACATTCGCGCAGCAGGGGCGACGGCCGTAACGCCACCGTGGGTAATGAGGCGGCGATACTACTGGCGGTCTCCTCCGCCCGCTGCATATTGCTGTGATGAATCACGGCGACAGGGTATTCTCGCAACCGCTGCGCCGTTAACCTTGCCTGTTCCTGACCGGTTTCGGTTAGCGGACCGTCCGGCTCTTCTTCGGGCAAAGCGGTGGAGCGATATTGTCCGTGACGGACGAAAAACAGAATTCGGTTGAGCATAGCTTACCACTCCTGCGGGTTGTAGTCGCCAAAGCAATCATTTTGCGGGTCGAGGATGAGCAAGACGGGTTTCATGATTCATCTCCTACCAGGTCGAGCAGCATCTCCATGGTTGGCATGGGTGACGGCCGTATAGACCCGCCTAACTCGGCCAATCACGGCGTTAAAGACAACATTTCTGCACAGAGCCGGGAAACGGCCTGTTTTTGCGCTGTTATCGTCGGCTCAAATTGGCTGAGTGAGCCGCGCCGATATTGCCAGGGTTTGCCGCTTAGCAACCGCTCCACTTCTTGCACCAGTCCTTGTAATTCTTCCAGTTGGCATTGGACGAAAACCAGATCGCGACGCACCAGATATTTGGCAGTAACGGCCGTCATCATCCAGAAGAAAGCCGCCAGTTCCGTCGCCCGGCTGACGCGCTGCGCCAGGCTTTCCGGTTCAGCCGGGGCCGCCGCCCACATCCGGAGTATCGGCCGGGGGCGGCAGAAATTGGCGCAGCGCCCGCAGCGTAACGACAAACTCGGTGCGATGGCGCTCCAGGCGATCCCACTCGACGGCCGTGTTCCGGTCGTAGTAAGCTCTTACACTCTCACCGGATGAATGGCGCATTTTATCTCCCTGATTAACGGCCATAAAGCGCCGACCCCGCCAGAAATTCAGTCACAACCCGCCGAAATTCTTCCGGCTGATCCATGTTGGACAGGTGGGCGGCGTTGGCGATCAGGGCTTTCCCGGCTGATGGCAGTTTAGCCAGCATGTAATCGGCCGCCTCATGGACATAGGGTATGTCGCGAGCGCCGACAACAATGAGCGTTGGCATTCGCAACGCGCCCATCTCGTCAGCGGCGACAATCTCCGTATCGGGAAGTTGCTGGCCCAACTTTTTGGCGTAATGGGCGAGCGCCTGACGATTCATCTCGTAAGCCAACCGGCGCATGGTCTGGTTGACCTGATCCGGCGTTCGTCCCACGCCGTCAAACCAAATTTGCATCTCTATCTCGGCTAACAGGTCAAGATCGCCGGCAAGGTCGGCTTGCTTGGCCTCGGCAAATTTGGCGGGCGTCGGCGCATCATCCAACTCCAGGCCAGACGGCTCAGAGCCAGCTAAAATCAGGGCCGCTGTCTGCAACGGCCGTGTTAAGGCGAAGTCGATAGCCAGGCCGCCGCCCATCGAGCAGCCCATCAACAGCGCCGGTTCATGCAGTTCCAAATAGTCCAGCAAGGCGATTAAATCGGCAAGATGGCTGAATTCGCCCGCAACCGGTTTGCTGCGGCCATAGCCGCGCAGGTCGTAACGCACAACCTGGAACCGGTCGGCAAAATGGGCAAACTCGTTGTTCCATTGACGGCTGTCAGCCACGCCGGCGTGAATCATCACGAAAGGCGGCCCTTCGCCCGCCGTTTCGTAATAGATATAGGCGTTGTTGATGGCCGCCAGACCAGATTTAATTGGGTTATCGTTCATTTCATGCCTCCGTAAACAGGATGAACTTTCTTATCATTCCTTGTCCAGTTCCGCCAGGGTTATGCGCGGCGATAACTCCAGGGTGAATTGGGTGTAACGGCCGTTCATCCCGGCAATGCCCTCTGTCAAAATCGCGCTGCGATAACCGCGCTCCAGCGCCCCGCGTGTGGTGGACAGTACGCAGAACTCGGCGACGTAGCCGACCACGACGACCAGGTCAACCCCGTCTGATTGCAGCAGCGCGTCCAACTCGGTCTCCCAGAAGGCGTTGTAATGTCGCTTGGACAGCCGCATATCGTCTG
>Ga0209498_1002174_pt1 | contig 11954 bp, 7 predicted proteins | sample WalLakDeSediment_FD_184131 | JGI IMG/M metagenome (GOLD analysis project Ga0209498, IMG submission 184131) | Lake sediment microbial communities from Walker lake, Nevada to study Microbial Dark Matter (Phase II) - Walker Lake 11/02/13 Deep... | ecosystem: Environmental > Aquatic > Freshwater >...
ACCGCCCTGTGAGACGGCATCCAGGGTGCGCAATGAGCCCTGGACGGTGACGTTAACTGAGCCTGTGCCCGTTTCCGGAACGGTCAAATAAACCGTTCCGGTCTGACCGACAGCGTTGCCAATGACCAGAGTGCCTTCTGATTGCAGGCGGCGCATGGCCAGGAAGATCATGCCGGTGCACCAGGCGGTGAACACACCAGCAGCCAGAGCTCCGACCAGGCTCAGCGCATTCGAGGCGTTGATTTGCAGCAGACCCAAACCCACCAGACCAAACATGGTGAAAAAACCAGAAATGGATTGGATCGAGAGGAAGGTAAAAATACTGCCTGAGCCATCTCCAGCATCCGCCAGACCATTGTGATCCAGGTCCAGGCTGGTATCAAAATCACCGGCGTCCCCGTGGTCCAGGCCAAACAGCATCATTAAAATCCTGATAGCCAGGATGGTCCCCCCGGCTACTGCGCAAACCAAATAGATCGTATCAAGTCCCATGGGAAGCCTCCAGTCGTAGCTAACACATTATATAGCAAACTTCACTGTGGCTGTGTTGAATCGCCCCAAATTCAGGCTTTATCCCTTCATCACCTAACAGCGGCTTCAATGATTTCGAAGCGCTGGCTGAGGCTATCCATGCGCGCCCTGAGGCCAATGGGCAGGGTGAACTGCGGAGAGGTATGACCGAAATCCATATCTGTGACGATCGGGAAAGCAAACCGGCGTGTCCTTTCCAGTATTACATCTCGTAAAGATTGCTTTTCATCTTCAGTATAGCGCATGGGCCTGCCAACCAGCATGCCCTTGATTTGCTCGAAGACTCCCATATTTTCGTAATCCATGAGAATACCATCCACCGTCTCGGGCGTGGGCTTCTCTTCAGATGTTTCGAAGAAGAAAATAGCTTCCTGCCAATTCGGCCAAAACGGTGTACCGCGCAGATGTTGGAGAGATTCCAGACATCCTCCTAGCAACCTACCCTCCGCTTGTCCGCCTTTTAGCCAGGTCCAACCTGGTGAGGACAGGCGCTGCCTGGCATGCATCTGACCGGCCGGCGTTCCCCAATCGAGGAACTCTTCCGTCCAGTCCGGAGAGGGCTCTACCAGACCGATGGGCTTTGCGTCAGTAACTGCCTTCAAGAAATAGCGTTCTGTGTACCTCATCATTTGAGGAACTTCGGCGAAGTCGGTCAGCAAGGCCGGCCCGTTGAAGGTGGTCAGGCCGGTCTTGGTCCAGATGGCGACGTTCAGGACGGTTACATCCGAAAAACCCATGAATATTTTTGGATTGTTGGCAATCAGGTGGAAATCCAATAAGGGCATCAGGTGGCAAGAGTGATCTCCCCCAATGGCAGCAATTATTGCCTGGACCGATGAATCGGCAAACAAGATATGGATGTCGTCTGCGCGGTTTTCGGGCGTATCAGCCACAAAGCCAGATTTGTTGAGGGCATGCGGGGCCAGCCTGACCTGAAAGCCTAGTGTTTGGAGGTATTCGATGCCCATTTCCACCCGCTGGGGGAACAAGCCTGCGCCGCCCCAGGAAGGGCTGACAATGCCAATGGTGTCGCCGATTTTCAGTTTGGCAGGTAAGGTCATGTCTTCCTCCTTCGGTACCATCCGGTTGGCCGAATTGCATCTAGCAGGGACCGTTTAACAAATTATATCGCCAGGTGGCAATCTGTTCATTGCATTCATGTTAAAGAATAAATCCCAAAAATTGGTATGAACAAAGGAAGCAGGTCCTTTGTTCATACCAATTTTTGGAAAATCATCTGCTCTGCCAATTGGCAGGAGTAGCCTCAGGCTGTCTCTATCGCGCGGGTGTACACCTCGAACTGAGGGGGGTGCTCCATATGCTTTTTCACCGCACACAATTCTGCCGAGCGAATTAACGAAGGTAAATACTTTTCAGGGAAAGCCGGCGGCACCTGGATCTCCAGGTCGATCTTGCCAACCATACCCGTGGCGGGATCACTATGCGTACGCTGGACAATACGAATCCCATCCGTGGGCAGCCCGCGTTGGCGGCAGAAACCCAGCACATAAATCCCCGCGCAGGTTCCCAGGGAGGCCAAGAACAAGGCAAAAGGCGTCGGTGCAGCGCCTTGCCCACCGCCCATTGGCGGTTGGTCAGTCTGAACCGTATAAGGACCAAAATTAGCGTTAACCGCGGCTCCCCCGGGAAAATCAATCACCATTTCCATGTGGTATATTCCTCCAAATTTTATTTCTGGCAATATTTTCTACTCAGACTTGTGTACTCACCCTGCGAAGGCATTAAGCCAAGCAATTTCTTATCTTTCTTATAAGATGCAAGAGAGAAGGAAAGGTTACCAGTAGATGTGGATTATTTCACAGTCTTGAGCAGAAAAATCAGTCGGCAGATGCCTGAAACCCCTCTTTTTGCATCTGCACAGGCGAACGCCAAAAATATGCCCAATACAGGTAAACAGAAAGAGAATAAAGAAGGATGGTTCCCAGGTAGGCCGGGCCAAAGCCGTAGGTAACCTGAAACCAGCCACTGATCATTGGGCTGAAGGCCCAGCCAAAGTTCCAGGACATGCTAACCAGGCTGGCCACAGTGGAACGAGCGGAAGGCTCCACGTTTTCCATCACAAAAGTCTGGTAAACCGGCCCACTCATATTCATCAAGGCTAGACGGATATAATAAGCAAAGGCGCTCAACCAGAACCAGGGAGAAAAACCAAGCAGGACCAGGAACGGGATCGATATACCCTGGGTGATTACCACCATCTGGATTTTACCCATGCGGTCTGCCAGGGGTGGGGCGACCAGCAGGCCGATTGCCATGGCCAGCGAACCCCAGGCAAATAGAGAACCAATGACGGGGTCGGGCTGGTTGTAAACCTGGCGGTAGAAGACGTTCATGAAGGGCATGATCAACCCAGCGCCGATTGAGGTCAGCAGCATGGGCAAGATCAAGCGACCCAATTTACGCGGGTGACTGGCAGCATACGCCAAGGGAGCGAAGACGGTCCGATCAGAGCGTTCTATGCGGGGAGTCTTCAGAAACAACAACGGCAGCAGGCCCAGGGCCGCCGTGACGGCAGTGATGGTCAGCGCACCCCCATAGGCCACACTGCTGGTCGCTTCTACCACCCGGCTGGCTGCAACCCAGGTGGGCAGAAATCCGCCAATCCAGTTGCCAATTGAAGCGGCCGTCATCTGCAGACCTGAGCCAATGCTGAACAAATAGGTGCGTTCTTCCTCGCCGGAGTTCTCCATCAAGAACGGAGCCATTGTCACTGCTGCCAGGCTTTGAGAGATACCGAAAAGGATATTGGTCAAGTAAAAAACGGTTGCGTTTGGCCAGATAACCATGGCTGCCAAAGACAGGCTCATGAGCGCCCCCGACAGAATCAGCGAGCTCTTGCGACCGATCAAATCAGCCAGGTAGCCCATCGGCAAAGCAAAGATCAGAGCAGCCAGGCTGCTGGTAGTAACCAATTGCCCCAACAGGGCTTCGTTATATCCCAGGCTGAGCACATAAAAGTTGAACAGCAGGCGAAAGATGCCCATGGCAGCGCCGGTGACCAATACATTGATCAAATACAGGCGCGCATTGGGACGAAAAGACCGCACGCGGGCCGCGTAGGTCATTACAGTCGAACTGACACCTTTAAAAATTTTTATGGCCATCTTTAGTCCTTCGTAACTGGCCGAAAATCATTTCAGCGGTTTGCTTTGCTTCCCAAATCGAGAAAACTTTTCAATGTGGTAAAGGTATTGATAACCGTCTCCAGGCGGGCCTCATATCTTTTTTCTCCACCTCCTTCCAGGGTCAGGTGCACCAGACCAGCCAGGCGTAAATCGTTAAGGTGGTGAATGACGGTAGGTGCTCGCAAGCGGAGCAATCGAGCCAATTGAGTAGGGGTATATGATCTTTCCCCCAAATAACGTAAAATTTTCAGTCGGGTGGGATCTGCTAAGGCCTTCAGAGAGCGCAGCATTGCGTCAGGAACAGTTTCTCCCGGCACCAGGGAGATATCCGCCGGACGTGCGCCAAATAACATCAGTACGCGACCGGTCTCAATCTTCTCGAAGACGATCAAGGGGGTGATCCAATACGACGGAGACAGGACGATGTGCTGGATTTCGCTGATTGAAGCAAAGCGCACTCCCTGTGACAGTTCTTCAATCAATTCCTCCGGCGGTAAGAGCGTAGCTTTCTCTTGCGCTGCAGCCAGGGATTCTTGCAATACCGAGCGAATACGATGTTCTTCTTCAGAAAAAAAGGCTGTTTGGTAAGCGTTCAGCGCCTGAAGATAGGCCTCGCCAAACTCGTCTGGGTGAGACCAGGCCTCCAGGATGGTAGTCAGGGCTTTGCCCCTGGGTGGTGTTTTAGCAGGATGGAGGGCACGGAGGAGATCACGGTCTTTTTCATTCCAGGAATGCCGTGCAGCAATGTTATGCAACAGATCAACCAACTCCCCAGGAATGTCATGAGATATAGACAGAGCTGGAAGACGGTCTGCTGGGGAAAGCCTCTCCAGAAGTTGTAACGCAGTGCTGGCGTCTTTGGGTGATGGGAGAGAATAAATCCACTGCAACGGAAAATGAACAACCTCCTTAGCCTCTTCCAGAGTTTCCCGGTCTGGAGGGGCAAGGCGCGAACGTACGCCGGCAGCCCAAGAGGCGCGCAGGTCGAATTTATCTGGATCGTGTAAAACCTTCAAGCTGACAAATAGATCATAGGCCGTGCCCCAGTCCCAAGAGACAAGAGCGGTTGAAGCAGCAGGAGACATACCATTTTCCTTCCTAACAAGAATATTAGACAATTATCTAATTAGATCATAATCTAACTCATTTGTCAAAGAAAATGATCCAAAAAAAGGTAATCTCTCTGGGAGGATGGTTACTACAGATGATCACAAGTCCCCATATATGGGGGCCGGGGTGAGAAATAAAATAGCTCTTTTTTTATTGCACCTGTGGATAACTCGCGGAAAACTGTGGATAATATATATTAATTGTGGAAAACTTCCGATCTTGCAAGGATTCTTTGCAGAGATCATCCCCTACATATGGGGGTTGTTTCTGATCTGATCCCAACGGTAACTCATACTTGTGGGATGATGATACAGTATTCCTGTCATCCTTTTTTGAACACAGGTTGGCTGGGGATAAAATAGGGAAGGCTCATCCCTATCTATCTGGTACCCGGCGGTTGATCCCCCTATATCTTGGGGTAATTTCCACCCACTTTCACTTCATCCACATATCCACAGGCCCTACTAAGACTACTATTCTTAATTAACATTTATAAGTGATGGATAAGGTGGACATATATTCAACCCCAAGTTATTCACCAATCCATCGTTACTGAGCAAATCGCCATAGGTTATTTTACAAACTTCTGAGCGAATCTGGCGGTTTGCTCTAGTGATTCACCGGTTGAAGCCAGATCTTTGTTAAATTATTTTTGGCCAATCACCTAACTCGGTGGATCTTTAAAATAAGTTTGAAGTAAGTTTCCTAAATCTGCTGTTGTGTGATTGGATAGTACAGCAAAAAAATCATCTGCGCTGACCAGTCCAAGGGTTTTCCCTTGTGCATGGATAACGTAATCCTGTAAGAAGGAGAAAAAGGCCTCGTCGCCGATCAGACCGCGCAACTCATGCAGAAACTGTGCTCCTCTCAGATAGGTTGCATCCCGGTAGGATATAAATCCACTGTAATCATAAATCGAACCATCGATCCAGCCGGAAGGTTGTTGGTATTCAACCCGGAATTGCCACCAGCCATCGAGGAGGTCTGGATACAGGTTTTCATAATACAATAGTTCTGAGTAGGTGCACAAAGCCTCATCCAACCAGGGCTCCAGCGCCTGATTGTTGCCAACCATGCCGTACCACCATTGGTGGGCCGTCTCGTGGACAGCGATGGCGGTTAGATACCCCAGCGGATTGCCATCGTAGAGCGCATAAAAACCCCGGCTTAGAAAGAAGAGCCCGTCATATTCCATGCCGTCCAGAAAATCCGCTTCCACAACACTCAATGATTGGTGGGGATAGGGTCCAAAGAGCTGGCTATACAGGTCTAGCGCAGCGGCTGTGTCTTTTAACGCTCTTTCTCCGCCCCTCTCATCAAAAGTGAAGGCGTAGCTATAGACCATTACATTTCCCACCTGCTGGCTAAAGACCGTGTACATATTGCTGGCAGACAAAGCAAAGCTACGCGCAGACTTCATCTGGTAACGGTAGGTCCTTCCATCGATCTCAGCCGGAGAGCTGGCGGCCAGGGTGACATTCTGCCGGACACCGGTCATCCTGATTTCGATATCATAATCAGCCAGTTCGTACACCTGGTGCTCGCCGTAGAACCAGGGATTATGGACGGCCCAGCCTTGTCCGGGAAGATAAGGGGGGAAGAAGGGATACCAATCCACGAGATTGGTCTGGCGGGCGGAATACCCGAAAGGCAAGGGGCGGTCAACGGCTGATGGGGACGGAATCTCAGGCATGTTTAGATCGTAAGATATGTATAGTTGAGTGCTTTCTCCCGGTTGTAAAATCTGGGATAAAGGGATGATTAAGCGGTGCAACTCAAGCTGGTAGGATTCTATGATCTGGTCGTTGCCCCAACTTAACTTTTTCAAACGAAAGGTATCGTAGCGGCGGTTGGGCTCTACAACCAGGATCAGCTCTTCGATTGGCTCGCCAGATGAGTTTGTATATGAGATAGTCTGGTCAATGGAAAGGAAATTCCAATCATAGTCAAAGTCTGCGCTGATTTCATAATGGGTCAATGGAAAGCTTTGATCTGAGGGGGTTGGGGATGGTTGTGGAACGGCGGGTAGATCGCTTTCAGCCGGTGTGGGAGACGGAAAAGAGTGTGTGGAGGGTAGCGTTGGGCTGGCTGTGGTGGAGACTTGCTCTGGCAAATTCTCTAAAAGAGGGGCTGTGGGCGTCTCCACCGCCGGTGATCGGCCTGCCGATTGGCAGGCTGCTAAAAGCAGGATAATTGAAAAAAGTATGATGTCTCTATGTTTCATAAGGGAATTCAAAAGGGAAAGATAAGCGGCAGCAATAACATAGCTACCAGCAGAGTAATGAAGATTAAAGGTAAGCCCACTTTAAGATAGTCGCTAAATCTATAGTGTCCTGCTGCCATGACCAAAGTGTTGGCAGGAGACGCTACCGGTGACGCAAAAGCCATCGATGCAGCAATAGCCACCCCCATCAAAAAGGCATAGGGTTGGATGCCGAGCTGGATGGCAGTAGCCAGTGCGATGGGGGCAATGAGAACTGTGGTGGCGGTATTGGAGAGCACCTGGGTAAATATGGATGTCAGCAAAAAGAACCCACCCAGGATAAGTATGGGACCAAAGTTTCCCAAGCCTTGGGTAAACCCCTGAGCTGCCAGATCAACCAGGCCGACCTTTTCGAGTGCGGTGGCCATGGGCAGCATGCCGGCGATCAGAACGATGCTTTTCCAATCGACTGCGTCATAAGCATCGTCAATCGATAAACAACCCGTCAAGATCATCACCAGGGCAGCCAACATGCTGGCGGTCGCCAGCGGCATCAGGTTGGTGATCATGACCAATAGCATGCCCAGAAGAACGAGCATAGCCAGCGGCGCTTTGGCCCGGGCTGGCACCCCTAATACCTGTTCAGGTTGACCCATCACAACAAAGTCACGGCGTTTTTCCTTCAAAGCCAGGATATTTTTCCAAGGTCCCTGGACCAACAAGGTATCCCCAAAACGCAAATTGGTCTCCTTCAGGTCAAGGGATTCTTCAACCCCTGGACGGTTGATGCCCAGGACGGTCAGATGGTAGACCGAGCCAAATTGGACATCAACCAGGCTTTTTCCCAACAGGGATGAGCGGGGAGGAAGCAATACCTCAGCGATGCCGACCTCGGAACTGATCAGGGATGTATCATCCTGGCTGTGAGCAGGCTGAACGCCCAGGTTTAATGCTGCTGCGGCGTGGCTGACGTCATTCGGGATTGACTGGACGAGGAGGATATCACCAGCCTGGATGATTGCCTGCGGGGATGGGGAGGTGGATGTATATTCAGAACGAGCGTCACCTGTCTTCAAGCGAGACTCTTTTGCATTGCCCCCATCAGGGATGGGATGTAAGATATCCAAAACCGTCAATCCATAATCTTGGCGCAAGCGAGATTCAAGGAGCGTCTTACCGACCATGTCTGAGCTACGCCGGACGCGTAAGCGGAAGAGGTTGTCTGGCAGTCGGTACAAGGACATTAACTCTTCAGGCGTTTCTACTCGTTGTACATCCTGCTTGGGCTTATGTTCAGGGAGCAAGCGCCGGCCGATCGTAACCATAAAGAGGACTCCAGCGGCAAAAAGAGCCAGACCGATCGGGGTGTAATCGAAGAAACGAAATGGTTGCAACCCTTGCTCGCGCAGAAGATCGCTGACAATGATATTGGGAGGGGTGCCGATGAGAGTTGTCGCCCCACCTAAAAGGGATCCATAGGATAAGGGGATGAGCAGCTTGGAGGGGCTTATCCTGGCGCTAACCCCCAGGCTGATGATGGCAGGTAGTAAAACGGCCACAGTACCCGTATCACTCATCACAGCTGACAACAAAGCCACCGCTGTCATGATGACCACGGTCAGACGACCTGGATGTGTTCCGGCTACTTTAAGGATGCGTTCACCAATGGAGGCTGCCAGGCCGGTTTGCATTACACCTCCACCGACAATAAAGAGGGCCGCTATGGTCAATACAGCCGGGTTTGAAAAACCAGCGATCGCCTCCTGGGCAGTAAGCAATCCGGTCAGCATCAGCGCCACCATCACCCCAATGGCCACCACATCGACTCGTAACCATTCGGTTACAAATAAGATGATTGCAGCAACCAGAATGCCCAGGGCAACCCACATCTCTAGAGTCATGGCAAGTTCTTTGCTCCTTAACAGCTTGATCAAGAGATTTTACAACATTTTCTAAGTTTTTTCAGATGTGGGTCTGGCGAATTCAGCCATCTCGTTGTATACTCTAACTTGAAATCCACTGGCCTTTACGTTATGAATCATCCATAATGACTTGAGGAGAGGATCCCAATGAAAGTATCCGTCCTTCAAGAGAACCTTGCTCACGGTTTGAACATCGTCTCACGCGCGGTTTCACCCCGCAGTACGTTGCCCGTTCTGGCGAACGTTTTGGTGGCAACAGACGAAGGTCGCTTGCGTCTATCGGCTACCAATTTGGAGATGGGTATCACCTGCTGGATTGGGGCGAAAATCGAAGAGGAAGGTTCCACCACCGTCCCGGCGCGCACCTTTACTGACCTGGTCAGCACATTGCCCAACGACCGGGTAAACATGACGCTTAATGTCCGCACGCAGTCACTAAACGTCGTCTGTGGATCCTCTAATACGGATATCAAGTGCATTGATTCTCAGGAGTTTCCTCCGATCCCTGTGCCAGATCTAGGTCAAGGCATCCAGATCAACGTGGCAGATCTAAAGGAAATGATCCAGCAGGTTGTCTTTGCTGCTTCGTCTGATGAGGCGCGCCCGATCTTGACAGGGGTGTTGGTGACGGTCCAAGGCAACCAGATTGGACTGGAGGCAGCAGATGGCTTCCGTTTATCGGTTCGCAAGGCCTCGTTGTCCGATTCTGCCTCCCGGCCCATCAAGGCAGTGATCCCGGCAAGAGCGCTGAGTGAGCTGGCTCGGATTGCTGGAGATGGGGACCAACCTCTAACCATGGTGGCGCCTCCTGGCCGGGGCCAGGTGATCTTTCGTATGAAGGATGTTGAACTGGCTTCTCAGCTGATTGAGGGCACCTTCCCCGATTTGGAGCAGGTGATACCTCGTTCATACCAGACCCGCACGGTGCTGTCTACGGCTCAGTTTCTAAAAGCTTGTAAACAGGCTGAGATCTTTGCCCGTGAAGGTTCACATATTGCCCGCATCAATATCACCCCGGGTGGTGAATTGAAACCTGGATTGGTTGAGATCTCTGGCCATTCCGAAGAAACCGGGTCAAACCAAACTGTGGTGGATGCCAGTATTGAGGGACCACCCGTCTTGATTGCCTTCAACGTTCGTTTTTTGAGGGAAGTGTTGGATGTCATCAAGACCCCCAATGTTGCCCTGGAGACTACCACCGAAACCAGCCCGGGCGTGATTCATCCAGTGGGCGAGGACACCTTCATCCATGTGATCATGCCGATGCATTTGGGCAGTTAACTGAGATACCCCACGGCTGCCATTTCTGCACCGGGTGCAGCGGTCCTCGTGGAAAACCAACCTACCTCCATGTCATTGCCTTCTGTATCATCAGACAGGACTCTAAGTATTTACTTAGCCCTGGCGCAATATCCAATTTTGAGCACACAGATTCGTGCTCGCATGCGCCGGGAGATGTTCGACCGCGGGGTCATCACCCAGCATGTTTTTGAAATGGATGTTCGTGAGCATGCCATTCGTTCCCAGGCACGGGAGGCTTTACACAATCCATTTGAAGAAGAGCCAGCCGATATCTGGGAACTGCGCCTGATGAGGGTCAGAGATCATTTAACCGACTTTTATTTTGCGTACAACCTGCCTTATGATCTATTTGAGCAGATTGTCCGAGAAGCCCTGTCCGAACGGGGGGCAGCATCTCAAGATTTACTGGTTTCATTCAACCCTGAGTTGGCTCCACAAGAGATGCTGTTCGAGCAAGCCCTGGCGATTGAAAAATTACCACCTGAGCAACGCCAGCAAGTGGAGGCGCGCTTAAGGGAGATAAAAGTCGTCCTGATCAGAACCCTTATCAGCGACCATCTGGCATATGTGAATATTGCCAGAGATTGGTTTACCATATCAGACCTGACTGAAATCAAACGCAGAAAGATCGGAGAAGGCAAGATTGGGGGCAAGGCAGCCGGCATGCTCCTGGCAGCGCGGATTTTGCGCGAGGCTGGCGATGACGAAATCCGAGAGGCATTGAAGGTCCCTGAATCGTACTTCCTGGGAGCAGATCTGACCTATGTTTTCATGAGTTTGAATGGGTTGATGCATTGGAATGATCAAAAATACAAAACCGAGGAACAGTTCCGCGCTGAATTCCCCCAAATTCAGCAGGATTTTCTAGCAGGTAAATTCCCCTATAGCACTCTGGAACGCCTGGAAAACCTGTTGGAGAAAATCGGACCTCAGCCTTTGATTGTACGGTCGTCCAGCTTGCTGGAGGATAATTTTGGCACCTCTTTTGCTGGCAAATATGAGAGCCATTTTTGCCCAAACCAGGGCACGATCAAGGAAAACCTGCAAGACCTGACTCACGCTATCCAGAAAGTATACGCCAGCATATTCAATCCGGACGCGCTCTTGTACCGGCGCAGCCGCGAGCTGCAGGATTATGATGAACGTATGGCGATACTGCTTCAGGTCGTGCAAGGGGAAAAGTTCTCCAGGTACTTTATGCCTCACGCCGCCGGGGTTGCCTTCAGCCAGAACTTTTATCGCTGGTCACCGCAGATTCGCCAGGAGGATGGGTTTGTGCGCCTGGTTTGGGGGTTGGGTACTCGGGCAGTAGATCGGGTGGACAATGATTATCCTCGCCTGGTAGCTCTCAGCCACCCAATGTTGCGTCCAGAAGAGTCACCCAAAGCCATCCGCCGCTACTCGCAGCAATTTGTTGATCTGATTGATTTGGAAGAAAATGAGTTCAAGATCGTTCCGGTGAAAGAGGTACTCTCAGGAGATTATCCGGCCTTGCGCTACCTGGCGCAACTTGACCAAGGAGGATATTTGGTTCCCTTGCGCAGTAAATTACTGGAAGGGAAGCTTGAAAATCTGGTCCTAACATTTGACGAGCTGCTCCGGCGGACCAATTTGGCGCCTCTGATGCGCAAGATGCTAAAAATCTTGGAAAAGAAGTACCGCTCTCCTGTGGATACTGAATTCACAGTTCATATTCGTGATCCGCAGTCTCTGACACCAAAGCTAGAGATTTCCTTACTC
>Ga0209498_1002176_pt1 | contig 11937 bp, 14 predicted proteins | sample WalLakDeSediment_FD_184131 | JGI IMG/M metagenome (GOLD analysis project Ga0209498, IMG submission 184131) | Lake sediment microbial communities from Walker lake, Nevada to study Microbial Dark Matter (Phase II) - Walker Lake 11/02/13 Deep... | ecosystem: Environmental > Aquatic > Freshwater >...
GACGGGCGATCCAGACTCCACGCGGCGCGCGGGCGTTAGCGTGTGCGGCTGGGCGGTATCGGAACGCCGTCACCGGCGACTGGAAAACCACATCATCAAGGGTTCGCCATGAAAGTTCGTTGTCTGACCCTGGGCGCGTTCCAAGTCAACGCTTATTTGTTGGAAGATCCCGCCACCGGTCAGTGCGCGGTGGTGGACACCGGCGACGGCCCGCAGTTGGCGAATAACCTGGCGGCGATGCAACCGCGGCCGGATTTACGGGCCATTCTGCTGACTCACGCCCATTTCGATCACGCCGGTGGGTTGGCGGACGTGCAGCGGGAATTCCCCGAGGCGGTGACCTGGTTGCCGGCGCTGGAACGGCCGATGTTCGACGCGCTGCCGCAACAGGGGTCGCTGTTGTTCGGCATGGCCGATTTCGATCGGCCCTGTGGACGGATCGATCGGGAAGTGCGGGACGGCGACACCGTCGAGGTCGGCGACCTGCGCTTCCGTTTTCTGTCCACCCCCGGTCACTCGCCGGGTCAGGGCTGCTATTACGACGATGCCTACATTTTCGTCGGCGACACCTTGTTCGCCAGCGGCATCGGCCGGACGGATTTCCCGATGAGCGATCCCGAGCTGATGTGGGCCAGCCTGCGGCGGTTGTTGGAGTTACCGGGACACTTGCTGGTGTGCAGCGGTCACGGACCGGTCACGACCCTGGAGCAGGAACTGCAAACCAATCCGTTTCTGGGGTACCTGCGGCGCGAGCGGGGGATCGCCGAACCGGGCCGGTCGGCGGGGCTGGGACCGCGCTGGGGGTGAGCGTGGCCCTCAGCCGGGCGGACGGCCGTTTGCCGCTTCGCCCCTGACCACGGCCCCGCGGCGCGGCGGGTCGAGAAAGGTCGCGCCCCCCACCAGCCGCTGTTGCCAATAGGGTGTATTCAGGTTGACCTTGCGAATCCGGCGCGATCCGGACGAGGCATGGATCATCTGGCCCTGACCGGCGTAAATCCCGACGTGAGAGACCACCCCGGGGCCGCTGGTCCGGAAGAACAAAAGATCGCCCGGTTGGACCCGGCGGCGCGGTTGCCCGGCCCGGAACTGTTCCACCGAGGTGCGAGGCACCCGGATGCCGGCCTGGGCGTAGGCGTATTGCACCAGCCCGCTGCAATCCATTCCGCGGGGCGATCCACCGCCCAGCACGTAGGGGGCGCCGATCAGACGTTCGGCGGCGCCGAGAATTCGCTGGCGCGTAACGTGATGAGGGTCGCGATGAGCGGTGGGGGTCGGCGACGTCGCGCAGCCCCCCAGGCCGATCAATGCGGCGAGTAACCATGGCGCAACGAATCCTCGGCGAACGCATGAAAGGCGCATGGAAATTTCCCCCCTTGAAGTCGATTCATGGCGACCCCGTCGCGCCGCCAAGGATGGAAAAGCAATCCGTTCCAAAAGCAGCAAGGCGACTGGCGAGATGCAATTAGGATCAGTATAGAAAAAAGCTCTGGTATCCGGCGAGCATTGCGTAAGCCCCTCTTTGCGGGACTTTTCATCGCGCGACCGAGATTCCGTCCGAGGCGTTGACGAAGAAGGCTGGGAGAAAGGCGATTTTCACGGCAGAGGCAACGAACATGGTCTAAACTGCGAATTTTACCCATCCGACGATAGGTGGTTTTTGATGAAAGCAACGCAAGACAAGATCGTATCCCTGCACTACACGCTGACCGACGATCACGGCGTCCTGCTCGATTCCAGTCGCGGGCGCGAACCGTTCAGCTACCTGCATGGGTACGGCCATATTGTCCCGGGCCTGGAGGCGGGTCTGGAAGGTTGTGAGGCGGGCTTCAATGCGGCGATTCAAGTGGCGCCGGCCGATGGCTACGGTGAATATAACCCCCAGGCCGTGTTTGAAGTGCCGCGGGATCGGTTCTCACCCAGCGAGGAGATCCAGGCTGGCATGCAGGTCCAAGGCGAGAGCGAGCATGGTATTCTGAATTTCACGGTGGTGGCGGTGAACGATCAGGACGTGGTTTTGGACGCCAATCATCCGATGGCCGGGAAAACCCTGAACTTTCAGGTCGAGGTGCTGCAGGTGCGGGACGCGACGGCGCAGGAGCTATCCCATGGGCACGTTCATACCGACGGGTGCGATCGTTGAGGGGTCACTGCTGACCATCGCGTCGCGAGCATGTTCATTTGTTGTGGTTGACGTGTAGAATAACACGGAAAATCAAGCGTTCAGTCTGAGGTCTCCCGCACCGCCATGTTGCCGCGATCATTTCCTCTCGCCGCCGAAGAACCACCACCCTTCGAGTTGAAGGGGAGCCTGTTTACCTTGACCGTCCTGCATCTTTTCCAACTGGACCGGGCTGCCATCGAGCGGCATCTGGCGGAAAAAATCAAGCAGGCTCCGGGTTTTTTCAACAACACGCCCGTGGTGATCGATCTGGAGGGAATGGCTAATCCGGTGGACGGCGTGGATTTCACCGGGTTATACGAGCTGCTGCGCGGGCATGGCATGGCCCCGGTGGGGATTCGCAACGGCGGTCCGAAATTGCAGGCCGCCGCCCGGTTGGCCGGACTGCCAGTGCTGCCGGAAAGCCGGCCCGTGGCAGCCGCCAAAAAAACCGAGTCGTCCGAATCGGTGGCCCGTAACCGAATCATCAACCATCCAATCCGCTCCGGCCAGCAGATTTACGCCGCGGACGGGGATCTGATCGTGCTGGGCGCGGTCAGCGCCGGCGCCGAGGTCATCGCCGACGGCAACATTCATGTTTATGGCGCTCTGCGAGGCCGCGCTTTGGCCGGAGTCAAGGGCGATATCGAAGCTCGGATTTTTTGTCACAGCCTGGAGGCGGAATTGATTTCGATCGTGGGACGCTACCGCATCAGCGAGCAAATCGATCCGTCCGACCGAGGCAAGGCCGTGCAGATTCATTTAGCCCAAGACCGGTTGGTCATCGAACCCCTGATCCGCTGATGAACCAAGAGCCGACAGGCCGTTCGGGAATGGCTTCCAATTTAACCAATTTAACCAACTTTCGTGGGATAACAGCTTGGGAACCGTCATCGTTGTGACCTCCGGCAAGGGAGGCGTGGGCAAGACCACCACCAGCGCCAGCTTCGCCACTGGCTTGGCCCAACGCGGTTTTCGGACCGTGGTTATCGATTTTGATGTGGGCCTGCGCAACCTCGATCTGATCATGGGTTGCGAACGTCGGGTGGTGTACGATTTCGTCAACGTGATCAATGGGGAGGCTAACCTGAACCAGGCGTTGATTCGCGACAAGCGCGTGGAGAATCTGTACATCCTGCCGGCCTCGCAGACCCGAGACAAGGAAGCCCTGATCAAGGACGGGGTGGAAAAAGTGTTGAACGAACTCAAGCAAAGCTTTGAGTACGTCGTTTGTGATTCCCCTGCCGGCATCGAGCGGGGCGCGCTGATGGCGTTGTACTTCGCCGACGAAGCGTTGGTGGTGACCAATCCCGAAGTGTCGTCGGTGCGGGATTCCGACCGGATTCTGGGGATTCTGGCCAGCCGTTCGCGGCGCGCCGAGCAGGGCGATCCGCCGGTCAAGGAACACCTGGTTCTGGCTCGCTACGCCCCGGAGCGCGCCGATCGCGGCGACATGCTCAGCGTGGATGATGTGTTGGAGATTCTGGGCATTCCGCTGTTGGGGGTGATTCCGGAATCGCAAACCGTCTTGCAATCCTCGAACGCCGGTGTTCCAGTGATCATGGAAAACGGCAGCGAAGCGGGCGCGGCCTATGGCGATCTCGTCGATCGCTTCCTGGGCAAAAATATCCCGCACCGATTCATCATGACCCAGAAGAAGGGGTTTCTGAAGCGCCTGTTCGGCGGGAGCTGAGCCATGGGCCTGTTCGAAAGTTTATTTCGTACCTCGACCAATAAATCGGCTGCCCTGGCCAAGGAGCGGCTGCAAATCATCGTGGCCCACGAGCGGGGTAGCCGCCGCGGCAGCCCGGATTACCTGCCCGCGCTCAAAAAAGAACTGCTGGAAGTGGTGCGCAAGTACGTGCCGGTGGATCAGAGCCAGATCAAGGTCCATTTGGACCGGGAAGGCGGCTACGAAATTCTGGAATTGAACATCACCTTGCCGGACGAGGAACAGCGTCATGGGCGCGACTAGGCTGGCTTGATACGGCCTGGGTTTGGGACCAAACGCTTTTCCATGACCAGCGCGGATCGCGATGCCCCGCCTGCGACCGACGCCGCGAGTCGAGTGCGGCTGGATCGATGGTTGTGGGCCGCGCGCTTTTTCAAGACGCGCGCTTTGGCGGCCGAGGCGGTCGCCGGCGGCAAGGTGCATATCGACGGCCAGCGCGGCAAGCCCTCCCGCGCCGTGCATCCCGGCGCGGTTCTGCGGATTCAGCGCGGTTCCGATGAGTACATCGTTACGGTGAAAGCTTCGAGCGTCCGGCGTGGCCCCGCCCGGGAGGCGATCCTGTTGTATGAAGAGACCGCGGAAAGTCGCCAGCGCCGCGAGGAACTCAGCGAGCAGCGCCGTTTGCAGCCTCGCATGGAGTCCGTGGGACGTCCGACCAAGCAGGATCGCCGTCGCATCGTGCGTTTTACCGAACAGGGCGGTTAGGCTCGGGCGGCTCCGTTCGTCGTCCAAACCGTGCGAGCCTGGAAATGGACCCTCCAGTTCGATTGGAATGGCTTGGAGTATGTACTCTAAAATTCCTCGCTACAATTATCCACGAACTAATAAGGCGTTATCGAGCAAGGAATTTCGGGGGTCGTTCGGTCGCCGGGATTTCCGAAAAATTCGAATTCAGTCGTGCCGCGCGCAATATCAGGCAGGTCCGCGCGGTTGCAGAGAGAGGCTCCAGACATGAATACCCATTTGCCCGAACCGCAAGCGGCCCCCAACGCGCGGGATGTCGCGCGCCAAATCTGGCTGGCGGGACTTGGCGCGTTCGCCAGGACTCAGCAGGAAAGTGGTCGGTTCTTTGAGTCCCTGGTCGAGGAGGGCCGTACCGTCGACCAGCGGTTGAAGAAAGCCGCCGAACAACCCGCCGGGCGCGAAGTGGACCGGATGAAGGGTGGGGTAGAGGTCCTTAAGGAACGGGTGGGAGAAATCCGGGATCAGGCGACCGGGACCTGGAACAAGCTGGAAGAAGTTTTTCAAGCGCGGGTGACACGTGCTCTAGGCCAGTTGGGAGTGCCGACCCAGGAAGAGGTGCGCTTGCTGCGTCAGCAGGTGGACCGGCTCACCGAGAATATTCAGAAGTTGACCCGGGCGGCGGAGGCGGGATCGACGTCCGGTCGGGAACCCGGCGCCGACGCAACCCGACCCACGGTTGGGGTCGAGAAATAGCGTTGGCCTTGATCATCGTTCTGGCCACGCTGGGTTTTTAGCCACGGAAGGACACGGAATACACTGAAGAAACAAAGAATCTTCCGTGTTATTCCGTGTGTTTCCGTGGCCTAAGACCGGAACGATGAGCGACGCCATAGCGTTCGTTCCTCTCGTCCGCCGGCAGGAGCGGCCACCGGATGGTTCCATCGCTCTTCCACAGGCTGAAATTGACCGTTCGCCAGCCGCAAGGTAACGTAAGAAACGACTTAAAGAGGACGGACAGGCATGACGGCCAAGAAGCATTCCCCGATTCCCTTCGAAACGGCTTTGTTGGAACTGGAAAACCTGGTCGGACAACTCGAACAGGGCGAATTGAGCCTCGAAGAATCCCTGCAACGGTTCGAGCGCGGCGTCGCGCTGGTGCGAACCTGCCAGGCCCACTTGCAGTTGGCCGAGCAAAAGGTGGAGCAATTAACGATGGGACGGGAGGATGAACCGCGAATCGCGTCTTTCGGCGAGGCGGTGGGCTGAAGGTCATGGTGGCCGAACAAATCAATCACTATCAAAACCGCGCCGGTCAGGCGCTCGACCGGCGCTTGCCGGGCGCCGATCTCCACCCCAGCGACCTTCACCAGGCCATGCGGTACGCGGTATTGGGCGGCGGCAAGCGCATCCGGCCGGTCCTGGTCTACGCGACCGGCGCGGCGGTCGACGCGACGCTCGATGCCCTGGACGCGCCCGCCTGCGCGGTGGAATTCATCCATGCCTATTCGCTGATTCACGACGACTTGCCGGCCATGGACAACGACGATCTCCGCCATGGCCAGCCGACCTGCCACAAGGCCTTCGGCGAAGCGTTGGCGATACTGGCGGGCGACGCCCTGCAAGCGTTGGCGTTTCAGGTGCTCAGCCAGGATTCCGCCATGGTCGCGGATCCGACCATCCGCGTGAAAATGTTGGGCCTGCTGGCGCAGGCCGCCGGTTCCCGCGGCATGGTGGGCGGTCAGGCCATCGATTTGGCCGCGGTCGGCCGGGAGTTGAGTCTGGCGGAGCTGGAGAACATGCACATTCACAAGACCGGGGCGCTGATCCGCTCCAGCGTATTGCTGGGCGCGCTCAGCCAGCCGGCCATCGAACCGACCGTTCTGGACCGACTGGATCATTACGCCAAATGCATCGGTCTGGCCTTTCAAATCCGCGATGACATTCTCGACGTAGTGGGCGATACCGCCACGCTCGGCAAACCCCAGGGTTCCGACCGAGTGCTCGACAAACCGACCTATCCGGCGCTGCTGGGCTTGGAGGGCGCTCGCGAACATGCCCGGGCCTTGTATGAAGAAGCCTTGACCAGCCTGGAACCGCTGGGTCCCGAAACCGATCCGCTGCGCTGGATCGCCGCCTATATCGTCGAGCGCGCCTATTAAGCGCCGCTTTCCCCCGTGGTTTTGGGGTCTTGGCGTCAACCCCCAACCGCGACTGGCCCGGATTATCCTGCCGAACATGAACACCGGATTCGTCTTCCCGCTCCTCGAATTAATCGATCATCCATCGGATTTGCGCAAGCTGCCCGAAACGCGATTGCCGGCGCTCGCCGATGAGTTGCGCGAGTTTCTGATTCAGACGGTCGCCCGGACCGGCGGGCACTTCGCCGCCAACCTGGGCGCCGTGGAACTCACCATCGCCTTGCACTACGTCTTCGCCACGCCCGAAGATCGGCTGATTTGGGACGTGGGCCATCAAACCTATCCGCACAAGATTCTGACCGGTCGCCGCGCCCGCATGGGAACCCTGCGCCGCAAGGACGGCGTCGCCGGTTTTCCCAGACGCGCCGAGAGCCCCTACGATACCTTTGGGGTCGGCCATTCCAGCACCTCGCTGAGCGCCGCGCTGGGCATGGCCATCGCGGCCGAGCGGGTCGGGGACGCCCGGAAGATCGTCGCGGTGATCGGCGATGGCGCGATGACCGCCGGCATGGCCTTCGAGGCGCTCAATCACGCCGGCTCCCTGAAGAGCGACCTGCTGGTGGTGCTCAACGACAACGAGATGTCCATCTCGCCCAACGTCGGCGCGCTATCCACCTATCTAACCCGGCTGCTGTCGAGCCACTTTTTCTCCAGCGTTCGGGAGAGTGGGAAGAAAGTGCTCAGTCACGTGCCGCCGATGCTGGAGGTGGCCCGGCGCGCGGAGGAACACGTCAAGGGGCTGATCGCCCCGGCCGGCACGCTGTTCGAGGAATTGGGCTTCAACTATTTTGGCCCCGTGGATGGTCACGATTTGCCGACCCTGGTGCAAACCCTGCGCAATCTGCGGGCGCTCGATGGACCGCGCCTCCTGCACGTGGTCACGCGCAAGGGTAAAGGCTACCCATTGGCCGAGAACGAACCGGTCGGCTATCACGGCGTGGGGAGTTTCGACCCGGCGCAGGGATTGAAGCCGGCCGCGACGGGTGGAGGGCCGACCTATACGCAGGTGTTCGGCGAGTGGTTGTGCGACATGGCCGAACGCGACGAGCGGTTGATCGGGATTACCCCGGCGATGCGCGAGGGCTCGGGACTGGTGGAGTTTTCCGAGCGGTTTCCGGACCGTTACTTCGACGTGGCCATCGCCGAACAACATGCGGTCACGCTCGCCGCCGGCATGGCCTGCGACGGGCTCAAGCCGGTGGTGGCCATTTATTCCACCTTCCTGCAGCGCGCCTACGATCAACTGATTCACGATGTCGCCCTGCAGAATCTTCCGGTCCTGTTCGCCATCGACCGGGCGGGGCTGGTGGGACCCGACGGGCCGACCCATGCCGGCGGTTTTGATTTGAGCTATCTCCGTTGCATTCCCAACCTGGTGGTGATGGCGCCCGCCGACGAGAACGAATGCCGGCAAATGCTCTATACCGGGTTCCGACTCGACCGACCGGCGGCGGTGCGTTATCCGCGCGGCAAAGGGCCAGGCGCGTCCGTGGCGCGGGAGATGCGACCCTTGCCGGTGGGTAAAGCCGAAATTCGGCGCCACGGTCGAGGGCTGGCCCTGCTGGCCTTCGGCGCGATGGTCGCGGTGGCCGAGAGGGTGGGGGAGCGCCTGGACGCCACCGTGGTGAACATGCGCTTCGTCAAACCGCTGGATGAAGCGATGGTGGCGCGGATGGCCGCCGGACACGATGGGTTGGTGACGCTGGAGGACAATGTGGTCGCCGGCGGCGCGGGGAGCGCGGTCAACGAATGTTTGGCGGCGCGGGGCATCCGGATTCCGGTTCGCAACCTCGGGCTGCCCGATCGATTCGTGGAGCAGGGCGAGCGTGGAGAGTTGCTGGCGGAATGCGGGCTGGATGAGGAGAGCATATTCCAGCAACTGGCGGGGTGGAGCGTGGTTCCCTCGCCCGTTCCGGTTAATGCCTGAGTAAAATACTCGGGAATTAACGGACCGATTGACTATCCAACCGTTGGAAATTAAAACCCCACGGCCGGCAGGAGCGGTGCGAGGGATCCAAGGTTGGTCGAAAACCGAGGGCGTGCGAGCGCGCGCCGCTGAGAGGATTGCATGAAGCCATTGAAGATCAATTCCGCGGCTCTGTCCACGGTGGTTCACATTCCTGACGTGCAGAACAGCGTCGATACCCGGCAGTTGGCGATCGACAAGGTCGGCATCAAGGACATTCGCCATCCGGTCAAGGTACGGGATCGTAGCGGCGGCGAGCAGCACACCATCGCCCTGTTCAACATGTACGTGAATTTGCCCCACAACTTCAAGGGCACGCACATGTCCCGCTTCGTCGAGATCCTGAACATCCCGGGACGGGAAATCTCGGTGGAGTCCTTTAAGGACATGCTGGCGGAGATGACCGGCCGGCTGGAAGCGGAAGCCGGACATATCGAAATGACCTTCACCTACTTCGTGGACAAGGCGGCGCCGATCTCCGGGGTGCGGAGCCTGATGGATTACGAGGTGACGTTCATCGGCGAAATTCGCGACGGCCAGCCGAGCATGAATCTCAAGGTCGTGGTGCCGGTGACCAGCCTCTGCCCCTGCTCGAAGAAGATTTCCCGATACGGCGCGCACAACCAGCGCTCGCACGTCACGATCAACGTGCGCACGCGGGGGTTTATCTGGATCGAGGATCTAATCGATCTGGTGGAAAAGGAGGCTTCCTGCGAGCTGTACGGATTGCTCAAGCGGCCGGATGAGAAGTACGTGACCGAACGGGCGTATGAGAATCCCAAGTTTGTCGAGGACATGGTGCGCGACATCGCCGCAATATTGAATCGGGATGATCGGGTGGCGGCGTACTCGGTGGAATCGGAGAACTTCGAATCCATCCACAATCACTCGGCCTACGCCATGATCGAGCACGACAAGACCGCGGTCGCCGAAGCGCCGCGGGACTGAGAGCGGCGCGGTCACAAAAAAAGCCGTTCCACATGAACGGCTTTTTGCATTTTTGCGGTATGGTGGGCGATGCTGGGTTCGAACCAGCGACCCCTGCCGTGTGAAGACAGTGCTCTCCCGCTGAGCTAATCGCCCGTCTATTTCGAAGAATCATTATAGGAGTTTAATCCGGGCCGTGACAAGCACGGCCCAATTTTCCTTACCCAATCCACCTTTCCTGCCTCATCCTTCATCCTTCACAAAAGCCCGTCGTCGGGTCAATCGGCCGGCGCCCCGGCCCGCTGGAGAAGCGCTTGGGCATGACGGATCGGAATCGCGTAGGTGATGCCGCTGGGTCTTTCCAACAGCGTCTCCTTGCTTTCCTTAACGAACACCTGGTTGATGACCCCGATCACCCGGCCGGTGCGCGGTTCGTATAACGGACTACCGCTGTTGCCGGGATAGGCGGTGGCGTCCAATTGCAGGACATCGTAAGGTTCTTCCCGCAGGCGTTGGATCGTGACCGGATCGAGCTGCCTGGCCGCGGGCAGCGGGATGGCGATCGGGCTGATGGCGGAAATGATCCCGGTGTGGGTGACTGGAAACAGGCCCAGCACGACGCCGATCGGAAAACCGGTGAAAGCGACGTTTTGGCCTTCGCGCGGGCGCCGCGATTCGCCCAGCCGCAGGGGCGGCAACGGCGCGCCGTCGATTTCCAGCAACGCCAGATCGTAATGCGGGTCGCTGGCGATTTTGCGCGCGGGCCGCGTTTCGACCCGTTGCCCCTGGCCGATGAAGATCGCCAGGGTTTCCTTGTTCTGAGTATCGAGGAAATCCGGTAGCGCGTGCGCGTTGGTGAGAATGTGTCGGCCCCGCCCGACCGCGAAGCCGGTGGCCAGGAACTTGGCTGGAGGTTGTCGGGTGGGCTGAACCGTGCCCACGGCCACGATGCTGGCCTTGATCTTTTCGACCGTGTCGGCCAACTCGGCGGCTTGGACCACGAGCGCGGGCGAACCAGCCAACAACAGGCCACCGCACAGCAGGCTCAAAAGGCGGCGGCGGGAAGGAGACCAGCTTGGCGGTTTCAGGGCGAATTCCCCTCAGAGGTACTGGACGTCGATGATCTCATAGGTTTTGAGGCCGCCGGGCGTCTGGACATCGACCACGTCGCCTATGAATTTTCCGATCAAAGCTCGAGCGATCGGCGAGCCAAAGGAAATTTTGCCTTCCTTGATGTCGGCCTCATCCTCGCCGACAATCTGGTAGCGCCGCTCTTCCTCGCTCTCCTCCTCGACGAGCGACACCGTGGAGCCAAACACCACCTTGTCCGAAGCCGCCAGCGCGGTGATATCGATAATCTGCGCCTGGGCCAGCTTCGATTCGATCTCGGCGATGCGGCCCTCCGTGAAACTCTGCTGCTCGCGGGCGGCGTGGTATTCGGCGTTTTCCTTCAGGTCGCCATGCGCGCGAGCTTCGGCGATGGCGGCGGTAATCCGTGGGCGCGCCACTGTCTTGAGTTCCTGAAGTTCGGCGCGCAGCTTGGCGGCGCCGGCCGCGGTCATGGGTACTTTCTGGGTCATGCGTGCAGTTCCCGGTGTAATTCCTGAAGGCAATTGACGGTTTCGTTGTCGAGTTCGCGCAAGGCCTGGCAGGTGGCTCGGGCGGCGGCCAGGGTGGTGGTGTAGCTGACCTTGCGCATCAAGGCTTCGCGCCGGATGGAAAACGAGTCAGCGATGGCCTGCTTGCCTTCGGTAGTGTTGACGATGAGGTTGATCCGGTCGTTCTTGATTAGATCGACGACGTGGGGCCGACCTTCGCCGACCTTGTGGACGATTTCGCAATCGAGACCTCGAGCGCGCAGGGCGGCGGCCGTACCTTGCGTGGCCACCAGCGCGAAACCGAGCCGATGCAGTTCGCCGGCGATGTCCACGGCCTTGGGTTTGTCGGCGTCGCGGACGCTGATGAACGCCCATCCTCCGCGCGGCAATTGGTCGCCCGCGCCGAGCTGGGCTTTGGCGAAGGCTTCGCCGAAGGTGCGCCCGACGCCCATCACTTCGCCGGTGGATTTCATTTCCGGTCCCAGCAGGGGATCGACGCCGGGGAACTTGACAAAGGGAAACACGGCTTCCTTGACTGAATAATAGGCGGGAATCACCTCTTCGGATACCCCTTGTCCGGCCAGGCTCCGCCCGACCATGCAGCGGGCGGCGATCTTGGCCAGCGGCCGGCCGGTAGCCTTGGAGACGTAGGGCACGGTGCGGGAGGCGCGCGG
>Ga0209498_1002177_pt1 | contig 11932 bp, 8 predicted proteins | sample WalLakDeSediment_FD_184131 | JGI IMG/M metagenome (GOLD analysis project Ga0209498, IMG submission 184131) | Lake sediment microbial communities from Walker lake, Nevada to study Microbial Dark Matter (Phase II) - Walker Lake 11/02/13 Deep... | ecosystem: Environmental > Aquatic > Freshwater >...
CGTGTCGTCGCCTATGGCGCTCCTTGCCTGTCCCGTGAACTCAGCCTTTTTGCGCACGGCCGTTCTGTTGAAGGTCTGTCGATGTAATGCTATCCTTTGTCCATGAACAGAAGGCCAATGGACGAGACATCAGAAAGAGCTGAGGGGCTGTCCGAGGTCACAGATCGGGTCGTCCGCCAGGCGGAAGAACTCTCTGGATTTCCCTTCCAGATCGTGCCACATGAGGATTTGAAGGTTCTCTCGGCCGTGGCGATCTCCGGGCGAGATCGTAAGAACGTCACCATGACCCCTGAGCTGGGCATACTCCTGCGCAATAGAATAAACCGGTTGGATTCCGAGTGACCGACATAAATGCTGCTCAACTTCCCCAAGAGAGAGAACGCGATGGTGGGTCTTCTACCAAAGGGATGTGGTTAGCGGAGCGAAATAATGCCTGGAGACGTTAGACTTGCAAATGTTCTGTGCGTGGCGGCACCCAGTGACGTCAGTCGTAGTGTGCTTGCAGGAGATCCCCTCAGACAGCGTGGGGCTCTCATCTCATATGGACGTCTCATTTCGCCAGGTATTTCCAGTTCTGTTTGGTATCCCAGAGTTCTCTCTGTTGCATGTGCTGCCAAATATCTTGGTGCAGGCGATATTCGTAGAGCGCGCGCTGTGGAAGGACTGTTTATGTGGGCGTGGCGTCGGGCAATGCAAGACGTCGAGGATGAGAGAGAGGAAAAGGGGTTCTACACGCGAGGACGAAGAATTGAGAAACTTCCCGCCTGTCGCAGGAGGGGAGAGACCGTACTGGCTCCCAAATGGGAAGACATCCATCTTGCCTACGTCCAGAATACTTTCACCCGCCAGATAGGCTACAGCTTGAGGTTCCTGGGATTCACGGACGGGAAAAAGCTATTGGATCGCGGGATAAAGCTTGCCAAAGCTTTTATCGACAACACTCTTCAGCAGGATCTCGCTGATTGGTTGGAAGGGAAGGACCTTCGAATAAAGGAACCCCTTTTTAAGTTGAAGAGCGACAATACGTGTTCTCCCGATTTCGTATCAGAAACGGAGTGCAAGATCGTTGACGAAGTCTTGTGGGGCTATGAGGCAGAAGTCTTCGGCCCAATGGCTGAGCAAGCCAAATGGCGCAAGACGGTGAGAGACATCATGAGACGATGGGAAGATGATTTTGAGGAATCTTCGATGCCCGAAAGGCTTGCAGCCCATTGCACAGAACTACCAGAACTCTACGGCGAGAGGGTTCGCCACGTGGCGCATTATGAGTCTCTTCGTATTGCTGCATTGGAGGAACTCGGAGGTGCCATCAAGGGGCTTCTTTACGGCAACCAAACGTCTCTCAATGGCGACAATGTAGCCAAACTGCATGAGCTTTCGGAACGTATCTCGATCGCGCAGCCTTTTGTTCATGACCAAGCTCGGTCTCTTGTGATTGCCTGCAGGGCTGAGAATCCCGTTGTCGAGCTCTGCAGATTGGCTGAGGGTCTTTGCCTGGTGTCTGAAAATGGCAAGCTTGACCTCCTGGATCGAGAACGAGCCCACAGGGTGGCAGAACAATGGGGGACGGCTGGAAGTAGCAAAGAGGACGACGAAGAAGGTGTTTGGGTTAATCGCAGCTTTCGAAGCTATCAACTCTTGAACCTTTGGTGGATCGAATACCATCTCAAGTTTGCGAGGGGGGGATATGGAAGCTGACTGGAGTCTGGCGGATGTGTTGAAGCCGCCCGTTGAAGGCAATCTTGTCTTTGGAGGGGGCTTGATGAGTACCTTTTCTGTGGAACCTGACTTTGTCAGGAAAGGCGTCTGGCCTCTTCTCTATGGAGAACTCGCAGAGTCAGAACTACTGCGGCGAAGCAGGGAAGCGGCAGTCATATTGGTGGCAGATCGCGCCTCCGCTCAAGACCAGATCGTGGATTTGGGTGGGTGGACGGTACTCGCCCCACGAGAGGGTAGACAACACAGTAAAATATGGCTCCTTCGTTTTGTAGATCGTCATTCAGCAAAGACGTCGCTGTTCAGGCTCGCGATCGGGAGTCACAATCTCACACTGGCGAGTTTTACGGGACATTTGGAAACGAGCTTCTGGGATGAGATTGATCTCGCCAAAGACCCTGAAAGCGACTACTTGGACTGGTATGAAGTCTTCCATGACGCCCTCGCATACATGGCTCACCTGGTTGATGAATGCTCATCGACTGGATCTGGTGAGTGCCCTCCCGTCGATCTAGCAAGAGATTTCGTTCGTTCACTGAAGAAGGATCTTTCAAGATGGTTCCCAAGTAGTCGAAAAAAAAACAGGATGCGTGGCAGAGATATCGTCTTCCTTGGCTCTAACGTCCCTAGGCGACCACTGATTGACTCCTTGCGCAGGAAAATAGCGGTGATGGGATCGCACTCAGACAAGGCGGTTGAACCTGATCGTGTAGTCTTCTTCTCCCCCTTTCTCGACCGTGGGACATCAGAATTCAGTTCTATTACGGCCCTCGATCAATTGGCCTTCGGTGCCAACGCCGTTCAATTTATTGGGCGGGTCGGAAGTTGGGAGACGAACGTCGCCACCCAATCTTGGCTTCGAGACAAAGCAAAAGATGGGGGCTTGGTTGTTTCCTTTGCCGCAGACAAAAAGGGCGATTCTACCAGAACGCTTCACGCCAAGGGGGCTGCGTGGCAATACGGCAAAGATGGCCTTCTCTATGTCGGTTCTGCCAATCTAACCCACAGAGGATTTCTGCTTTCTCCGCCAGTAGGCAACCATGAGGCAGGAATTTTGATGAGAGATAGTTGGAGAGAGATTAATGGTTGGATTCAATCGCAGTTGAAGCCACGCATTGTTGAATGGGATGATGTCAAGATCGAGATCGCCGAGGAGAAGGATCATGAAGTAGTTAGGCCGCCATCGCCTCTCCAGTGGGTGCTATGCTCTTCATGCGGACAGGATTATGTGCTGCAGCCGATCTGGTTAACGGCAGTGCCGATAAGCGGATCTCTTATGACCTTAGCAGAGGAAACCCTATTGCACGACATCAGTCTAAAGGATCGTTTCCTAGTTCGATCAATCCCAGACAGATATCTGCGCTTTCGTTCGAAGGAAGATGGCATGGCGTGGAATGTTCCAGTTGTTGCAAAGGACGGGTCGCCCTTCATGGAGCTTAGGGATAGCTATGAGGCAATGCTGGAATGCTACAGACGGGGACTCTCATTCTCGGTGCCATCTGCTCTTCCTGATGAAGAGAACGAGGAAGACCTATATCTAGACAGTGGTGAAGGATTCCCTCAGACTCTTCAGGGGGGCTGCCCAGATGTGGGTCCGAGGACCTATGAGATTCGGCGCCGTGCGGAGGAAATTCATCTTATTTTGGAGCACATCAGGCGGCTGCCGAGCTATTCAATCGAGGAATGGTACAGGATGGACCTTCTGGCCCTGCTTCGAATGACAGTCAAACGGAGACTTGGAGGACGGCTTGCTGTTGAGTTCTGGCGTGTTGCCAGCCAAGAATCTAATCCTGTGGATATGGACCGCAGGAAGATTTGGAAGAAGGCTGTTAAAAGCGTGGAAAATCATGTTTTATCTATCCTGGGTGCGGCCGAAACAGGCGGAGAAATAGGGGAATGAGCCGAGTCAACTGGACGAACATCAAATCCTGTGTTGACCTTTCCAGGGAAGTGGATGAGTATGTCCACAAGAGGCAGGCTAAAACGGCGGAGAAAATTCTTGCGGCGTTAGTTGACCGACCAGGGGTAGTACTTGCAGACGAGGTGGGGATGGGAAAGACCTACGTGGCTATCGCCGTAGCGTCCGCAGTCATCGCTGCAGGAGGACGAGTGCAGGTGTCAGTTCCGCTTGGAGTATTCCAGAAATGGGTAAGAGATTTCAGAAGATGCAGTGGCTGGGTGGAGGGCTCTGATGAAGCAGCCAACAAGATGGCCACTCCTGTCCCTCTCCGCAGATATTCGGATATCTTCTGGTATAGAGCAGGGCTGGAATGCTGCGGGAAGTTCGAATGCAGGCCTGCGAAATGCCCTCGCTTCATTGACGGAAGCTGCGCAGACGAAGCAACCCAAGGCGATTCTCTTCCCTTAATGATCTGGCATCCTGGCGCCACGGATTTCAGATTCGTCTCAGGAAATAGAAGGGCCACGGGCTGCAACCTAAATACGGCAACGATGGTGATCGCATCCATGGCCTGCAGCAGAGATGGCGTCAAGAATTCTAGGCTATGGTGGGGAGACAACATTGAGTCGGGCTACGAGCATTACTCGATCCTGGCAGAACGTATCCGGTTTCTGTGGAAGATGCGAAACGATGGAGGAGTAGAGCTCTCGCCCAGACTTAGGAGAGAATTCCTCGATGTCGTAAGTGGCAAGACAAAGGCAAGAACGTGGTGGAAACCAGGAAAGGCAAATCGTGAGCTTGGCGACTTGGTCAGACGTGATACGCACAAGAGACTTTGGAGGGAGTATGCTGGCGTACCAGACCTATTGATAGTTGATGAAGCCCATAAAGGGAAGGGCGTTGCGTCACGCCTCAATGAAGCGTTGGAACTTTTCAGAGCAGAGGGCAATCTGCGGGTGCTGGCCTTGACTGCAACCCCCTTTGACCTGAAGGTGGATGAGCTTGATCGGCTCGTGAGGAGGATTTGGCTGGCCAGGCCCCAGGACGAGTGTAATCAACAAGCAGAGGCAGTGAAGAATGCGTTCAGGGGATTCTGCGACGAGCGAGATCGTTTCATTGACTGCTGGGAGAATGTGTCGAGGAGTGTCCCTGGGGATGCGATAGCTGAGGTTCCTCCATTTCTGAAGGCGGCCAGGAAGATGCTTCTGGCCTCAAAGGATGAATACGTAAGGGAGCTGGGGCCATGGATGATCCGGCACCGCAAAGGGAAGACTCCTCCGTATGAGCAGTTCGCCGAAGGCTTGGACCCATCGGTGAGGGCACTATCAGCCAATCCGCACAGGAATTACAGGCAAGGGGAGAAAGATATCATAGACCTGTCGTCGGAAAACGCCTCAGAGGAGAGCTTTGACGCATTCCTTGGGCTCGAACGACTTGAATATGAGACTCGACAGGCGATCAATGCCATATCCTGGATTGTCGGTAGAGCGCGTAGAGATGAGATCCTTGCGGAAATGGAGGGGGATTTCGGCACATTCAAGGGATCAACGCATTTTGTTCACTTGGTAAACGCCTTTGATTACATGAAAGTTGAGGACTACCTTGTTTTCCTGACCGAACTGGAACGGCGTCTTGCAGAGGAATCAAGGGATGCTGCATGGCGTATTAAACCCATCATAAGGCTTGCTAAGGAATTGAAGGTCAAATTTAGCGATGAAATGACGCTCCTCAACCACCCAAAGATGGTGCGGGCTGTGGAGGTCATTCTGGAGCACTCTCAACCTGTCTCTGGGCAATGCTCTGGAGGCAAGGTCCTTCTCTTCAGTTTCAATAGAGCCCCTATAAAACACCTTCAAAGGGAGCTAACTTGGCTCGCCACGGCCGAGATCAGTCGAGTGCTGGCAAATCTGTTCCAACGGCTCGGTTCTAAGGCAAAGCCTGCCCAACTTCCTCCGGAGTGGACGGGGCTCAAATCTGACCAATTGGATCTGTTCTTTGGCATGGTGGACTGTCGAGGAAGGAAGCTTGGATTGGATAAAGGTCAATTCATGCGAGCTGTGAGGGTCCCAGAGCTGCTGCGGAAGAAATGGTCACGCACGACGGATTCCTTGCTTACAGACGCACTCGAAGATCTTTGGCGAGTAAAAGGAAGGGGGCCGATAACGATCAGTGATGATATCGACGAAGATGTAGTCAAAGTGGGTAGAGCGCTCCTGTTCTCTCCTGTTAATCTTGCACGATGGGCAACAGGCCTCAAGTCCAGGCAGCCAGCCGCAGAGGACTTGTGGCGTTTCTCTTCTCAGATGATCACCATGTCTGTTAAACACATATTTGAGAACGCGTCGGCCAGTGCCAAGAGCGGTGAATCTGGGCTCATTCCTGACGGAGGCGATTACAGCGGGCAGGTGGAGGTGGATGAAGAACATGATGACGACACGTGGGACCGAATCAGAGATAATCTGACCGAGATCCACCGTCTTACAAGCGAGGAATTGTCTTGGTGCCAGTCAATTTACGGAGGTCGCTCTGAGAGACAGAAATGGGCACTCCAATTGCTCTTCAATACTCCTGCTACCCCCGAAGTCCTCTTGGTTCAGTCGACAATGTGCAGGGAGGGCATAGATCTCCATAGATACTGCCGCCATGTCGTCCACTATGATCTCGAATGGGCCCCCGGTGCCATGGAACAAAGAGAGGGACGCGTTGACCGGGTCGAGTCTCTCTGGGAAAGAGATTATGCCTGTTGGCGCAAGATGGCATCGGAGAGAGAGGCGCGGCCGCACATCGAAGTCCATACCCTGCGTATTAAGGACCATCACGATGATGTGCGGTGGACGCGGCTTCGCCGACGTCAGGCGGAATTGTTTGCTGGTATGGGTGCTGCACTCATGAGCGAGATGGAAGTAAGGGATCTCAAGCCTTTCCTTGACGACACGTTTATTGAGGACTTGCTGCCCGATTTCAGCCATCCCGATGGGTTCCCTGAACCGTAAGTTGTGGGGTATCTGGGTTGGGTAGACATGAAGGATGCTATCAGACCTGTGGGAGAACACTCGACAAGGCGCTTGATCCATCTTGACATGACAAGGGATAGGGCTTCTTTGAACAAATCAGACTTCAACAATGGCCTTGCGTGTCCTCGATGTCTATGGTTTCAATTCAATGAGGCTGAGTCGTTGCCTGAACAGACAAACGAGGAGCGTTTCCGATTGGAGGAGGGGAAATGTGTGGGCCAATGGGCCAAGAGACTGTATCCCGATGGCGTCGACCTGGACGAGGACGCGGAGTGGAATGCGGCTATCAGAGAAACGCAGAACCTTGTTAAGGATCGCAAGACACTCTTCGAGGGGGCATTCGAGCATGGCCGTGCCATCTGTCGGACCGACATCCTTCTGCCAGTGGGCCGCGGGAAATGGGATCTGATAGAGGTGAAGGGGACGACCTCCGTGAAGGCCGATGAGCATCCTCTCGATGTTGCGTTTCAGCAGCATATTCTGCAGGGATGTGGCCTTAAGATTCGCAAGACTCATTTAATGCATCTCAACGGGGAATACACCAGGAAGGGGGAGATTGATCCTGGTCAGATGCTCATGATGAAGGACATCACGGCCGAGGCATCTGAGTGGCTTCCTGTTGTACGGGAACAGCTTCCAAGGCTCTTGGCCATCGTGGATGGACGCCGGCCCCCTTCTGTGGAACTGGGTAAGGACTGCCAGGATCCCCTGGGTTGTCCAGTATGCTCGAAGGAACTCGGAGAACAGGATCTGATCCAGCTCTACCGAGGCAAAGCCAAGGCATGGGAGCTTCTGCTTGACGGACACCAGTGGATTGCCGAGCTTCCAGAAGATGTTACCCTGACAATCCCCCAGCAGGTTCAACGACAGGCTCTTCGCGACGGCGAACCCTACGTCGCCCAAGAAGAGCTGGAGGAATGGCTCGCGGGTCTAAGGTATCCCCTCCACATGCTGGACTTTGAAACCATCTTTCCTGCGGTTCCCATGTTTGACGGCACATGCCCCTACCAGCAGGTTCCTTTCCAGTTTTCCCTCCACACGATCCCCAAGAAGGGTGCCAACGCGATCCATGTGGAATTCCTGGCGGACGGCGCGGGAGATCCACGGCCGGCCCTGGTCAAGGCGTTGAAGAAGATCGGCAGCAAGGGAACAGTCCTGGCCTTCAACGCGACTTTTGAGCGAAAGATCATCGAAGGACTGGCCGAGGCGTTCCCGAAAGATGCCCCCTGGCTGAAGGGGATACTCGATAGAATGGACGATCTTATCATTCCCTTCAGGAAGTTTTGGTACCATCATCCAGGCCAGCATGGGAGTTGTTCTCAAAAAGCGATCCTTCCCGCGATGATGGGCGTGGATGCGTATGCGCAGTTGGCAGTCTCGCAGGGCATGCAGGCGTCACAGGCGTTCTACGAACTCATGAGTGCGAAGACGGCCGCGCAACGCAAGCGTATTCAGAAGGAATTGCTCGCCTACTGCAAACAGGACACGAAGGGAATGGTGGACATTTTGAACGGACTCAATCAGACTGTAGCTGGATGAATGTCCTGAATTTGCCTGGGTCCATCCTACACGTGGGATGGGCCAAACCAGACACGCCATGGAACCGAAGCACAAGGTCTGAGCCGGCGGATGGGGTTTTTGATGGGGACAGCTTCACGGGGCGAAAACACCCGGAACCGAAGCAGGATATGAACCTCGGAGAATTTTGGCACAGGACACCATGAGGAGGATGGAGTGAACGCGCCTTTGCGGCCCTTCCCGGTGGACTTGAACGGGGTATGGGAAATGGCCTATGCCCTCGAACCGACAGAGCCTTTTCCTTCGAATCTGGACGAATTGAAGGAAACTGGATGGAGCATTCTCGAAGCCAGGGTTCCAGGAAACTTCGAGCTCGATTTGCAGAGAAATGGACGGATCGAAGATCCATTTTGCGGCATGAACATCGTTTCCCTCTTTGTCTATGAAAAGGCCCATGTCTGGTGGGGAAGGCGCTTTCCATGTCGTGTTCCTGAAGGTCACAGGGCCAGTCTTGTGCTGGAGGGACTCGATTGCTATGGGGAGGTGTTTCTCAATGGAACCCTGTTGGGGGAAACGGACAACATGCTCGTGGAGCATCGTTTCGACGTGACGGATCTGCTTCGCGGGGAAAACGAGATCTTCATTCATGTGCGTCCCGCCCTTCTCCAGGCCCAGAGCGTTGACTATCCTGCGTATGTGGCCGCCGGGGGGATCCAATATGAGTCCTTGTATGTCCGCAAGGCCCCTCATATGTATGGGTGGGACATCATGCCCAGGGCCTTGTCTTCCGGGTTGTGGCGTCCCGCGCACATCGATTTTCTCCCGGAAAACAGGTTGAGTTCTCTCTTCTTGGAGACCCTGAGCCTGTCCCAGAGTGGGGACCGTGCCCAGATGCTTCTTCATTACGGTGTCGCTGTGAATAACTGGGGACAAGACCTCTGGGAGGTGGCGCTGGAAGGGCATTGCGGTACATCTCATGTTCGAACCAGGGATGTGCTCCGATTCTCGGCGGGCAAGCTTCGCTTGGATGTTTTGAATCCTGTTCTATGGTGGCCCAATGGGTATGGAGAGCCTTCCTTGTACGAGTGCCGGGCCTCCTTGCTGAGAAACGGACAGGAAGTGGACGCCTTGGAATTCAGGACAGGGATCAGGACCGTGTCCCTGGATCGAACCAGTCTTACGGACCGGGAGGGATCTGGCGAATTCCAGTTTCGAATCAATGGGGTCAAAATCTTCTGCAAGGGAAGCAATTGGGTGCCGCTGGACGCCTACCATTCCCGGGACGAGGAACGCGTGGACAAGGCCATCGAATTGGCTGTGAACGCTCATTGCAATATGCTTCGATGCTGGGGTGGCAATGTGTATGAGAGCGATCGTTTCTTCGATCTGTGCGATGAGAAGGGACTCATGGTGTGGCAAGATTTCGCCATGGCTTGCGCGGTCTATCCTCAGGATGAAACCTTTGCCAACAGGCTGGCCGAGGAGGCACAGAGGACCATTCGCCGTCTCAGGAAGCATCCCAGTCTAATCCTGTGGGCCGGGGACAATGAATGCGATCAGGCCTTCTCCTGGTTTGGGTTGGGGGATCCCAACCAGAACGTCCTGACGCGCAAGGTGCTCCCGGAGGTGTTGAGACAGGAGGATCCCCACCGTCCCTATCTCCCGAGTTCCCCCTATATCGATGAGCGAGCCTATCGAGCTTCTGGACACGATCTGCCCGAGGATCATCTTTGGGGTCCCAGGGAATATTACAAGGGGCAGTACTATGTTCGGTCCACGGCCCACTTTGCCAGTGAGATCGGGTACCATGGCTGTCCAAGCCCTGAATCCATACGGGAATTCATCTCAAAAGACAAGCTCTGGCCACCGTGGGACAATGAAGAATGGAGGCTTCATGGGACCTCTCCGGTGCCTGGCTATACGGCCTTCGATTTCCGGATACAGCTCATGGCCAACCAAGTGAGGGCGTTGTTCGGGATGGTGCCTGACACCTTGGAGGACTTCGCTTTTGCCAGCCAGGTGACCCAGGCGGAGGCCAAGAAGTTCTTTATCGAACGATTTCGCTCGGCAAAATGGAGGCGCACAGGAATCCTTTGGTGGAACCTGCTGGACGGTTGGCCCCAGTTTTCCGACGCGGTGGTGGACTACTATTTTCGTGCCAAGCTCGCTTACCACGTTATTGGCCGGAGTCAGCAACATCTCTGCCTCATCCTCAGGGAACCGGAAGATCAAGCCCAGGATCTGGTGGTGAGCAATGACACGCGCAGGATGTTTGAGATCGAATACGAGGTGCGGGATACCGTTGAGGACAAGCTTGTGCTCGCTGGAATCGGACATCCTTTGCCCAATGAGGTGACATGGTTGGGTAGAGTGCCCTACGATATGGACCAGCAACGTTTCTATAGGATCCATTGGACAGGGGAGGGAGTTCAGGGAAACAACCATTACCTGGCCGGGAAGCCTCCCTTTTCATTGGAACAACTTCGGAAGGGATACGGATGCGCGGGGTATTTATAGGCGTTTTCCTGTTGCAATTGATCCTGTCCTTGATCTTTCTCCTGTTTCTCCCGGATCGTGTCGCGATTCACTTCGGCGCCGGGGGACTGGCCGACGGCTGGGGATCCAAATGGACGGGGTTTTGCCTGGGCCTGGGCGTCCAAGTCTCGCTGTTCTGCGTCTTTTATTTCATGGATCGGATCATGTTTTGGTTCCCTGTCCGATGGGTCAACCTGCCCAATCGCACCTACTGGCTGGCGCCTGAGCGAAGAGAAGAGACTCGGGAAAAACTCTCCGCCTTTATGTTGCCCTTTGGAATCGCGTTCTTCCTCTTCTTTATGGCCATGAATGCTTTGACCTTTCATGCCAATCTTTCTGATCCCGTCCGATTGGATATGAGGTTCTTTTGGGCCTGTTTTATTCTTTTCTTGGCCTATACGGTGTACTGGTGTGTTCGCTTGTGCCTGGAATGGAGAATCCCTGATCAGGATAAAACCAAGGAGAAGACCGGATGAACCTAGTGACTTCCCTGCAGATCCTCGCCATGACGCTTTCTTGTACCATGGTTTCAGGTTCATGTCGCGCTGAAGCGCTTCATCTCTATGTCGCCCAGGATGGGGACGACGCGGCCACGGGCAGATCGGCCAGAGCCGGGAGGACGCACGGGCCCTTCGCCACGCTCCAAAGGGCCCGGGACGAGATACGTTCTCTTCGATCCGCCGGAAGGATTCCTGAAGCCGGCGTGGTCGTGGAGGTGAGGGAAGGCACCTATCGATTGGAGGAGCCTTTGGAACTGGGTGCTGAAGATGGGGGCAGCGAGACCTCTCCAGTGGTGTATCGGGCAGAAAAGGGCAAGCAGGTGCGCATTGTGGGAGGCGCTATCCTGACGGGTTGGAGCGAAGTCTGTGATGATTCCATCCTGGCAAGATGGGATGAAGCGGTTCGCGGACGGGTTTTGTGCGTGGATCTCAAGGCCCAGGGTATTCTGGAGTATGGTTCGGCTGCCGGGGGAGGAATCGAGCTTTTTTTCAATCATCAGCCCATGACCTTGTCTCGGTGGCCCAATGAAGGGTTTGTGAAGATCGCTGATGTGGTTGCCATGGAACCGGTGGACGTTCGAGGGACCAAGGGGGATCGGGGAGGAAGGTTTCACTATGAAGGGGACCGTCCCCTTCGCTGGAAGGAAGAGAAGGATCTTTGGCTGCATGGATACTGGTTCTGGGACTGGTCCGACGAACGAATGAAGGTGGAGTCCATCGATCATGAGAATCGGATCATTACCCTGGCT
>Ga0209498_1002178_pt1 | contig 11930 bp, 8 predicted proteins | sample WalLakDeSediment_FD_184131 | JGI IMG/M metagenome (GOLD analysis project Ga0209498, IMG submission 184131) | Lake sediment microbial communities from Walker lake, Nevada to study Microbial Dark Matter (Phase II) - Walker Lake 11/02/13 Deep... | ecosystem: Environmental > Aquatic > Freshwater >...
GCGCGGTCGGGCCGATTTCAGCGCCACCCGCGCCAGAATCCGCTCCACGTCGCCGGTTCCCCGCAACAATCCGCGCAGATACTCGTAACCGCCGTTTTCCAGTAGTCGCCGCAGGCTGTCCTGCCGCTGGCCCAGCGTCGCGCGGTCGCGGAGCGGGCGATGCATCCAGCGGCGCAACAACCGGCCGCCCATCGGTGTCACACAGCGGTCGAGAATGCCGAGCAGGGTATGTTCGTGACGGCCGCTCAGACTGTGCTCCAATTCCAGATTACGGCGACTGGCCGCATCCAGGATGACGCTGTCTTCATGCCGCTCGACCCGCAAGCCGGTCAGATGGGGGAGGGCGCCGCGCTGGGTGTCCTTGACGTATTGCAGCAAACAACCGGCGGCTCCCACCGCGACCGGCTGGTCGGCGCACCCGAAGCCGTCCAGATCGCGCACCCCGAACTGAGCGCACAGGGCGCGCGTGGCGCTGTCGAGATCGAAGTGCCACGGCGCCTGCCGGCGCAGGCCGGGATGCTGGCGCCAGGCTTCGGGCGGAACGAACGTCTCGCCGATCAGCAACTCCGCCGGATTCAGCCGTTCCAGTTCGTTGCCCAGCGCCGCTTCGCCCTGAATTTCCGCGATGACGAAGCGACCGCCGCTCAGGTCCAGACTGGCGAGGCCGTAGGTGTGCTTGACCTGATGCAGCGCGACCAGCAGGTTATCCCGACGCTCCTCCAGCAACGCCTCGTCGGTCAGGGTGCCGGGGGTGACGATCCGCACCACCCGCCGTTCCACCGGTCCCTTGCTGGCGGCGGGATCGCCCAGTTGCTCGCAAATCGCCACCGACAGGCCGAGTTTGACCAGCTTGGCGAGGTAGCCTTCGACGGCGTGGAACGGCACCCCGGCCATCGGAATCGGCGCGCCGGCCGACTGGCCGCGGGTGGTGAGGGTGATGTTGAGCAACTCGGCGGCCCGGCGGGCGTCGTCGTAGAACAGTTCGTAGAAGTCCCCCATCCGGTACAACAGTAGAACGTCGGGATGCTCGGCCTTGATGCGCAGATACTGCTGCATCATGGGGGTGTGGTTCGACAGATCGACGAGGGGTTCTTGCGGCGTTTTCTGATTCATGAGCGATGATAGCGCGCCGAAGGGGGTGGCGCTTTTCAGCGGTTAAGGTTTTTGCCGGTTTCTGGCATTCTGCATTTTTTGCCTGCGCCGTGGAAAGAGGACGGTTCGTTGCGGCTGGACGGATGAGGAGGTAAGGATGAAGCCCGGAGCCAAAGCGCGCCTGACGATCGACGCCAGGCTGTTGGAGGTCGGCTGGCAGGCGCAAGAGTTCGAATAGATCGACCTCCCCGCGGCGGCGGTTGGCCGAACGGATGCCCGCGCTGGATGCGCGCAACCAGCGGGAGCGCCAGATCCGGGCGTTCCCCGGACTCGAAGCTTCCCTGCGGTTAATGAGTATTTATAATCCCACTAATTGATAACTGGACGCGGTGTTATAAAGCGGATTCCGGGATGGCGACATATTGAGCATAGTCCCGCTAATAGTAATCCATACATTGTGAATCAACTGAAGGCTGACTCATGATCCGAATTATCAAGATCGAAGGCTTCAAATCAATTCCGTCCATGATTCTGGAACTTGGGCGAGTCAATTGCTTTATCGGCGCCAACGGAGTCGGCAAAAGCAATATTCTGGAAGCTATCGGTGTATTGGGCGCAGCCGCCAACGGTACGGTGGATGATGAATCGCTCCTGCGCCGGGGCGTACGGCCCGGCGTACCGCGCCTTTATAAAACTTCCTTTGAGGCGGATCGAACGCCTGCCCACATCGGGCTGACCGCCACAGGGCAACACGGCGAAGCCTACCGCATCTCGCTCCTGAACCCCCTGGAAAATCCCAACCCCGCCTGGGAATTCAAAACCGAATATCTCACGGACGGAAGTGCCGAGATTGTCTCGGACGGTGTTCGTAACAAGAAAAATCTGACCCCCACGGCAGGTTTGGCGGCGCTCAAACAGGTTGAACTGGACTCGGCTAATTCCGCTTTCAAGCTGATGCGGCGACTGCGAGGCTACGCGATTTACTCGCCCAATACCCCAACGTTGCGCGCCATGGTGAGCGATCCACAATCGCGTGAACCGGTAGGGCTATCCGGGGGGCGATTAGCGGAAGCCTTTGCGGATTTTCGCAAGATAATGCTCGACAAAAATGAAAATTTACTGGACAGTGTTTTTGAATTACTTGATTGGGTAGCGGATATTGAGACGACTAATACCGGCGGTTCTTTATTATCGCCATCCGTGGCGCGAACTCAGGACGTATTAAAGTTTACCGACCGCTTTATGAAAAAAAGTCGCAATACTCTGACGGCCTACGACGCCAGCGAGGGGGCGCTGTATGTGCTGTTTTGCGCCATTCTATGCCTGACCCCCAGCGCACCGAAGCTGTTGGCCATCGACAATCTGGATCAAGCATTAAATCCCCGACTGGCCTCGCGCTTGGCTGGCAAATTGGGAAGCTGGCTCGCGTACACGGACCAGGAGCGGCAAATGCTGTTCACCGCGCATAATCCGGCCGTGCTCGATGGTCTCGACCTGCTCGACGATGAAGTTCGCCTGTTCGCCGTGGACCGGAACAGCAACGGCCATACCCAGGTTACCCGTATCGTACTTTCGGACTCATTACTGGCGCTCAACAAGGATTATCCGCTTTCGCGTCTGTGGCTGATGGGACATCTGGGAGCAGTCCCGAATGTCTAACCCGCGAATTGCGCTGGTGGCCGAAGGACCGACTGATCAGGTCATCATTGAAGCTGCGCTCAAGGCGATACTGCCGAGTCCCTTCATATTGACGCTACTCCAACCCGAAGCGACTCGCCCAGATCTTGGTCGGGGATGGGGAGGGGTGCTGAAATGGTGTCAGGCCTTCCAGTCGCGCGGTTATGCTTCCCTTGAAGATGATCCCACCCTTGAATTTTATGACTGGGTCATCATCCATCTTGACGCGGATGTCGCCGACCGGTCGTATGCGGACTATGGCGCGGCGTTGGAACAGGAACAACGCATGGATTGGAAAGCTTTGCCCTGCTCGCTGGCCTGCCCGCCACCAGCCGCGACGGTTTACAACTTGACCGCTGTACTCCTTTCCTGGTTGGGAGTGCCGGCGCCCGGAAAAAAAACGGTGCTTTGCATTCCATCCAAATCAAGCGAAGCCTGGCTTGCGGCGGCGGTGTTCCCCGGCAACCTGAACCTGCTGCAAGACCTTGAATGTGTCATGAATATCGAAACCCGGCTGGCCCAGTTACCGAAGGCGCGGCGCATCAGGAAATGTCCGAGAGAGTATTTGCGTCACGCTGCCACGATCACCGCAAATTGGGTTGAGGTATGCCGGCTCTGTTCTCAGGCTGCTGTTTTTCATCTTGAAATCGCCCGGTTGGGGGGAAAAGGATCGAAGCCAGGTTGAAAAGGGTGTACGGATCGCATTCGCGTTGGAACCAATAAGGTGGACGCTGCCAGGCACGCCATGCCAAAAAGCCACACCCGCTATTTCCCGCCAGCGGGTGAGGAAGGCTTTCAAGGAGTAGCAGTGTCCGATGACCTGGGAGCGCTGAACCTGCTCGCCGATACCCGTTCTTGCAACTTGACAGCGTAGTGAAAAGGGCGGCGGGTCATCCTCGCCAGACTCGGGTTCCCGCCTGGGCCGGCGCCGTCACGGTACTGACCAGGTGGCCCGCTACCGCTGGGTAGTCTATGGTAGACCTCAGCATCATCGCCAGTGGGCCGATCGAGGAGCCGACCCCGTTGATCCGTCAACTATCGAGCGGCCGCGTGTGCGACGGCCAGTTGAGGAAGTCCTTGAGTTCGGCAAAACGGTTCGCTGTCAAGCGTAAAACATCAGAATCGAGTGATAATGATCGGTGATTGGCGAATCATTCCCGATGCTCCCATGGTTACCCACTCCCCGCTACCGCCTTCTCACATCGAGTGATGCTCGCATGACCACCGCAACCCTGTACATCGTCGCCGCTCCGTCCGGAGCCGGAAAAACCAGTTTGGTCAAAAGCCTGGTGGATGCCACGCCCGGCGTTTCCCTCTCCATCTCCCACACCACCCGCCCGCCCCGTCCCGGCGAGCGGGATGGCGAACACTACCATTTCGTGTCGCTCGCCCGGTTCGAGGCGATGATTGCGGAGGGCGCATTCCTGGAGCACGCGCACGTGTTCGGCAACCGCTACGGCACCAGTCGCGCCGCCGTGCTGGCGCTGCTGGAGGCCGGCCAGGATGTGATTCTGGAAATCGACTGGCAGGGCGCCCGTCAGGTACAAACCCGGATGGCGGACGGCGGCGTTACGATCTTCATTCTGCCGCCTTCCCGGGAGGCCCTGCGCCAACGCCTGGCCAATCGCGGCCAGGACCGCCCCGAGATCATCGACCAGCGCATGGCGGCGGCGTTGGATGAACTGTCGCACTATGCCGAATTCGAATACTTGGTGATCAACGACGATTTCGCGACGGCGCTGGAGGCATTGCGCGCCATCGTGATCGCCAACCGCCAGCGCCGCGCCGCGCAATTGGAACGGCAACAAGAACTCTTGCGGGCGCTCTTGTCTTAACTAATTGTTTTTATTATAGTGGTCAATCCTGGAATTGATACTGCGTCTGGAGGTTTGCAAGAATGGCCCGAATCACCGTTGAAGATTGCCTCAGTCAGGTGGATAACCGCTTCGAGCTGGTGCTGATCGCCGCGCGCCGCGCCCGCGAGTTGGCGCTGGGCAAGGAAGCCCTGGTCCCCTGGGAAAACGACAAACCGACCGTGGTCGCGTTGCGGGAGTTGGCCGAAAACAAGCTGGACCACCTCGTCCAGGAAAAATACCGTCGGCTCTTGACCGCGTCGCCCCAACCGACTCCGGCCGCCGATTCAGACAGCGCCGCTTCGCCCGAATCAGGATTCTGATACCGGGCTTCGGCTGGAGATCCCGATCGTGATGAGCGTATCGCTGCGGGAAGTCCGCAACGACGTCCAACAGTTCCGAAATCTGGCCATCGATAATGAATGGCTGGATGATCTGCACTTGCGCATCGACGATTTGTGCGCCATCGCCAGCGAATACCTCGAACCGGAACAGGTCGCGCAAGTGCGCGAGGCCTGCCATTTCGCCACCGAAGCCCATGCCGGCATCTATCGCAAGAGCGGCGAACCGTACATCTTTCACCCCCTGGCGGTGGCCCGCATCCTGGCCAACGTTCGTTTCGATCACGAAACCCTGCAAGCCGCCCTGCTGCACGATGTGCTCGAGGACACTCAATACAGCAAGGAACAGATCAGCGCCTGTTTCGGGCCGGAAGTCGCCGATCTGGTGGATGGGGTCAGCAAGCTGACCCAAATCCATTTCAACTCCAAGCTGGAGGCGCAGGCCGAGAACTTCCGCAAGATGTTCCTGGCCATGTCCAACGATCTGCGGGTGATCATGATCAAGCTGGCCGACCGGCTGCATAACATGCGCACCCTCGGCGCCATGCGCTGGGAATCGCGCCGCCGTATCGCCCGCGAAACCCTGGAGATTTACGCCCCCATCGCCGGTCGGCTGGGCATGAATCATCTACGTCAGGAGCTGGAAAATCTCGGTTTTAGCCACCTGCATCCGTTGCGTTTTCAGGTGCTCCAGGAAGCGGTGCGTAAAATGAGCGGCAACCGCCGCGAGATCGTCGGCCAGTTGGAAGCGCGCATTCAAAGCCGGCTCCAGGAGGAAGGCATCGCCCAAGCGCGGGTCATGGGGCGCGGCAAGCACCTGTGGGGCATCTACAAGAAGATGCGCGGCAAGCATCTGCCCTTCAAGGAAGTTCACGACGTCTACGCGGTGCGGATCATCGTGGACAGCGTGGATGCCTGCTATCGGGTCCTGGGCGTGGTCCATGGGCTGTACAAACCGATCATGGGCCGCTTCAAGGACTATATCGCCATTCCCAAGGCCAACGGTTACCAATCCCTGCACACCGTCCTGTTCGGACCCAACGGGGTGCCCATCGAGGCGCAAATCCGCACCGAGGAAATGCACGTCATGGCCGAAGTCGGCGTCGCCGCGCACTGGCGCTATAAGTCTGGCGGCGACAGCGAGGGCAGCCACGCCCAGCAACGCGCCCGCGAATGGCTGCGCAAGTTGCTGGACATGCAGCGCCGCGCCGGCAACCCGGTGGAGTTTCTGGAAAGCGTCAAGGTCGATCTGTTCCCCGATGAAGTCTACGTGTTTACCCCGCGCGGCGAGATCATCGAACTGCCGCGCGGCGCCACCGCGGTCGACTTCGCCTACGCCATCCATTCCGATGTCGGCAACACCTGCGTGGGCGTCAGGATCGACCGGCGGCTGGCGCCGCTACGCACCCCGCTGGCGACCGGTCAGACCGTCGAAGCCATCATTACCCCCACCGCCCGTCCGAATCCGGCCTGGCTCAATTTCGTGGTGACCGCCAAGGCCCGCGCCAGCATCCGCCACTACCTCAAGCACCTGCAACGGGGGGAGGCGATTCTGCTCGGCAAACGGTTGCTGGAAAAAGCCCTGGTCGGCCGATTCGGCGGGCTGAGCGAGCTGCCCGCCGCGCGCGCTCAGGCGCTGGTCCGCGAATTCAACCTGACCAGCTTCGAGGATTTGCTGGCGGATATCGGCTTGGGCAATCGGGTCGCGGCGCTGATCGCCAAGCGCTTGCAGCCGGAAGAGGGCGAGGAGGACGCGAGCCCGCTGGACGCCAGCGCCCAGCCGTTGTTGATCAAGGGCACCGAAGGGACGGTGGTCAGCTTCGGCAAGTGCTGCCGACCCTTGCCGGGCGATGCGATCATCGGCTATCTCAACGCGGGGCGCGGCATCGTCATTCATCGCGATAACTGTAAAAACGTCGCCAGCTATAAGAAAAATCCGGAAAAGTGGATCGAGGTGGAGTGGGAGCAACAGCTCGGCGCCGACTTCAGCGCGGAGCTGCGGCTCGATGTCGTCAACAAGCGCGGGGTATTGGCGACCATCGCCGCCGCCATTTCCGCCACCGACACCAACATCGAGACCATCAATACCTCGGAGCGGGATGGCGCCACCACCACGGTGCATCTGCTGGTCAACGTCCGCGATCGCGCCCAACTGGCCCGGGTGATACGCCGGCTGCGCACGCTGCCCGAGGCGCTGAAGCTGGTCCGGCGCGGTTAGCTTCTCCCATTCGCTACGCCTTCAGGAGTCTTCGATCATGCCTCGCGAGATCATCCACACCGATCGGGCCCCCGCCGCCATCGGCGCCTATTCCCAGGCGGTCAAGGTCGGCGATACGGTTTACCTTTCCGGACAGATTCCACTCGATCCGGCCACCGCGCAGCTCGTGGAAGGCGATATGGACGCCCAAATCCGTCGGGTGTTCGATAACCTGGCGGCGGTGGCCCGCGCCGCCGGCGGCGGCTTGGCCGATACGGTCAAGCTCAACGTGTTTCTGACCGATCTCAGCCACTTCGCGCTGATCAACCACGTCATGGCCGAATATTTCCCGCAACCCTATCCGGCCCGGGCCGCCATCGGCGTCGCGGCGTTGCCGCGCGGCGCGCAAGTGGAAATGGACGCCGTGCTGGTGCTGGACCATCGGTAACCATGGCCATCCGCAATCAGTCGTGGTGCAGGTTCGGCTAGCGCATAGCGCGTAACCCAACAAGATCAAGGGTTGGGTTACGGCCTACGGCAAATCCAACCTACCAATCTCCGGTCGTTGAGATGCTCGCCACACCTGAATTGGCGCGGTCGCCGAACCCCGACCCGCCGCCTCTCGCCGCTCTGAAGGGGGTCGGACCGAAACTGGCCGAACGCCTGCGCCGGCTCGGACTCCGCACCGCCGAGGACGTGTTGCTGCATTTGCCGCTGCGCTATCAGGACCGGACCCGCGTCACTCCCATCAGCCAACTCCATCCCGGTGAGGAGGCGCAGATCGAGGCGGGAATCATCCGGGCTGAAGTGACCGGGCGCGGGCGGCGTTTCCTGCTTTGCCACCTCAGTGACGGCACCGGCGTGCTGACCCTGCGCTTTTTCCACTTCAGTCCGGCGCAGGAACAGTTGTTCGGACAGCCGGGCCTGCGGCTGCGCTGCTTCGGCGAAGTTCGGTCGGGTCATACCGGCGGGCTGGAAATGATCCATCCCGAATGCCGGCGCATCGACCCCGACTCATCGTCGGTCGCATCGTCGGTCGCATCGTCGGTCGAGGCGGGGCCAGCGACCGATCGGCCGGCTGTCATTCGCGGGCGGGACGCCGGCGCGACCGGCGACCCACCGCCGGTGACCGACCGGCTGACCCCGGTGTATCCCACCACCGCCGGGCTCCAACAGTTTACCTTGCGCGGCTTGGCGGAGCAGGCGCTGGCCCTGCTGGATGCCGGAGCGCTGCTGCCGGAACTGGTGCCGCCAGTGGCGCGGGCGCGGTTGCGTCTGATGTCCATCGCCGAGGCGGTGCGGTTGTTGCACCAACCCCCAACGGATACGGTGCTGGCGGAATTGGACAGCGGCCGCCATCCTGCCTGCCGCCGGCTGGCTTTCGAGGAACTGCTGGCTCACCAGATCACCCTGCGCCGCCTGCGGGAGCGGGTGCGACGGCAGGCCGCGCCCCCGTTGGCGGGGGAGGGGGGTCTCAGCGAGCGTTTTCTGGAACGATTGCCTTTTGTCCTGACCGACGCCCAGCGGCGGGTGCTGGCGGAAATCGACGCCGATCTGGCCCAGCCTCGGCCGATGTTGCGCTTGCTGCAGGGCGACGTCGGTTCCGGCAAGACCGTGGTGGCCGCCGCCGCCGCGCTGCGAGCGGTGGAAATCGGCGCCCAGGCGGCGCTGATGGCTCCCACCGAACTGTTGGCCGAACAACATTACCGCAATTTCCGCGACTGGCTGGAACCGCTGGGCGTCGAAGTGGCCTGGCTCGCCGGACGGTTGACCGGCCGGGCGCGGCGGACCCAGTTGGAACGGTTGGCCAGCGGCGCGCTCCACGTCGCGGTCGGCACCCATGCCCTGTTTCAGGATGCCGTGACTTTCTCGGAGCTGGCCTTGGCGATTGTCGACGAGCAGCACCGCTTCGGCGTGCATCAGCGGCTGGCGCTGCGGGAAAAGGGCCGACGGGACGGTCGCTGCCCGCATCAATTGATCATGACCGCCACCCCGATTCCCCGCACCCTGGCGATGAGCGCCTACGCCGACCTCGACACGTCGATCATCGACGAGCTGCCGCCCGGTCGCCGGCCGGTCAAGACCGTGGTCGTGCCCGACAGCCGCCGCGACGAGGTGAGCGAGCGGATTCGCCAGGCTTGCCGCGCCGGTCGCCAGGCTTATTGGGTGTGTCCGCTGATCGAGGAATCCGAGGCCTTGCAATGCCAGGCGGCGGCGGTCACGGCCGAGCAGTTGACGGCGCTGCTTCCGGAACTGCGCGTCGGCTTGGTCCACGGTCGGTTGCCGGCCGCCGCCAAGGAGACGGTCATGGCCGCTTTCAAGGCCGGCGATCTCGATCTGCTGGTCGCCACCACGGTGATCGAGGTCGGCGTGGATGTGCCCAACGCCAGCCTGATGATCATCGAAAACGCCGAACGGTTGGGGTTGGCGCAACTGCATCAGTTGCGGGGTCGGGTCGGGCGCGGGGCGGCCGAGAGCAGTTGCGTGCTGTTGTACCGGCCGCCGCTGTCGCAGGTCGCGCGCGCCCGGCTGGCGGTGCTGCGGGAATGCCACGACGGTTTCGAAATCGCCCGCCGCGACCTGGAATTGCGCGGTCCCGGCGAGGTGCTCGGCACCCGCCAGACCGGCGAACAGACCTTGCGGATCGCCGATCTGCTGCGCGATCAGGATTTGTTGAACGCGGTTCGCCATACCGCCGATGAGTTGCTGCGCGATCATCCCGACACCGTGGAGCCGTTGATCCGGCGCTGGATCGGCGGCGGCGCGCGCTTCGGCGAGGTGTAGCCATGTATGCGGCGCACTTCGGGATGCGCGAGCCGCCGTTCGCCATCACCCCCGATCCGGCCTATGTCTACCCGAGCCGCCATCATCAGGAGGCGCTGGCGCACCTGTTGTACGGGGCGAGCGAGAGCGGCGGCTTCGTCCAATTGACCGGCGAGGTCGGGGCCGGCAAGACCACTCTGATCCGCACCCTGCTCGAACAGCGGCTGGAAAACGTGGATATCGCGCTGTGCCTCAACCCACGGTTGACGGTCGGAGAGTTGCTGGCGACCGTCTGCGATGAGTTGGGAGTGGCCTATCCATCCGGGGAGCCCACGCTCAAGCCGCTGTTGGACGCCTTGAACGCACACCTGCTTCAGGTTCACGCCGCCGGCCGGCGCACGGTGCTGATCATCGACGAGGCGCAGAATCTCAGTCGGGAGGTGCTGGAGCAAATCCGGCTGTTGACCAATCTGGAAACCGCCAAGCACAAGTTGCTGCTGATCATTCTGGTCGGCCAGCCGGAATTGCGACCATTGCTGGCGCGACCGGATTTGCGGCAATTGGCCCAGCGCATCACCGCCCGCTATCACCTGCCGCCGCTGGATCGGAAGGAAACCGCCGCCTACATCGGGCATCGCTTGCGGGTGGCCGGCGGGGACGCGGATCTGTTCACCCCCGGCGCGCGGCGGGCGGTCTATCGGCACTCCGGCGGTATTCCCCGCTTGATCAACGTCATCTGCGACCGCGCGCTACTCGGCGCCTATGGCCAGGAGGCGCGGCGCGTGACCGCCCGGCTGGTGAATAAGGCGGCTTGGGAAGTCGTTCGCGGGGGCGGATCGAACCGGACCTTTCAGCCTTGGTGGGCGCTGGGCATCGGGCTGGCCGGCCTGGCCGCGCTCGGCGTCGGGTGGTGGCTACCGCAAGCCACCGATCCGGCGTCATCGGTGGTCGGTTTGATCTCCGCGGTTAAGAACGACACCGTCCCCGCCATTCCGGCGGCGTCCCCGCCCGCGGATTCCCCTCCAAATTGGCCGGCTCTGCTGAAACAGGCGAACGAAACGGAAACCGAGCGAAAATTGTTGGCGGTTTGGGAAGTCGCGACGCCGCCGGACGACCGCGCCCCACTTTGCGACCAGGCCAGAGTACATGGCCTGCGTTGTCTGTCCGGCCGCGGCGACTGGGAGACTCTGCGCCGTTACGATCGACCTGCCCTGTTGCGGCTGCGAACCCCAGACGGCGCGGTGGGCCAGGCGCTGTTGCGGACGTTGACTGAAGCGAGCGCGAAGCTGGAGATCGCGGGTGAAACCGTGGAAGCGCCGCTGGAGCAACTGACGCCGCTGTGGACTGGGGACTATCTGCTGTTGTGGCGGACGCCGGTTGTCCAGCGCGTGCTCGGTCCTGGCGCCAGCGGCGAGGAAGTGCGGTGGTTGCGCCAGCGTCTGGCCGTGGCGACCGGACAAACGCTCTCCGAACCGTTGCCCGAGTTATTCGACGCCGCGTTGGCCGAGCAGGTCCGCAATTTTCAGCGCGAGCAGGGCCTGCAACCCGATGGGCTGGCGGGACCGCGCACCCTGGTGCTGTTGAGCGGCCTCGCGCCGGAACCGGGCGCTCCGATGTTGCGCGCGAAGACGGGAGAACATTGAGGTGTCTTATATTCTCGACGCCCTGCGCAAGGCGGAACGCGAACGCCATATCGGCCAACCGCCGACCCTGGCTACGCTGCCGTCGCCAGTCGAGACCCGCCGCCAGCGGTCCTGGCTGTGGCCGAGCGTGGGGTTGGGTCTGGGACTCAATGCCGTCCTGCTGGCGCTGTTTTTGAACCGTCCGCCGTCGGTCGCCGATCGTCCGGCCCCATCGTCTCCAACGCCCGAATCCTCGGTAGCGACGCCGCCGGTTGCTCTACCTCCGCCGCCCGCGCCGACTCGGCCTCGCGAACGCCCGGAGGGTTCGAAGGCCGCGCCTCCAAAGCCTGTCACTCCCGCGCCTGTTGCACCAGCACCAGCGCCG
>Ga0209498_1002180_pt1 | contig 11930 bp, 13 predicted proteins | sample WalLakDeSediment_FD_184131 | JGI IMG/M metagenome (GOLD analysis project Ga0209498, IMG submission 184131) | Lake sediment microbial communities from Walker lake, Nevada to study Microbial Dark Matter (Phase II) - Walker Lake 11/02/13 Deep... | ecosystem: Environmental > Aquatic > Freshwater >...
CCTGGCCGATAAAGGCTTTGATGTTAAATGGGGTGATCATTTCCTGATGCCGAATAATGTTACAGTCAGTATAATCCGTCTGCCCTACACCAACGATCCTGCCCGTCTTGCTGCCGTGCGGCAGAGAACAGGCCTCAAAATCAGCCGTTTTGCGGACCGCATAGCCTCCGGCAGGCCTTACCGTCACGGTTTCAACTACCTTGCCTATCTGCTTGGCTGTATACAGCGAGTCCCCTATCGCCAATATTTTTCAAAATTGCAAAATGATATTGCCGTAAACAGAGAGATTTGCATCGACTGCGAAGATTGTGTCCGTCTCTGTCCGGTCGACAACTTTTTTTATGCAGGCCAAACAATTGAAACAGAGGGCATATGCATACTCTGCCTGCGCTGTTACAATTTCTGCCCAGTAGCGGCAATCACTCACATGAAGCGCCCCCATTTACCCGATCGTGGCGAGCCTTACCGGGGGCCAATAGAAGATTTTGACCCTTCAGTTTTGAAATCTTCAGGGTAAGGCAGCACCAGGAAAAAGAGAGGACAGATGAAACATCTAATAATCCGGTTTATTGATTACAGTATAAATAACAGAAGGTTCCGGCAAGCCGCTGTCGAATTCATTAAGGCAGGAAAGGAGTGAGTAGCTGTGCTAAATACAGGAGAAAAGCCGGGTAAGGGCGACTACAAATGTACTAATTGCGGGAATATATTACACATTGATAATGATACAGACCCTTTGCCGCCATGCCCTCGTTGTGGCAACAAGACATTTGAAAAAGTTTAGGCTGCCAAAGCGATTTTTTACAGTGAACAGGAACATGCTTTGCCGTTAAAGGGAATTGCATTTTTATGCGAAGCCCTATTTTTTAACTGCGTTATAAAACAGATATAGGGGAGGGGTTTTTATGCCAACGATTTTCTTTTACGGGCCAGAACTAGCAGTGGAGAAGAAGAAAGTGCTGATCAAAGATTTTACGGAAACGACAAGCAAAGCGATCGGCATCGATCAGTCGGCTTTCGTCGGCTATCTGCGCAGCATAAAACCTGACGAGGTCGGGGTAGGTGGAAAACTGCTAGCAGATCGTAATAAATAATACTGTGTTTATGGGCAAAGCTTTACTGAAAGTTATTTGGATATTACTCTTAACAATAGTACTCCTTGGCGTTCCCAGGCTAGCGGGTTTGGTTGCCGACCTGTTTAATTATCAGGCCATTGATCCCGATGGATCATACGCCTGGCTATCTGTGCACCATATTGTTCAAGCGTTCATTTTTATGATCATGATCATTATCATCAGCAGATTTAAACCCCTTGATCTCGGTTTTAACTGGGGCGATAAAGATGTTGGCAGAAAATATGTTTTAGTATTCACCTTAATTTTTACGGCAGGTTCCTTAGTGAACCACATTTTAGTGATTTTGACCGGTTCATTTCAGCCATTTCAATATCCACTGACAGCTTTTAATATCTTTGGGCAGTTGGGCTTCCAGCTCTTTTTATCCGGTCCGTCAGAAGAGCTTATTTTCAGGGCTTTTGCCATTACCATGCTGGCGTTTGCGGTAAAGGGAAGATTTTTTAAAGGAAAAATCAGTTATGCAAACTTTTTTGCGGCAATCATCTTTGGCTTTGCACATGTTGGTTTTTCTTTTACCCCTTTTACTTTAAACTATAGCCTCTTTCAGGTAATCCTCTCAATTGCATTGGGGATCTTTTATGGCGATTGCTTTGAAAAGTCCGGGAGTATCTACTACCCCATGATGATGCACAGCATCAGCAATGTAGTGATGGTCGGACTCACAATTATTGCATCATCAGCCATCTATTAGATCTTGATACTTGCTGCTTATTACACTGGTCATGTTTATGATAAAAGTAATCTACAGGTTTTCCTTTAATCATAAACCTACTGCTTACAGACAGGCAGTCTAACCAATAAGGTTGCTCTTATCAGGGTCGGCTAAATCCTGCAGAGGAACCGCGGTCACTCGCTCCTCCAACGGGTAGCGCATTGTGCCTGGGTAGACCACCGCTATATGTTCAAGCTTTAAATCCTCAAGAGCAGCGCGCATCGAAGCGGTCATCCGCGGTGCGTCTATGCGTTTGCATTCTATTCTATAATGACGACCATCTTTTATGAGTAATTGGAGTTTTATGATGGAAAAAGACTAAATGACAATGATGCAGCAGAGCTGATTATTAGAATTGTGAAAGTTTCATCTCCGGCAGATATTCAATCGTTTGAAATTGAAAAGAGGAATATAGCAATCAGGAAGATGAAGGAAGAGGGATTATCGATCAGGCAAATTGAAAGAATAACCGGGGTTAGTTTCGGGATAATTAGAGTAATATAAATAAAACTTTTATCGGTAAAATATTTGGGAACATAAAGGGAACACAGAAGAACCGTCCCTTTGTGCTAAAGGTATTGATCGAAAAAGATGGAATTGAATATTTTCAGCCAATGGGCAGAAAAATAATGAAAGAGTGGATTCAGTTAAACAGAGAAAGCTCTGAGGATTATCTAAACGACATAGAGCTATTTGAAGAGTCGATAAGTTTTGTAGCTTCTTTAGGTCAAAAACGCAAATAATTATAAAACGGTGAAACTTTTTTTCAGCGTTCGGGTATTTAAATTGTAAGGGCTGTTTTTGGAGGCGGAGAAACTGGTTGACGCAGCTACAGTGAACCTAATCAGAAGGTGCAAAAAAAATGAGGGAGATGCCTATAACCAGTTGCTACGTCAGTATGAAGCATACCTATACCGGATTTGCTATAACTATACCCGCAACAAAGAAGAAGCCCTCGATATGATGCAGGAAGTTTACATTAAGATATTTCGTGGGTTAAGGACCTTTGACGAGAGTCGGCCGCTGGTACCCTGGTTAAAAAGGATTACCATTAATACATTAATCAATCATAGCAACAAGAACCGACTAGCTGAAACTTCACTTGATGGCAATTGGTCAGCTGAGGACGGTAATAATCAAAACACAAATCCACAGTCATATCTGGCAGCAGCTACTAATATTGAAGAACAGGTTATAGAAAGTTATACCCGAAATATAATTGACAAACTCATTGTTGAACTCCCTAAAACCTATAGGATTGCTCTTGCCCTGCGTTACAACGAAGATATGAGCTACGATGAGATTGCCTCAGTCCTGGATCTGCCTTTAGGTACGGTAAAGAACAATATATACCGAGCCAGAAAAATGCTTCGCCAAAGAATGCAAGCCTGTGAGTTACTGGAGGTGTAGAGAGCATGCATGAAAAATTTCACGACTTACTAGAACAATATATCGATGGTGAACTTGAACCGGTGGAAGCGCTTATCCTGGAAGAACACCTGGCCGGTTGCCTGTCATGCAGACAGATGCTGAACCAGTTAAAGTTAATCGACTGGGATCTAAAACATCAACCGGTAGTTGAAGTGCCACCCGAGTTGGAAGTTTACCGGATGGCGGCAGTAAAAGCCTATCTGGCAACCTTAAAAACTGCCCACAAGAGCGGTCCTCTAAAAGATACCTGGCGCCTGCAGAAGCAGATATTTCAGCATTCTTTTGGTTTTGTTTCATATATTCCCATCAACCGGACTATTTCCAGTTCTGCAAAAAAAGGTGTTGCTATTTTGGCCGGGGCAGCCAGAAGGCGCTTAAGGAAAAGAAGTTCACTTCTATCGAGAATTATTCCGGGCCAGGCCTGAAGGAGGCTTATACTTGATGCATATTGTAATCACCCTGCTGTACATAGTTGGCGCTCTTTTAATAGTTCTGCTCTTTTTGGTCTTCTTCATCCTGCTGGTACCTTTTCGTTATCGGTTAGAGGGTGGTTACGATTCACGGCCCTGGTTTATATTTAATATCAGATGTTCGCCGGCCTTTATCTTTGCCGGTAAATGGGACGAATCAGAAAACAAAAATCTGAAAGCCAGAATCATACTATTTGGCATACCGATCAAAATTGATCCGCAAAAAATGAGGAAAAATGATAAATCAGAAAAAAAGAAAGCAAGAAGCAAAAATATATTAGAAAAAGGGATGACAGCAATCAGCTTGATCCTGGATAAAGAGTTCAGGAGAAGGGGCGTAGTTCTGATCAGGGATCTCCTAAGAATTTTAGAACCGGATCAGTTCATTATAAAAGGCAAGATCGGTTTTGCGGAACCACATTACACCGGCTGGCTGGCGGCTTTGACCAATAGCATATATCACTGCTGCCACAATGCATTTATCGATCTTGAACCGGTCTTTGAAGATGAGTATTACGCTTTTAATTCTACGCTCAGAGGCCGGATTCGTTTAGGGCTGATTCTGATTAAAATCGGCTGGTTTTTCTTAATCAACCGGATCAGGCATTTCTCTGTCAGGACCGGCAGGCAGGCCTTAAGCCCTGCTGCTTCAGCAGAATAAATTTACATAAACAGTGAAACTTTTAGCATTGTAGGCTGTATTAGTTATTAGAAAGATTAAAAGGAGGAAATAAGCATGGCTAGTGAAGTATTAAATACCCTATTTGACAAGCTGGAGAAATTTATCAGTACGGAAACAGTAATTGGTGAACCGTTCCAGGTAGGCAGCATTACAATGGTTCCGATTATCACCGTAACTTTCGGAGTCGGCGGTGGAGAAGGAGCCGGTAAAGACAATAAAGGCAACGACGGAAAAGGCGGCGGTGGCGGCGTAGGCTGCAAAATAGCTCCCAACGCCATCCTGGTTGTAAAAAATGAAGAGCTGAGCGTTATTCCCCTTACCAACCGGGGCTCACTGGAAAAAATAGTTGAAATGGTTCCGGAAATTCTGGCAAAGGTTGAAGGTTACAAGGCGGGTGCAGATTTAGACAGCGAAGAATAAGCTCCTGAACACGGAGGGACAACCGGAGGGGCGGGCAACACAGAGGGACCAACACAGAGGGACGGTTCTTTCGTGTTCAAGCAAAGACTAAGACAGGGGTCGAATAGGCTATTATGCCTTCACGGGCGTAGCTTACTAGGCCCTTTTTATATATTTACATGCTAATCTATTGACAGGTTTCAATTTTTGTATTACGTTATGTATTACAGGAGGCGGTTCTTATGTTTAGTGTCAGGTTACCAGGTGAATTAGAATATAAAATTAGCATCATTTCAAAAAAAAAGAAACTGAATAAGTCTGAGATCGTCAGGGAGGCCATCGAGGAATACATCTTAAAAATTGAGAACGAGGAATTACCTTTTGATTTGGGAAAAGACTTATTTGGTCGTTACTACAGCGGTGATGGCAATTTATCTGAAAACTACAAGCACAAGGTAAAGGAGAAAATACGTGCAAAGAGCCCTGATTGATGCCGGACCATGCATTGCGTTATTTGACCGCAGTGATAAGCACCATGAAAAAGTTAAACTATTTTTGGGAGGCTATCGAGGACAACTGTTTACAACCTGGCCGGTTATTACTGAGATTTTGCACATGCTTGATTTTAATGTTCGGGTACAGGCTGATTTTTTACGCTGGTTGGAAAGAGGCGCTATCACCATTGTGCCCATTAACAGAGAAGACTTGCCCCAAATTATTATACTGATTGAAAAATATGCTGACAGGCCGATGGATCTGGCTGATGCCTCGTTGCTTTTAGTTTCAGGCAGAGATAGAGTTAACAACATTGTTTCAATCGACTCGGATTTTAATATTTTCCAAACTCCAGTTGGTAAAATGCTCAATAACTTGCTGCTATAGATTGCGGAGAGTTGTGGGAACCGGATTCTTAAAACTGATTCTTAACGCGACGCTGTGTATTAGATTATCAAGCAAGCATTTGTTTGTTGTTGCGATAGCCGGATAGGAGGAAGTAATGAAAAAGTTCAATGAAGATGTCTTGGTTGTTGAGAAATACCCGAAGACTTTTGAGGGAACAGTTACCGGCAACTGGTCAGTAAACGGCAAGCCCAATGGGGGTTATCTCATGGCGATACTTGCAGGCGCCATATTGAAGCATTCCGACAAAAAATTCACGCCGATCATGACGGCGAACTACATAGAGCGGTGTGCTCCTGGTGAAGCTGAAGTTCGTTTGGAAGAGATCTCACGCTCGGCACAGTTCAACCGGTATGACGCACGGCTTATTCAGGGCAGCAGGGAGATAGTTCGCGCCCTGGGTACATTTTCGGTTGAAAAAGCGGGCTGCGAAATTGAACGTTATGAGACCGGTGCACCAGAACTCGCGCCTGTCGAACACTGCATTTTGATGCCAGAATTACCACAGTACACTCTTTTTCACAACCTGGATATGCGTCTGGATCCATCTAGTGCGGTCTGGCTGCAGGGTAAAACTGCGGAAAAATCTGAACAGAAGGGCTGGGTGAAATTTAAGGACGGCAGTAATTACGATATCTTATCGCTTTTTCTAATTGCTGATTCAATCCCTCCGGCAATTTTTGTGAGTCAGGGGCCTACTTCCTGGGTGCCTACTATTGAGTTATCTACTAACATCCGAAATATGCCGCGTACGGAGTGGCTCAGATTTATCTTGCGGACACGCTTTGTCACCTGTGGGCTCCTTGAGGCTGACGGCGAGTTGTGGGATGATGCGGGGAACCTGGTTTCCATTTCCCGGCAAATCGCACAGATACGGAAGATCTGAAAGAGTCAGAGGGACGGAAGATCTGGCTCACAGTCCCGCGACTCTGATCCCCCGTACCTCTGACTCACATTTAGCTTAGGTTTTTATCCTTTAAGCGGTAAAACATAGAAGAAAATGGCGAAAAAATGGCAGATGCTGCCACCGAGGACAAAGAGGTGCCAGATCGCATGCATTAAAAGGCGCTCCCGGCCGGCGTAAAAGATCATGCCCAGGGTGTATGACAGCCCGCCTGCTCCGAGAAAGATAATGCCGCCTGTGCTCAAGCCCCGGAAAAGATCGCCGATAGAAAAGACAATCAGCCAGCCCATCAGCAGGTAGAAAAGAGTGGATATAACTGCGTGCCTGTTGATGAAAAATATCTTGTAAAGTATACCGAGCAAGGCCAGCCCCCAGATAATGCCAAACATCACCCAGCCGTGCACTCCCTGCAGGGTTACGAGGGTAAAGGGAGTGTAGGTGCCGGCTATGAGCAGGTAAATAGCCGAGTGGTCGATGAGGCGCAGAATACGTTTTGCTTCCGGCGCCTGGATGGCATGATAAAGAGTGGAGGCCAGGTAAAGCAAGACCAAAGTTGAACCGTAGATGCTGAAGCTTACCACGTGCCAAACGTTGCCATAGATTGTGGCAAAAACCACAAGCAAAACCAACCCGGCAATGGCCAGAAGCATGCCGATTCCGTGAGTAACGGAGTTAGCTATCTCGTTTATTATCGTGATCCGCCTGATGTTTTCCAATTTATTCTCAAGCCCCTTGATTGTTCTGACATTATGACGCCGTTGCCGATTATATCATTTGCAGAAGCGGGGTGTCCAGCAGTTAAAAGCTATGGAAGTGAGCGGTGAGAAATCGCTTTCGAATATCCAGCCTTCATAAGCGCCCCTCCAGTGCACCAGCTATGCTTTTCATTTTATCTGCTTTTCTATTAGTTTGTCAGCGGCGGCAGTAGTATAAGAAGCGTATTGTTGTATTAATTACTCCCGGGAGTGTGCCGCTGGTGCTGGTGAAAGGGTTTCGTTTTGGAATGCTGCTGCAATTTGCGGTTGGGCCGGTTGCCCACTTTATATTTCAAACTGCTCTAATGAGCGGTTTTATGACAGCTTCAACCGGCGTAATTGAAGCTGTAAAGACTAGAGAATGTTTCACTTGTCTTGCCTGACTGTACTTTTTATTATTTCATCAAGTGAAATCTCTTTGTTTTAAAGCGCCTTAATTGTTTTACAGGTTATAAATTTGGAGGTTATTCTAATGACAATTCCTTATTACCATTCTATAAGATGACAGATATGCCTTCAATAATCTGGTAAAAGAGTACAAGATGAATAGATCAACTGTATCGAATTAGTTTTTGAAAGCAGAACTAATTATCTCAATAACCTGTTTATTACTCAGGCTGCTTTCTCCATCACCTTCTTGTAGACCGTAATTGCCAAAATCAGAGTGATTTAAACCCTTGACCTCTAATATGACTGTCTCATGTGGCAGCAGTGATTTAGCTTGGTTGTAATTTTCACGGTTAATAACCAAATCCTGCAGGCCCATTACTGAAACAACCGGACCTATGAAGCCAGATATTTGCTGGTCGCAATATGAACCGAAAAGGTAAAGGCCGTATATGTTACCCGGGTTTGCAGAAAGATAGCGGCAAGCGGCAATGCCTCCTAGTGAGTGGCCTCCAACCCATGCCTGTTCAATTCCGTAAGCATCTATAATAGCCCCGGCTGCCCCGGTATTAAAAATTGCTGCATTAAAAGGAGCTTTAATAATGAAAATGTATACGTTCAGATAGGAAGCAACCATTCCCATTTTATAGAGGTAAGCTTCCGGAGCCACCAATCCTCCCGGATAGAAGATAATTGGTTTGGCATTAGGGTCTATTGAGTCGGGTATTATTATGAAATAATCACGTTCCTCACTAATTTCTATACTGTCATCAGCCATAATCAATGCCAAGTAATCAACCTCGGCCGGGTAGGTGCGAATTTGAACATAACCCCAAAAACCCAGTAATAAAAGAACAATCAATAGAAACAAAATAGCAAACGCTTTTTTTATAGTCATCAGTATAGATCTCCTTCATAGTTAGCTTATAGCTGTTTTTTAATAATAATACAAACGGTTTAATCATTCCAGAAATTAAAGTCAAGGCAACTGGCAGCTGTGCTTTCTATCAAGTCAAGTAACCCTGTTTTTGTCTATTCTGATCATAAACTGGTTAGTATTGCCGAAAGGCATGGTTTGCAGACTTTAAACCTGCTTACTGCGTAGGTTTTGCCGCAAATTTATAGCAGGCGCTCATTAGATTTATATTTTACTTTCGATTAGAATAGTATAAGTAAAACAAAGTAAAAACAAGGAGGCATTTCTAAGGTGAATGAGCTGATCTACATTGCCGATGATGAAACCAACATCCGCGATGTTGTTAAATCATTTCTGGAAAGCGAGGGTTACCGGGTGGCCGCTTTTGAAGACGGTGATCAGCTGCTGGCTGCTTTTCAGGAAGAACCCTGCGATCTAATCATCTTAGATATCATGATGCCCGGCTCTAGCGGTTTTGAAGTTTGCCGGGAGATTCGCAATAAAAGCACAGTGCCGATCATTATGCTTACTGCCCGCGATAGTGATCTTGATTACGCCACCGGCATTAACCTCGGCAGCGATGATTATTTCACCAAACCTTTTTCGGCGATGTCTTTAGTGATGCGGGTTAAGGCAATCTTACGCCGCATCGAATATGAAAGAGCAGGCAGCAGTAAAGCCAGCGACAGCTTACTTGTTTATTCCGATATTGAGATCAACCTGCAGAGCAAACAAGTAATGCTTGCCGGAAAGCTGGTAGAGCTTACCCCCAATGAGTTTAGTTTGCTTTCATATATGCTTGAAAATAGCGATCGGGCTGTATCAAGGGAAGAGCTGCTGAACAACATCTGGGGCTATACCTGCGAGGTTGAAACCAGGGCGGCCGATGATACGGTGCGCAGGCTGCGAAAAAAATTAACGGACGGAAAGGCAGTTATAGAAACAGTTTGGGGTTTTGGTTTTCGCTTAAAGGAGAAATCGGCAAGTGAGTAGTGATGTAAAGCGCAGAATCAGCATTCGTACCCGGATAACACTATTAATGTTCGGTTATATAGCTGCTGTGTTTTTCGTGGTTCTGGTTGTCTTTAACCTGCTTGTTCAGGAATATATTAAAAGTATTGTCAACGAACAGCTTAAAGGCTTTCTGCAAGCTGCAGAATACGGAAGTGAGCTGCAGGGGGAGACACAACCGGCAGGGGAACAGTTACAACCTGATCAGTTTATAATAATGCCCTCTGGCATCAGAAAACTGCCCCGTGGTCCTGTTGGAAAAACAGAAGCGATCATCATCTCGGAAAACTATGAGCTGATTTTTCCCACCCTTGATAATGTGATGTTTTTTGATATAGAAGAGATAGTTAGCCTGGTTACTCAGCTTGAAGCCTCGCAGGTTGATTTAACGAGCAAGCAAATTAACCAGATTAAAGTTTCAGGGCGCGAATTTTATCTTGTGGCGATCCCGGTTGAAGGGGCTTTCTTCAGTGGCACCGGCTATATGATTCCCTATATTGATATGACTACCATTACTGCTTTTGCCGGCCGCATTAATACTGTTCTGCTGGTGGTTACCGGCCTTGCCTTTATCTTTGCCGCCATTGTTGCTGCCTTTCTCTCCGGAGTAATCGCCAAACCGATACGCGAACTGACCCGCTTTGCCGGCCGTATCGGCAGAGGCGATTTTACAGAAAGTACGGTTCCATACCAGGAGCTGGAATTGGCAGAACTTGCCGATAGCATGAATACGGCAGCCAGGCAGCTGGAGAGCTTCGACCGCGAGCAAAAAACTTTCTTTCAGAATGTGTCGCACGAGTTAAGAACACCTTTGCAATCGATACGCTGCAGTGCAGAAGGTATCGAACACGGTATTCTGGAGCAGCAGTCAGCCAGCACGGTGATCATCTCTGAAACCGATCGCTTAAGCGAAATGGTTGAAGACCTGCTTTACCTCTCGCGCATCGACAACCTGGTCCGGGATGACGATTTGCGCACCGCCTGTGACCTTCGCGAACTGCTCTCCAACTGTGCCGAGCGTCAGAACAGCGTGGCGGAAGAAAAAGGGGTGCGCTTTGTCTTTGATTTTGCCATGGAGCCGGTAACCTTTAACTGTTCAGAAAAACACCTCTCCAGGGCTTTTACTAATATAATTTCCAATGCAATCAGGTATGCCCGTGAGGTGATTACAATAAGCTGCAGGCAGCAGGGCGGCCAAATTTTTATTGAGATCAAAGATGACGGAAAAGGAGTTGCCGATAAAGACCTGCCCTTTATCTTTGAGCGTTTTTACAAAGGCCGGGGCGGCAAGCACGGTATCGGCCTGGCTATCGTTAAGACAATAATTGAGCAGCACCAGGGCCGCATTAGCGTAAAAAGCGACAGCAGCGGCACGGTGTTAACAGTTATTTTATAACCTTCTTATCACTCATAAGCATAGCAGCAGCGAAAAAGAGGCAGCCTGGCGCTGTCTTTTTGTTTGCCGCAAATTTGCTTCATTTTCTCTCACCCTTTTCGGGGATTGATATAAGCCCACCAGGCTATACTTAAAACAGCATTAGTAAAGTTACAAAAAATGGCCGAAAAAACTGAAGGGAGGCTTGGCATAAGATGTTAAACCAACTTGGTAAAAAAACCCTGGCAGCTTTATCAATCGCAACTATATTGCTCTCCGGTCTTTTTGGTTTCGGAGGCGCCTATCTGGCAAACCTTGTATTAAGTGACGACAACGAAGTTTCCCTGATCGAATGCTACACTGCAACAGGCGAACCGGTCAGCTTTGTAGCTGAGGGCGGCATCAGTTTAGGAATGCTCTATGATAACTGCACGGATTTAAGCGTACCCGAAGTTTATAATCGCAATGCTGATAGCGTTGTTGAAATAAGAACCGAAACGGTGCAATCTGCAGGCAGAATGGGGCAATATGTCTTTTCCGGCGCCGGCAGCGGTGTTATTATTACTGCCGATGGCTATTTGGTTACCAATAACCATGTTGTTAATGGTGCCCAGACAATCATCGTCCGCCTGAACAATGGCGAAAGTTATCGAGCTTCGCTGATTGGCCGCGATGTCAGAACCGACATAGCGGTGCTCAAGATCGATGCAACCGACCTTAAACCAGTCGTTTTTGGCGATTCGGGCAAGTTGATCATTGGGGAACAGTCTGTAGTAATCGGCAATCCGCTGGGTGAGCTTGGTGGCACTGTGACCGAAGGGATCATCTCTGCTCTTGACCGCGATATTGTGG
>Ga0209498_1002181_pt1 | contig 11926 bp, 13 predicted proteins | sample WalLakDeSediment_FD_184131 | JGI IMG/M metagenome (GOLD analysis project Ga0209498, IMG submission 184131) | Lake sediment microbial communities from Walker lake, Nevada to study Microbial Dark Matter (Phase II) - Walker Lake 11/02/13 Deep... | ecosystem: Environmental > Aquatic > Freshwater >...
CACGGTCAGCCTTGGGATGGCCTGGGCGGTGCCGGGGCTGGAATGTGAAAGGAGAAGGAGCGCCGCCAGGACGGACGCACCCAGGAAGTTCGGCAGGATGCGGATTCGGATCGTCATCATGCCCCGGAGTACTCCCGGAAAGTGGTGGGGGTCCATGGTGGGAGGGGGCCCGGGCCCTCCGGGCATGGTGGAGCTGGGCTAACCGGCCCGGTCCAGCCGGGTGCAGGTAAGCGGCACGACGGCCCGGGGGCCGTAGAGACCCATGGCCCACCGGCCCCGCCCTGCGACCCGGGAGCCCATCAGAGAGGTCGTTGCCATGGGAGGAGGGGGCTCCTCATCGCCTGCCGGAGCCCGGGATCCCGGTCCAGACGAGGACCGAACACCGCCACTTCCGCGTATCCCACTGCCACACGTCGGCATAGACCTCCACCCCAATGATCTGGGTGGGGGACACCCATACGTCCTGGGTGAGGGGGCCGATGGGAAGGCCATCGATGCAGAGGGAAACGGAGCGGCCTTGCCGGTCGGTGACCGCCACGTTGCGGCCTCCCGCTCCCAGGATTCGGAGTCCGGGGCGGGCGCCCAGAAGCTGGAGAAGGGAGTGGTGTCGCTGCACTTCCTCGTAGTCGAAGAATTGGCCCTGGCGAACCTCGAACTCGGCCTTCCGCTCGTAGTAGCCCACCCGTTCCAGGCGAGAATGGAACACCAGGGCCGGCCGGTCGCTGATCACCGTGAGGGGCGCCAAGGGGATGGGCTCCACCGACAGGCGGAGCTCGATCTGCACCACCTCATCCGGCCTGATATCCAGGGGCGGCGAGGTGGCCTCGGCGTAGCCCAGGAAGGCGGCGTGGAGGTGGTAGCGGCCCGTGCGGGTAACCGGCAGGAAGAACTCTCCGTCCTCTCCGGTGAGGCGTACAAGAAGGCGGCCCTGGTCCCGGTCCAGAAGGGTGACGGCGGCCCCTGCGATGGGGTCTCCGGTGTCGCCAGCCAAGAGCCGCCCCTGGATGCCCATGGCCTGGCCGGAGAGAGTGCCCGGGCCCGCCAGCAGGAGGGCCAGAAGGGTGCAGCTCAGCGGCACGACGGCCCGGGGGCCGAAGAGGCTCCTGGCCCACCGGCTTTCCCCCGCAACCAAGGAGCCCATCAGAGAGGTCGTCGCCATGGGAGGAGGGGGCTCCTCATCGTCCGCCTGAGCCGGGGATCCCGGTCCAGACGAGGACCGAACACGCCATGCCCGTTCTTCTTCCTGTGGCCAGCTGCATTCTCTCCCATTGCCACACGTTGGCGTACACCTCCACACCAATGATCTGGGAAAGGGACGCCCATACGTCCTGGGTGAAGTCACCGAACGGAAGCCCATCGATACAGAGGGAAACGGGGCGACCTTGCCGGTCGGTGACCACCACGTTGCGGCCTCCCGCTCCCAGGATACGGAGTCCGGGGCGGGCGCTGACAAGCTGGAGAAGGGAGTGGTGCCGCTGCACTTCCTCGTAGTCGAAGAACTGGCCTCCCTGAACCTCGTACTCGGCCTTCCGCTCGTAGTAGCCCACCCGTTCCAGGCGAGGATGAAACACCAGGGCCGGCCGGTCGCTGATCACCGTGAGGGGAGCCAAGGGGATGGGCTCCACCGACAGGCGGAGCTCGATCTGCACCAGCTCATCCAGCCTCACGTCCAGGGCCGGCGAAGTGACCTCGGCGTAGCCCAGGAAGGCGGCATGGAGGTGATAGCGGCCTAGGCGAGTCACCGGCAGGAAGAAGGCGCCGTCCTCCCCGGTGAGGCGTACGAGAAGGCGGACCTGGTCCCGGTCCAGGAGGGTGACGGCGGCCCCTGCGATGGGGTCTCCGGTGTCGTCCGCCAGGAGCCGTCCCTGGATGCCCATGGCCTGGCCGGAGAGAGGGCCCGGGCCCGCCAGCAGGAGGGTAAGAAGGGTGCAGGTAAGCGGCACAATGGCCCTGGGGCCGAAGACTCCCCGGCCCACCAGGGCGTAGAGCCCCTTTCGCGCAGAGTACAACCTCCGGGACCCGTCCACTTCTCGGTACTCCTCGTGGCAGGGTGAGGTGCATGTGAAGGAAATCTACCCCCCCCCGCAGCCTTCGCAACGAATTTCTTCGCTGACCGGCGATCCCGGAACCTGGCCCGGCCGGCGGACCTATCTTTTCACGGCACTTCGGGGCCCCCCAAGAAAGGAGCTACGGGGGGAGGTGGAGGGAAAGCTCAGGGGGAGGGGTGGACAGGCGTCCTGGCCCGATCTCTCACCACCAGCTCCACCTCCTTTCCTACCAGGCGGAGGAGGGCAGCCATCTGACCCATGGACTTTCCGTAGTAGGTGGGATCCAGAAGCCGATAGAGCTGGGTGGGGGAGGTGCCCAGGGACCGGGCGAGCTCCCGCTTGCTGAGCCCGCTCGCCGCCACCGCCCTTCTCGCTTCCACGGTCAGCCGGTGGAGGAGCATCTCGGTCAGGAGGGCTGGGTTCTGGTGGTACTCCAGGACGGCGTCGAGATGCACCGTGTCTTCCACCCCGGACTCCAGTCGATAGGTGAAGGCCTCGTATCCCGCCTCCGGATCGGCGCACACCTCCACGACCTTATCCTCGGGCGTTGGTCTGACCTGGAGCTTCGCGAAGGGGAAATCATAGTGGCCTCCTTCGGTCCGGAGATCGAAGGCCCTTCGGCGGTTATTGGCGGCAACTCCGAGGATCTTCACAGTAGTCCCTCATCGTGTAGCTCCGCGATCAGCCTACGGAGCCGGCTGGAAGCTTCACCCTTTATGGGAAGACCGTCGTCCAGGTTCCATTTCACCACCAACGAGCCGTCCTCGTAGACATGAACGTGCCGAGGCGGGTGATCGCCCTTCCAGGTGATGAACACGTACCCGCCCCGCCGGATCTTTCCCATAATAGTACCAGAATTGGTAACAATTGCAAGGAGATCTCTCCCTCGCCACCCGATTTTCACCTGGGAGAGGGGGCGGATCTATGGTCGTAAGGGCCGGATCGGCCAGCCGGGGGTTCCACCCCGGACCCACCCGCCGATGCAGTTCGGGCTCGAGGTGACGATTCCCGGGAGGTCGTTGGTTCCATGGCTGTAGGGACCGTGCGCTGCGAGGGACGTCGGGCCCGGCCGCTCCCGGCGCTCCTCATCGGCCTCCTTCTTCCCTGGGCACCGGCGCTTCCCGCTGCGGCCCAGTCCTTCGGGACCGGAGCGGGGGAAGCGGGGCCTTCCTCCTGGATGCCTGCCTGGAGTCCATTCACCCTCTCCGCCGACCTCCCACGAACCCTGGGACCGGCGCCGGCCATCCCGTCCGTCCTGGATCCGACCCCCCGCCTCGGGCTCTTCTGGACACGAGGGAATCCGGGCGCCCTGCCCTTCGAGGTCGCGGACGCCTGGACCCGATTCCGGGGAGTGACTCGGAACGCGTCGGGCGACTACCGGAGGCCCCTGGACGCCGGCACGGAGAGCGCCTTCACCCTCTCGGCCCTGGGGTGGAGGGCGCTCGACGACCAGGGGGCCGTCATCGGGCGGGCGGTTTCCGAGCAGCGGAAGCTCGGCGAGGACCCCGGCATCTCCATCCGCCCCTACGGGAGCAGCCCCTTCACCGCGGTGGACACGTCCGGGGTGGAGAACCGACAGTTGATGGCCCGGTTGGAGGGTGCGGGCGGCTGGCGCCTCGGGCGCTTCGGCGTGGGGGTGGCCGGGGGAATCGAGGCCCACGATCACCAGACCCGGAGAAGCGGGAAGCCCCGCTTCGGGAGGGCGACCCTCCCGGCCGCCGCGGCCGGCCTCGCGACGCCCCTGGGAAGCGGCGTTCGTGTGGGCGCCTACGGGCGTTGGTCCAGCTTCGCCGAGACCACCCAGTCTGCGGCCGTGGCCGAGATCGGGATGATCCGCGATATGAGGGGACTCCGGGAGCCTGCCCCCCATCTGGTCACCACCGCGAACCCCTACTTCCTTCGCATCGAGCACGACCACCGGGCGGTCGGCCTGGGTGCGGCCGGACTCAGCCGGGGAACCGAGTGGGCGACGTTCGTGGAGAGAAGCCGCCTCCGGCAGGAGAGTTGGAACGACCGGACGGAGGACAGCCCGCCCGCGAACGTGTGGCGGGCCGAGAGCTGGACGGTGGGGGCTTCGGTCCAGCGGCCCGCGGCCGGCCTCCTATGGACGGCGGATCTCCGCTGGACGGACCTCTCAGGCGACGCCACCCTGGCCAAGGCCGAGGCACCCGATTTCGTGGCGGATGAGGGAGCGGTGAGCGCCGCCTTGGAGGGCCGGACCGAGCCGCAGGGCGACCGATGGGGCGGCGCTGCGCGCATCTTCATCGAATACCAGACCCGGGAGCGGGTGGACCTGGCGGCCGAGCTCCGGGAAGAGGTGGAGAGCCTCACGTGGGGAGTCGCCGGCACCCTGGCACGAAGGCTCGGGGAGCGGACCGAGATCTCGGGAGGCCTGACCTACGCCTCCTACCAGACCCGGGGGGCGATCCCCCGGGCCCCGGACGAGGGACCCGGGTTCCGGCAGTTCGTGGCCCCGGAGATCAGCCTCCGGTCGTCCTCGGCCACCGCCTGGGGTGCGCTGGCCGAAGCCCGCCGTGAGCTCCGGGACGGCTTCCTCCTTGCCGCCTTCGCCCGGAGGGACTCCCTCTCCCCGGCGGACGAAGTCCGGGTCCTCCCCCTTCGGCCCTCGGGGGACCGGAGGGCCACGCAGTTCGGGATCACGGCGACGCTTCTCCGATGAACGAAGGGAACGGGGCCTAATACGTTCCCCTTCCCGTTGCCGCGCCGAACCCTCCCCGGTCCCGAATGAACCGACCGGATACGCTCCCTTCCCCGGACACCGGGCCGCACGTTGGCATATTCCCCAGGGCAAAGCGTCGCCGGGATGAAGAGATGCAGCCTGCCCCCGGCTCCATAGATCGGGCCGACGTAGGCGAGGAGGGGGGAGGCAGAGGTTGAGGGGGAACTGACTGGAGGAGCCAGATGGAGTGGCGAGCGCCGAGGTTGCAAGGGGGGGGGAACGATTGCTGAGGGAGTCTTGCGGGCGTCAGGGCCCGAAGACATGGTGGTAGAAAGCCCAATGTGCAGGCCCCGGGCCTGGAGAGTGGCGGGAGGGCTATGGCCGACGCCGGGAAGCTCCACGTAGTCGTGGGGGATTCTCAGGGCCGTGAGATGCCGGTGGAACCTCCGGTGGATCTCCAGAGTCTCGGCCTGCTGCCCCACCACCAGGCGCACCGGCACCCTAGGGCCCGGGAGGTCGTTCCCCGCCAGGGCTTTCGCCAAGGGATAGGCCTCAACCCCTCCGCCGCCCCCCGCCCTTGACGTGTCCGCAGAGTTGCGGAATATTCTACGCAGACCAGCGAGGAGGGAATATGACCACCCATTCTGTTACACGTTATCTGGGCGGGGTTCGGGTCCTGGGTCGAGGGATCGATAGCGACCTCGACCTCGACGAGGCCATCGCCAAGGGTTTGCCGGCAGCCAGCCTGCAGGCGCTCATGGAAAAGGCGGCCCTGTCGGCTGCGGACCTGGCGCCCGTGATCCCGGAGCGGACCCAGCTGGCGTCTCGCGGCCGCGAGCGCCTCACGCCAGAGCAGTCGGACCGCCTCGCCCGACTGGCCAGGCTCTTGAGCATCGCGGATGAGACGCTCGGGAGCGCGGAGAAGGCGTGGCTCTGGATGGAGCGCCCGAATCGCGCACTCGGCGGCAGGCGGCCCATCGATTTAGTGAAGCGATCCTCCGGGAGCCTCTTGGTGGAACAGGTGCTCGGCAGGCTGGCCCACGGCGTCTATACGTGACCGGCTCGCTGTGGCGGGTCACGCGCCGCCCCTTCGCCAACCTAGGTGGTGAGGGGGCGCGGCTGTATGGAGGACGCTGGAACCCCGTCGGCTCTCCCTGCGTGTACCTTTCCTCGACGCTCTCCCTGGCCGTGCTCGAGGTACTGGTCCACACCGACCCGGACCTTATCCCCGAGGATCTGGTGGTACTCAGGGTGGATGTGGTCGACATCGAGCACCAGGAACCTCCCGTGGCCACACTCCCCCCGAGATGGAGGACGGAGATCGGCAATGCGGACACACAGTCGTTTGGGGGCAGATGGCTCAGCTCTCGGCGCACCCCCCTGTTGCTGCTTCCCAGCGCGGTTTTGCCCCTCGACGCCTCCCCGCCGGAAAGAAATGTCCTGCTGAACCCACTCCACCCCGATGTCGCCGATCTCCGGGTCGCGGCTGTAACGTCGTTTTGCTTCGATGCTCGTCTCGTCTCGAAGGGGCTGGGAGAAAGAGAATGGGAATCCCAGGGACCCTAGGAGCCCCGGAGGCTACTGGGGAGCGGTAGGTGAGGTGGGTGGGATAGGTCGAGGACGGCAAATGGTTGGGGGCGTCGGTGCGTCAGAAACGTTTTCGGGGATTCCGGGCGCGCCTGTGGCGGCGGCGGAGAGCCTGAGAGGTCAAGCGCCCCGGCTCTGGTCGAGGGGGTCTTCTTCCATCACCCCTCCAGCCCCCAGGCGGCCTCGTCGAAGATCTGCACCATGATCCGCCCGACGTCGTTCCTCACCCACTCGTCGAAGATGGTGATGAGGAAGGAGCCGTAGGTCCGGGCGGGCTGAGATTGGAGAGAGCCCCGGGGTCAGGACGGCGGTTTCAGCCCATGGACGATCCTGAGCATGCGGCTGATGGCGGCTGGACCTCCCGAGAGGTGATCCTCGTCGGCCAGGACCTCATGATGTACGTTCAGGCCTGGATAGCCGCGGGACTGCAGTCGATCTACCAGACGCCTCACGGCTTTCCGGCCTTCCGGGGTCACGATGAGGATCCGAGCTTCGGGTCCAGGATCGGAAGCCTCCCGGCCGGCCTCGAGTCGGAAGAGGATATCTCGCATGGAAGGATCGCCGGCCAGATAGGTGCTGAAGGTCCCCGGGGCCTTGAAAAAGGTGTAGAGAACGAAGAGGCCGGAGAGTGAATAGCCCGCCAGGGCGCGGTCGGTCGTGGAGACCCGGTAGTGCTCCTCGATGAAGGGGATCGCCTCCTGCTGAAGGAACTCGAGGAACGCATCGGCCTCGCCGCTCCGTACCTCCAGATCTCCCTGTCGAGGGAGCGCCGATAGCCGAGCCTCCAGAGCGGAGTCCGCTTCCGGGTTGGCCTCGGGCTCGAAATCCCGTTGCCTCAGAACCTGTCCCTCATCCAGCTTTCCGGGGTGGAGATCATGCGAGCCGGCCTTCGAGGCGATCATACCACCATCTATCACATCGCCCGTGAAGGCCGGCGGAAGAGCCCCACCGCGGGGGGTCTCCCGGCCAATCCCCCAGGACACCTGTCCCGAGCCTCGCATCCGCTCCTCCCTCCGGTTCTTGCCGGACTCCACCACCCTCCCGCACACTTGTCGGAAGCGCTTGTGGGCCGACGAGGCCCATCTTCTCCCATCCTTTGCCCGATCCCTATCCTTGTCCCTCGAAGGAACAGGAGGTGCTCCCATGCGTTTCTTCACCTGGACGATGTGGATTCTCGCTGTTGGCTTCCCCTCCCACCTTCCCAATGGCCTGGCGGCTTCTGCCATACGAAGCACAGAACCGCAGGAAGAGCCGGACCCTGTCCTGGTGGTCCGGTCCATGGCCGAAGCCTTCAACCGGGGGGACCTGGAAGAGGTGCTCACCTATTTCAGCGATGATTTCCAGTTGACCCTGCGGCCCGCGTTTCCCAGCACCTCCGAGAAGACCTTCTCCGGAGAGGACTTCACCCGGGAATGGGCTCAGCAGCTCATCGATGGGAACTTTCGGATCGAGCTGGAAGTCCTGGACGCAGAGGGGAACCGGGTCCAGACCCTCACCACCACCTGGCAGGACATCACCCGGCGTATAGGCATGGCTCCGGTAGTGGGGATCGAGGACTACGTGGTGGAGCACGGACAGATCACCCGCCTCACCTGGACCGCCACGGAGGAAGCCTGGGAGAGCTTCTACGCCTTCAGAAGCACGGTCCTCATCGGCCTGGCCATTCTGGGGATTCTCCTCCTGGGGATCATCCTGTGGCTGATCCGCCGCAGGAGGCGGAAGCAGGTATTCTCCACCCCTCAATGAATGAGCACTGGACCCCTGCAGAGCCGGCAGGCGGGAGAAGACGATGAGGGCCTTTCCTATCCTTCCAGGTCGTAGTGGAGCCGGAGGGCCAGGCTGACGGAGGCTGCGTATCCCGCACTGTGGCTCTCCCCCTGAAGAGGGTGGAGATCCACGTCCAATCCCGAATACCCGCTGGCGCGAATGAACTCCAGGAAGGCAGGGCCGCCGCCGGACCGGGCTCCACTGCCTCCCCCGCCCCCGGGGTCTCCGCATCCTTACCCCGGGGGCATGATCTCCTCCACTTCGGACGAGACCTATCGCCCCGATCGATCCGAGGCGTCGTAGGTCATCCACCCTCCGCCGCTGCTGGTCCAGGTGGACTCCGACGTCAGGATGGTCTCGACTTGCAGCTCTCCCTCGGCGTGGAGGAAGCGCCCGGTGCCACCATTGATGATGTACTGGAGGTCCAGGGTGGGAGGGCCCGGATCCGGGCGGGCCTGCCCCTGAAAGGTCATGTGGATCTCGTCGCCGTTCGCCGCAGTGAGAACAGACTCCCCCTCGGTGACCTCCCCAAGGGCCGCATTCATACACATGGTCTTCCTGAGCGTGAAACGGCCCACCACGGTGGCGTTGCCGCTCCCCTGGATCCACATGCGGGGGATCCCGGCGCCCTCGTCACACCATCCGATGGGCCAGAGATACCCGCTGGAAACCTGCTCGACACGGTGGGGGTTCCCGGCGCTCATGAGTGCCAAGGACGGGTTCTGCTGGGATAGGAGTTCGGCCAGGGCCAGTGGCTCGTCGAGCTCCATGGGTCCGCCGTCGCCGCAGCCTGTGAGGAACGGCGTGAAACAGATGGTCACGGCAGTGGCGCTGAGCAGGGTGGGGATGCGCATGGTGTACCTCCTCCGGGAGACTGGGTGAGGGTCACCCTCACCCTCATCCGCAACGTTAAGCGCACCCCGTCATTCAGCTGTCCGCCGTCATCAGAGACCCGTCAGAAGGCCCCTGACCTCCCCGTGGCGCCGGGACGACCGGAGCCTCCTCCAGGCCCATCCCCCGGAGCAGGGCCGTGAAGCGCTCGTCGGAGCGTAGCCCGTCGAAGAAGGGATCCTGAACGATGTGGGTGAGGCTCGGCCCCCCCGTCTCCAGTCGCCCGGCCTCGCCTCGAACGTTTCGGTAGTGCCCTTCCAACCAGCAAAGGGCCTGATCCGTACCACCCAACAGGGCGGAGGTCACCGCCGCCATGTAGAAGTGGGTAGGACCGGGAGCCAGCTCAAGTAACCGGCCCAGGGCATCCAGGGCCGCTTCTGGCTGGTGGATCCGCTCCACTACCCTCTGCCAGAGGGGACCCTGGTGCTCGATTCTCGACCACTCCCGCTGGGCAGATCGAACCTCCCCTCGAAGGAGGTGATCGCCCCCGATGAAGAAATGAGCGGGATCGAAACCCGGATCCAACTCCTGGACCCGTCGGAACTGGCGTATAGCTCGCTCCCGGTCCCGGAGCTGCCAGAACTGGAATCCGACGTCGAAGTTCGTGGCCACCGAGAGAGGGTCCAGCGCCAGTCCTCTGTCCGCCGCCTCCCGTGCCGCGTCGAACTGGCCCACGGTACACAGGACGTATCCCAGCCGGACCCAGGCCTCGGCGTAGCTGGGCGCCAGGTCCAGGGCGCGCGTCAGGTGGCCCTCCGCCGCGGCCAGGTCCCAATCCAGCAGGAGATCGCAGGTGGCCATGGCGTTGTATGCCTCCGCAAGATCGGGGTCCAGGGCCAGGGCTCGTTCCGCTGCTGACCTCGCCTTCAGATACCATTCCCTTGGTTGGAAGCCGACAAATCCGGGCATCATCGCATACACGAGCGCGAGTCCCGCGTAGGCGCGGGCGAAGGTGGGATGGAGCCCGAGCGCTTCCTGGAAGAGCCTCACCGCCTCGCTCATGCTCTTACGGTTCCGATGATTGGCGTACTGGAAGCCCTTGAGGTAAAGCTCATAGGCCTGGAGGTCCTTCCTCCCCAGGGGGTGGCCGGGGAGGGAAGTGGGCCCTGCGATCTTGACGCCGAGCTCCGCCGCCACCCGTTCCGCCACCTCTCGCTGGACCTCGAATCCCCCGTCCACCTCCGCTTCGTACGTCTCGGCCCAGAGCTCTACGGCGTCCACCGCCCGGATCAGTGCGGGGCTGATCCGGGCCCTGCGGCGGTTCCCGGACCGATCCCACCGCACGGTCCCCCTCACGAGGTGCTCCACCCCCAGCTCTTCTCCTATGCGCCCCGGGGGAACGCTGGCGCTGCCGTACTGCATGGCGCTGGTCCTGGCGATGACCGCGATCTCCGGTATCCGAGCCAGGTGGCTGATGAGCTCATCGGTGAAGCCCTCGGTGAAGTGCCGGTCCTTGTCGTCGCCGATGTGCTCGAAGGGCAGGACCGCGACCCGGGGTTCCGTCGCCCCGATGGCGGTTCCGTGGTGAGGAGACCTTCTCAGTCCGGTCCTGGAGCCGGTGGAGGCGCCTCGCGCTGCAAGCTGGATCCGCTCCAGGAGACGCACGGTCTCCGGCAGGGGCTCGAGCTCCTCGTTTCGCAGCCTCGCCTCATATCTCCGATACAGCAGCAGCGCCTGGTGGGGATCGCCCCCTTCCAGCAGCAGCGTCATCAAAAGGTGCTGCGCCTCTGTGTCAAGAGGCTCCCGAACCGCCCATTTCCGAGCCGTACCCACGGCCCCGGCCTGGTCTCCGAACGATAGACATGCGGTTGCGTGCTCCCGGCAGGCCTCCCTGAAGAGCGTGGATAGCTGCTCTCTCTGGGAGTCCACCCAATGCTGAAACTCCAGGGACGGCTTCAGGTGCCAGCCGTGCAGAAACGACCCGCCGTAGATGTCCAGGGCCTCCTCGTAGCTGGCATTCTCCATGGCGCCCCGAAACCGTACCGCATCCACGGACACGCTCTCTCCCACTCGGAGAAGCTCTCCGTGAATCTCCAGCCACTCCTCACCCAGGGTTCGCTTGAGCTCATAGAGGGTCTGACGGAGGGCGTGGCGGGCCCTTGGGGCATCGCTTTCCGGCCAGAGAAGGGCCATGACGAGGTCTCGGGAGGCCTCTCCGGCAACGGCGAGGTACACCAGGAGAGCGGTGCGGACGGGTTGAGCCGAGAAGTTGGGCACTTCCCGGCCGTCCACACGGATGGCAAGCCGGCCCAGGGTGAAGATCTCGATCTTCATGTGGCTCCGGTCGGGCATGGCGCCCGTCAGCCTCGGGACAACCGCAGGTGCCCCTGGAGCTACAAAAGTGAACCCCGTGACTCCAAGGTGTGCCTCCGTTCCCCTCCCGGTCAAGGAAAGCGGAGGGCGATGCGACGAGGTCCCGTTTCTGCTTCGGGACCCACCACCGAAGCTCTTGCGGGCTTGGAATCTCCAGGTTACCGGAAACGCCGGGGGAACCAAGAAGAAGGCCGACTGGACCCAGCTACAGATCGAGTGCGATTCTCAGGCCCGCATCAACCTGGGCCATCAAACGCGGCGGGATCTTTCCAACACGCTCGGTCAGATAGTCCTGGTCCAGGGTGATTACTTGCGTGACGATCGCGATCCCGGGTCTGGTAGCTGATCAGTGACCGAAGCTCTCGCCGGTTCGGCAACCGCCAATCCCTGTGGCCGGCGTAGCGATCCCGGTTCATCCGACGAACTGTGTTCACGGATTTCAGCCAATCCAAGGGGAATTCGGTGAAGTTGGCTCTCACGGTCCATTCCAGGTCCGTCAAGCAATCCCGGATTATGTCGCCGGCAACATGAAAGCGCGGTTCCGGCCAGGGAATGCCCGGTGCTTCCTCCCCGTCCTGGCCGCTCCCGGCGCAGTCCGTCTCCCCGCCGTCCGTGGCGTAGCAGAACGACTGGCCGGTGT
>Ga0209498_1002182_pt1 | contig 11925 bp, 14 predicted proteins | sample WalLakDeSediment_FD_184131 | JGI IMG/M metagenome (GOLD analysis project Ga0209498, IMG submission 184131) | Lake sediment microbial communities from Walker lake, Nevada to study Microbial Dark Matter (Phase II) - Walker Lake 11/02/13 Deep... | ecosystem: Environmental > Aquatic > Freshwater >...
AAAAGCTTTTCAGTGGCGGGCACTTCTAAGAGAAAACACGATGCTACTCATGGCGGCACTCCCTATACTGAAATTGACGAGATGGATCTCTTGGAAGTGACGTTGTGTTTGCCAGAAAAAGAGAAGGTTTGGACGAAAGAAGGCTTGAAAAAGATAAAAGATATTACTACAGATGATTATGTCCTTTCACACACAGGAAAATGGCGGAAGGTTACTAAAACAATGGAAAGAACAGTGAATGAAGAATTAGTGCAAATTATTACTGAAGACGGAAAATTAACAACCACAAAAGAGCACCCTATTCGAGCCTTAAGATATGAAGGCCAGCATAGAGGCACACATTATGATTGGGTTCCTATAATAGATTTGAAGCCTGAAGATTTGGTTTCATATCATGAATATAAAGGAAAATGTTTAGCTTGTAGTGCTCCTCTTTTCAAAGGATCCCATGTTGTTCATTCAGGGAGGGTTTGTAATAGAGAGTGTAGATATAAACTTCCAGGAAACAGAAAAGGTAAAACTCTTGCTTCAGGAGATCCTGGCGCAATTTCACATTCAAAAAAGACAAAAGGAATTACAAAGAAAGAAAATCCTAATCTGACTGGAGGAATTAGAACAAAAGAAGGGAAAGCAATCCAAAGAGCAAGCACTCAAACTTCTAAATTTAAGAAGAAACGAAGTGAGATACAGACTGCGCTGTGGAAAGATCCAAAGTATGCAAAAAAGCAGCGTCGTGCCATAAACAACGTTTTAAGAAGCCCCAAGAATAGGAAGGCAACTTCTGTAAGGTTCAAAAAGTTGTGGAAGCAAAAGAGTTTTGTTGAACGCATACAAAAAAGTTGGTCTATTAGGCCATCCAAGACAGAAGAAATGTTCGAAAGTTTTCTAAATGCTAATTTCCCTAATGAATGGAAATATGTAGGCAATGGAGAAGTTTGGATTGGTAGAAAGAATCCTGACTTTATCAATGTAAACGGGAAGAAAAAGATAATTGAGTTAAATGGAGTATTTTGGCATCAAGATGAAGGGAAAACAAACGAGAGGATTAAAACTTTCGCAAAATATGGATTTGAAACGCTCATTGTTACAGACATCGAATTTCTAGACAATCCCAAGCAATGCTTGGCCAAGGTAAAAGAATTTTGCGGCAATAAATTGTCAAGAGTAATAAGTGTTAAGAGGATAAAATACTCTGGAAAAGTTTATAATCTATCTGTAGAAGAGGATGAAAGCTATACTACTGAGTTTGCTGTAGTACATAATTGTGCTACACCAGTCAACCCTCTTTCAAAATTTGAAGTATTATTTGATCCGAAGAAAGTTACGGTTTAACTGGCTTTATATATTTCTTCTTAAAGCCAAAATTTCTTCCTAGCCATCTGCCATGGCACTCTTTAGAGCAGAATCTACCAGGATTGTTATTCAGCACATACCTAGGAAACTGCTCTCCACATTCTTCACAGACCCTTTGTTCTACTTTTAACGAAGAGTGGTCTCTATTTTTTTGCCGCCATTTTGTAATACCAAACTGCCTAGTAAGAACATAGATATATTGCGGAGTAGCATTTAGAAGCTCCGCAGCTTCTCTTTGGGTCTTACATTGATCTATAACTTTTAACAGCCGCTCTTTTACTAGCTTATTTGCCATATTCTTTTTTGTCATTGCTAATGGTGTTAATTTCTTTTTTGTTGAAAGTGATTGGAAGAGGGAAGAATAGCCTAATAGCTATTTTCCCGCACTCTTGGCATGTAGTGGAGGGAAAATCTTCAATATTCTGATATAGCTTAAATTGCTGCTTGCAGATTGTGCATAAGTATTCATATTCAAACATTTTTCTTTTTCCTCCGTGTTTTTCTTGGTTTCTTGGTTGTTTTGATATTTGTTGTTTTACTAGGCTGAATTTTAGGTGCTCTAATACTACGTTCTTCCAGAAATTTATGATATGAAACTATTCCCCATCTTTGGTATTCCTTATTCAAACTACATTTAGAACACAAGAAAATAGCTTGACTCTTTTTGTTTTCTCTTGTTATGTATGCGGCTGGAAAATCTCCACAGAGTTCACACATCATTTGTTTTTCTATCATAAGTTCCTCACTATGGTTGGCAAAGCAACGGGCATTATTACTCCCTTAATTTCTGACTCGTTATATACCAAGATAGGATCTAACGAATCGCCATTTTGCTGGAAAGTACAGTCTGGGTGTTTCTGTCTGAAATATTCATAGTAGAGTTTCTGCACTCCTACACTCTCCCCCTTGTGATTTTCTAGTATGAAAAAGTCAAAATTAGAAGTTTCTGTAGCTATAAATTTAGGATCGCTTAAAACATTCTTGGCTCCTTTCTCAATTATCCTCTTTATCTCTTCTGTAGACTTCTCTGAAATTATTTCATCTGTCTTTCTAATATATTTATCTTCTGCCTGCAGATCTAGCATGAAACAATCGCATATCGAAAAAGGATGTCCCTCTAGTTGCAGCAATATAATGCTGTTAGGAAGAGGTTTTGCCTTTTTCGGATTTTCGTATCTTTCAATCGTGTTTATCTTCATCGCCCTCCTTTTGCAGCCTAAAAAGGCTTCTTAGAAAACTATTCAGAAGCTCATAGATTTTAGTTTTTTGGCCAGTATTTCTAATTTCTTTCCAATAATAAATTGCCAGCTCTGTTCTATTTCTTACATACATTTTGGACATAATAGTGCTAACATGATTTTTTACTGTATGTTCAGTAATTTTAAGCTTGTAAGCTATCTCCTTATTCAGATAGCCATTAGAAACAAGCTCAAATACTTGTTTTTCTCTTTTACTAAGTAGCTCTCTTTTCATCTTTAATTTTAGTGCTGGCTCGGTGTGTTTTCGCTGAAACCTATCAAGTATCCTCATGCATTAGGCATTCCTGATAAGAGCCGATAGTTTATCCAGACACCAGCACTCTTATGGCTCAATTCCCTGCATTTTGCTAGTAGCCTGTGTCCTTATAGGGATTGTGGCTACTTTTATAGCACTCCCTTTTGGTAGCCAGCCTCGCAGGTTTAGCCACATTCCCTCAACTTAGAGTCTCATCACTCCAGCTCAAGGGAATCTCCCCAGCCAGCCGTCTTGCAATGCCTAAACCACGACTCGGATATTATTCGCCCTGTCCTCACGGTACAGGATGGCTGGGATATTTAGTTGTTAAAGTCCGTCTAACAAGAATCAGTATTAACAGCTTCTAGGGCATATTATATTAGTTAAAGTTTTTTAGCTTCGGGGATCTATCCCGAAGCTGATAATAGTAAAGTAATTATATAAGCTAAAAAAGTAAAGACCCTATATATATATGTCTTATATATTATATATACAGAAGTTAAATCTATAAAGTCCTCTAACTTCTGTATGATCTAAAAACTTTAACTAAGCATTTTAGTTTATTAGAGATAATTATATATAGTTTACCTAGAGAGCAGGAATGTATTAACAGCTTTCCTGACTTTGGTCGAAAGTCAAGGTTTGCGTAAAATATTTCTCTTGCGCAAATTAAAGTTAAGAAGGAGGATTAAATTGAACGAAGAATTTTGGGGAGAAATGTTGGGTGTACTGAAGGATGTTTCTAGTTATTTAGAAAAACAGGATGCTACTCAGGAAAGAGCAAAGGTAGGGACTCCTCCGAAGATAGCTGAGAATCCTAAGCCGATTAAGGGCGGAGAGATGCCAAGCACTTTTAAGCCAGCAGACAAGATAGCGAAAGAATTTGTTACTCAGGATGGGGCTTATGATAGGGACACTCAGCAAATAGATGAAGAAGGCGATACTTTGCTGAAGGAAGATGAGGACATTGAAGAGATTCCCGAGGGCGAAGAGGATTGGGAAGAGGGGGAAGGTGAAGAAGAATGGACAGAGGAAGAGGAAGAGGAAACTCCCAAGCGTCACATTGAAAGACATGATGAGGCCCATGATGAGTCCATTGATGAGCTAAAGTCTTTGCTGAAGGACATTAGCAATCACCTTGCTAAGCAGTCTAATATGGAAGAAATTATAAAATCTGAAATAAAGAAATCTATGCCAAATATGGTAAAGGGCGAAACTGATAGGATGCTTCGGAAGATGGGTTTTGTTCCTACTAGGCCTGATGTATCCAAGCTTGATTTGTCTCAGTCCCGTGGGATTGAAACTATTGATGAGGTAAAATCTGGCGGTGAGATTAAGAAGTCTAAGGAAGGAGCTGAGGATGTAGCTCGGATTGTTGAGGATCTGTCGAGAAAGACTTGGTCTGAGCTTGGACAGCTGAGGGAGAAGACTGACGGCTTCCATCCTTTTGCTAGATAAAGAAAAATGTTTTTAGCAAGTGCCCTATTTAGCAAGTTTAGATAAGAAAAGATAAGCAAGTAAAGCGGGTCGATGCAAGGTAATCAGTAGGGGATTATCTTGGGGAAAATGAATGATAAATAGAGAAGGTAAAACGAAATGAGTAATACTAATTTAGGTGAATTTTTAGCGCAGGCTCAGCGATCCATGGGTGGGGGTGCATTTGGTAGGACTTCTGGTCCACTGTCGGGCTATCTTTTTGGCCCAGACTTTTTCCGAAAGCAGACCTATCTTCAGATTGCTGACACTTTTGTTGCAACCTATGGTAAGAAAGTTTGGGATTCTCTAAACAACAAGACGGTTGCCTTCAATGCCATTAAGAAGGTAGATTGGGGACCGACAGTTGGTTGGAGGAACAGGACTGATCGTGGTGATGGGCGTTCTCGTCCAGTGACCGAAGTCGGTGCGCTTCCTACAATTGACAATTCGAACTATGTTGGTGTCTTTAGCTACCCTCGGCAGATAGTCACGACCTTCGGTGTAAGCTTGAAGGGTCAGGCTGTTTCTGCTCTTGAAGGTGGTATTGGGAATCAGTTTGCAGTTGAGCAGGAAGCAGCCTCTCGTGACCACATCAAGGAAATTAACCACGAGCTGATGGCTGGTGGTGCGTTTAGGATAAATAACGCTGTAACTGGTGCTGGTATTACGACTTGGACCATAATTCCTGCTGCTGTTGTTAGCAATTTTAACATCGGCGATACGGTGAACTGGTATGACCTCGCTCCTGCACACAGGGTGTCTAACGTGGCTATTACTGCTATCAACGTTGCTGCTGGGACTTTTGTAACAGCTGATGCTACTGTTGGTGGCCAAGTTCCCGCTGTGGGAGACATCGTTTACATTGCTTCCAGGAATGGAATTACTTCCCTTCCTGACATAGCAATGCAGGATCTGGTGGGAGTTGGTGGTGGTCAAGCCAGCGTGTTGGCGTATAACTACGCTGCTCGAGCTGCTGGCGCTTACAATGCTGGTGCCCTTGTTTCTTATAATGCTGGTGTTGGTAGGGACTTGACTTTGCCGCTTGTTGACTCTTGTTTCCAGGCGATAAGGATGACGGGTGGAGAGCCAAAGCTTATTATATGTGGCCTTGATCAGTATGATAGGCTTAACCAGTTGCTTCAGGCTCAGCAAAGGTTTGTGGACGTCACTGACTACATAGTTGGTGCTGGCGACGAGAGGACCTATCCTGGTACTAGGGGTGGATTCCAGCTTGCTACTTATAGGGGCATTCCTATATTGCCCGATCCCGATGCGCCAGCGTCCGTTTCGGCGGCTGGTGTAGCTCTTGGCACTGAGTTCATGGTGCTAGATACCGACTACCACGAGGTGGCGGTAATGTATCCTACTCAGTACGTTGAGAATCGTGACTACTTCGCTGCCAATGCTTTGGTTCTCAGGGGCATGTTCATCACCATGATGGAGCATCGCTGCTTGAGGCCAGATACAATGGCAAAGCTTGCGGATCTCAATATTTAAGAGTAAAGATTAGTTAAAGTTAGGGGAGGGAGGCCTAAAAATCTCCCTCTCCCTAAAAAAAAGTTTGGTCTAGGGGGTTTTATAGTGAAGGACTTTTTAGATGGTCTTGATTTAGACAAAGATATTAAACTCGGCATTATTTCAGCCTTCATTTCTGAACATTTTAATCGCCGTCTATTTGGCGAAATTATGGCTATTGTCGATGCTTCCAGCAAAGATATAGAGTCTCGGAAAGCTATCAAGTCACTTGTAAGTCAAGCTTTTACACGACATACTCGTGATTTGTTGTCCAGTTTAGATAATTTAGAAGATATTAAAAAGGAGGAAAAAGATAATGGCTAGATCAAAAGATAAAGACGCTCGTTTAATTGAGCAATTGGCCCGTGGTCGAAGGACTCGTTATACTGCTTCTAAGAGCTTTTCTGTTGGGGAAGCTAGGACCAATAACACTGCACCTAATAGAATTACAGCGGATGTTATCAGAAATGAGACCGAGAGGCTTCCAATTTTCGTCGCTCCCTGTGCTTGTAAGGTGGTTCGTATTGTAGCCAATGGTACTCCATTTGTCGATTTGGATACTGCTGGCTCTACAACTGCTCAAGTTACAAAGGCTGTTATAGGTGCTGCCGATGTGAATTTGTTAGCTTCGACTATTGCTATTGGCGCAGCTACTGTTCCGACTCTTGATACTGCTATTGATGGGGTGCTCTCTGCTACTGCATCTGATTTGGAGCTGATTGATGGTCAGCATGTGTATGCTACTGTTGCTGTTTCCAACCATACAGTTGAAACTGCTGTAGCCTATATTACTCTAACAGTTGAGTACGTTCCTACTGATGCTGGATATCCTAGAGATTAAACATGTGAGGTAAGAAATTATGGCTTTTGAAGATAATGCCAGAGGAGTAATCCATGCCAGAGTAATTGATGCCGATGGCAATAATATAGCTGTAGATTTGCATGCGGTCCTGTCTAGTTTGGGGATTGGGTATGTCCAGCAGTCCACAGATCCAGCACCGACTCCGCCAGCTGAATGGGTGGGCGTCAGAATGTACCATTGCGATACATTTGAAACTTATATATGGTCGGGGACAGCTTGGTGCTTGTATATAGTGCAGACTGAGGCAATAGAATCTCCTTCGTAATATATTGTTAGGGTGTTTTAGGGCATGAGGGTAAAGGTTACAAAGCACTTTTATTCTAGGCGTTTGAAAAAGGTTATACGGAGGGGGCAGAATTATGAGGCCGCTCCTAAAGAATGTATAGATCTAATCAAGCGGGGTCTTGTTTATGACATTGACCATAGATTAGATTTCCATGAAGGATCAGGTAATAATCATGGCTTGGCCCAAACATATGCTCCCTCCGTTGAATATCGTTCCTTATCAGATTTGAATGAAGATGTTAAGAAACTTATAAGTCTATTACCTACTGATATAGATTTGGTGGTTGGGATGCCTAGATGTGGGATGCTTCCAGCAACATTAATTTCTATGTATTGGAATTTACCTTTAACAGACATCTTTTCGTTCTGCGAAGGAAAGATCTACCCACATCTTAGGAATAATAGCAGGTGGAATTATAGCAAGATAAAGAAAGCGTTGATAGTTGATGATTCCATAGCTTCTGGTAGAAATATGGAAAAAGCAAAGCAGATGGCTGAGAATTCTATATTAGATCATATTGAAAAGGTTTATGCAGCAGTTTATGCTACAGATCCGACTAAGAATAAAGTTGATTATTATGTTGAAGTTGTTCCTCATCCTAGAGTTTGGGAATGGGACATTACTCAGAATTTATATGTTCAGCAAGGGTGTTCAGATATTGATGGTATTTTGTGTAGAGATCCTCTAAAAGAAGATAAGGTTAGCGAAGAGACACTTTCTTCTTTTTATTCTACAGTCAATCCTTTAATTAGACCTTCTTTTGTGGATACATTGGTGACAGGTAGATTAGAAAAATTTAGAGAAGAGACAGAAAATTGGCTGAAGAAGAACCATATCAAATACAATAGGCTATTTATGAACCAAGTGAGAGGAAGGAATGGAGAGTTTAAGGCTAGAGTATATGAAAATCTTAACAATACTCTTTTCATTGAAAGCTCTCCAAGGGAAGCAAAAATTATTAGTAAAACTGGAAAACAAGTTATTGTTCCCAGCTTATCGAGCCACCGAGAGCCTGTTTTGTCTGATATAAAGGAAAATAGCTTGAATATACTTTTCCATGTTATGGGAATGAGACTTCCTGGTGGGGCTAGTATTTCATGCTGTGAAATTATGGCAGCTTTAAGCAGAAGAGGCTATAACTGCAAAATTACAGCGGGCAAACAAGTTAGCTCTCTTTGGACTCCTTCAAAAATAAGTCATATGCTTAGTAGTGAGCCTATTGAGTCTTTGTATAGTTGGGCAGATGCTGCTCTTATACATTGGTTTGTTATATCAGATTCTGAAGCTTTGAGGTCTAGATTTCCTATTCCTAGGATGTATTATATTTGTGATGTAGACAGCCCAAAAAGATTGAAGCTTCCTAGCAATGCTGAGTTACTGATTTTTAATTCTAATTGGCTTGTGAAGGATACAAACTGGAAAGGTAATCAGATGGTTATACATCCTCCGATATATCCAGAGTTGTTTAGAACTGTTCCTGGCGACAAAATATTGATGGTTACTCCTGACAAATCTAAAGGTATTGATATGTTTCTAAAAATTGCGGCTAGTATGCCAGATTATGATTTTGTGATAGCCAAGGGAAGAACTAGAACTAATTTATCTAATGTTATGAAGCTTTCTCCTAATGTTAGCTATCTGCAGCATTTGCCTGATGTTAGAGAAGTCTATTCAAATGCAAGATTGGTTCTAATGCCTTCTAGAGAGGAGAGTTATCATTCAGCCAAATATGGAAATGGTAGATGGGTTGAAGGATATGGCCGTGTTGCTATGGAGGCAGCTTGCTCTGGCATTCCTACGATTGGCAGCAGAGAAAGTCAGGGGTTACAGGAGTGTTTAGGAGAGGGAGGTTTGTTCGCTGGGCAAAATAATGTTGGCGAATGGATAGAGGCTATCAAGAGATTAGATGATCCAGCTTTCTATGAAGAGAAGTCAAGGTATTATCTGGAATTAGTAGAAAGCAGGCATCCAGATAAGTATATTGATGAGTTAGAGAAGAAGATAATGGAAATTGTTAGGAGTAAGAAATGATAACAGTAATAGGTCACAAGGGTGTGGTAGGAGGGGCTACTTATCAGTTATTTAAGAATTTGGGCTATGATGTTTGTGGGGCTGATAAAGGAGAGCACATAGCTGAGTCTGATATATATTTTATTTGTGTTCCTGAAGGTAATGTTGAGGAAGTTATAAAAATCTTGCCTCCAGGATTGACTATAATTCGTAGTTCTGTTCCTCCTTGGACTACAAAGAAGATGTCAGAGAAATATAATCGCCATATTTGCCATAATCCTGAATTTTTGCATCAGGCTATGGCGTTGATAGATGCTCATAATCCAGACTCGGTAGTAATTGGAGAATGTTGCGAAGAGCATGGTAGCATTGTAGAAGAGATATATAAGCCTTTGCTTTGTCCAATTGTTCGAACTAAGCCTGAGATTTCTGAAATGGTAAAGCTTGCGAGGAATAATTATGGCTCTTGTATTATTTCATTTTGGAATGAGATGGATGCAATCTGTAAGGCAGCAGGTATTAATGGCCATCAGGTAGGGATGATATGCTCTCTGGATCCTATTATAGCTGCAAAGGGTTCTAGATTGCATAAGAAATATGGCGGGGCGTGCCTTCCAAAAGATGCTAAACAGATGATAAGCTTTGCTCGGGAAAATAAGATAGAGCCTATACTGCTGCAAGCAATCGAAGAGGTTAATAACACACATGAAGCTATCAGCTGAACAGAATAGTTTCTACGTTGCCTTTGGGCAGCTTCCTCCATTTTTGGTTAATAACAATTTCCAATATGTTAGCTCTTCAGATGATTTGCATGATTGTTTGAAAGATCAGATTCCTAAAGAACCTGTAGGATTAATGCTTTCATCGGGCAGAGATAGTATGATTTTAGCTTCTTTGCTACCTAAAGGCTCCATAGCTTATACTGCTCGTGCTAATGGGAGGCGTGATGAGAGTATTCATGCATCTATAATCTCTGAAAAATTAGGATTGACTCACAAAGCAATTGAGATAGAGCGGGGAGATTATCGTGAGAATATTCCTGAAATGTTTTATAAAGATCCATTGGCTACTTGTCCGTGGACATATAAAATAGTTAAGCAGGCAAAGATGGATGGTTTTAATTATATTGTTAGCGGAACTGGGACATTAGCTTCTTTTGGGGAGGAAGCAGAGAAGCATGATTATCAAAATGAACCTCAAGAATTTCTTAGGCGTTGGTCACGACTTGATCCAGAAAGAATTTTAGTGGATTTTGTTCCTTTGGCGCTGCTGTGTAAAGATTATATAGTTGACGGGAAAATTGATACTCTTGATTTTATGCGTTATGGTCGTGGTGAATTTATTACTGAAAAAAAGACTATTGAATTTTTGGGGCTTAAACAATTAAATCCTTATAAGGCGGTAAGGATAGATTTAGATTTTGAGAGAGCAAAGAGTGAAGGAAAATATATGATGTCTGAACTGTATGAAAAACTGTATAGCGAGAAAGCACCTCCTAAAAGATCTCCTGCTGTGGTTGATTATAAAGAATGGTTTTCTGATTGGATTCCATCTCATCCTAACTTTAGGAGCGATATAGATTTGACCAAATTAGAGAATCGTAGGTGGCAGCTTTATAAGCTTGAGAAATATTGGGAGATGTCTGGAAGCTAAGTTAGAGGCACAAATCTATGTTTTACAATGAACGTGATTCTTGTTATATCAGGTTAAAAGAATTGGCTAGACAGGTGAGCAAAGGTGTCATATTGGAGATCGGCTCTAGAAGAGGGGCTTCTGCCCATGCTATGGCTTCTGTAACTAAGGTTCCAATTTATTGTATTGATTTATGGGACCTATCCATTCCTGGAGACAAACGACACGGAATTCATACAAATATTAGCAATTATCCTGATTTTATAAAGCATACAAAACGATTTGATGTTACTCCTATAAAGGGTCTTTCCTCTGAAATTGCAAAGGTCTGGTCTAAACCTATTGGTTTGCTTTTTATTGATGGCGAACACTCATATAAAGGCTGCAAGATAGATTATGAAGGATTTAGCAAACATATTGTATCAGGTGGATTTTTGGTGTTCCATGATTATCTTCCAAAGTCTAAAAAGTATAAAGGAGTGGAGCAAGTTGTTAATGAAGTGAAAGAACAGCCTATCTGGCACACATGGGAAGTCGTTGGTACTACAATATCTGCCAGGAGAAAGAGAGATTCATTTTTTACGAGGCTGTTAAGCAAGTTAGAAGGTTCAAGCAATTTTATAATTGGTCAGGATTTTAGGTATATTTAACTTTTAGAGAGGGGGATTTTTTATAGATGATACCAATTTCTGTATTAGAGATAATTATAATTGTTTTGTTAGGTACTCTGATTGGGACAAATGTGGGGTTGCATGATAAATTGAAAAAAGACCATAAAGCAGATATGCGGGTTGTGAACACAGAGATGAAAGAGTTCTCAACTTATTGTGCTAGGACTACAGAGCGTATGGCAAAAATTGAAACTAAGATGGACATTTATTTGGCGCATGTAGGTTTCGATTTGATGAAAGTGAACAGGACGATTAGAGAGCATTTAGAGGATTTGGAAACGCAAGATACTCCTGCAGTTGGTGGGTGTATAAACATATCTGGTCTATATAAAGATTAAATATGGCTGAAATGTATCCTGGAAAAGTAAATTCTCCTTACACAAGGATTGCTTCAGGCATTGATTCTAATGCTACTGAAATCCTTCTTATGGATAGTACAGTATTGCCTGATGCTCCCAATCTTGCAATCTTAGGATTTGATTTAGAGAACCCTGAAACTGTTTTATATTTAGAAAAAGATGGGAATTGGATCAAACAAGTTACAAGAGAATTTGATAAAGAAGGTTCTTGGGGCGAGAAAAAGGCTTGGAGCGTAGGAACCTATGTTGCTAGAATACCTACACGAT
>Ga0209498_1002183_pt1 | contig 11924 bp, 10 predicted proteins | sample WalLakDeSediment_FD_184131 | JGI IMG/M metagenome (GOLD analysis project Ga0209498, IMG submission 184131) | Lake sediment microbial communities from Walker lake, Nevada to study Microbial Dark Matter (Phase II) - Walker Lake 11/02/13 Deep... | ecosystem: Environmental > Aquatic > Freshwater >...
TGCGAGTCATTATTTGTTTATCCTAAAGCCATCCAATTTATGGAAGAGGCTACTCCTTTCGAAATTTGCGCTCAATTCGATCTCTATCGGCTTTGCGCTCCATCGCCAATTCAATCAGTCGATCTACTAGCTTCGAATATGGCAGGCCGCTGGCTGCCCACAACTTTGGATACATGCTGAATTTTGTGAAACCGGGCAAGGTATTGACCTCACTCAAGAACACCTCACCACTATCTATATCCAGCAGGAAATCGACACGCGCCATCCCGGCGCAATCGATAGCCTGGTAGGCCTGCACGGCAATTTTGCGCACTTGATCCGCAACATCATCCGGGATCGGCGCAGGAATCAGCAAATCTGAACTGCCATCGATATACTTGGCCTCGTATGAGTAAAATTCTCGACTGGGTATAACTTCTCCAGCCACGGAGGCCTGCGGATCGTCGTTACCCAACACACTGACCTCAATCTCACGCGCGTTCACGCCTCTTTCGATAACCACACGACGATCATAGCGGGCAGCATCCATAAGTCCTTCGATTAGATCTGCTCGGCTGTGACACTTGCTGATACCAACCGATGAACCCAGGTTGGCGGGTTTTACAAACAGTGGGTAAGGTTTGGAGGGTACCAGCGCCTCGATCCGATCTAGAACAGCTTCCATGTTTGCCTCGAGCTCACTACGCAGGATTAACATGCTTTCCACAACAGGGATATTATTGGCTGTCATCACATCCTTGAAAATGCCCTTGTCCATCCCTACTGCTGATCCTACAATGCCCGAGCCGACATATGCTACCCCGTTAGCCTCAAAAAGACCTTGCATGGCCCCATCCTCACCAAAAGTGCCATGCAAAACAGAGAAAATCACATCCAGAGCGGCGATTTTTTCCAATACTTCTTCCGCTTCAGAGATCATTCGCAGGCGGTAAAGTTCAGGGCGGTTTGGATCGGGTAACAACACGGCCTGCGCGATTCTCTTTTCATCTTCTGAATCTAACGCATCCAAAACGGTATCGCCAACCAGCCAGGTGCCACTGTGCTTGATGCCGATCTGGGTCACTTCATATTTTTCCGGATCCAGAGCATCCAAAATTGAACGCGCGGACATCAGGGAGACCTCGTGCTCTCCTGACCGCCCTCCAAACATTACTCCAACCCGCACCCGGCTCTTCATCATCATGTGGGTTCCCAATCACCTATAAGGTGTATTTCTGTTTCAAGCTTCACCGAAAACTTGTCAGCAACAGTTTTTTCTGCCAGATCTAATAATGCTTTGACGTCTTTTGCTGTGGCGTTACCACGGTTGACAAAAAAGTTTGCATGCAAATTACTGATCTCGGCAGCCCCGATCCTGGTCCCTTTCAGGCCAGCCGCATCGATCAATCTGCCAGCAAAATCACCAGGGGGGTTTTTGAACATAGAGCCCATACTAGCTCCGGGGGGCTGGGTTTGGCGGCGCTGCTCATGAAAGGCATCCATCCTGGCCTGAATCTCAACTCGGCTATTAGGCGTGCTCCGCCCCAGGCGAAGGAGGGCCGCAAGCACAACCGCCTCTCCCGGTTGCCTCTTGAGGGTGCTGCTGCGATATGAAAAACCCAATTTATCCACCATCCAGGTTTCCCTGGAAGGATCCCCACCCCTGAGGCCATCCGGACCCATCACACCAGAACGGTGCAAGATTTCTGCCAACACCAGATTGTCAGCCATATCCGAACCGTGTGCACCAGCATTACCTACAACCGCTCCCCCGACTGTACCCGGTATACCAACTGCCCACTCCAGGCCCGGTAAGCCGCGGGCGCCGGCCTGGCGGGCCAGCGCACCCAGGCTGGCGCCTGATTCAGCCCATACAAATGGCTGACCATCCTTATCTTCAAAGCGAAACTCCTTGGCCCGGTTCAACACAACGACCCCGCGTACGCCAGCATCGCTTACCAAGACATTTGAGCCGCTACCTAAAACAATAAATGACAGACCCAACCTCCAAATGAACCCGGCTGCTTCACTAAGCTCACCAACGTTATTCACCACCAAGAAAGCATCCGCCGGTCCGCCGATACGCGCTGATGTATAGCGCGCCAGGATTTCGTTCTCCAGCAGGCGTTCTCCAAATTTCTGCCGAAGCTGCTCCAAGGGCAGCCCAGGGTGGTTTGGATTCTGACGGATTTCCGCTTCAACCATACTTATCTTCACCATATCTCCACTGCGGCAAACAAATTACCGCGCTTTAGAGCGTCTTAATGTACTCAATTAACTGCTTGATGATTTGCACCGAGTGAGCTGTTGCCTTGATGCCATTGGTTTGTCGACTTTCTTCAGCAATATTTGAGTCCGAGAGCATGGCAAAGGACACAGATTCCCACACCGCGCCTTCTGCTCCAAAGGAACGAGAGACAACTGCTTGGTTGGGTGGCATTGCTTTTCTAGACTTATGTTCTGACATCTGTTTGTTCCCTTTTTTGTAAAGCTGCCAGTACTTGTGCGCTGACCTGGTCAGCGTCTCCCGCAGAAAGGATCAACAGCACATCCCCTTGATCCAAGTGGGTGAGCAGGAATGCGGTTGTTTGGGTCAGGTCAGGTATAAAATAGGCGTCCAGGTGTTTCATAGCCTGCACGACCTGAAGAGCAGAGAAATCAGCTGAAACCGGCTCCCGGGCAGCGTAAACTTCTGTTACCACGACATGGTTTGCCTCAATAAATGCAGCGGAAAAATCGGCAAACAGCGCCTTGGTGCGCGAATAGGTGTGTGGCTGCCAAACAACCCACAATTGTCTGCCTGGGTAACGGGCTCGGGCGGCTGATAACGTAGCCCTGATTTCGGTTGGGTGGTGAGCGTAATCGTCAATTACAGTGATACCCGCAGCCTCCCCTAACACTTCAAAGCGCCGGCCGGTGCCCCGAAAAGCGGAGAGAGCACGCGCTGCATCGTCCAATGGCAAATCCAACCGGTGCGCAACAGCCAGAGCGGCCAGGGAGTTGCGCACATTGTGCTCCCCGGGCACTTGCAAAACCATCCGGATTGCCGCTGAAGCGTTACCCTGAATAACCACGTCAAATGTCAAGCCTCCTACTGGATTGTGAACCATTCGATAGGCGTAATAATCTAGGTCTGGGTCGCAAATTCCGTAGGTCATGGTCTGGATAGGACGGCTGCGCTGCTCTTGCACCAGGCGGGCTGCACCAGAATCATCTCCGCAGACCAATAAAAGCCCACCTTCTGGCAAGGTTAAGGCATATTCGGAAAATGAACGGTAATAATCTTCTTCAGTCATGTAGAAATCAGGATGGTCAAACTCAACATTTGTCACAATGGCAATCTCTGGCTTCAAACCCAGGAACATGTAGTCATACTCATCGGCCTCAATGACAAATGCTGACCCTTTACCGGCGTGTGCATTCGTCCCCAGGTTTCGCAGGTCGCCTCCGATGATATAGGATGGATCCTGACCTAACGAGGAGAGCATCCAGGCAATCATCGCAGTCGTGGTGGTTTTACCATGAGTTCCGGCCACAGCAATCCCGATCTTGTCCTCCATAAACTGTCCAAGAAAATCAGCTCGTTTTAATACCGGTATACCGGCTTTTTGAGCAGCTTGCACCTCAACATTGTCGTCTGGTATGGCCGATGAACGAACCACCAGCTTTGCGCCAGCGATATTATTCGGGCTGTGTCCAACAAATATCTGGGCGCCAGCCTCTCCCAATCGATCCAGGACATCCGAAGCCTGGCGGTCGGAACCGCTGACGGACAAGCCGCTTTCAAGCAGCAAACGAGCAATTGCCGACAAGCCGCTCCCACCAATTCCAATCAAGTGCACATCAGACACGTCCACAACTCCCATGAAGCTACAGAAAAACGACAATAACAAACAAAAATGCCAAGGCGACTGCAAAGAAAATGATCGGCGGTTCCAGCCAGGTCGGAGGTAACACCTCTAACAACCGGTTGACAGACTCTTCCAACTCTGTACCCGCGGCTGGAGCAGTGATATCAGAAAATGGGTAGCCAGCCTTTTCCAGGTAATACCACAGCGTACCTACAATCAAATAACCGTTCAGGGCGCCCAGAAACAGACCTGTCAGCGAATCTTGAAAACGTTCTCGCACAAAACGATTGCCTGCAATACGAGTGATATTGGGCGTTTGATAGCCGAAAAAAACCAGAACGATGACGATAATCGCCCGAAACCAGAACTGCCCCTTCCCTCCGGTCTGCACAAAGGTATCGTAAATTGATGGCAGGTACCTCTCGACAACACTGATAATAAAGATAGCCACAACAACACTAAATGTAACCAGGAGCTCACGCGTCCAGCCGCGCATGGCGCCAATCACTGCAAAAATTGAGGCCAGAAAGTAAAAGAAGAAAGTGAGAGTGACCATGTCTAGCACCCCTCCTGGGGGTTACGAGCTGCCAGGCCTCTTAACAAGTCTGCAATACAATCTGCTGCCTTAGACTGGGAAAGAGATAGCATTTCCTGGCGCATCTGCTTCCGACGAGATTCATCCTTCATCAGGTCACGTACAGTTTGCAACAGATTGGAACTGATGAATTCATCTGCAATGACTAACGCCGCGCCCCGCTCTGCCAGGTAGTTAGCATTTACTCTCTGGTAGCGCCAGGCATGTGGATATGGAACCAATATGGCTGGAAGCCCAAAAAAGGTCAGCTCACCTAACACAGACGCTCCAGCCCGGGAAACAACCAGATCAGCGATGGTCATAGCTGCTCCCATTTCTTCATGAAGATACGGATATGCACGATACCGTACAGTCAGGTCAACTGGCAATTCTGCCCTGGCCTTCTCGACTTGTGCCCAATCTAATTGACCACTGATATGGATCAGCTGCATTTCTTCCAAGAGCTGGGGAAGAACCTTGAGTACAGCCTGGTTGAGAGAACGGGCTCCTTTGCTCCCACCGAAGACAAGTAACACTGGAAGATCAGGGGACACTCCTATTACTTTTCTGGCCTGCGCGAGATTCCAAAATTGCAGATCTTTGCGCAGCGGATAACCGGTCACAGCCACCTTCGCTCTAGCTGGCAGCCAGGCTTTTGTCTCAGCAGCCGTGACAGCGATTTGATCAGCAAAGCGTGATAGTGTCTTCAAAGCTAGCCCTGGTTCGATATCCGGCACATACAGCAAACTGCGGGGACGCGGGCGGCCCAAAGCCGGTAACCGGGCGGCCAAAGCCATTGGAACGGCTAAATAACCTCCTGTATACAACAAAACCTGCGGAGAGAAACGATTGAGAATGCGGCGCGCAGCAACCAAACCACGCATTAGTTGCAGAAAATTGCCGGGGAGCGCGCTTAAGCCAACCCCGTGCACTCCGGCTGCCGGGATTGTCTCAAAAGGCACACTCGCTCGCTCAACCAAATTTACCTCCATACCGCCGACACCTCCAACCCACAGAACCTCCACAAACGTATTGGGCGAAGAATGAAGATCAGGACTTGTTCTCCACTGTTCTTCACCCGTCTGTCCGGCGCCTTTCTTAGTAAGGGCCTGAAGTACGGCGAGGGCTGGATACACGCCTCCGCCAGTCCCGCCCGCGCATATTAACAACCGCACTGTATGACCTCTCCTCAACTTCCTTGGTTTTTTCTGAAAGCCGAGAGACATTAAATAGAATCCCTATGGCAGCCAGTGATACCATTAAGTTTGACCCACCGGCACTGATAAAGGGGAGCGCATTTCCTGCAAAGGGCAATAATCCAATCATCACGCCCATATTAACAAATGCTTCTAAGGCCAACCAAACGGTCAATCCGGAGGCCAGCAAAGCCCCCATTCCATCCGGAGCCCGGCGTGCAATTGCCAGGCCACGCCACACTAAAACTCCAAAAAGGATCACCAAAGCCACTGAACCAATTACACCGGTCTCCTCCCCTACCACCGCAAAGATGCTATCGGTATGCGGGACGGGTAAACCGGTCAATTTAGTATCGGCCTTGCCAATGCCAACCCCAAACCAACCGCCCTTTACAAAGGCTTCAAAAGAACGCCGGACATGGTAAGATGCCTGAGTGGGATCTTTCAGACCAGGAACAAAGCTGCCCCATCGATCGCTACCGGTAGCGCTAAAAAAAACGATAAACCCACCGATAATTACAGTCAGAAGCACCAGAATTGCAATTTGGCGCATGTCCGCTCCAGCCAGGAAGAAAAGAACCCCGCCCAATAAAATAATCGTGATGACAGCGCTCAGGTCAGGCTGCAAGTAGATCAATCCACCAAAAATCCCCAGGATACCCCCCAGAGGCAATAAACCAAAGCCAATATCTCCAAGCTGATCGCGTTTCGCATATAACCAAACCGAAAGGTAGATCACAATAATTAGCTTGGCTGCTTCAGAGGGCTGTACAGAGCCGCCAGCCAGGCTGCGCACCGCACCATGACGTTCATCACCCAAAAACAATACACCCAGAAGTGAAACTATTGCTATTAGGATCAATGGCACAGCAAGTTTTTGCCAATAATGGTAATCAAACCATGCCAGAAAGATCGCCACCAGAGTACCTGCACCCAGAAAAACCACCTGGCGCAGGAAAATACTCGTGGGAGATCCATCCACAGCAAAGGAATACTCCCAACTGGCAGAGAAGACCATCAAAAGGCCAACAATCATGAGCGTGCAGGTGACCAACAGCAGAGGCACATCTATTCCCAAGCGCACCGGACGGCGCGGTGAGGTGGTTTTGGGTGACCAAACTTCTCGCCTGGGGGCATTATCCTCTTCAAGAGGAGTGCCCATGACAAAGGAAGTTGGGCGCCCACTTTGAGCTGACGCGCCGATAGAGCTATTCTTCCGTCGGGCAGCTCGCCGGGCAACTGCACTATCTTTGCGCCCGCCACTCAACAAGCTGCGCCAATTCATTGAAGCTCCATTACCCATCTTTTAAATGCCTCCCCGCGCTCTTCAAAATCATTGAACTCGTCAAAACTGGTCCCTCCTGGAGAGAGTAAAACCACATCACCCGCTTCAACCGTTTCAGATGCCGCTTGGACCGCTTCTCGCAACCCGCTACATTCATGAATGGTCAATGCCTGACCGCCAGAAGGACTGGCAATTGAATCGAACGAACGGCGGATCACGCCTTTGGCCTCTCCAAACAAGATCAGATGGTCCACTTGCTGCCGAACCAGCCCGGCAAATTCATCCCAAGGCAGGTTTTTGTCCCGCCCACCGGCCAGCAACACCAAAGGTTCTTCAAAGGAGCGAATGGCAGCCATTGAGCGCTCAGGAGCGGTGGCGATGGAATCGTTGTACCAATCAGCCCCTTTCCACCTGCGCACAAACTCCAGCCGGTGCGGAATCCCCATAAAACCTTCCACTCCAGCCTGCATGGCCTTTACTGGCAAACCAGCCCCCGCCGCAATAGCACAGGCAGCCAAGACGTTCAAAAGGTTATGCTCGCCGCGCAACCCAATGCTTGTGCGAGACAGTATCCTCGTCTGTGCTTCTCCATCCCACAAGTAGACAGCGTCATCTTTGAAATAACTGCCAGGTGTTCCGGGTATCGGAGAGCCCAGGCCAAAGGTGTACATCTGACCGGTAGCCTTTTGGGTTAGCGACCAGGCGCCAGGATCATCACAACCCAACACAGCAATGCTGCCAGGAGCCTGGTATTCGAGGATACGCGCCTTTGCAGCCGTGTACGCCTCCATCGTCCCATGGCGGTCAAGGTGATTTGGCGTGACATTAAGCACTGCTGCAATATCTGGCGACAGATTCATGATCTCCAGTTGGAAACTGGAAAGCTCCATCACTGCCAGATCACCAGGACGCATCTCATCCAAGTTTGAAATGAGGGGGGTGCCGATATTACCTCCAACCCAAACCCGTCCTTCTGAATGCCCGGCCTTTGCCATCCTACCGACCAGCGTAGTTGTAGTAGTTTTACCCGCTGACCCGGTAATTCCAATGACTGGGCAGGGGGCAGCCTCCAAAAATATTTGGGAATCGTTAGAGAGCATTATTCCGCGCGCTTGGGCCTCAACTAACATAGGGATGGTCAAAGATACACCACCCGACGGGAAAATAATATCTACCTCTTCCAAGATTCCAATGGGATGACCACCGAATACCCACTCGATTGAGCTGCCCACCACGCCATTGAGGTCCGTCAAATCTTTCCGAATTTTTTGCATCTCCTCTGCGGGGCGGCGGTCATTGAGAATAAGCTTACAACCGCGTGGGGCGAGATAGCGCGCCAGGGCCAGCCCTTGCCGGGCTAACCCCACGATCAGCACTCGTTTTCCTTGCCACTCGGTCATCATCATTACCTGCTCAACCTGTTGAAACTTCTCAGCCTAGACCAGAGCCAGTGCCACTCCAATCATGGCGCCTAACAATCCAATCAACCAAAACCGCTGTACAATTTGTGTTTCACTCCACCCGGATAGTTCAAAATGCAGGTGAAACGGAGCCATTTTAAAAATCCGTTTGCCGCCAGTCCATTTGAAATACGCAACCTGCAGAACCACGCTCACCATTTCGCTGACTGGGATGATGGCAATGACCGGCAGGATAAGCCATTGCCCGGTCATCAGCGCTACCACTGCCAGGGTAGCTCCCAACGGGAGAGAGCCGGTATCTCCCATGAACAGCTGCGCCGGATGTACGTTAAACCATAAAAAACCAAACACCGCGCCAACAACCGTGAAACAAAAACGAGCCAAAAATACCTGATCTTGGAGTAAAGCAATCCCTCCGTATGCAGCAAAAGCTGTTGCTGAGATCAATCCTGCCAAACCATCCAAACCATCGGTGAAATTGACCGCATTGGAGGTGGCTACAATAATAAATGCTGCCACTGGAACATACCAATAACCCAACTTGATCTCAAAGCTCATACCCGGGACAAATAACTCGGGCACCTCTAAGACATAGCGCAGGACAAAAGCAATCCCAACCGCAAACACAACTTGGACGAGAAATTTGCTCCGTGCTCGCATCCCTTCTCCACGACGCCGGCGAGCGCGCAGTTTTTCCCAATCATCCACCCCACCTAATACGGCAAATCCTATTAGCGCCGCTAATGGCACCATGACGGAACGGCCCAGCACGGAAAAACCGATCAACGAGGCTGCATTCAGCAACACAGTCAACAGAGTAACCGGTAGGATGATCAGGACCCCACCCATGGTAGGAGTGCCCATTTTGGTAAAGTGCCGTTGAGGACCTTCAACTCGAATCAGGTCACCAATTTTTAGATGTCTCAAAACTCGCAACAGAGGTTCGCCCCAGATGATTGTCAACATGAAACTAAACCCGGCTAAAGCCAGAGCCATGGATGGTTGTGTCATCGGTTAGCCTCCAAGGCTGCGACGATACGATCCATACGCAGACCGCGTGACCCTTTCACCAAAACAACATCTTTTTCATCCAGGCGATCCGCTAAATATTCCACAACCTGCTGCGTGTCGTCAAATTGTGTAACTGCAGCCGCTGGAATTCCTGCTTGTAGAGCAGCTCCAGCAATCATTTTACTCAGCTCACCCATGCAAATCAGCTCGTCCACTACCTCAGCAGCCCGCGCCCCAACCATCTCATGACCGCTTTTTTTATAAGGGCCTAACTCGAGCATATCTCCTAATACTGCAATCCTACGTCCATCCAGCTCCTCTAGCAGATTCAAAGCTGCCAGGGTCGATTGCGGGGAAGCGTTATAGGTGTCATCAAGAATTAAAGCCCCGTTCTTAGATCGAACAGCAACCAGGCGAAGCTGCGTTGCACCTGAGCGCAAACCGCTAATAATTTCTTCCCAACTCAGACCATCTACCAAAGCAACAGCTGTTGCCCGCAATGCTGTGTGCACCGAATGGCGTCCGATTAGGGGCACCCGCAGGTGAAACTCATCATCGCCGCAGTGAAGGCGAAAGCGGACCCCATCCAAGCCCATCCCAACCACCTCATCAGCCCACAGGTCTGCAGCTGGGTCCATTCCGTAATAGAAAACCTGCGCCTGGGTTTTGGAAGCCATCTCGCGTACCCATGGGTCGTCATAATTTAGTATGGCAACTCCTTGAGGAGCTGGTGGTAGCGCCTGAACAAGTTCGGCTTTTCCAGCTGCAATCGCATCCAATGACCCGGCTCGCTCGGCATGCACTTCGCTCACATTGGTAATGAGACCAATCTCGGGTAGTGCCAGATCGCATAAAAATGCGATTTCCCCGGGTACGTAGAAACCCATCTCAAGCACAGCGCGTTGGTGGTTTTCGCTCAGACTCAATAATGTTAGCGGCAAGCCGATCTCATTATTGAGGCTGCCCCGATTTTTCAGTGTATAGTAGCGCTGGCTGAGCAATTCGGCTGCCAGCTCTTTGGTAGTTGATTTTCCAACACTGCCAGTGATCCCGATCACCCGCAGATCCAGTTTACGCCGCCAGTAACGAGCGGTTTTCTGCAATGCTGCAAGGCTGTCCTCCACGTACAAGCAAATGGGCGTATCCAGATGCGGGCCACCGCTTTCGGTAACCTGTTTGGCTGCTGCCTGAGGATCACGCAGGTCCAAGGCTGGGACCAAACTTGGATCCAGATCTTTAAACTGAATGTCTCTTTCCACCAGCGCCAGAACAGCGCCTTTCTTAAAAGCCTCTTCAACAAAGTCATGTCCATCGCGCTGTTCTCCCTTAATAGCAACAAACAACGCGCCAGGAATGACCTGCCTGGAATCCACCGTTGCCTCGGTGATCACCTGGCTGGCCCATTTCGGGGCAACCCCGATTAAGGCATCCATGATATGAGCTAAGGTCAACATATCTTCAGGTCAAACATACCTACCTATTGGCAACGCCAAGCTCCTCGCGCACATGATCCGGTGGGATGTTCATGAGAACGACCAAACGCTCCGCTGCCTGGCGAAATACGGGAGCAGCAACCACTGAACCCCAAGGAGAGGTCATTGGCTTTTCAAGCCAAACATAAACCAAGAAGCGAGGATCATCAACCGGGCCCCAACCAACAAATGAAGCATTGGTCATATTGCTGGTATAGCCGTACGGGGTGGGAATTTCGGCAGTACCCGTCTTTCCAGCCACCCGATACCCATCTACCAGAGCATCAGAGGATTCGGTTTCCAATGACTCGGCCAACATTTCTGTGATGGTGTGAGCTGTTTCAACAGAAACCGGCAGACCAACCACCTGTGGTGAAGTGTTATACTGGCGTCCGTTATTAACTAAAGAGCGCACGATATGCGGTGCCATCATTTTTCCGTCATTGGCAAGCGAGGAGATCGCCATAACCATCTGAATAGTAGTGGCTGAAAGCCCCTGCCCAAAGGAATTGGTCGCCAAATCCGCATCGTACCAGTCTTGATCTCCCGGCATCTTTAAACGACCTGGATCTTCTCCAGCAATTTCTATCCCGGTCAGGCGCCCAAAGCCAAAAGCCTGCATATAACTATAAAATCGACTGGGAGTGAGCTCAGCAGCAACCCAGGCCAGGCACACGTTTAAGGAATGGCGCATGCAGCCAGTCATATCCTGAGGTCCCCATGCGCCGGAGTTCCAGTTATAGATATAAATGCCACCTAGCTCAAATATGCCAGTGTCGACAAATACAGTATCCAGGGTAACAGCACCGCTATCTAATGCTGCAGCCATGGTGAGCACTTTGAAGACAGAACCGGTTTCGTATGCCTGGCTAACAGCTTTGTTGAAGGGAGTGCTTCCAGGGAAAACCCTGGCATAATCTCCAAAGTTATTGAGGTCCAGGCGCGGCGTGGTTGCCATCGCAAGAATCTCACCTGTTTGGGGGTCTGCAACCAAAATGACGCCGCCATCCGAGCCGCTTTCCTCAATAGCCTCGTCCAGCAACTTTTCCATGGCAGACTGAATCTCCCGGTCGATAGTCAGAACCAGGCTGGACCCGGAGGCAACCTCGGGCACTTCCTCCACCCGGTTGGGATC
>Ga0209498_1002184_pt1 | contig 11923 bp, 10 predicted proteins | sample WalLakDeSediment_FD_184131 | JGI IMG/M metagenome (GOLD analysis project Ga0209498, IMG submission 184131) | Lake sediment microbial communities from Walker lake, Nevada to study Microbial Dark Matter (Phase II) - Walker Lake 11/02/13 Deep... | ecosystem: Environmental > Aquatic > Freshwater >...
GGCGCTGCCGTCTGGGGTAATATCGAGCGGTCTTGTGGCGGGATATAATAAATTGAAAGGAGGAAGGTGATGCCAATTATAAACATAGGAAAACACACTATTGAGGTTACGAGCACGATGGGGGTGGTGACTATTAAGTATGATGGCGAAGTGAAGCACAAGGCTCATTTTGCTTTTGGGCCTTCCGTTTATTATTTTTTTGCGGAGGAGGATGGTCGGCGGGTTACCTATGACATTGATGTTAAGTCGGGGCTTCGTTCGGCTCATATTACTGTAAAGCGTGATGGCACGCCGGTCTTCAGTTCGTAATAGTTCCGGCTGAGTATCAAGCGGTGCCAAGAGCGTCAGGCGACCGTCAAGGGAGGACTGCCCAGCTATGCGAGCCCCTGTAGCTCAGAGGATAGAGCAGCGGTTTCCTAAACCGCGTGTCGGGCGTTCGAGTCGCCCCAGGGGTATTCTTGATACAATTATGATAGTTCAGGGGTGTAGCTCAGTTTGGCTAGAGCAGCGGTCTCCAAAACCGCAGGTCGCGGGTTCGAATCCTGCCACCCCTGCCATGCCGAGGTGGTGGAACCGGTAGACACGCCATCTTGAGGGGGTGGTGGGCGTAAGCCCGTGGGAGTTCAAATCTCCCCCTCGGCACCAAACTTAATTTCCGTCATAGAAATTTCAATATAGGCCCAAATCCACCATCTATTGTACCTACCCGAACGCGCAGTTATTTCACCAAGATGGTGCCGTAAAATGCTGTTGCGGCAAGCCGATAGATGGTGAATCAGGGTAGGCATATGCACTTGACACAGGCAAAGTAAAGCGGCGATCACTAAACCTGTGCCTATAGACAATGACATTCTTCCCGACGCAACCGTCGGGGTATCACAGCAACCTTAACTGGTCTTTGTGAATCTGAACGTATTCGGGGCAGAACCGTGCTCTTTAACATAGTTTTCAATGTTACAAATGCACGGTTACATTGTGACTCTTATGGAGGTATATGCTCATGCATCCATTTTACCGGATTCGCCGCAAGCGGCGGGGAATGAGACACTGAAAGAGACTCAGTAAAAGGGGGCTTTTAATTCACCCTGAATTAGGTTAAACTTTAGGCAGATATGGCTCAGAAATATAATCCCCAGGAAATCGAAAAGAAATGGCAGGAGAGGTGGGCGGCTGAACATATTTATGAGGTAAGAGAGGACAGTAGTCGCCCAAAGTTTTATGCCCTGACCATGTTCCCCTATACCTCGGGAGACTTTCACATTGGTCATTGGTACGCCATGGCGCCCTCAGATGTCCAAGCCAGATTTAAAAGGATGCAGGGCTATAATGTGCTTCATCCTATGGGCTTTGATGCCTTTGGGTTACCGGCGGAAAATGCCGCTATCAGCCACGGAATTCACCCTTACGAGTGGACAATGAAGAATATAGAGAATATGCGTCGGCAACTCAGAAGTATAGGGGCAATATATGACTGGAACCGCGAAGCAATTACTTGCCTGCCGGACTACTATAAATGGACGCAGTGGTTTTTCCTTAAATTTTATCACGCTGGTCTGGCGTATCGGGCTAAGGCACCGGTTAATTGGTGTCCTAAATGTCAGACGGTGTTGGCTAACGAGCAGGTACTGGGCGAAGGATTTTGTGAGCGCTGTAGCACCATAGTAACTAAGAAGGACCTGGAGCAATGGTTCTTCAGGATTACTAAATACGCTGAGGAACTTCTTGACCATGGTCATTTAGACTGGCCAGAGCGCATAAAGATAATGCAAAAGAACTGGGTGGGCAAGAGCGAAGGCGCTGAAATTTCCTTCAGGCTAGAACACGAGTGTGTAGAGCAGAAAGAGATAAAAGTATTTACCACTCGCCCTGATACTATTTTTGGGGTGACTTTTTTCCTCCTGGCTCCAGAGCATCCTTTAGTTTCTCAGTTGACTGCCCCGGAGCACAAAGTTGAGGTAGATGAATATATTGCTTGGTGTCGGCAGCAAACTGAGTATGAACGGGTGGCACTGGGCAGGCAGAAAACAGGAGTCTTTCTGGGAAGCTATGTTGTCAATCCGCTGAGCGGAGAGCGAGTGCCTATCTGGATTACTGATTATGTATTGCCAACTTATGGCACTGGAGCGGTAATGGCAGTTCCTGCTCATGATGAACGAGACTTTGAATTTGCCAGGCGGTTTAAGTTAGCTGTGCGAACGGTTATTGCTCCTCCGGATTGGGCAGGTGAGGAATTGACGGAGGCATATACTGGCCCAGGTACGATGGTAAATTCGGGGAAGTTTAACGGCTTATCCAGCGAACAAGGATATGAGGCAATCTGTGCTTTATTAGATGAAAAGGGATGGGGCAAGCGGACGGTTATTTATCGCCTTCGCGATTGGCTTATCTCCAGGCAGAGGTATTGGGGGGCACCCATACCTATGGTTTATTGTGATAAATGTGGCATAGTCCCTGTGCCTGAAGAGGATTTACCTGTTTTGCTTCCTCCTGATGCGGAATTTAAACCTACCGGGGAATCTCCTCTGAAATATTGTCAGTCATTCGTCAATATCAGTTGTCCTGAATGTTCTGGACCGGCACGAAGGGAAACTGATACTACGGATACTTTTATGTGTTCCTCCTGGTATTTCTTGAGATACGCCAGTCCCGAAAGTGGTGATGCTCCTTTCGATGCTGCCAAAGTGAAGTATTGGTTGCCTGTGGATTTGTATACTGGCGGTGCTGAACATGCAGTTATGCATCTCTTCTACGCTCGTTTTTTCATCAAGGCATTGAGGGATATGGGACTGGTCGACTTTGATGAGCCCTTTACTCGTCTGTTTAATCAGGGGACCATAGTTTATCACGGTGACAAGATGAGCAAATCTAGAGGCAATGTGATTGCCCCTGATGAATATGTGGTTGAATTAGGGGCCGATGCCGTTCGTGGGTATCTCATGTTTATTGGACCATGGGAACTGGGAGGGGAATGGAACGATAGTGGCATTGTAGGCATTAGCCGCTGGCTAAACCGGGTGTGGAACTTGGTAACAACAGACTATGCTAACCGCGCTGTTGACCCTGATGATGAGAAGGAACTCCTCCACATAATCCATAAGACAATCAAGAAGGTGACTGCTGATTTGGAAAAATTCCGTTTCAACACCATGCTGGCTAGCCTTATGGAATTTAGCAACTATCTATCTAAGGTCAAAGAGGGGGGGGTAGTCTCAGATTCCTTATGGCGAGAAGCTATTAGCTGTTTCCTGCTTCTCTCTGCCCCTACAGCTCCTCATCTTGCCGAGGAGCTGTGGACCAGGACTGGGCACCCCTATAGTATTCATAACCAAGCATGGCCTGAGTATGATGAAGAGCTCGCCAAAGAAGAAGAGCTCACCTTAGTCATCCAGGTAAATGGCAAACTTCGCGATAAGGTGCTTGTGCCTGCATCCATAGGTGAAGTTGAGGCCAAGGAGTTGGCGCTGGGTCGAGAGCGAGTGAAGGCTTATATTGATGGTAAAAAACTTAGCAGAGTCATTTATGTCCCCAAGCGGGTGGTGAACATTGTGGTAGCATCGTGATAGAAGCACGAAGAAGTAAGGAAGAAAAAATGAGGATAGCATTTATTGGTGGTGGGGCTATGGGGGAAGCGATAGTCAAATGTCTTTTGACCAAAAAGGTGGCTGCACCACAGGATATAGTAGTTAGTGATGTCAGTCCGTTGCGGCGTGAATTATTGAGCAAGGAATATGGAGTTGGCACTTTAGCTGATAATGGAAGGGCTGTGGAAAATACCGACCTGGTTATTCTGGCAGTGAAGCCCCAGAATCTGCTTCAGGTAATGGAGGAGATAAAAGGTCTATCGCCCGAACAGGTAGTGCTATCTATCGTGGCTGGGGCTACTCTGTCCAGCTTATGCCAGGGTTTAAACCATTCTTCGGTGATTCAGGCTATGCCTAATATGCCAGCCCAAATTGGCAAAGGGATGACTGTCTGGACTGCAACTAACGAGAGCAACCAGAGGCAAAAAGAGATGGCTCAGGTCGTACTCGGTGCTTTGGGCGAGGAAATTTATGTTACTGATGAGAAATATTTGGATATGGCCACTGCCTTAAGCGGCAGCGGCCCGGCTTATGTTTTTCTTTTTATTGAGGCACTTGTCGATGCTGGCGTGCATATCGGCTTGCCACGGGATATAGCTCAAAAATTGGTCATACAGACTGTACTTGGCTCTACTTGCACTGTTGAGAAGACGGGCAAACACCCTGCTGATTTGAGGAACATGGTTACTTCGCCGGGAGGAACTACCACCGAGGCTCTTTTTCAGTTAGAAAAGGGAGGATTTCGCTCTCTTCTTCTCGAGGCTGTGGCTGCTGCTTATAAAAAAGCTGAACATCTTTAGGAGTTTCATAAATAGGACATAGGACATAGGACATAGGACATAGGACATAGGACATAGGACATAGGACATAGGACACAGGACATAGGACACAGGACATAGGACATAGGACATAGGACACACTGAGTGGATTCGCCTTTTGAATATCGCAACTGCCCTAATTGTGGGCAAAATGATTTTGAGGTGCTTTTCGACTCTAATCTGAGGGATTGTGATTTCCGCGAAGCGGTGGAGACTGTATATATGATACCTGGAGGCAAATATGGGCGGCATGTTAGATGCCAGCATTGTCACCTCGTATATGTAAGTCCCATTGAGAAAGCGAGCAAAATCAGCGAAGCCTACTCCCAAAGGGAAAGTGTCGATGCCTCCATTATTCGGGAGAGTCGTTTACGGGCTACCGAATCAGAAGTAGAGTTAATTAAGAAATATGGGAACGGCACACATCTTTTAGATGTAGGCTGTGGCGAAGGTTTCTTCCTCTTTAATGCCGCCAAAGCTGGGTACATTACTAGAGGGATTGAGTTAGCACAAGATGCGGCAGCATACGCGAAGAGGGAATTTGGCATAGATGTAGAAGCAAAGCCTTTTGAAGAATCGCGGTTCCCCGAAAACCATTTCGATGTAATTACCCTCTGGCAAGTTCTGGAACATGTGCCATACCCACGCGTGATTCTTGAGGAAGTTTATAGGATACTCAAGCCTGGAGGCTTGTTAGCAATGTCAACCCCGGATATTGGAGCTGTACTGGCAAGGATCTTGGGAAGAGGATGGTGGAATATAAGGAGGCTACATATAAATCAATTCAACGCGAAGACCCTTATGGATATATTGAATCGCACTGGATTCAAAAATGTATCCTCCACCGGTTACAAGGAATACATAAGTTTATCCATGCTGGTTATACCGCTGCTGAGATACTTGAAAGTGTATCGACGAGTAAAAGCTCTATTCCATCCTGGCTCCGCTTCAGGTAAAATTATGAATAAGCTAACTTTAGCATACCCTTCAAAACTAGATAACTGCACAGTAATTGGTTTCAAATAGGAGTATATTAATAAATGGCAAATCTTTCTCCATTGCAAGTGATTAAGCTCATCACAAGGGGAACACATAACTATATAACTAAGCGTCCCGTAGTGGTTTCTTATGAAGTAACGCTTTCCTGCAACTGCAATTGCCGTCACTGTGACCTTGGGGGTGTAATAAAAGATGAAAAGCAAATCAAACCAGAAGAGTATGGTGATTTAACTCGACGCCTGAATCCACTTGTAGCGCAAATCTCTGGTGGTGAGTCGCTCCTACGTGAGGATATAGCCGCTATAGTCAAGGCTATCAAGCGATCTGGTGCACCATATTTGATACTTGTTACCAATGGAGTACTGCTGAACGAGAGCAATTATCTGCAATTACGTGAAGCCGGTGTGAATCAGTTTTCCGTATCATTGGACTTCCCGGATGAGCGACACGACGAATTTCGGCGACGGCCAGGTCTCTATAAGCGTTTGGAGCAAAGGCTTCCCCGGCTCGCAAGGCTTGGTTTTCGGGATATTATTTTGAACACGGCTATTACTCAAGCCAATATGAGAGAAATAGTGGCTTTGGCAAAAAAGGCCGCTGAGTGGAATGTGTCCATATCGTATAGTGCATATACTGCGCTGAGAACAGGGGATACAGGCTATTGCATCAATAAGAGAGAGGATTTGGAAATTTTACGCCAAGCCATCAACGAACTCATACTATTAAGAGGGCAAGGCAATCATATAGCTAACCCTGAGCATGTACTTCTGGATACTCTGAAATTCCTTGAACAAGGATACATGCCAAATTGCAAGGCGGGACTAAGATTTCTCGTCGTAATGCCTGACGGAAGCCTGGTTCCGTGTTCTTTGCACCGCAACAAATATGCCACCCAAAAAGGGATGATAGAAAATTTCTCCCGAACTAACCACTGTGGTGGCTGTTATGTCGCTATAAGGTCCTACAGCGAGCTATCTTTTTTTAGTCAGATGAAAAATATTCCGCGCTATAGCAAACAACTTTTCGCCCGGAATATTTGACAGGGCTTTATTCGTAACCGTCTATCATGTCCTTCCGAACTCGTTTCGGAATCCCAATTTTGGGGGATGCTGAAATCAGAGACCCTGAACTTGTTTCAGTGCAAGGTTCAGCATAAGATGAGTGAGCAGTTACCTTTATTCTAACTGGTGGCTGGGGTCTCGCCTGGGTATAGCTTCTGCCACTTTTCCAACAATTGCTCCCGTGTTTCCTTGTGGTCAGGGTCCGGAATGCAAGAATCCACAGGGCAGACTTCAACGCACTTTTGTGACTCAAACCAGCCGACACATTCAGTGCATTTGTCAGGGTCAATAATATAGATTTCTTCCCCCTCAGTTATGGCCTCATTTTTACATTCTGGTTCACAGGCACCACAGCTAATGCACTCCTCCGTAATCTTATATGCCATCTTTTTGTCACCTCCTTATTTTTTTGGCTCCTAATTTTACATTGTACCCTTACCTGTTGCAAGCCCAGAAGGCATGGAAAACCTCTCCTTCAGAGCCACAGCCACGTGGTCGGGAACCATGCCTTCAAGACAGCCTCCTAACTTGGCTACTTCCTTAATCAGGGTAGAGCTAAGAAATTGATATTGAGAGCTAGTCATCAAGCAAATTAGCTCGATATCTGGCGCCAGCTTTCTGTTCATCAGCGCCATTTCAAATTCCCGTTCGAAGTCAGAACTTGCTCTCAAACCGCGGATCATGACCTGTCCTCCCACCTGGTGTATGAAATCCACTGTCAGCCCTTCAAAAGCTTTAATATGGACGTTGGGCAAGCCAGTTATCGCCTCTTCTACTAACATTACCCTTCGCTCCAGAGAAAAAAGTGGCTGTTTACCGGGATTCTCGTAGATGCCGACAATTAACTTGTCGACCAGGGCTGCTGCTCGTTCGATAATATCCATGTGTCCGTAGGTAGGAGGGTCAAAGGTGCCAGGATAAACTGCTACGATCATAGTCAAACCTCCTTTTGGTATATAAAAATAAAGGTATCACCATAGCGGCGTTGTTCAATGAGATGTAATCCGTCATAGGTGAAATTTAAAGGGAAGCGGTTTGCGTGGCAAAGCACAATTGTAGAAGTTTCCCCTAACAATTTTGACTTAGCTAAATTTATTAATAAATTATTTATAGAAGGCTCAGAGTAAGGTGGGTCCAGGAAGATAATGTCATAATTATTATTAAGGAAGGCAATTGCTTTGCTCACACTGCAGCAATAAATATGAGCTCGATGTAGTTCCCCTATTTTTTCTAAGTTGCTTCTGATAATTTCACAGCAGCTTTTCCTTTGGTCAACAAAATCGACCCATTCTGCCCTACGGCTTAGAGCTTCAATACCCAGAGCACCGCTGCCGGCGTATAAATCAAGAACCAGGCGCCAATTGGTAGTTCTCTTCTCTAGAAGAGAGAATATGGCTTGCCTCACCACACTGGTTGTAGGTCTAATAGAGTGCCTTGGTAGGGTTTTTAACCGAGCTCCCTTTACTTTGCCACCAGTGACCCGCATTTCATTAACACTTGATAATTATTTTCTGCTATTATATTATGATTTTCCGATTTAAATCAAGTAGGGGGTGAGCTGGGCTTGTTGACTGGAAGAGTAGTAGGTGCTATACTTTAGGCTAAACAGGAGAGAAGGTTGAAATGAGTACGGGATTTGAAAGGTTCTCTGAAGGGGCTCGTAGGGTGCTAACTCGGGCTCAGGGAGAGGCACAACGTTTAGGTCACAGTTATATTGATACTGAGCACATATTATTGGGGATAGCAGGGGAGGAGTCAGGGGTTAGTGCCAAAGTTTTGAATAATTTAGGTACCTCCATCACTAAAGTACAGGCGGCTGTAGAATTTGTAATTGGAAAAGGAGAAAGGCGAGCTACCAGTGGGGAGGTTGACCTTGCTCCCCGGGCGAAAAGAGCTATCGAATTTGCTGTGGATGAGGCACGTCGTCTTAGTTTCAGCTATATAGGTGTTGAGCACCTTTTGCTTGGTTTACTGCGTGATGGGGAAGGAGTAGCTTGTAGTGTTTTACAGAGCTTTGGTATTACCCTGGAACGAACACGTGATGAGGTCAATCGAGTTGCTAAACAGGAAGCTATGCGGGCTCGCACTGCGGGTCGCACGGCCACGCGCACACCAACTTTGGACCAACTCGGGACCGATTTAACAGCTCTAGCCCGGGCGGACAAACTTGACCCTGTTATTGGGCGTAAGAAGGAGATTGAACGGGTAATTCAGATATTAAGTCGCCGTACTAAGAACAATCCCGCGCTTATAGGTGAACCAGGAGTAGGCAAAACAGCTATCGTGGAAGGGTTAGCCCAGCACATAGTGGCAGGGGAGGTTCCTGAGGTATTGCAGGGCAAGAGAATAGTCGCCTTAGATATGGGTGCTCTGGTGGCGGGAACGAAATATCGTGGTGAATTTGAGGAGAGGCTGAAGAGAGTTATTGAGGAAGAAAAAACTGCAGGCAATTGTATCTTATTCATTGATGAAATGCAGACTATTGTGGGTGCTGGAGCAGCTGAGGGTGCGGTTGACGCCTCTAATATCATGAAGCCGTCGTTGTCGCGTGGCGAGATACAATGTATCGGTGCCACTACTCTGGATGACTACCGCAAACATGTAGAGAAGGACCCGGCTCTGGAACGGCGGTTTCAACCCGTCTTAGTAGCCGAACCTACTGTGGAAGAAACCCTGGATATATTGCGGGGCATTAAACACAGATACGAAGAATTTCACCAATTGGATATAAGCGACGAAGCCTTGCAAGCAGCTGCTCCATTAGCTGCCCGATATATAGCGGACCGTTTTTTGCCTGATAAGGCTATCGATTTAATAGACGAAGCTAGCTCTCGGGTACGCATTAAACGCGGTAGCGCCCCTATTGGATTAGCTGAGGCAAAGCGAGCTTTGGAAAGTGTACGCAAGGAAAAAGAAGCGGCTATAGCAGCTCAGCAGTATGAGTATTCTGGTGAGTTGCGTGATCGTGAACTTCAGCTAATGGAGAAAATCGAGGCTATGGAGAAAGAGTGGAAAGTTAAGCAGGAAGAAGGCCGACCTGTAGTTACCGCAGAGGATATTGCTGAGGTAGTTAGCATGTGGACGGGCATACCTGTGGTGAAGTTGACTACCGATGAAACCAGCCGCCTTTTGCAGATGGAGGATGCTTTGCATCGTCGCATAATTGGCCAGGATGAGGCCATAAACACCATAGCTAAAGCGGTAAGGAGAGCCCGAGCTGGGTTAAAAGATGCCAGACGTCCCATCGGTGCCTTCATCTTTTTGGGCCCCACCGGCGTGGGTAAAACCGAATTAGTAAGGGCTTTATCTGAGTTTATGTTTGGCAGTGAAGATGATTTGGTCAGACTTGACATGTCGGAGTTCATGGAGCGTCATAGCGTAGCTCGCTTAGTTGGAGCACCACCAGGTTATGTTGGTTATGAAGAAGGTGGACAATTAACTGAGGCAGTAAGGCGAAAGTCCTATTGTGCTATTCTTTTCGATGAAATTGAGAAGGCACATTATGATGTATTTAATATCTTGCTCCAGATTTTTGATGATGGTCATTTGACTGATGCCAAAGGGCGGCGTGTTGACTTTCGTAATAGCATTATAGTCATGACCAGCAATGTCGGTGCCGAGCTTATTAAGCGTGATATGAGCATCGGTTTTGCCGCTCATATCGATGGCGAGGGGAAGCAGCAAGTGGAGTACGAGAAAATGAAGGAGAAAGTGCTCGGGGAGATGAAGAAAATTTTCCGGCCTGAGTTTCTTAACCGCATTGATGCCACGGTTGTGTTTCATGCTCTAAATAAAGAACATATCCGCCAAATTGTTGACTTGATGCTTAATCAGGTTGTCAGTTCCCTCCAGGAGAAGAATATTACTCTGGAAGTTACCGATGAAGCTAAGGAGTTTATAGGCAACAAGGGTTACGACCCTGTTTTTGGAGCTCGTCCCCTGCGTCGCACTATCCAGAATTTGGTTGAGGACCATCTCTCGGAAGCTCTGCTGCGTGGCGAATTCCTGCCTGGAGACACTGTGGTCGTGGATTGTGTCGATGAGGAAATTGTAATGAAACCTTTGGTTAAGGAGGCTGTATAAGTATGGCACAAGAGGTAATTGGAGCACCACTGCCTGGGAAAATATTGCGCGTTGATGTAACTGTCGGTAACACAGTGGAGGAAGGTGGTGTAATTTGTATCATAGAAGCTATGAAGATGGAAAATCCTATATTATCTCCAGTAAAGGGCTCAGTTATGGAGGTGGCAGTTGTACCAGGACAGACGGTTAAGACTGGAGAAAAGATGGCTGTAATCGAGTATTAAGGCCCTGGCCAGCGGACTTGAAACCTAACGATCGGGCTAGAACCAAGTTCAAGAATGTCTTCGTTTGTCAGCAATGCGGCAAAGAAAGTCTCAAGTGGTTAGGACGCTGTCCCGATTGCCAGACATGGAATAGCTTCATAGAAACTACAGTCACTTTATCCCACGCCCCCAATCAGCTTTACTCTACAAGAAATAAACCCCAGGAACTTTCTCAAGTAGAGAAGAGCGACTTCCCTCGCTTTCACCTCGGTTTTGCTGAAGTGAATCGAGTTTTGGGAGGCGGCTTGGTTCCAGGCTCTGTGGTGCTTGTTGGAGGCGAGCCGGGAATAGGCAAGTCTACGCTTTTACTCCAGCTCTCGGCGATGATGGCTGAGAATAACAAAGTTGTCGCCTATATCTCCGGAGAGGAGTCCGTAAATCAGGTTAAACTTAGAAGTGAGCGACTCGGTATAGGGGGCAAGGGAATCTACTTCCTCTCTGAGACCGATTTAGCTGCAGTATTAGAATGCTTGGAAGGAGTTTCTCCTGAACTGGCACTCATCGATTCCATTCAGACTATGTATCTGGAGGATGTGGCCGGGATGCCGGGCAGTATTTCCCAGGTACGGGAGTGCACCTGGAGGTTGGAGAGGTGGGCGAAACAGAATAATGTGCCCCTGTTAATCACAGGGCATGTGACTAAAGAAGGTACCATCGCCGGTCCAGGAACGTTAGAACATATCGTTGATGTGGTGCTTTACTTTGAAGGTGAAGCATTCAGTAGTTACCGAGTGTTACGCAGTGTAAAGAATCGTTTCGGCTCCACTAATGAGGTGGGAATATTCGAGATGAGCGATAGCGGATTGGTAGAGATAGAGAATCCCTCTCAAGTTTTCTTATCGGCATATAGGGCTGGAACTATCGGCTCAGTGGTGGTGCCCACTCTTGAGGGAAGCCGCCCTTTGTTGGTAGAGATTCAAGCTTTGACCACCCCTAATAATTTTACTCCACCGAGGCGCATTGCTAACGGCGTTGATTTTAATCGGCTGCTGTTAATAATTGCTGTGCTTACTAAGCGTGCCGGATTAAAGCTCTTCAATCAGGATATTATAGTCAACGTTACTGGCGGCTTAAGGGTCAATGAGCCAGCAGTTGATTTAGGAATTGCCTCAGCCATT
>Ga0209498_1002185_pt1 | contig 11918 bp, 10 predicted proteins | sample WalLakDeSediment_FD_184131 | JGI IMG/M metagenome (GOLD analysis project Ga0209498, IMG submission 184131) | Lake sediment microbial communities from Walker lake, Nevada to study Microbial Dark Matter (Phase II) - Walker Lake 11/02/13 Deep... | ecosystem: Environmental > Aquatic > Freshwater >...
TTCGGCTGGTAGGCCGCCGCGCTCATGGACCTGAGGATCACCGTCTCGATCAGGTCCGCATCGGGCCGGCCCGACACCTCCTTGACCAGCGCCGAGAGATGCTTGGGCTCGAGGCGCTCCCGGGTGGGCAGCGACAGGCCGAAGGCCGAGAGGAATTCCTTCAGTGCGCCGAGCCGGACTTCCTCGGGTGGCGCATGCACGCGATACAGGGTCGGGATCTTGTGCTTCTCAAGGAAGCGCGCCGCCTCGACGTTCGCGGCGATCATGCATTCCTCGACAATTCGATGGGCATCGTTGCGATGGCGCGGCTCGACCCGTGCGACGTGTCCTTTCGGGTCGAACACCATGGCGACCTCGGGCAGGTCGAAGTCCACCGCGCCGCGCCGTGCGCGCGCGGCCGCGAGGACGCGCCAGACGGCGTGCAGGTGCTCAAGCTGCGGCAGCAGCTTCGAATGGCGGCGCCTGAGTTCGGGATCGCCCTCGATCAGGATCCCGGCGACCTCGTCGTAGGTGAAGCGGGCCGCCGAGCGCATCAGGCCCTCGTAGAAACGCGCGCCGTTGACCTTGCCGCCGGCGCCGATGCGCATATCGCAGACCATGCACAGCCGGTCCACGGCCGGGTTCAGCGAGCACAACCCGTTGGAGAGGGTCTCCGGCAGCATCGGGATGACCTTGCGCGGAAAGTAAACGGAGGTGCCGCGCTCGCGCGCCTCCAGGTCCAGCGCGCCGCCGGCCGGCACGTACGCCGACACGTCGGCGATCGCCACGATCAGCCGCCAGCCGGAGCCATCCGGCTCGCACCAGACAGCATCGTCGAAATCCTTGGCATCGGCGCCGTCGATGGTCACCAGCGGCAGTTCCCGCAGGTCCTCGCGATTGCGCTTGGCCGACGGCCGCACCCGATCACCCCAGGCCTCCGCCTCCGCCACCGCCTCGTCCGGCCAGCGGAACGGCAGGCTGTGGGCGCGCATCGCGATCTCGGTCTCCACCCCCGGCGAGCCGCCCTCGCCCAGGTTCTCGATGACCCGCCCGATCGGCTGGGTGTCGCGGCTCGGCGGTTCCGTCAACTCGACGACCACGATGTCGCCCGGCTTGACGCCCTTCGCGCCAGCCGGCGGGATGGCGACGCTTTGGCTAAAGCGCCGGTTGTCCGGGACGACGAAGCCGATGCCGCTCTCGCGCACGTAACGGCCGACGATCTCGGTCGTGTTGCGCGCCAGCACCTCGACCAGCTTGCCCTCCGACCGGCCACGCTCATCCGTGCGCGCGATGCGCACGGCGACCTTGTCGCCGTGCATCGCCTCGCGCATCTCGCGCGGCGGGAGGTAGATGTCGTCGCCACCCGCGTCGGGCGTCACGAAGCCGTAGCCGTCGCGATGGCCGGTGACCATGCCCGTCACCAGGCCGATGTGCCCGACCAGGCAATAGTGGCCGCGCCGGTTGGCGATGATCTGGCCGTCGCGGATCATGGCCCGCAGCCGGTTGCCCAGTGCATTGCGGACCTCGGCGTCGTCGATCCCCAGCGCCTCGAACAGCGCCTTGGGATCGAGCGGCCGGCCGGCAGTCTCGAGCGCGGCCAGCACCTCGTCGCGCGACGGAATCGACACGCGGTAGCGTGCCTCGTCGGCATGGCCCTGGCGCGGCTTGACTGACGTGCCGCCGCGCCTTCCGGAATGTTTCATGAATGCCCCTGGAGATAAATTGACTTGTCAGCACGGGAACCCTCCCGGCCGCGTTGACAAGGATACACGGCGGCCGTATTCTGCGCGTCCCGTTCGGGCAGGGTTCTCCTGTTCGTGCCTCGTGCCGAGGTGGCGGAATTGGTAGACGCGCTGGCTTCAGGTGCCAGTGGGGGTAACCCCGTGGAGGTTCAAGTCCTCTCCTCGGCACCACTCAACCTGCTACCGCGACCCCTCGCGCGCCCCGGCACACCCGATACAGAGCGTGCTGACTGGGTCCGCCTCCAGCCGGCGCACGTTGATCTCCTCGCCGCATTCCATGCAGATGCCGAATTCGCCCGCGGCGATGCGCGCGAGGGCCTGCTCGGCGCGGCGCTCGAGTTCGTGCCGGCGCCGCAGCGTCTCGATGGCCATGGCCTGGCCCTGCATGGCGTCCATACGCGACAACCGGCCGACGGTAGCCTGGTCCAGCTCGACCGGCTTGGCCGCCTCGTCCGCGGTCTCCGCACCGGCCCGGAGCGTCACCAGTAACTGCTCGAGGCGCGCGTTGAAATGCTTGAGGTGCTTGGCGTCCATCCCGGAATCATCCTAGTCGTCGCCACAGTCCTTAGCCAGTTTCAGCGCAAAAGCAGGTCCATAGTGGATTCCCCCTATTCAAATATATTGGTTGAATCTTTTAACTATCGGGGAGGTGGTGCGGCGGACCCCGTGCCACGCGGTTCGGGTCCATCCGGCGCCGAACAGGGGAATCAGCAGGAGTTCCGTCATGCGTTATCTCATCGCTCTGGTCGTGGCTGCCGTGCTTGCAGGCGCGGCGATATCCATCAGCGCACAGTCCTACGACACGGGCCGGGCGGTGCCGGCGGCGTCCCAGCCGGCGTCGGACGGTGCCCTCGGCGAAGGCAACCTGGCGTTCAGGAACCTGCCGCAGTACCAGTCTTACCTGAAGAACAACGATGACTCCCAGTTGACGGAGTACGGCGGCTCCGTGCAGACCCAGAAACACAACGACTTCGAGCCGCTGCCGAAGGGCTACAAGCATGCGCAGCCCTACCTGAAGAACCTTTGGCTGGGCTATCCGTTCAGCTACGAATATGACCGCGCGCGCGGCCATACCTACGCGATCGAGGACATGCTGAAGATCGACCGCGTCAACCGCTACAGCGAGCAGGCGGGATTGCCAACGACCTGCTTCAACTGCAAGACCAACACCATGCCGGAACTCTACGCGGAGTACGGCGATGCCCTGTGGTCGATGAACCTGCACGACTTCCGCGAGCGCCACGACTACGAGCGGCACAGCATCGGCTGCACCAACTGCCACGACCCGGACAATCACATGCGCCTGGTGATCACCAGTATCCCGCTGGCCGAGGAGCTGGAGCGCCAGGGCAAGGATTGGCGCAATGCCTCGCGCGACGAGATGCGCTCGCTGGTCTGCGCGCAGTGCCACGTCGAGTACTACTTTGAAACACGCGACCACGGTGTGGCGGCCAAGCCCCACTTCCCCTGGGCCTACGGTATGAACGCCGAGGACATGTACCGCTACAAGTCCGAAGGCCAGCCCGAGCGCGACGGCTTCAAGGGCCAGTTTGCCGACTGGGTGCACGCGGTCTCCAAGACGCCCATGATCAAGGTGCAGCACCCGGAATACGAGATGTTCCATGACAGCGTGCACGCGCAGAACGGCGTGAGCTGCGCCGACTGCCACATGCCGCGCATCACCAGCGGCTCGGTGCGCATCACCTCGCATCACTGGACGTCGCCGCTGAAGAGCGACGAATCGATCACCGCCGCCTGCGGCACCTGCCACACGGACCGCTCGCCGGCTGACCTGCGCGCCCGCACGGAGTACAACCAGGAACGGGTGTGGCGGCAGCTGAACATCGCGCAGGAGAAGTCGGTGCGCGCCCACGAGGCGGTGCGCCGCGCGATGGAGACGCCGGGCGTCGACGAGGCGCTGCTTGCCGAGGCGCGCGAGATGACGCGCAAGGGCCAGTGGTTCTGGGACTACGTTTCGGCTGAGAACAGCGCCGGCGCGCACAACCCGGTCAAGGCGCTCGATACCCTCGCCTCGTCCCAGCAGTTCAGCGACGAGGCGGTACAGCTGGCGATTCGTGCCTCGAACTACCAGATCGCCGAGGCGATGGACCGGCCGATCGATGAACTCGTGGCGCCCATACGCCAGCACAGCCGCAAGCTGCAGCAGAGCCAGGAGCACCTCGACTCCCATCCGTGGCTGCAATACCTGCCGCTGCTGCCGGAAGCCGAGCTGATCTGGAACGGCAACCAGCGCGTCAATTGACGACCGCCGGCGGGCCACGCGCCCGCCGGTCTTTCACCAGGCCGAACCTGGAGAGTCAAGCACATGAACAAACTCTGGATCGTCGTCATCGTCGGGCTGTTACTGCTGCTCGCACTGGGCGGCGTGGCCGGTCACCAGATGACCAAGGGCGATGCCTTCTGCAGCTCGTGCCACGCCTATGAGCGCGCGTCTTGGGACCATGGCATGCACCCGCAGGTCGGGTGCCTGGAATGCCATACCGGCGGCTTCATCCGTGACAAGACGCAGGGCGCCAGGAAGGTCTTCCTGGTCATGACCGGGCAGGTCAACCCGCACCACGACAAGCTCGCCAGCTATCCCGACAAGACCATGAAGAACTGCAAGGGCTGCCATATGACGGACGAGGCGATCGAGCACCAGCCGTTCTTCGCGACACGTCACACCGAGTACACCCAGGCTGCGGAGTACTGCATCGCCTGCCACGAGGCCGGGCACGTGGAGAAGATCCGTAACCAGCGCTACCTGAGCATCCGGCGCAGCGATTGATCGCAAGCGGGCGCGGCCCGCCAGGGTCGCACCCGCAGCATCCGTCAGTACCGTGCTGCCTCAGTCGAAGGGATTGTGCAGGACGATGGTCTCGGCACGATCAGGGCCGGTCGAGATGATGTCGATCGGCACTCCGACCACTTCCTCGAGACGGTCCAGGTAGGTCCGGGCATTCGCTGGCAGATCATCGTACCGGGTGATCCCGACCGTCGAGCTGTTCCAGCCGGGCACGTCCTCGTAGACCGGCTCGCAATCTGCATACTGGTCGGCCGCCAGCGGCGGCGTCTCCACCACTTGGCCGCCGACACGGTAACCCACGCAGATCCTTATGGTATCGATCGCGTCGAGCACGTCGAGCTTGGTGATGCAAAGCCCCGACACGCTGTTCAGCGAAATCGAGCGGCGCAGCGACACGGCGTCGAACCACCCGCAGCGGCGCGGGCGCCCGGTGACGGAGCCGAATTCGTGGCCGACGCGCGCGAGGTGCTCGCCCATCTCGTCGAACAGCTCGGTGGGGAACGGCCCGGCGCCGACGCGCGTCGTGTAGGCCTTGACGATGCCAAGCACGTAATCGATCGAGCGCGGCCCGACGCCGGCGCCCGTGCAGGCGCCACCGGCGGTGGTATTCGACGACGTCACGAATGGATACGTGCCGTGGTCGATATCCAGCAGCGCGCCTTGCGCGCCCTCGAACAACACGTTCTCGCCCGCCTTACGGTAGCCGTCCAGCAGGGCCACGACGTCCGCGACCATCGGCTGGATGCGCTCGCCGAGTGCCAGCAGGTGCTCCAGCGTCTGCTGGAAGTCAACCGTGTCGCGGCCGAAATAGCGCTGCAGGACGAAATTGTGGAAATCGAGCACCTCGCCGAGCTTGGCGGCAAAGCGCTCGCGATGCGCCAGGTCGGAGACCCGCAGCGCGCGGCGCGCCACCTTGTCCTCGTACGCTGGCCCGATGCCGCGCCCGGTGGTGCCGATTGCGGCGGCGCCCTTGGCGCGCTCGCGCGCGGCGTCGAGCGCGACGTGCGAGGGAATGATCAGCGGACAGGCGGGGCTGATCCGGACGCGCTCGACCACGGACACCCCGCGAGCGGTCAGTTCATCGATCTCGCCCAGCAGTGCCTCCGGTGACAGGACCACGCCGTTGCCAATCAGGCATGCGACCCCGTCGCGCAGGATTCCCGAGGGCAGGAGGCGGACGATGGTCTTCTTGCCCTCGATGACGAGGGTGTGCCCGGCGTTGTGACCGCCCTGGAAGCGGACTACGGCAGCCACCCGGTCGGTGAGGAGATCGACGATCTTGCCCTTGCCCTCGTCACCCCACTGGGTGCCGATGACGATCACGTTTTTCCCCACGCTCGAGCCCCTCCCCTTTACCCGTTCAGGAACGTACGAACCACAACAGCAACAGCCCGGCGATCATGCTGGCCAGGCCGACAATACGCAGCTTTTCATCGGGCATCTGCGCCAGCATGGCCATGGTACGACGCGAGCCACGCGGGTTCGCAAACGGCATCAGCCCCTCGATCACCATCAGCAGCGCGATGGCCGACAGCAGGTCAGTCCAGTTCATCGCGCCGTGGCGCCCCTCAACGGCCTTGGTCGGCCAACGGATCCTTGAAGTACCGGAAGAACTCACCGTCAGGCTCGATCACGAGCACGTCTTCGCCGCGGCCCACCGAGGTCCGGTAAGCCTGCATGCTCCGCCAGAAATCGTAGAACCCCCGATCGCGGCCAAAGGCCTCGGCGTAGACCTCGGCGGCGCGTGCGTCGCCGGCGCCGCGAATTCGCTGCGCATCGCGCTGCGCCTCCGCGATGATCACCGTGCGCTGGCGGTCGGCATCCGAGCGAATGCGCTCGGCAGTCTCGGCGCCCTCCGCGCGCAGCTGCGAGGCCACTCGCGCGCGTTCCTGGCGCATCCTGTTGAACACGCTCTCGCTGACGTCCGGCGGCAGGTCGAGCGTCTTGACACGCACGTCCACGATCTCGATGCCCAACTCACGTGCGGTTAGCCCAGCCGTCCCCATGAGTTCTTCGATTACTTCGCGCCGGTCGGCCGTGACCACTTCCTGCAGCGTCTGGCGCGCGAACTGGGCACGCAGCCCGTCCTTGATGATTTCCAGCAGGCGGCTTGTGGCGAGGCGCTCGTCGCCGCCGGTGGAACGGAAGTACTGTCCCACGTCGGTGATGCGCCACTTAACGTAGAAATCCACCCGCAGGTTCTTTTTCTCAGCCGTCAGGAATGGCTCGTTGGGGTTGTTACGGGTCAGGACCCGATTGTCGAACTTCCGCACGGTGTTGACGAACGGCATCTTGAAATGCAGTCCCGGCTCGAAGTCGGAGCGGACGATCTCGCCGAAGCGCAACTTGATCGCGTGCTCGCGCTCATCGACGATGAACACGGACATCGAAACGGCCAGCGCCGCGACCGCGACGATCAGCAACAGGAAGGTAGCGCGAGAACTCATCAGCGGGTCCCCCTCGAACGCAAGTCGTCAGGCGCCGCCTGGCGCTCCGTCTGGCGCAACGGCGTCACCTGGCCGAGATCGGCCGGGTCGCCCAGGCGAGTCGCGCCCGAGCCGGAGCGTTTGATCAGTTCGTCGATCGGCAGGTACAGGAGGGTGCCGCTGCCCTGCGTATCGATCAGCACCTTGTTCGAGGCGCCAAACACCTGCTCCATGGTCTCGAAATAAAGACGTTGGCGCGTCACGCCCGGCGCCCGCTGGTATTCGGCCAGCAGCGCGAGGAAGCGATCACCTTCACCGTCGGCCTCGGCGATCACCTGCTCCCGGTACGCCTCGGCGCTCTGGATCAGCCGCGCCGCGTTACCGCGCGCCCGGGGCACCACGTCGTTCGCATAGGCCTCCGCCTCGAGGGCGAGCCGCTCGCGATCCTCGCGCGCCTTGATGGCGTCCTGCACGGCCGCCTCGACCTGAGATGGGAAATTGGAATCCTCGAGGTTCACCGAGGTGATCTCGATGCCGGCGCCGTAGGAATCGAGCGTCGCCTGGATGATTTCGCGCGTCCGCGCCGCCACTTCGGCGCGACCCTCGGTCAACACGAAATCGAGGTTGCTCCGGCCGACGACTTCGCGAATCGCGGTCTCGGTCACTTCACCCAGGGTTTCCTCGGGCAAACGGACGTTGAACAGGAACGCCCGCGCATCGGCCCGTCGGAACTGCACGCGCAGGTCGACCGACACGATGTTCTCGTCCGCAGTCAGCATGCGGGTGGAATGGGTGAAGGACTCGACCTGGGCGACGTTGACCTTTTCGACCCGCTGGATCGGATACGGAATGTGCCAATGCAGGCCGGGCATGGTGACTTCATGGAACGCGCCGAGTTGCAGCACGATACCGCGCTCCGCCTCGTCCACCTGGTAGAAGCCGGACAAGGCCCACAGCACGACGGCAGCGCCGCCGATCAACCCAAGGCCGGCGCCGGCCATCTTGCCGCCGGACCCGCCGGAGCTTCCGGAGCCGCCGCGGCCACCAAATATCCCCGAAATCTTCTGCTGGAGGTCGCGCACGACCTTGTCGAGATCCGGCGGACCTTCCTTGCGACCGCCCGAGTTCCAAGGGTTACCACCCTTGCCAGGTTCATTCCAAGCCATGATATTCCTTACACTTTCTCTTAACTGCGCGCAGCTGGAGCCGACCTAGGCCTTCAGGCCAGCGTGCGCGATTGTAGGGACGCCCCCGGGTCCTCACAAGGACGGGGGCGAATTCGGCCCTGATTCAGGCCAGTATCGCGACAGAACCGTTCGAGCGCCACCTTTGGCGCCTCCACCTCCAGGTTCCAACCGCCCTCCTGGTCCTCGTGCTCTTTTCGGACCATGTCTGCATCGTACAGTTTCGCCCGCATGCGCGCTTCCGATGCATCCAGGTGCACCACGCCCGCCACCTGGCCCTCGCCGAAATACTCGCGCAAGGCCTCGACCAGCGCGTCCAGGCCCTGGCCGGTCCTGGCCGACAGCCTGACAGCACGCACCCGGCCTTCTTCGTCCCGAACCAGCCCGGGAAGTTCACCCTCGAGGTCGATCTTGTTGAATACCAGCAGTTGCGGCACCTCGTCGGCGCCGATCTCCTCGAGCACCCGGTTCACGTCGCTGATCCGCTCGTCGCGCAGCGGATCCGCGCTATCGACTACATTCAGCAGCAGCGCGGCGTCGCGGGTCTCCTTGAGGGTCGAACGGAACGCCGCTACCAGTTCGTGCGGCAGGTCGCGCACGAAGCCGACAGTGTCGGCCAGCACTATATCCAGCCCCGGCGTGAGTTCGAGCCCCCGCAGGGTCGGGTCCAGCGTCGCGAACAACTTGTCGGCGGCGTACACCTTCGCTTCGGTCAGGCAGTTGAACAGGGTGGACTTGCCGGCGTTGGTGTACCCCACCAGCGCGACCGTCGGGACCTCGGCCTTGCGACGGGTCCGGCGCCCCTGTTCACGCTGCTTGTCGACCCGCTCGAGTCTGCGGGTCAGCATGCGAATACGATCTGCCAACAGGCGCCGGTCGGTTTCCAGCTGCGTCTCACCCGGGCCGCGCAGGCCGATGCCGCCTTTCTGGCGCTCGAGGTGAGTCCAGCCGCGCACCAGTCGTGTGGACAAGTGCCGCAATTGGGCCAACTCGACCTGCAGCTTGCCTTCGAAAGTGCGCGCCCGCTGGGCGAAGATGTCGAGAATCAACCCGGTCCGGTCGAGCACGCGGCAAGTGAGCGCTTTCTCCAGGTTGCGTTCCTGGCTAGGCGAAAGCGAATGGTTGAACAGCACGAGGTCGGCGCCGGTGTCGCGGATCAGCGCCCCGAGCTCCTCAACCTTGCCCTTGCCGATAAAGTGTCGTGCGTCGGGCGACGTGCGCGTCGCCGTCAGCCGGCCGACGATCACGGCCCCGGCCGACACGGCGAGCCGCTCGAGTTCCTCGAGTTCTTCAGTGGAAGGCCGGGCGCCGAACCCGATCTGGACCAGAACAGCACGCTCACCGTGCCCGGGACGATCGAACAACAGGGCCTCCCGACGCCGTGCTCAGGCTTCCGCGTCGTCGTCGAAGCCGTCGTCGCCGGTCGCGAGCCTGACGTTGCGCGACGGCACAACCGTAGAGATGGCGTGCTTGTACACCATCTGGCTGACGCTGTTTTTCAACAGCACCACGAACTGGTCAAACGACTCGACCTGACCCTGCAGCTTGATGCCGTTCACCAGGTAAATCGACACGGGTACCTTTTCCCTGCGCAGGGCGTTGAGGAACGGATCCTGCAACGACTGACCTCTGGCCATCGGATTCACTCTCCCTATCGGGCCACATTGTTATTCCGGGAGTTCCCTCCACCGGTCGGACAGGAGCGGACCCGCGCCCTGGCGCCCTAGATCGAATCTTAACACATCAGGCCCGCACGCCCGTCCTGCCGGATGCGTCCGCGAGCGAACGAGCGACGACCGCAGCGGCCGCGCCGGCGTCGTCGAACCATGGCAGGTCGGGTTCCGCCCGCAACCAGGTCATCTGTCGCTTGGCGAGCCGCCGGGTGGCCGTAACGGCATCCTGCACCGCGTCCTCCAGCCCGCAATGCCCTTCTACGTGGGCCCAGAGCTGCCGGTAACCGACCGCCCGGATCGCCGGCAGGCCGTCATGCAGGTCACCGCGGGCATGCAGGCGCTCGACCTCCGCGAGGAACCCTGCCTGCATCATCGCCTCGAAGCGCCGCTCGATGGCGGCGTGCAGTTCCGGCCTGGAGCCGGGCGCCAGGCCCAGCTTGAGAAAACGCCAGCCTGGCGGGCTGCCGGTGGCCGTGGCCTGCAGTTGCGACAGCGGCGTGCCGGTGAGACGCCAGACTTCCAGCGCGCGCTGGATGCGCTGCGAATCCCCAGGCCGGATGCGCGCCGCAGCGGTCGGATCCACTCGCGCCAATTCCGCATGCAGCGCCGGCCAGCCGTGCCGCTCGGCCTCCGCGTCCAGTGCGGCGCGCATCGCGGGATCCGCCTCGGGGAGCTCGGCAAGACCTCGCAACAGGGCACGGAAATAGAGCATCGTTCCCCCCACCAGCACCGGGATTCGGCCGCGGGCGCGGGCGCCCTCCATGGCGGCCAGGGCGTCGCGGCGGAACCTGCCGGCGGAATACGCCTCGGCCGGGTCAAGCACATCGACCAGGTGGTGGGGAATCTCCGCCCGCAGCGCGCGCGACGGCTTCGCGGTGCCGATATCCAGCTCGCGGTATACCAGCGCCGAATCGACGCTGATGATCTCGGCCGGCGCCATGCGGGCGAGCCGGATGGCGAGGTCGGTCTTGCCCGATGCCGTTGGGCCCATCAGCAGGATCGCCGGCGCGGGATTCACTGCTGTCCTTCAGCGACCGCGCAGGAAGAGCTTGTCGAGCTCGGGCAGGCTGAGTTTCGTCCACGTCGGCCGGCCGTGATTGCACTGGTCGGCGCGCTCGGTCTGCTCCATGTCGCGCAACAACGCATTCATCTCGGCAAGGGTCAACTGGCGATTGGCACGTACCGCGCCGTGGCACGCCATGGTGCCAAGCACCTGGTTGATGCGCTCTTCCAGTCGCCGGCTGCTGCCCTGCTCGGCGAGATCCGAGAGGATGTCCCGCAACAGCGCCTCCGCGTCGGCCGTCCGGAGCAGCGCCGGCAGTTGCCGTACCACGATCACGTCCGGACCGCGCCGGTCGAGCTCGAACCCGAAACCCGCCAGCTCGCCCGCGACGGATTCCGCTAGTTCGGCCTCGGCCGCCGAGACGCGCACGCTCAACGGCACCAGCAGCGGCTGGCCGCTCGCGCCCGGACCCGACATCGAGGCCTTCAGCCGCTCATAGAGCACGCGCTCGTGCGCCGCATGCATGTCGACCACGACCAGCCCGTCACGGTTCTGCGCGAGGATATAGATGCCGCCCAGTTGCCCGAGCGCATAGCCCAGCGGTGGGCCATCCTGCTGCGCCACTGGCACAGGCGCCGCCGCTTCAGCAACCTGTGGAGTGAAAGCCGGCCAGGACGTCGCCACCGAATACGGGGCATCCCGGAGCTGGAGCTTCATGGCGTCCTGCAGCGCAGGACCGCTCCATGCGCCGGCCTGTGCCGCGGATTCGAAGCGCGGCGTGGCGGGCGGCGGCGCATCGGAGCCGGCCGCGGGTCGTGTGCCGGCCAACGCGCGTTCGACTGCCTTATAGAGAAATCCATGGATGCTGCGTGCATCGCGAAACCTGACCTCGTGCTTGGTCGGATGCGCGTTGACGTCGACCAGCGCCGGATCCATCTCCAGATAAAGCAGGTAGGCGGGATGGCGGCCGTGGAACAACACGTCGGCATACGCTTGACGCAGCGCGTGCGTGACGAGCCGGTCGCGAATCATCCTGCCGTTCACGAAGAAATACTGCAGATCGGGCTGCGCCCGCGAGAACGTGGGCAAGCCGAGCCAGCCGGAC
>Ga0209498_1002190_pt1 | contig 11899 bp, 10 predicted proteins | sample WalLakDeSediment_FD_184131 | JGI IMG/M metagenome (GOLD analysis project Ga0209498, IMG submission 184131) | Lake sediment microbial communities from Walker lake, Nevada to study Microbial Dark Matter (Phase II) - Walker Lake 11/02/13 Deep... | ecosystem: Environmental > Aquatic > Freshwater >...
AGAAAGTGGGGCAAAGTGGGGTAGTTTTCCTAATTTTCCCCCCAAACTGAGCCGCAAATGGGGCAATTGGAACAGATGTTCTTAGGTGAATATAGTCATACCATTGACGATAAGGGACGGTTAACGATTCCCGCTAAATATCGGGGCGAGCTGGCTGCTGGCCTGGTTATTACGCGTGGTCTTGACCATAACCTGATCATCTTTCCACTGGAAAGCTGGCATCAGCTGGCTGAAAAAGTGAACAATCATCCCTTTTCGGATAGTAAATTACGCGCTTTCCGGCGCCGGATCTTCTCCGGCGCGGCTGATCTAGAGCCCGATCGTCAGGGACGCATTGTTGTCCCGGCCCATCTACGTGAATTTGCCGGCATTGATACGGATGTTGTCGTTAGCGGTATGCATAGTTACGTTGAGGTGTGGAGTGCGGAGTCGTGGGCTAGCGAGCGTAACACCCTGGACGCATCTGATGATGCCGAGCGCTGGGATGATCTGGGCATCTAAATGACTTTGGCCCAGATGATATCTCATATACCTGTACTTTACCATGAAGTCATGGCCCTGTTGGCGCCTCAAGCGGGTGGTCGTTACATTGACGGCACGCTGGGGGCGGGCGGGCATACGGCCGGCATTCTGGAGCGGTCTGCGCCCGACGGTCAGGTTCTAGCCTTTGATCGTGATCCCGCAGCCATTGCTTTTGCCCGGCAGCAGCTGGGCGAGTTGGCTGAGCGGGTCATTTTTGTCCAGGCCAGTTTTGCTCAAATGGGTGATCTGGCCGCCGCGCACGGTTTCACGGCCGTCGACGGCATCTTGCTCGATCTGGGCTTTTCATCGCGACAGCTAGATGATCCCGCCCGTGGCTTCTCTTTCTTGCAGGATGGTCCACTGGACATGCGGCTGGACCCGGCACAGCCGACCAGCGCCGCCGATCTGGTCAACGATCTGGCCGAAGCAGAACTGGCCCGGCTTTTCTGGCAGTATGGTGAGGAAAAGCAGAGCCGCCGGCTGGCCCGGGCTATTGTCGCCCGGCGACCGGTTACGACGACCGGGCAGCTGGCAGCCATTGTTAGCGCCGAACTGTCGGGCGGCGCCCGCGCCGCTCAGGGGCGCGCCGCTCAAAGGCGCATTCACCCGGCCACGCGGGTCTTTCAGGCGCTGCGTATTGCCGTCAATGATGAATTGGCGGCATTAACGGCTGTACTGCCGGTGGCGCTGGAACTGCTGAAAGTTGGTGGCCGTATGGCCGTTATCAGCTTCCATTCTTTGGAAGATCGACCGGTGAAGCAGTTTTTTCGCCAGCAAAGCCAGAGCTGTGTTTGCCCGCCAGAGCTGCCGGTATGCCGCTGCGGTGGACAGGCGCGCTTCAAGTTGGTGCAGCGCAAAGCTATACAGCCGACGGCCGTCGAAATTGCGCAGAATCCGCGCAGCCGCAGCGCCCGGCTCCGCGTAATAGAACGATTACTATAAAAGGAAATGCAGTATGTCGGAAAAACAAAAACCGGAGGTCAGGAAATCAAAAGTCCGCTCCGCCGACAAATTTCGTCAGTTAATTGTCCTTTCTGAGGCTCAGAGTTTCTTTGGCTGGCTGGTTGTCTTGGTGGCGTTGGCCCTTCTGGCAACGATGTACTTACAGCAAAGCAGCCGCATTGCCATCCTGGGGCGACAGGTGCAGGCCATGCAGCGTGAGCTGCGTGACATCAAGCGGGAGAATGCGCTGCTAGAGGCGGACATCGCCGAAGCGCAGAAGTTGGAGCGGTTAGAGCCGGAAGCGGTGCGTCTTGGTTTTCGCCGGGCGCGCCCTGGTGACATTGAGTATATGACTATCTCCGATTATCCCACGGGTAAAGACATCACCCTGCTGCCGACACCTACCCCCATGCCGCCACCGCTGGACAGCGTAGGTGAGGCGCTGTGGTATGCGGTGCGCAGCAGCATTAACGATCTACAACGAGGAGAATCACCATGACCAGTAGCCAGAAGATGCGCACCATTATCCTATCTTTAGGCCTGGGCTTTATCATGATCATCGTTTTGGGCCGCCTGGTGGCGCTGCAAGTGCGCGGCCTGATTACAACCCCCGAAAGAGATGTGATGGTGGCCGATTACCCGGACCGCGGCATTATCTATGATCGCAACGGTGCTGTTCTGGCCAGCAATACCCAGGATTACCAGATTGGCGCTTCAACCAACTTTGTGCGTCACCGGGCGGATGAGATTGCCGGCATACTGGCCCCCATTCTGAATACGCCGCAGTTTACGCTGCGCGAGCGCATGATGTCCAATAACCAGTTCGTCGTTCTGGCTGGTCGCGTACCGGCCAGCACAGCCGAAACCATTCGCAACATCGAAGAACTGAGCAGCTTGCAGGTTGAGCCGATGCCCCGCCGCATTTATCCCCAGAATGAGCTGATGTGTCACACGCTTGGCTTTGTCAACTATGGCGGTGATGGGTTGGCGGGATTAGAAGCCTACTATGACAATGAATTGGCCGGACAGGCTAACTTCCGCCTGATTAACTTCTCGCCCCTGCATCCCCGCCCCAGCGTTATTGCCCGTCAGGGGACAGACCTGGTTTTGACCATTGACCGCTCGGTGCAGTACCTGGTGGAGCAGCATTTGCAGCGCGCCCTGATTGAGCATGGGGCAGAATCGGGTACGATCATTGTCATGGATCCGCGCACCGGCGCTCTCCTGGCGGTGGCTAATCTACCCTGTTTTGACCCGGCGCGCTTTTATGAGTATACCGACACCGACTTAAACCAGAACCCGGCTATTGCCCAGCAGTTTGAGCCTGGCTCTATTATGAAGGTCATCACCATGGCCGCCGCCTTGGACGCCGGCGTGGTGACACCCAACAGCACCTATTACGACCCCGGCGTGATTGAATTGGGCGGTCACCGCATTCGCAACTGGGATTACAGCGCGCCTGGCACCACCGATATGACGATGCTGCTGGCGCGCTCACTCAACGTAGGGGCCGCGACGCTGGCCTACTGGATGGGGCCGGACATCTTCTATACTTATATGCAGCGCTTCAACTTTGGCCGCCCGCTGGGCGTCGATGTGGCCGCTGAGGGGACCGGGACGGTGAAAATCCCGGGCAACAGCAACTGGGCCGAATCAGACCTGGGTACAAACTCCTTTGGGCAGGGCATTGCCACGACCCCGCTGCAGATGGTGGCCGCCACGGCCGCGCTGGCTAATGAGGGACGGATGATGCGGCCCTACCTGGTGCAGGAAATTCATCACCAGGGCCAGGTGACCAGGATCGAACCAACCGTGATCAGTAGTCCTATCCAGCCGCAGACGGCGCGCGAAGTGACGGCTATGGCAGTTGTTTCCGTTCGCCAGGAGGTGTTTGGCGCGCAGGTGGAGGGCTACACGGTCGCCGGCAAGACGGGCACGGCCGAAATTCCCATTCCCGGTTTTGGCTATCACCCCAGCGATACCATTGGTGCCTTTATTGGTTGGCTGCCGGCCGATGATCCGCAGCTCATTATCTTGGTGAAGCTGGATAGGCCGCGCAGCTCACAGTGGGGCTCCATGACGGCTGCCCCAGTGTTTGCCCAGCTGGTGCAAGAGTTGGTGGTCTTGTTAGATATTCCGCCCGATCACATTCGCCATCGCGCCGGTCAAGTTGCCGCGCAGGGACAGTGACCCGGAGGCCAGGATGAACTGCCGGATCGCGTAGCCCGCTAGACATACCATGATGCAGCTTAATTTCGTGTTGGAAGCCTTAACCCCTTATCAGCCAACCGGCCGTGAGCCGGTTGTTGCTGCTTTTGTGATTGACAGCCGCCAGGCCGAGCCGGGCAGTCTGTTTGTCGCCTTTGTGGGGGAACGGGCGGATGGGCATGATTACGTGGGCGACGCCTTCCAGCGCGGCGCCATAGCCGCCCTGGTTGAGAAACCGGTTAGCGGCGACCACACGCTGGTAGACGCCCGCCAGCCGATTACCACGGCCGTCAATTTTGACGGGCCCGTTTGTATTTTGGTTGACAACACCATGCTGGCCTTGCAGCGAATTGCCGCAGCCTGGCGGGCCCAGCTGTCGCCGCGCATCGTGGGCATCACCGGCAGCGTCGGTAAAACGACCAGCAAAGAGCTGGTTCATGCCGTTCTCTCCCAACGGGGCCTGACTTTGAAGGCCGAGGGCAGCTACAACAATGAGATCGGCCTGCCCCTGACGCTGCTCAAGCTGCGCCCGGAACACCAGTACGCCGTCTTGGAAATGGGCATGTACGCTCGTGGCGAAATTGCCCTGTTGTGCGAACTAGCCCGGCCGCAGGTAGGTGTCTTGACGATTGTCGGCCCGGTGCACCTGGAACGTCTGGGTTCGATTGAGGCCATTGCCGCCGCCAAACAAGAGCTGGTCGAAGCGCTGCCGCCTGATCCTGAAGGGGTGGCGATCTTGAATCGGGATGACGTGCGGGTGATGGCCATGGCGGCCCATACCCAGGCCCGCATCTTCACTTATGGCCTGGATAATACCGCCGACTTATGGGCCGAGGATCTGGTGTCCATGGGGCTAGATGGCATCCGCTTTACCCTTCACCATGGGCAGCAGAGCCTGCGCAATATTTCCGTGCCGCTGCTCGGCCGCCACTCGGTGCACACCGCCCTGCGGGCGGCGGCCGTCGGTCTGGTCGAAGGATTATCCTGGGAGGAGATTATTACCGGTTTGCAGGGCATGAGCGCGCAGCTGCGGCTGGTGGCCGTGCCGGGACCGCAGGGGTCGGTCATTATTGATGATACGTACAACTCCAGCCCTGAGTCAGCCTTTGCGGCGCTCAATTTGCTGGCCGAGCTGGACGGCCGTCGCCTGGCTATCTTGGGTGATATGTTGGAGTTAGGCAGCTATACTCTGGAAGCGCATCAGCTCGTTGGTCGCCGGGCCTGCCTGGTGGCTGATCTGCTGGTGGCGGTGGGTGAATTGGGCCGGCTAATCGGTGAATCGGCGCTGCAGGCCGGCATGCCGCCAGCGGCCGTTAGCTTTGCCGAAGATGCCCAGGCCGCCATTCCGCTGCTGGAGAAATTGATTGCGCCCGGCGATATGGTACTGATCAAAGGGTCACGCGGCGCTCGCCTGGATCGGTTGGTAGCTGCGTTGAGTCGTGATTAACGATGGCATTTGCGTTGACGTTAGGTGGTGTTACTTTCTTGCTGGCCGTCATCTGGGGCAGTCCCCTGGTAGAGATGATGCGACGGCTCAAGCTGGGTAAACAGATTCGGATTGAAGGGCCGCAAACCCACCTGAAGAAGATGGGTACGCCGGCCATGGGCGGCATCTTGATTGTTGGTTGGGCAGTGATTATTACCGTGGTTGTCAATATCGTGCAGCTTGTCCGGCAGCTAGAGATTGCGCAGAGCGTCATTGTGCCTTTAGGGGTGATGACCGCATATGCGCTGCTGGGCGGCATCGACGACTATATGGGGCTGCGGCAGCGGCCGGGCGAAGGTATGCTGGCCCGCTACAAGATCTGGTATCAGATAGCGATTGGTCTGGCGACGGCCGTTTTCCTTTACTGGCAGGCTGGCTACCGCGGCCAGGTAGCTGTGCCCACCGTGCCTTTGCTGGTCGATATTGGCATCATTTACCTGCCGCTGGCCGTTCTCGTGGTTGTGGGCACGGCCAACGCCGTCAACTTTACCGATGGTCTGGATGGCCTGGCCGGCATTATCTCGGCCACCGCCTTCGCCGCTTATGGCGTAATCGCTTTTATTCAGGGTCAGCAGTTCCTGGTGACCTTTTGTTTTATTGTCGTGGGCGCTTGTTTTGCCTTTTTGTGGTTTAACGCCCATCCGGCACAAATGTTTATGGGCGACGTGGGCTCGCAGGCCCTGGGCGGCGCCTTGGGCGTGGTCGCTTTGATGACCAACCAATGGCTCATTTTGCCCATCATTGCCCTGATTCCGGTGGCCACGACCCTGTCGGTTATGATGCAGGTCTCTTCGGCGGTGTTGAGCCGCCGCTTCTTAGGCCGCGATATTCGGCCTTTCCGCATGGCCCCGCTGCACAATCATTTCGTGCTGCTGGGTTGGAGTGAAACGCAGATTGTGCAGCGCTGGTGGCTCATTGGCCTCCTGGCAGCTATGGTTGGCATTGCCCTGGCGATTATTTAGTCGTCAGTCGCTAGTCGCTAGTCCACCGCGCATTAGCCGGTATCTAGCAGACCACCGACCACCGACTACCGACCACTGACGACCGGCTACTGACTACTGACTACTAATCAAATGGACGCTCTACACGGCAAACGACTTCTCATTTTAGGCCTGGCCCGGCAAGGGAAAGCCCTGGCTCGCTTTGCCGTGGCGGCCGGCGCTCGGGTGGTCGTTTCCGATTTGCGTTCGGCCGAGCAGCTGTCAGCCGCTATGGCTGAACTGGCCGAGCTGCCAGTCAGCTACGTTTTGGGCGAACACCCGCTGTCGCTGCTAGATGACTGTGATTTGATCGCCTTGAGCGGCAGCGTTGCGGTTGATTTGCCGCTGGTTCAGGCGGCCCGCGCGCGGCAGATACCGTTGACCAATGATGGCCTGGAGTTCATGCGCCGCGTACCGGCCACGGTGGCGGGCATTACCGGATCGGCCGGCAAGACAACCACCACCGCTCTCGTCGGGGCCATCGGCCAGGCAGCCGGCCGTACCACCTGGGTAGGCGGCAATATCGGCAATCCGCTGATAACCGACCTGGACCAGATGCAGGCTGGCGACCTGGTTGCCATGGAGCTGTCCAGCTTCCAGCTGGAATTGTGGGATGTTAGCCCGCCGGTAGCGGCCGTTCTTAACGTGACGCCCAACCATCTCGATCGTCACAAGACCATGGCCGCTTACACGGCCGCCAAGGCCAACATTCTGCGTTACCAGACCGGGACAGACACGGCCGTGCTCTCGGCTGATGACCCCGGCGCGGCGGCGCTGGCCTCCCTGGTTCGCGGCCGCTGCCGGCTGTTTAGCCAGCGCGCGCCCGTTCAGGATGGCGCCTTCGGGCGCCAGGGAGAGATCTGGCTGCGGGATGGCCAGCGGGAAACAGCCGTTATGCCGCTGGCGGAGATCAAGCTACGGGGCGCTCATAATGTCCTGAATGTGCTGGCGGCCGTGCTCCTGGCCGACGCTGTTGGCCTGCCCCCGGCGGCGATGCGCCAGGCGATTGCCACCTTTACCGGTGTGGAGCATCGTTTAGAGCTGGTTGATCAGATCTACGGCGTAACCTACGTCAATGATTCTATTGCCACCGCCCCGGAGCGGGCTCTGGCCGCTTTGGCTTCCTTTGACGAGCCATTGCTGCTGCTGGCCGGCGGCCGGGACAAAGATTTATACTGGGACGACTGGGTGCAGTGTGTGGGCACGCGGGTGAAGGCCGTGATTCTATTTGGCGAACTGGCCGAGCTGCTCGCCAACAAGCTGCAGGCCGCTGGACGGCCGCAGCCGGTGGTGCAGGTAGATAGCCTGGTCGAAGCGGTTAAGACCGCGCAGGCGCTGGCCGAACCCGGCGACATCGTTCTCCTATCGCCGGGCGGCACCAGCTACGATACCTATCTGGATTTTGCCGAACGGGGCGATCATTTTCGTGGCCTGGTGGCCGAACTGCGTTTGCAAAAGAGTAGGGAAATCTAGGTACGCCAATGCCAGCGTATATTTGCAGGAAATGAACTTATGTCAACTGTCTCTGTAATTCGTAAGAAAAGCAATCTCCTACGCCCTGGACTGACCTTTCAGTTTGATTATTGGCTTCTGCTGGCTTTTGCCGGTTTGCTCCTATTTGGCTTCATCATGGTCTACAGCGCCACCTTTGACCTGGGCAATATGGCTCAAGATCAATCCAGCTACTATTTCATGCGGCAGCTGCGTGCTGGCGTCTACGGTCTTGTGGCCGGCCTAATTCTGCTCCAGTTTGATTACCACTTCTATCGCAATTTCTCCGTGCTGGGTTTGATTGTTACCCTTGCTTTGCTGCTCTTTCTCCTGCTCTTTGGCGAGGCCATTTTCGGTGCCCGGCGCGGTCTGTCAGAAGGCTCTTACCAGCCGTCAGAAATCGCCAAATTGGTGACCATCTTGTACATTGCCCACTGGGTTTCCTCAAAAGGGGACCGCATTCGCCACGTCACCTACGGCCTGCTGCCCTTTTCCATTTTGGTAGGCGTTGTCTGTGGCCTGATTGTGCTGCAGCCTGATTTAAGCACGGCCTTGCTCATCGCCGGCGTCAGCTTCACCCTCTTTTTTGTGGCCGGAGCAGACTGGAAGCAGATGGGCATTGTTGGCGTCCTGGGTGGCGTGATCTCGATATTCCTGGTCACCTGGCTGCCCCATGCCTCCAACCGCATCATTAGCTGGCGGGAAGCGCTGCGCGATCCGGAAATGGCCAGTTATCAGGTCAAGGAAGCGTTTGTAGCCCTGACCAATGGCGGCCTGTGGGGCGTTGGCCTGGGGCAGGGTGGGCAGAAGTTCGGCTACCTGCCGGCGGCGCATACGGACGGTATTTTTGCCGTGGTAGGCGAAGAGCTGGGCCTGTTGGGTAGCTTGTTGATTATTGGGCTGTTTATTTTGCTCGTGTGGCGTGGGTTGCGGACGGCCTGGCTGGCCCGTGACACCTATGGAGCTATGCTGGCTTTGGGTATTACCTGCTGGTTGGGTTACCAGGCGTTAATTAACGTGGCGGTTATTACGGCCGTTATTCCCTTTACCGGCATTCCTCTACCGTTTATTAGTTATGGCGGCTCATCCTTAGCGATCTCGATTGTTGGCATGGCTATTCTGCTCAATGTATCGCGCGACACCCGCCTGGCCAGGAACCAAATACCCAAACCGCAGCGCATGCCGAAATCAGAGGGTATCCGTGAAGTTGTTGATATGCGGCGGCGGCACCGGTGGCCACATATATCCGGCGCTGGCCGTCGTGACTGAACTGCGCCGTCAAGGCGCGAATGACCAGTTTCTCTGGATTGGGACGCAAGGCGAGATTGAAGAGAAGCTGGTGCCCGACGTCGGCCTGCCGCTGACTACGATTAGCGGTGGCGGTATTGCCGGTTTATCGTTGTGGCGTAAACTGTTGAATGGAATGAAACTAATGCGCGGCATTATTCAGGCAAATCAGGCTATCGGCCGTTTTCAACCGGACGTGTTGTTCATGACCGGCGGTTATGTCAACATTCCGGTAGCCCTGGCCGCTCGCTGGCGTCGCCGTCCACTGGTTGTCTACCTGCCGGACATTGAGCCAGGCCGGGCGATTCGTTTTGTTAGCCGTTTGGCCAGCAAGATTGCCTGCACCACACCGGCTTCGGACGCCTTTTTGCCGGCAGCCAAGCTGGTCGTTACCGGCTATCCGGTGCGCGCCGAACTGCGGGCGGCCGTGGCTAGGCCTCAGTCTGAGGCCCTGGCCCAATTTGACCTGCAGCCGGGCCGGCCAACCTTGTTTGTCTTCGGCGGCAGCCGCGGCGCGCGCAGCATTAATCAGGCGCTCATGGCCAGGCTGCCCGACTTGCTGGCTGACAGTCAGGTAATCCATATCAGTGGTGAGTTGGATTGGCCGCAGGTTGCTGCCCAGGCGGCTGATTTACCGGCGGAACTGCATGCCTATTACCGGCCGTTCCCCTATTTGCATGAGCAGATGGGACCGGCTTTTCGGGCGGCTGATCTGGTGGTGGCGCGGGCCGGCGCCAGCATGCTGGGTGAATGTCCGGCCTTTGGCTTGCCGGCCGTGTTGGTTCCTTATCCTTATGCCTGGCGTTACCAGAAAGTGAACGCCGACTACCTGGCTGACCGCGGCGCGGCCGTGCGCTTGAACAATGAAGAACTGGCCGAACAACTGCTGCCGACCGTGCGCGCCCTACTGCATGATCCGGCGCGGCTGGCGGCTATGAGCGCTGCGGCCAAAGTCTTGGATCGACCGGATGCTGCCCAGCAGTTGGCTCATCTGCTGCGACAACATCAACCCTTATGGGTTTCCGAGAAGTCTTATCACTCGTGAAGGTGTTCTGATGATCAGCATCGAAATTTTCTTCTGGTTTATGATTTTCTTTTTTGCCATGATCGGCTACCTGCGCGGCTGGCAGAAAGAGGTCATTGCGCTGACTGGGCTGGTGGCCTCTATTGCCGCTTTGCAGCAGTTCGGTTACGAAATTGTGCTGATTATCACCAATATTTTTCGTCTGGACACGACCAGCGAGGCCTGGCTCCGGCAGCAGTTTTGGATTCAAGCAATTTTTCATCTCATGATTGCCTTCTTTAGCTTCCAGGTTGTGGCTCGCCTGGCCGAAACGGCCGCCGGCGGCCGTCTGGGGGCCCGGCTGCGAGCTACCTTGGAAAAGGGCATTATTGGCGCTTTCATTGGCGCCATCAACGGTTATCTGGTCATAGGCACCCTGTGGGGATTTCTGGAGTATCAGTTGACTCAAAACGGCTATGTCCGACTGGGTCTTGAGCAGACCCGGTATGTATTTGATAGCCAATATATCCTCCGCCCACTGGACTCGGTCATTGCTGGCTGGCTGCCCATGGCCATGTTTAGTCCGACTATCTGGCTCCTGCTATTCTTTATTGCCTTTTTTGTGGTTATCATTGCCTTGATTTAGCGATCATCTCTGGTTGGCTTGATGGTTCATAATGGAACAATTACCGGTTAACGCGCATATACATCTGGTTGGCATTGGCGGCAGCGGCATTTCTGCCATTGCCTGGGCTCTGCTGGGTCGCGGCTACCGGATCTCGGGTTCTGACCAGCGGACTAACAAGACGACGGCCGCTCTGGCGGCAGAAGGAGCGACTATTTATCACGGCCATGCCGCTGAGCATATTAACGGCGCAGACGTACTGGTAGTCTCGTCCGCTGTGCCGGCAAACAATCCTGAAGTTGAGGCTGCCAAAGCGCGAGGCATTCCGGTGATGAAGCGAGCAGATTTCCTGGGCTATATGATGACTGACAAAATTGGTATTGCCGTGGCCGGGTCGCATGGCAAGACGACGACAACGGGTATGATAGCCCAGATTCTGCTCACGGCGGAATTCGATCCCACCGTCATCTTGGGTGGTGAACTGGCGGCATTGGGGCGCAACGGCCGTGCCGGGCACGGGCCCCACTTTGTCATTGAAGCGGATGAGTATGACCACATGTTTTTGGGCCTCAAACCGCAGGTGGCTGTCGTCACCAATGTCGAGTATGACCACCCCGATCTGTTTACCACGCCTGAAGCTTACATGGATGCCTTCCGCTCCTTTGTGAAGCTGCTGCCGCAGGACGGCCGTCTCTTCCTATGCACCGATGATCCCGGCGCGGTGTCCCTGGCGGAAACGATCGGTCGCGATGGCCCAATGGTTGAGCAGTATGGTCTCAGCAGCGGCGATTGGCAGGCGCTGGACATGCGCGTCAACCAATTGGGCGGCGTGGATTTCCTGGTTGAGCATAAGGGAGAAACGATGGGCCTGGCCCGGCTGCGGGTGCCCGGTGACCACAACGTGCGCAATGCCTTGGCAGCCATTGCCGTCACGGTGGGATTGGGCGTGCCATTAAGCGCTATCTGGCGCTCACTGGCGGCATTTGGTGGCGTCGGCCGTCGTTTCCAGATCACCGGCCGGGTGGGTGATGTGACCATCATCGATGATTATGCTCATCATCCCACCGAAATCCGGGTCACCCTGGCCGCCGCGCGGCAGCAGTTTCCTGGCCGCCGCCTGTGGGCCGTGTGGCAGCCACACACCTACAGCCGGACGAAAAAGATGCAGGCCGAATTTGCGGCCAGCTTCGATCAGGCCGATCGGGTGATTGCCCTGGATATTTACCGCAGTCGTGAGCAAGATACGCTGGGCATTAGCAGCGCTGATGTGGTGGCCATGATGTCCCACAGCGGCGCCAAACATATTGGCGAGATGGCCGACGCAGCCGCTTATCTCTTAGATCGGGTTCAACCCG
>Ga0209498_1002191_pt1 | contig 11897 bp, 11 predicted proteins | sample WalLakDeSediment_FD_184131 | JGI IMG/M metagenome (GOLD analysis project Ga0209498, IMG submission 184131) | Lake sediment microbial communities from Walker lake, Nevada to study Microbial Dark Matter (Phase II) - Walker Lake 11/02/13 Deep... | ecosystem: Environmental > Aquatic > Freshwater >...
CCGGCGAGATGCTTCCGGCTGAAGTACTGGAACTCGTCCATCGCCACCACGTAGCCGCTTTCGACGAGTGCCTCGATCGTTTGCGCCAAGGCCAACAGGCTGTCGGGTCTCGGTCACGGCCATAGAAGCCCCACTCCACGCCATTCGGAGTAAGCCAAAACTCTTACCTTATGCTCGACAAGTGGGCAAATGCCGACCCAGACGAGACCCAAGTCCCCTGAGATCGCCGCGGGGGACGTTCCCCCCGCGCCCACCCCCTGGGGGGTGTCATACCGTGACCCGGCGCCCGCCTCGTGCGGCGCGCCGGGAGGCCCGCGTGAAGAACCTACTCGTGCTCGGAGCCGGGACGGCCGGGACGATGGCGGTCGCCAAGCTGCGTCCCCGCCTGCCCGCGTCCGAGTGGCGCATCACCGTCGTCGACCGCGACGACGAGCACCACTACCAGCCCGGCTACCTGTTCGTGCCGCTCGGCGTGTACGGCCGCGCCGACGTCGTCCGGCCCCGCAGCCGCTACCTGCCCGAGGGCGTCGACCTCGTCCTCGGCGAGATCGCCGCGATCGACCCCGAGGGTTGCGCGGTGACGCTCGCCGATGGCACCGCGCTCGCCTACGACCTCCTGATCGTCGCGACGGGCACGTCGCCGCGCCCCGACCAAACGCCCGGCATGCTCGGCCCGGAGTGGCGCCGCAGTGTCCACGAGTTCTACACGCTGGCGGGCGCCGAGGCGCTGCGCGACGCGCTGGCCGGGTTCGACGGCGGCCGCCTGGTGGCGCACGTCAGCGAACTGCCGATCAAGTGCCCGGTGGCGCCGCTGGAGTTCCTGTTCCTCGCCGACGCCCACTACCGCGAGCGCGGCATGCGCGACCGCGTCGAGCTGGTCTACGTCACCCCGCTCGACGGCGCGTTCACCACCCCGGTCGCCGCCGAGCGCCTCGCGGGCCTGCTGGAGGCGCGCGGCATCGCGGTCGAGGCCGACTTCGTCGTCGAGCGCGTCGACGGCAACGCCAAGGCGCTCGTGTCGTACGACGAGCGCACCGTGCCCTTCGATCTGCTGGTGACGGTGCCGGTGAACATGGGCGCCGACGCGATCGCAGAGAGCGGCCTCGGCGACGAACTGCAGCACGTGCCGGTCGACCCGGGCACGCTGCAGTCGCGCCGCTACCCGAACGTCTTCGCGCTCGGCGACGCGAGCGACGTGCCGACCTCGAAGGCCGGCTCGGCGGTCCACATGGCGCTCGCGTCCTTCGTCGAGAACCTCGTGCAGCACGCCCAGGGCCGCCCGATGACGCACGCCTACGACGGCCGCGTCAACTGCTTCGTCGAGACCGGCGGCGGCAAGGCGCTGCTGCTCGACTTCGACTACGCGACGCAGCCGCTGCCGGGCCGCTACCCGCTGAGCGCGGTCGGTCCCTTCTCCGGGCTCGAGGAGACCGCGATGAACCACGTGGGGAAGATGATGTTCAAGTGGGTCTACTGGCACCTGCTGCTGCGCGGGCGCGAGCTGCCGCTGCCGTCGGGGGCTCCCCGCCCGGACGCGGAGCCACGGCTCGAAGGGGCGCCGTCGTGAGCGGCTCGCCGCAGCCCGGCTCGAGTGCGTTGCCCGCCTCGACCGCCGACGTCGAGGCGCTGCAGGCGCAGCTGGCGCGCATGGCCCTGCAGCTCGACGAGATCGCCGCCGAGAGCCGGCGCTCGCGCGAGCGCTGGGAGGCGATCGACGAGCTCGTTCGCGACATGACGCCAATCGTGGCCCAGGCGCTGGAGGGCGCGGACGCGAAGCTCGGCGAGCTGCAAGAGCGCGGCTACGGCGAGGTGCTGGGCGCCGGCGCCGGCGTGCTCGACCGCGTCATGCGCACCTTCGACCGCGACGGCGTGAAGAACATCGGCGACACGATCGTGTTGCTGCTCAAGACCCTGCAGAACATGCGCTGAGCACGGCGCGGGACGGAGGTCACATGTTCGCCACCATCGCCGGCAGGCCGGTGCACGGCATCGACGAGGGCTTCCTCACCGAGTTCGACGCGGGGGACGAGGACGTGGCCGCCGCGTCCACGTCCGTGGTGATCGTGGCCTGCGCGCAGACGCCGTTCGCATGAGCCGACCCATGCGGGTCGCGGTCGTCGGCGCGGGCCTCGGGGGGCTGACGGCCGCCCACGCCATCCGCCGCCTGGCGAACGAGCGCGGTCAACCGCTCGAGCTCGAGGTGTGGGACGCCGGCGACCGGCCGGGCGGGCAGCTGCACACCGTACGCGAGGACGGCTTCGTGGTCGAGTGGGCCGCGAACGCCTTCCGCACCGGCGTCGGCCCGACCGCCGACCTGCTCGCCCGCCTCGGCCTGCAAGCCGAGCAGGTGCACGCCAACCCGGCCGCCAACCGGCGCTACGTGTTCCACGGGGGGAAACTCCACCTGCTGCCGAGCGATCCGATCTCGCTCCTGAACTTCGCGCCGATGTCGCCCGAGGGCCGCCTGCGGGTGCTGGCCGAGCCCTTCCTGACACACCGTGCCGGCGACGAGGAGTCGGTGTACGACTACGCCGCCCGCCACATCGGGCCCGAGGCCGCGGAGATGCTGCTGGGCACCATGGTGCGCGGCGTCTACGGCGGCGACGCCCGAAAGCTCTCCGTCGACGCCGCCTTCCCGATCATGCGCGAGATGGAGCGCGACCACGGCTCGCTGGTGGTCGCGGGCCTCGCCGGCATGCGCGAGCGCATGCGGGAGCGGAAGACCACCTGGAGCCTTCGCGGCGGCATGCGCACGCTGGTCGATCGCCTCGCCGAGGACCTCGGCGGCGCGCTGAGGCTGGGCACCGCCGCCAGCGCCCTCGCGCCCGACCCGGCGGCCGGCTACCGACTGCGCGCCACCGGCGACGAAGAGCGGACCTTCGACGCCGTGGTGCTGGCCCTGCCACCCAGCGCAGCCGCGGGCCTGCTGGCGCCTCTCGACGCCGAGGCCGCGCGCGAGCTCGCCGGCATCCCCACCGCGCCGATCGGCATGGTGGCGCTGGCGTTCGAGCACGACGCCCTGCGCACCGCGCCCGACGGTTTCGGCTTCCTCGTCGCCCCCAGCGAGGACCTGCGCGTCCTGGGTACCCTGATCGAGTCCAACGTGTTCCCGGGACGATCGCCGAGCGGTACCGTGCTCGTCCGCACCATCATGGGCGGCGTCGACGACCCGGGCTTCGACCAACGCAGCGATGCCGAGATCGAGGCGATCGCGCTCGACGCCGTCGACCGCGCCTGGGGCCTGGCGCGGGCACCGCTGCGCAGCTGGGTCGGCCGCCAGGAGCGCGGCATCCCGCAGTACGTCATCGGGCACCACGCCCGGCTGGCACGCATCGAGGCGCGCCTGGAGCGCTACCCGGGCCTGCACCTCGCGGGCAACGCCTACCGCGGCATCGCGGTCGGCAAGCTGGTGGACGACGCCGAGGTGGTTGCAGGCGCCGTCTGGGGAGCGGCTGGGGCGAACTGAGCTGTCATCGCGGTGGGCGCGCCCAGCGTGATGCAATGGCCCATGCCGACCTTCGATCCCCTGACGGGCTACCCCGATCTCGACGACGCCGAGCGCCTGCGCCGCGCCGAGGCCTTCGAGGCCACGATGCGGACGCGCCGCACGGTGCGGCAGTTCGCCGACACGCCGGTGCCGCGGGCGGTGATCGAGAGCGCCATCCGCACCGCCGGGCGCGCACCGTGCGGTGCCAACCAGCAGCCGTGGACCTTCGTCGCGGTGTCGGACCCCGGCGTCAAGCGCAGCATCCGCGAGGCAGCCGAGGCCGAGGAGCGCGCGTTCTACGGCGGGCGCGCGCCGCGCGACTGGCTCGACGCGCTGCAGCCGTTCGGCACCGACGCGAACAAGCCCTTCCTGGAGACCGCCCCGTGGCTGATCGCCGTGTTCGGCCAGGCCCACGGCGTGCGCGCCGACGGCAGCCACGAGAAGCACTACTACGTCAAGGAGTCCGTCGGCCTTGCGACCGGCTTCCTGCTGGCCGCGCTGCACCACGCCGGCCTCGCGACGCTGACGCACACGCCGAGCCCGATGGGCTTCCTGCGCGAGGTGCTGGGGCGGCCGGCGAACGAGCAGGCGTTCGTGCTGATCGTGACCGGCGTGCCGGCCGCGGGCGCGACGGTGCCCAGGATCGGCAAGAAGCCGCTCGGCGAGATCGCGCGCTTCGTGACCGGCGGCGAACCGGCGGGCGACGCGGCCGGCTGATCGCGACGGCGCCCGCGCCGCCGCCCTTCTCGATGCGCTGCCTGACGAGGCGCACGTCGACGGGGCGTGCGTGAGCGGGTCGCTGCGGTCGCACGGGCTACGCTCTTGACGGATGCCCCGGATCGCGCCCGACGCCCACCCCGCCCCCGACGCGGTGTCGCGCCCGCACCTTCGCCGCGTCGCGCTCACCGCCGCGGCGGCCTGGATCCTGCTGGCGGTGGCCTCGCTCGCCGTCGGCGACGCGCTCGGCATGGTCGCCGCCGGGGTCGTCCTGGGCGCGGTGGTCTTGGCGGTCGTGCTGGCCCGCTGGCGCCCGTTCCGCCTCGCGAGCGCGGGGGCGATCGGGGCCTACGCCGCGGGGCTCACGGTCGCGACCCTCGTGTCGGGCGCGACGCAATCCACCGATGCCGTGCGCATCGCGCTGTTCACCGGCAACCCCAACGTGCTGGGCGCGGCGCTGGTGACGGCGCTAGCGGCCTGGGCGGCCGTGGCGCCGGGCCGCCGCTGGGTCTGGTGGGCCTGGCCGCTGGTGGCGCTGGCCGTCCTCAACACCGGCTCGCGCACGTCAGGCGGGGCACTGCTCGCTGCGGCCACCGCCTGGCTGGTGCTGCTGGCGCTGAGGCTGCCGCGCAGGTGGCTGCTGGCGCCCCTCGCGGCGCTCCTGATCATCACCGCGGCGGCCTTCGCCTGGCAGCGCGGCGTGGTGGAGCTGACGCCCAACCTGCTCGCATCGCCCAGCGACCTGACCCACCCGGCGTGGCGCAGCCTCGCGCAGCACATCGAGATCGTCCCCGACGCCGTGGCCGGCCCCTTCGCGGGCACGACGGCACAACGGCTGGTGGCGCAGGCTACGCCAGACCAGCGGTCCGTCCTCTACCAGACCGTCGGACGGTCCGAGGTGGGGGTCTCCTACGTCGCCTCCATCTACCTGCGCGCCGGGACGCCGCAGCGCGTCGAACTCAGCTCACACCTCGCCACCGTCACCTGCGACCTGGACGCGACATGGCGCCGTTGCGTGACGCCGACGGCCCAGGGAGACGACTACCTGCAGGCGCAACTGCACCTGCAGGCGGTCGAGCGCGGCGGGAGCATGGACGTGTACGTGTTCGGCGCCCAGTACGAGCGCGGCGAGGCGGTCACGCAGTTCCTCGACCTGCGGCCCAGCTGGGTGCCCCAGTCGATGGTGACCCGCTACGACCTGCGGCGCATGACGCTCTTGCCCGAGGACCGAATCCCCGCGTGGGCGGCCGGGGTCGCGATCGCCCGCGAGTCGCCATGGTTCGGCGTTGGGCTCGGCGCGTCGGCCGACGCATTCCGTGATCGCACCCGGGGGGCCCTGGGCCCCGACGGCGTCAGCTATGCGCACAACCTGCTCGTGCAGCTCCTGGCCGTCCACGGCATGATCGGGCTGATCGGCGCGCTGGCGTTCGCGGGCGCGCTGCTGAGCACGCTCTCGGGCGCCGGCTGGGTGCGCCTTGCACCCCTCCTGCTGGCCCTGGCGCTACTCAACACCTGGGACCTGACGCTCTTCGAGCCGTTCGTGCTGGCGCCGGCGGTGCTGGCGGTGGCGTTCTGGAGCGGGCGCCCGTCGGTACCGCCGCCGTCGAAGTCGCCACGGGCGTCAGGCGCGTAGCTGCGGCCAGGGGTCGGGCCGGGCGACGCCGCCATGGCTCAGGGGCGACCCGCGGGACCCCTCGGCGGCAGCGAGCCAGGCACTCCAGGGGCATCCGGCGGTCCCGGTGGTCCCGCGTTGCCCGGCGGTTCGGCGGGCCTTGGGCCGCCGCCCGCGGCTGCACCGGCATCGGTCCCCCGCCGTTCGGCCGCGCGGTACGCGACGCCGCCCACCTCGACGGTGAACGCCTCGACCCGCTCGGCGAGAAGCTCGAGCAGGTCGAACCCCTCGACCAGGACGCGGCCGTCGACCAAGACGTCGAGGACCTCGGTCGCTCCGTCGGGTCGTAGCACGGTCAGGCGCGCGGGGCCGACGAAGCCCTCGAGGACGCGCAGCTCGAACGACGCTCCGGCCACGACCCGGCCGACCCCCACGATGACCCCGCGGGCGTCCGTGACGATGACGTCGCCGTCCACGCCGATGAGACGCGCCGCGACGGCCTCGGGCGCGTCGGCCGCAGCGGCCCACGACAGGACCAGGGCCGTGAGCCACACGAACGTTCCCGCACAAACGCGTCTGCTTCGCATGCCGACTCCCTCGGGGCCGCGGACCCGCGGCGGCGCCGATGCGACGAGCCTACCTGCCGCGGCTGACGATGGCCTGACGACGCCGGCCGGCACGCGCCAGGCCGGTGCGCGCCACCTCCGCAGGAGGGTCACGCCACGCCCCCGACGTCGTTCGGCTCATCGCCGTCGTCCGCCTCGACCCTCGATGCCAGGCTCGGGAGTCGTACCTCGAAGCGCGCGCCCCCGTTGGCAACGGATGCGGCCGCGATGGTCCCGCCGTGCTGCTCCACCAGGTCCCTGCTGATCGTCAGGCCGACACCACTGCCGCGCCCGCGCCGGAAGCCGCGCTCGAAGACGCGCGCCAGCGCCTCGGCGTCAAGCCCAGGGCCGTCGTCCTCGACGCGCAGCAGGTGCTCGTCCGCGCCGGCCTCGAGCGTCACGCGCACGCCCTCGGACCGACCGGCAGCCTGCACGCCGTTGCGGACCAGGTTGCGGACGACCTGCATGAGGCGATCGGCGTCGCCGATCACCAGCGCGGGCTCGGCCCCGCTGCAGCGCACGCCCGGGTACTCGCCCGCAACGCGCTCGAGCAGGTCGCGGAGGTCGACCAGCGCCAGGTCGAGCGGGCGCTCGAGCTCGCCTCGGGCGAGCACCAGCAAGTCTTGCGAGGTGTGCAGCAGCTCCTGGGCGGCCTCGGCTGCGGAAACCAGCTCGGCGTCCGCCGGGCGCTCGCGGCGCACCGCGGCCAGGTGGTAGTTCACCAGCGTCAGCGGCGCGGCGAGCTCGTGGGCGATCTCCAGCAGGAAAGCGCGCTCGCGCCGCGACCGCTCGCGGATCGCCGTCAGCGTGGCGTTGAGGGCGTCGGTGAGCGCGCGGACCTCATGGCTGCGGCCGGGGTACGCGATCGTCTCGGGCGCCTCCGGATCGACGGCGCGGGCGCGCTCAGCGACCAGTTCGAGCGGTCGCAGCGAGCGCCGGGCGACCACCAGGGCGACGAGCGTCGAAGACAGGAACGCTAGGGCGCCACCCCAGCCAAGGCTGCGCGCGAGGTCGGCCCGCGTGCGCAGCGACGCCTCGATGTCGTGCGCCACGCGAATCGTGCCGCCCGCGTCGCGCCAGGGCGCGCTGGCGACGAGGTGGCGGCGACCCTCCAGACTCACGGATGCAGGCTCGCGCGACAGCGGCAGCGGCTCCTCACGCCCCCAGGCGAGCATGACGCGCCCGTCGGCCCCGACGATCTGCACCGTGAAGCCGGGCGTCGCCGGGTCGATGAAGGACGCGCCGAGCACGGGCGCGTCCAGCAGTGCGCTGACGCGGGCGACGTCCTCGAGGAGCAGTCGGCGGAGCTCCATGGACTGGTTGCGCACGAACCAGCCGTACGCCATCGAGCTCGAACTCGCGACCACCAGCAGCGCCAGCAGCGCCACGCCGAGGCCGACCAACGTGCGCAGGCTCACGCGTCGACGGGCCGGACCAGGTACCCGAGGCCGCGGATCGTCTCGACGACCGGCCCCGCGCCCGCGGCGGCGAGCTTCTTGCGGACCCGCGACACGACCGCCTCGACGGCGTTCGGTCCCACGTCGACGCCGGCGTAGAGCCGGTCGACGAGCGTGTCCTTCGCGAACACGCGCCCCTGGTTCTCGAGCAAGAGCTCGAGCAGGTGGAACTCCTGCGCCGAAAGGTCGATCCGAGCGCCCTCGAAGGCACACCAGCGCTCATCGGTCGCGAGCGTCAGGCCACCCCGGTGCACGACGTCGCTCCGCCCGCGCGCACGCGCGCGTATGCGGGCGTAGACGCGCGCCAACAACTCCTCCATCTGGAAGGGCTTGCTCAGGTAGTCGGCGGCGCCCGCGTAGAGGCCGCGCACGCGGCTCGCAAGGTCCCCGCGGGCCGTCAGTATGACGACGTCGGCCTCGTTGCCCTCGAGCTGCTCGGCGACCTCGATACCGTCCATGTCGGGGAGGTTGAGGTCGAGCAGCACGAGCGCGAACGCCTCCGTCTCGGCCCGGACCAGCGCCTCGCGCCCCGTGCCAACCACCACGGTTTCGTAGCCGCGGTCCAGCTCGCGGGCCAGCACCTCGGCCAACCGCGCGTCGTCCTCGACGATCAGCACACGTTCTCGACGCATCTCCACCACCCGGGCCAACCGCGAACCCGCCGGCCACCAGCGACCCAAGCCGATTGTGGCGCCCGCGGACCGGCGACATCCACCGATTGCGTCACTCCGCCCGATCCGTCAGACCCGTGTCAGGTGCGCCGCCTACGCTCCTCGTGGGCGCCCCAGGGCGTCCGGCTCGGGTCGGCGCGCGATCCGGGCAACCAGCGAGACCTCGGGTCCGCGATGCACGGCGTCGACTGGACCCGCGCCGAGGAGGCGATCGTATGCGGAGGATCCTGGCCGGAGTGTTCGTACTCACGCTGCTTGCGGTGGCGCTCGCGGCGCCGCCGATCGACTACGAGCTGACCTGCGGCGAGGGCGGCGAGCTTATCGGCGTGCTCAGCCTCACCGAGGGCAAGGTGCACGTGGCGCTGGTCGCGGAGGCCGTTTGCGACGGCGTCGACGTGTTCGTCTCGGGCCCCGATGGCGCGCCCGAGATCGGGGTCATCGTTGACTGGGACACGGACCCGCCCACCGTCACCGTGACCGTTGATGAAGCAGAAGCCGACGACGTGGACCTCGTCGTGGTCCCGCCGGTGGCCGTCGACGGCATGCTCAACGCACAGCGCCTGCGGGCCGCGGCGATGGAGCGACGCGCCGAGGCGATGGAGCGACACGCCGAGGCGATGGAGAAGCGCGAGGAGGCGTACGCCCGACGCGAGGCCGCCCGCGAAGGCCGCGCGTGGGATGGTGAAGACGGTGAAGAGGGCGACGACCCGCCAGCGGGTCCGCCCGAGGATCTGCCGCCCGGCGACAGGCCTGGGGGTCCGCCCGCGGTCCTGCCGCCCGTCGAGGGCCCCGGCGGGCGTCCCTGAGAGCCACTCACCCGAACGACGACCGGCCCCCCGGGGGCGCGATGCGCGCCTCCGGGGGGCTTCCGTAAGCGCCACCGGCCACTGGCGGCATGCGCTGGCAGCCGCCGGCGGTGATCTCGAGGGGCGCGGCCGTCTAGGCAGCGCCGCGCGGGCACGGCGGTCCTCAGTCGGCCTCGATCGGCATGCTCGCGAACAGCAGCACGTGGTTCGCCGGACCCTCCTCGGAGCGGTCGAGAGCCGTGAAGCGCCGCATGAGCTCGACGAGCTCTTGGTTGAGCCGCATCGCATCCTCGGGGGCGAGCCGCAGCTCGAGCATGGCGTCGGTGCCGCCGGCAATCTTGCCGCCGGCACTCTTGCCGCCGGCAATATTGCCGCCGGCTTCGGCGGCCGGACCGCCGAAGCTGCTGCCGTCCATGCGCACCCCGAGCATCCACAGGCGGCCGTCGTCGTTGACTTCGATGCGGTAGCCGGACCACTCGGAGCGCCGCAGCGCACGGGCGGCTGCGCGGGCGATCACCCGGGCGTGGCCGACGTACAGCTCGTAGAAGGTCTCCTCGAGGTCGGCGTAGGGCAGCGCCTCGAAGGGGACGAACCAGGCGTCGTGCACGGCGCGGTAGAGCTTGACCGTCCGGCCGGCGCGCGGCCGCGTGGCACACACCTCCAGGAGCCCGACCTGGTGTAGGCGCCGCACCCGGTAGAGGGTCGCGTCGAGGTCGAGGCGCAGCTCGGTCGCGACCTCGCCAACGCTGCGCTCGGACCCGAGGAACACGCCAAGCACGGCGCGGTAGCCCTCCTGCGTCAGGAGCTTCGCAGCGGCCGGGTCTTCGACGCGGTGGGCGCCCGCTGCGCCCCCAGCCCTACCGGAGACGGGTCGTTTCATCTCCGGTAGGGTAGCGCGCAGCGTGTGTGCATGACCACGCCCCCGCAGCTCGCCGCCGAGATCGCTCGCGCCCACCTGGACCAGATCCGACGCGACGTCCGCTACCGGCGTCCGGCTTTCGCATGGCCGCTCGACCTCGTATGAGCGCCCACGCCGCCGACCCGCTGGCGCGCGCCTACCACCGCAGCCTCGCGCTGCGGTGGCTGGCGACGGTCCTGGCGCTGCCCGTTCTCGTCCCGCTGCTGCTCGCGCGCGGGCTCGACATGGGGCAGGTCGCGTGGGTGATGGCGACGTTCGCGGCCGTCACAGCGGCACTCGAGGTCCCCACGGGCGGGCTCGCCGACGCCTTCGGTCGGGTGCGCGTGACCCTGATCGCGGACGCCTGCACACTGGCCGCGCAGCTCGCCTTCATGCTGGCGCCCGGCCTTCCGGGGTTCCTCGCGGCCGCCGCGCTCGGCGGCGCTGCGCGGGCCCTCGGTTCGGGCTCGCTGGAGGCGTGGTACGTCGACGCGCGCCGCGCTCGCGACCCGGCCGGCGACCTCCAGGGGCCGCTGGCACGGGCGGGCGTCGTGCAGTCGCTGGTGCTTGCCCTGGCCATGCTCGTGGGCGGCGCGCTGCCACTCCTCGCGCCGCTCCTGGGCATCGCCGAGGCGGGCGGCGTGCGGGCGCTCCAGTTCGCGTACGTCGCGTCGGCCGCGGTGTGGGTCGTATCGATCACGATCACGTCGCGGTTGCACGAGGTCAAACCGGCCTCACGCGCGACACGCCATGCTGCGCGCCGTGCAGCTCGACCCGACCGGGTCGCGCGGATCGCCTTGAGCGCACTTCGCCGCGACCCGCCGCTCGTGGCGCTCGTCGCGATCGGCGCGGCGTTCGGCGCGGTGGTGATGAGCGTCGAGACCTTCCTCCCCGCGGAGCTGCAAGCCCGCTGGGGTCCCGAAGGCGTGAGCCTGGTGCTCGGCTCCGTCATGGCCGTCGCGTTCGGTGCCACGGCCGCCGGGCAAGCGTTGGCCGCGCGCCTCGCGCCCTCCGTGCTGCGCGTGCCGCTCGTTCGGGTGGTGCAGGGTGCGGCGGTGATCGCCGCGGGCGCCGCGCTCGTCGCCATCGACCCGGCGGGCCTCGTCGCCGGCCCGGTGGGCGCTGGACCACGAGCCAGCGCGCCGGCCGTCGCGCTCGCCGCCGTCGCCCTCGCCGCTGCGGGCGCATGGCTGGTCTACCTCGGCCTGGGGCTCGCCGCCCCGGCGCTGGCCGCCGCGTTCCACGCGCGCGTCGCCAGCGCCGAGCGGGCGACGATGCTGTCGCTGCGGTCGCTTGCCGCGTACGCGGGCGGCGTCGGGGCGACGCTGACGTTGGGTGGTATCGCGGAGGGGTCGGGGCTGAGGCTGGTATGGCTCGTCGTGGCTGGCCTGGCGGCCGGCGCCGCGCTCACGGCAGCCGTGTGGCGCGACGCCCCCGCGGCACCCGTCGTGACCGAGCGATCCCTGGGCCCGGCGGGTGCAGGAGCTGGGCGCGGGACCCACGCCCATCCCGCGGCGCCGACTCGACGCCGAGCGGTTGGCCGGCGCGCTCGTGGCGGCGACGTCGGACCCGGCCCTGCGCGACCGCGCCGCCGCCTTGGGCGAGCGGATCCGCAGAGAAGACGGCGTGGGGGACGCCGTGCGG
>Ga0209498_1002192_pt1 | contig 11896 bp, 4 predicted proteins | sample WalLakDeSediment_FD_184131 | JGI IMG/M metagenome (GOLD analysis project Ga0209498, IMG submission 184131) | Lake sediment microbial communities from Walker lake, Nevada to study Microbial Dark Matter (Phase II) - Walker Lake 11/02/13 Deep... | ecosystem: Environmental > Aquatic > Freshwater >...
GGCGAAACCAGCGGAGTCGGCCATAAGCCGGTTTCATCGATCATGGGAATTCGGGCCAGACCGATGTTCATACCACTGTTGAGATAGGTTCCCCAGGACCAGGGCCCGTTGATGATCATGGCTGATAATCCATCTTTGAACAGGGCATTGGCAATTTCGTAATCCGATTCCCGGGGGATGATTTTGTGTTTAGTGGCCAGATCATAAATCAACTGAGCGGCTTTTACGGTCGCTTCCGTATTCAAAGAGGGCTGGAGATTCTCATCCAATATCCAGCCCCCGTACCCCCCAATAAACGGAATGGCGAAAAAGGGTTCCGTGTAGTTCCAGGCCAGTGCGTAGCGATCCGGCCGGCCGTCGCCATCCTCATCAACGGTAAGGTTCCGCCCCATCTCGATTAATTGGTTCATGGTTAAGGGAGGCTTATCGATTATATCGCGGTTATAAACCAGGCAGAGATGATTTCCAATGCGATCGGCAATTTGATACAGTTTTCCTCTAAAGCGGGAATTCGCTTCCAGGGGTTCATTTAAAAAACGATCCAGGAATGCCTCGTCGAACAAATCATCCATTGGACGGATCACATCCAATTCCACAAAAGGACCGATATTGTCATTGGCTCCATGGATCAGAGCCGGACCTTTACCGGCCAGGGCGCTGATGATAAAGTTGGTTCGCGCCTCTTCCGGGGCATAAAATAACTGGCCGAAACGAAATTGTGGATATCTTGTGGAAAACTCCTGTAAGAGCGAATCCAATAACGTACGCTCGATAGGCCGCATCGACGTCCAGACAATAATACTTTCTTGTTTATTAGCACAACCCGTTGTATTTAATAGGGTTGTACAAAAAACGAAGCCGAATATAAACAATCGCTTTAGATAGTCAGTCAAAACAAGTGCCCAATCGTACTCTTAGAATAAAATGTGGATAACTTGAAGTTATTCACTTTCAACCTGTACCTCGGAACTGAGGTGACGGAACCATTTATAGTAAAGGCCCAGGGATAAAGCGGCAAGTATGATCACCAACCAGAAAAATTCATCCCAGCGTTTAAAAATAACCGCCATGCCGGTTAAGAATAAAACCACCTGCCAGGGAACGGCAAAAAATGTTGACAGGATATCCCGGCGATTTTCTTTGTTAATTTTATCCATAGTTTCCTGGGCAATTTTCCGGCGAACGGGTCCCCAGAACCCGAATGGTCGGGTGCGCCGGTAAAATTCGAACAGCACCTTTTCATTCGTCGGCGCGGCCGCATACGTACCGATGATGACACCCAACAAGGACGAAAGTGTGGCAATGCTGAAAGCAAAATATTCGGGTATTCCCGGCAGGAAGATGCGTTGCAATACAGCTGCCATCATACCGAAAACAGTTCCGATAGCGAAACCGTAACCGTTCATGCGCCACCAGTACCAGCGCAACAGCGTGGGAATTAAAAGTCCTGCCCCCAGACTGGATGTAATCCAACCCCAAATTTCATTGATATTTTTGATGAATAGCATAAACGCCAATCCCAGAACGACGATAATTATGGATGACCAACGGCTATGCGAAAGCAGCTGCCGGGATGTCGCATTGGGATTAATGTAGGTCTGATAAATATCTTTCACCCAATAAGCGGCACCGGCATTAACCGTAGAATCGAAGGTGGACATGGCCGCGGCCATTAACCCGGCCACCAGCAATCCCTTAATGCCTATGGGCACCAATTGATTGATGACCACCGGCAACACCTTTTCCGGGTCTTCAATAACGCCCTGCTGGGCACCGAAGACAACACCCATGGTGGCAATGGAAGCGATAAAAGGCCAGCGAAAGGAGAGCAGAAAAGTCCAGAACAACGATAACAAACCCGATTCCCGGTCACTGCGCGAAGCGAAGAAACGCTGAATCATATATTGACTGGTTCCGCCACTGCCTTCGATGGTTACTTTAATCAGGTAGAATAAAATGGCTATGCCGAACAAATTATAAATGGAGTAAGCCGATTCGGCCGGCATATCCAGTGTCCAGTTGGGGATCATGCTGGTCCAGGCTTCGCGGGTCGTCTCCAAAGTCATAAAACCGCCATCCCGCAGGGGGACTGAAACCTGGAAGGTTTCCGGAAGATCAAAACTGATAAAGGCCAACGAACAGATATAAAAAATGGTCCCAAAAATAAGCGTACCCTGAAACACATCGGTCCAGACGACTCCATACAATCCACTGGCCACGGTGTAGATCATGGCCAATACGATCATCAAAGTTGCCGCCCAAAACTCCGAGGACAAACCCCAGAAGGCCGGGATGCCAAGAAATTCACCAATGAATTTACCCGACCCAATGGCGAAATAGGTGGTCATGGCAATGGTGACAATAATAATCGAAAAAGCGGCGATCAATCGGGCCGCATCACCCTGACGATCGGTACCGAACCGGAAATGCATCCATTCTGCCAGGGTCATCACCAGGGCACGGCGGTTCCACTTGCCCTGGAAGATCATCAGAAAAGCCATGATCAGGGTAACGCCGCCGCGGATTTCGATGAAGAATCCGGCCGCACCAAGAGCAAAAATAAAAGCCGTGTTGATCATGGTGCCGCTGATATCCAGATTGGAAGACATGCCCGAGGCACCCAACGCCCACCAGGGCAATCCCCTTTCACCAAGAAAATAGGAGTTAATGCCGGCCGAGGCTTTTCTCTGGAAATACAAACCGACCATGATCATAGCGAGGATATAAAAAACCACAATTGAATAATCGAGTACCGACATGGAGGTTACTCCTCAGTTATGTGAGCCATTTATCACGATTGACAGGTGTACGTAGAATTTCCGGATCAGCTTATCCTGATTTGACCCGATAAGCTGATTTGAAAATCCACTAAAAAATATGCCGGTTTCTTTTCAGAAACCGGCATAAGTGCAGAAGTGAAACTATTTCATCAATACCATTTTCTTGACAGCCGTATAGTTTTCCGCCTCTAACTTGTAGAAATACAATCCGGAAGCGACCTTTCTGCCGGCATCATCCAAACCATCCCATGTGTTTACATGTAATCCGGCCGAGGCAGTACCGCTGAACAAGGTGCGTACTTTTTGACCGAGCACATTGTAAATGGCCAGGTCAACCTTACCCGTCTTGGCCAGGTTGTAGGTAATACGTGTAACCGGGTTAAATGGGTTGGGGTAGTTCTGATACAGTTCATAGCTGTTCAGTTTAGCCACCGGTTTGTCGATGCTGACCAGCGAAGTGAAGGGATCACTTTCCTGCTGGTTGCTCTTATTTTCGCTGTTGGTCCAGGTATCCATAGGCATATTCCAGGGTAATACCGGGAAATTGCGGGCGGCATCCTGTCCTACGTAGCGAACGCGATAGGCATAGTCGCCGAAACCGGCCGGTTCAAGGGTCCAGGTACCATCAGAGCCTCTCCAGCCATAACGGTATTCGAAGGAGTTGAAAGATGGCGCCTTAACGGTCATCGTTCCGGTAAAAATATCATTACCATCATCATCCGTTAATTTGAGAACGCGCATCTGATCGGTATCAACCCATCCCTGACTGCGTACGAAAGCCGGCTGCTCGCCGATCCAGTACAGGGTATCCGTAGCCGAATTAAACGGTACGGCTTGCTTCTGAGGATCCTTGGCCGGCGCCATATCTACGGAAAAAACGACATCAAAACCGGTCGTGCCGTCAGGAATCACCCAGTCGGGGTGTACATCATCATACCATTCCGTTCCGTCGCCTTCGGGATTAACGGTTTGGGTTTCTGTACCGGCAAAAGCGATATCACGGTTGCCTCCACCCTGCGACAACGGACGTTCCCAGCCGTCGGTCCAGATGTTGGCATCAGCAAGTTTCACATAATACTTATAATTCTGAATGTCGCCGACTCCGGTCTGGGTGAAGGGGATCTCCAGGAACCACAGATTTTCATCCAGAAAATCCTGATTCATTTTGGAACGCAGCGGATCGCTGTCTCCCCAGCCGTTGAAACCACCACGTACCTGCAGTGAATCCTGTGTGGGATCGAAAATACCGATCTCGGCCATGACATCCATACGCACCTGGAAGGTGATATTGCCATCGGTGAGTTCAGTAACCACATCGTCATCATCAAAATAGACGACAGGTACAATCGTATCGCGATCGGCTAAGGTCAGAAAGCGGTTGTTCGCTTCATCTCGTCCCCAGTCGGTTCCGATTAAGAACTTATACTGGTGTTCCTGATTGCCGGGCATCCGGTAGGTGTAAACATAGATACTGTCGCCGTTGACATCAACCATGTCCGGTGAAGTTGAAGGGCTCCAGCCCTGGAAGGAACCGGCGGCGCGTACAACTTCCGTAGTGGGATCGAAAGTTCCTTCCAACGCTTTAACACGCATATTAACCTGCAAGGTTACATTTACCGTATCACCGGCAATGGGCGGAACATAGGGATCATTATCAAAATAGACCGGGAACAGAATTGTATCGGCGTAACCAATAGTCAGGGAACGGTTCGGTTGCCCCTGCAACTCGTCATTACCCCAGGCGCTTCCCAACAAATATTTGTATTCATAAGTCGCGTTGGTATCAACCTGCAGTAAGGTCACATAAACCAGGTTACCGTCCGGGTCTTGCATAATCGGTGCATCCGGCGGGCTCCAGTTCGGTTCAACAATATTACCCGTGACGCGAACGGTATCGTTTGCGGCGTCAAATTGACCAATCTGATTTTTGCGGGTCATATTCACGGCCAGATGAACATTAACTTTACCTTCTCCGGCCGGCGGTAAAGTGATTTCATTTAAATTGTTAAACCAGACCAATTCCAGGGTGGCATCCCCACTGACCGTCAAACTGCGGTTGGGTTGGCCCTGCAATTCATCATTACCCCAGGCCGACCCGATCAGGTATTTGTATTCATAATTCCCATCGGCAATCTCCAGGGTCGTGGTATAGATATAATCGCCATCCTCATCTTCCAGAATAGGCGCCTGAGCCGGGTTCCAGGTTGGTTGCACCAGACTTCCGGTAACACGAACCACCTGGGTCATCGGATCAAAATTTCCGCGTTTGATCTCGTTACTCATGTTGACCTGGAACGTCACATTGGCCGCCATGACAGCCTGCAAGCTGAAGACCAGAACTAACACAGAGATCATTAATAACCAACGTTTTCTCATATAAACCTCCTCATAAAATGAATGATTAGTTAACTGAATTAGAGTAAAAGGTTCTTTTTCCCCGTTCACCTCCTTTTTGGTTATAGGTTAAAATCCCAATTGAATACCGAATGTGTGTACATCGCCCAGATAGGTAAAATCCTGATAGGCGTAATCGATGGTCAGTTTCAGACCGGCCAGTTGGTTATAGCGTAAACCGGCCCCGGCCGTTAAGCCTTCTTCACGATCGCGGATGAAAAGGGTTTTATAACCCCCACGTAGAAAAACCAGATCGTTAAACAGACCCAGCTCGCCTCCGGCGTTAACATACTGGGTATTGTCACTGGGCAAAGCGGCATCCAGAGCCAGGGTCAGACGCTGTCCCTCGACCAGGCGAAAATCCCGGGATAGCCCCAACTGCAGTCGCAGGGGTAAATCAAATTTTTCCGTCTCAACATAGGAATTCAGGCGATCGACACTGCCTTTACGGTTAATATCCGAATTATATTGGAAAAGCAGGTCTTCTCCGGCCATCTGCATTTTGGTACCAAAATTGGTTATGGCCGTGGAAAATTTTACTCCATAAAAGGGCGTGTCGAAAATCGTCCCGATATCAATGGCAAATCCCCTGGCTGTCGAATTGGAAATACTCTCCTGAACATATTTGATGTTAGCCCCGATAACGAAATTCTGGGTCAGATTCCGGGCATAGGTCAATCCAATCGCATACATGCCGGCGGAAAAGGTATTACCCGTACCTTCGGGAAAATCCTCCGTCGTTTCCAGCATATCACCCATGGTTACCGCTGTAATATTAACGCCAAAATTTCCGGAACCGTTGGTCGGAACCACCAGACCGATATAGTTGAGATTGATATCAGCGATCCAATTGGTCTGAGTGAAAAGACCCTGAAACTGGTTGACCTTGGCTATTCCGGCAGGATTCCAGTACATCGCCGAAACATCATTATCGATAGCGGCATAAGCGCCTCCCATAGCTACGGTACGGGGACCCACACCCATATTTAAAAATTTAGCTGCCGTCGTTCCGGTTTTTGATACTTCCGTAGCCATACTCCAACTGCCAAGGAGCAGAATGCAGAGTATCAACCGTGGAGCAATGCGTTTATTCATGATATTCTCCTTAAAGAACCTTTTTATATCGCTCTTATTTGATTACAGCAAATTTACCAACCTTCTCGCCGATACCCGGGGCATCCACATGGTAAATATACACACCGTATGAAATGGATAAATTATCTTTGGTTAGCATATCCCAATAAGCCGTTCCATGATTGAGTGCCGACTCGTGTTCAATGGTTTTCACCAATTCTCCGTTGATGGTGAAAATCCGTATCGTACATTTATTGGGCAGATTGGTGAATTGCAATAAACGCGGTGCCCGCCCGCTGTCGTAAATACTCTTAACCTCAAAACGGGCAAAACCGCGATAAGGATTAGGCACTACCTTGATTTTATCCAGATCGTCCTTAGCCCTGGCCTTCTCAATATAAGCCGATTGTGCTTTTAAACGGAAGATATCGTTGACCAAAAATGGTTTACTGATTTCCAGTAGTATTTCATCACCGGGGCCGGGCAAACGGCTCACGGTATCATCCCGGGCAGGATTCAGAAAAAACCACCAGGTGTATTTCAAATTACCCTGGGCGTCCGGTTCAAGAAATACGATGCGGTCCTTACGGGCGATATTATTCTTATTGAACGACAGTGCGCCCTCACCGCCCTGCTCCGTATCCAGTTCTATAAAGCCAAAATCAATATACTCACCGGTGCTGATGTTGTATACCTTAAAATTGACATCCTTGGCCGGAAACGTATTTGGCGGAACGGTAAACTCCGCAGAGCGGCCAAAACCAACCTCTCCGAAAATGATCCGGTAATCATTGGGCCGTTCTTCCCCTTTAATACCTCCGGAGGCAACGAATTTCTGAAATTCGAAGGGATAGATTCCGCTGTTATTCCAGCCTGATTTGGCGAGATTAAGTGCTACTTTTTCCTCATTGAGAAAAGACAGGCGGAATCCATGGGTCAGTGGCTGCTCATAGTCACTCTTTAATTTCCGGCTCCGGTCGATCAGCACCGCTCCCGAAGTCGAGTCGGTCAGGGTAAAACTCTTGGTGGTCAAAATATCCGGCTTCCCCCCGGTGCCGATGATCAGGGTATCCTCAAATGTGATCTTGTACACATGACCATCGCGAATGGAGTCAGGATCAACAATCTCGTAGAAGACTTTACCCGTGGTCGTTCCCTGAACCAGTTCGGGCATACCCAAAGTAGCCGGAACAAACCCGGCGGAAGGCGCTCCCGGTATAACCCTGGCCACATTCTTGCTCATTTGCACAGAACCATCGGGGGCCACATTGATGCGGAAAGGGCTTTCCGTGGGCAAAATGCCACCGGCAGGAAAACCACGGTCATAGGAGGTTAACACATAATAATAGGTAAAACCATTTTTGGCCGTACTGTCGACAAAGGAATGACGCAATCCGTTATTATAACCCAGAAAGAAGTTTGCGCCATCCAGCCCCGTAGAATCCAAACCAGAAGGATTGTCCGGTGTGATGCCATAGTTGTTAATAATATCAAACTGCGCGATGGGTGTACTGAACACCGGTTCACCGAAGGCATTGGTGATATTTTTAACGTCCTCAAGGGCCGGATCCGAGGAACGGTACAGGCGATATCCTTCAAAATCGTATCCATCGCCACCGATATTATTAATATATGTGTCAAAGGAAGATTCAGCCACATTATCCCAGTAAAGCGTTACCCGGTTATTTCCGGGAACCGCCCAAAGCCGGGGGGTGATTGGGGCATTGGCAAACTGGTAGTCATTGTTATAGGTTTCCTGGGCCCTGACGCGCTTTTTCAAAACAGCTTCTTTCCGGATTCTGGCCCCCGGATCATTGGCCGGGCCGTTGGCCAGAATAACCGCCAGAGATACCGGTTCTTCCTGTCCGGCGCGCAAGGGGAAGTAAGCCGTACTGATGGTCACATCAAACTCCCCGGCCACCACTTCCTGCGGATTATAAAACTTTCCGGGAATCATCATATCAAACCACATCACGGCATCACTGCTGATATTCAATGAACCGGCGGAAAAGCGGAAAGCATTGGTAATACCCAGTTGATCCGTTTCTGAAACGTCGGTTTTGTCGATATTAGGCTCGCCGGGGAAAGGCGTCCCGGCGCCGGAGGTAGGAACCCCATCGCCCTCACCCTCATCACCGGTATCGGGTACGCCATCCAAACCAACATCATCGGTCAAGATATTCCAATCACCGTCATTATCGATGCCATCATCACGGCGTTCATCGATCATTTCATCGATATCCTCATCGATGCCCTCGTCCACCGCACGGTTGCCATCGTTGTCTACGCCATCAGCATAGGCTTTACCTAAATCTTCTGGCTTGACATCATAAAGAATGATGTTCGTTCCGGGTACCTCATAGCGGTAATAGGGCGCATCCAGAGCAGCAATATCGATCATTGCCTGGGTAACCACCGGGCTGCCCTCTTCGCCGTCGCCATCATTATCAATATTGTCTTTGAAAGCCCGGCCGATGTCTTCATCATCGACAAACAGCAAATGTACCCGGCCTTTCTGAATGGGATCGTTTTCCGGACTCACCGGCCAGCGTTTCCATTTGTCACCGGCAGCCAGATTAACCATATCCTGGGTAACCAGCGGGCTGTCATCCTCACCGTTGCCGTTGTTGTCGATGTAATCGGCAAAGGTAACGCCTACCTGTGTCCCGAAGGGGACGTAAGTCATATTTTCATCGATCAAACCGTTATCGTTATCATCAATCAAATTGGTGGGATCCTCACCGATTAGCATGGCCTCGGTAACTTTGGGGCCATTGCTTTCACCATCGCCGTCGTTATCGATACGATCCACGGCATTACCCGGCGTTTCAAGGATGGAGACCCCCACAATACCGACGGGATCACTGCCAAAAGTGGGTGCTTTATGATCCGCATCATGACTCCAGATGATGTTTTCCAACAGATCGAAGTCGGTGATGTCATCCTGGGAATCCCCGTCGCCGCCGACAAAGTCAGCCACCCAGACGGTCATGGCAAATTTCTGAATATCTTTGGTACCGTCGTTTTTGATAAAATGCAGCAGATACACCACATCGCTGACCAAAATCTGCGACCAGGCCAGGGCGCGGGCGTCCAGCATTAACCCCAGACCTCTTCTGGTCAGGTCCGTTGTATCCGGGAAGTAATTATACCGGTCATAGCGGTCATCGGAAGCGCGGTAAAAGATTTCCTGATCGGCATTAAAAATGTCCTTGCCGAAATAGCCATTCCACTTTCCTGCCCAACCGGGATCGCCTTCGTCGACCATTTTATCCGGCCAGAAGGACGGCCAGGTATTGGGATCAGCACTGTTGGCAGGACTTTCCGAATCGAAATTATGATAACCGGGTACCGGCTCAAAATTCCAGGTCTGCCGGGTGTTGGGATTTTCACGGTAGTTCATGACGCTGATGATGCGTTGGGTAACTCCAGCCTGATCAACGACTTCACCACCAAAAAACAAACCGGTTAAGGCCAGGTAAACTTTACCCGTATTTTTGGGCCATTCATAGGGCGTCTCAACGGCAATGGGCACGGCACCGGTTCGGCCCGTTTGACCAAAATTAAAAATATTGGTGCGTACATTATTACCTTCTAATTTGGTCGTTGCCCGCCAGTTGGGATCGCCACGCTCTTTGCTGGGGATGTGCTGGGCAGCCAGACCGGTACAATAGAAAACGATCAAGGCTGTTACTAAGATACCCTGATAAAATTTCATATTAAAACTCCTTCATTAGAATGACCACTCTAAACCAAACTGTATACTGCGCGGCGGTGCATAGTGCCAGGGGAAACGAGTAAATTCACTCTTCAGATTCGGGCGCTGATCTTCGATTTCGTTTTTACTTTCAAATGCCGTAGTAAAATCAGGGCGTCCCGTATCACCAAAAACATTGGTAGCTACGCGATTATCCAGCAGGTTGAAGACGCGCATAAACAGGACAAACTTCTGTTCCCAAAGTTTCAAATCATAATGCAGACGCAAATCCAGGGTAAATTGGGTTGGACGAACCCGGCTGTTACGCTGCAACCCGGCGCGGATGCCGCGATCCGCTGTAAACTGCGTGATGGAGGGGGTATAGGGTAAACCGGTTCCCGTGCGGGCGATCAGACTCGATCCCCAATTATCCATACCATAATAAAAAGAAGCATTGACCAGATGCCGCTGATCCCAATCCAAAGGAAGGATTGAAATGGTCGGTTCGGAATTGGCATTCAGCTGGAAAAATTCCTGCTCCGGTGTGGAATTACTGCCCTCGGCAATCTGAAAGGTATAGCTCATATCAAAGGAGTAATTGTTGCTGTATCGTTTCTGCATAGCCAGGGTGATTCCCTTGATATTGGCATAATCCTTATTGATATAACGCACATAGGTGCCGTTATTACGGGTGCGAATGGGCGGACCTGCCGTGATCCAGTCGCGTACATCCCGGTAATAACCGGTAATGTCAATTTTGAAATCAGTGAATATTTCCTGCTGTAAACCGATTTCGTACATGATTGTTTTTTGTGCATCCAGGTCCGGGTTGCCGAATATGCCTTCCAGATTGGGGTTGCTCGGCAGGATGTAATCACTGCGATTGTAAAGGTATTCCAGGGAAGGTATTTGCAGGAAATGCCCATAGGAAAAATGGATGACTCCGCTGGCACTGATCGGATAGGCAATACCAAAACGGGGACTCAATTGCCATTTTGCCTTGGCTTTGGTGCGCATGACTGCTTCCCGCTCTTCCATCGGCAGTTCCTGATATTCCGGCGACAGTGGATTCAGCAGATTGGGATCGGCAAAATTACTGGGAATTTGCGCTTTGGGATCGAAATAATCCAAACGAAATCCGATATTAATAATGACATCATCATATTCGATTTTATCCTGCATATAGGCCGCAAATTCTATGGGTTCGCGGGTATATTTGGAGCGGGTGGCATCCATAGGATTGGGAATCAAAGGTGTAAAAACAGTATCGTTTGGTGTAGCATTTTGAATATTGTAGCTGTCAAAATTAACCTGATGTTGCCTGCCTTCAAAACCTATTTTGAGCAAATGTCCCTTGCTAACCTGTGAAGTTAAATCCCCTTTTAGCGAATAGGTCAGGGTCTGCCGGTTGAACTGATTGTTATTGGTACCACCCGTACGGAAGGAGACATCATCAAAGGTGACCAGCAAATCGGGATCTTGATATCTGGGGTCCAATTGATTTTTATAAAGATAGTGTTTGTAGCTTTTATCCAGATAAGCCAGGTTGATGGTATAGTAGGTGGTTGGCGACAGGGTATGGTTGAAAGCAAACCAGCCGTTGTAACTGGTGGCGAAACGATTCAGATTGCCATCGGGGGCAAATTTGAAGGCATGATCATAATCCTGATACTCGCTTGAAGAATAGAGCAGTTCCGCATTCAGTTTGATTGTCGGGATGGGCCGGTAGGTCAGTTTGAATTGGGAAGTGAGGGTTTCGTTCCAGTTCATGGCTACCACATCACCCTCGGCAAATTGAGAGGACCCCAATTTTGATACCAGGGTATCGCCTGTGCTTGAAAACTTTCTGTTACCATAAAGATAACCGTCATCATAATTATACCTTCCGGTGGCAAAAAATGTAATTCGCTTTCCGGTAAGAGGAACCGGACCGCTCAATGTCCCCCTGAAA
>Ga0209498_1002193_pt1 | contig 11887 bp, 5 predicted proteins | sample WalLakDeSediment_FD_184131 | JGI IMG/M metagenome (GOLD analysis project Ga0209498, IMG submission 184131) | Lake sediment microbial communities from Walker lake, Nevada to study Microbial Dark Matter (Phase II) - Walker Lake 11/02/13 Deep... | ecosystem: Environmental > Aquatic > Freshwater >...
CGGATCTCCGAAGGATTGAAGTAGAGCGCATCCTCGCGGCTGCTCCGCGCCCCGTACCCCTCGGCGAGCAGCGCCCACCGATGGAAGGGCGTACGGATGACCTGCTGCTCAAGAGCGAGGTAGAGGCTGTTCCTCACGTTCCCGTCGGTCATCTCGAGACGGGCGTATTCGCCCCCCCAGCGCCGAGCCTCATGGGCCCGGTACCCGATGCCGGCCCGTGCCCCCCACCCCCGGATTCCCTGCAGCGTGGCCCGAAGGGGGACCTCGAGGGATCGGGAGTCACCCCCCAGGGTCATGGTCCATCGGTCCCCGGGCCGGACCAGGAGGTCGGCGGAAACCCCGGGAGATTCAGCATCCACCCGGTCGGCGTTGCCCTCCACACGGAGCCGGAGGGGTCGGGACCTGAACTCCAGCCCGGCCGACACCCGGTCGTGGGCCCCCCGCCCTTCGGCGTAGTCCGCGTCCACTCGCTCGGTGCCCATGTACGCCCGGATCCGGTCCATCACGGGGGGGGCGACCAGCCGGGTCCGAAGCGTCCGGTCCCGGGTTCCGAACTCCCCACCGGAACTCCTGCCTCCCCCCAGACGGGCCGATGCCTCCCACGCCCCGTCCACCCGGACCTGCCGAACCGCCCGCAGCGCGTTGGAGCTCTCCGGCGCCAGGAACTGGAGAGTATCGGCGAGTGCCCGGGCCGTGGGTCGCTCGTCGGTGGCCAGCGCCACCGAGACGAGCCCGATCCGCGCCGGCACGTGGTCGGGATCGAGCGCCAGGATCCGGTCGTAGAGCTCCCACGCCGGACCGTGCCTGCCCCGCCAGTGAAGGACCGAAGCCAGTTCCTGCCGGATCTCCACGTTCATGGGCGCCCGGGCGTGGAGGTCGGAGAGGCCTGCCTCCGCCCGGGGGAGATCCCCGGCCAACCCCCACCCAAGGTGACGCGCGAGCACGGCGGGAAGCCGATCCGGGTTTGGCAGCGACTCCCGGAGTCCGGGTGCGGAGCGTCGCTCGGGCTGGTCACCGAGAAAGGCAGCGAGGACCCGGTCCGCCTCACGGAAGTCCCCCTGCTCCACCAGGGCCCAGAACAGACCCAGGGTGGCTTCCGGCTGACCCGGCCATCCTTCCAGGGTCTCGCGGTACCGCCGGATGGCCTGGTCATGATCGCCCGCATCCAGCGCCGCGTCGGCCACGACACGGAGCACGTAGGGTGGAAGTTCCACCCCCTCGGCCTCCAGCTCCCGGGCCTCGGCCAGGACGTCCAGCATCCGCTCGCGCTCTCGGAGTGCCACCAGGCGGTCGAACCGGAGCCGCAGTTCGGGGAAGCGCGGCTCTCCCGTGGGCCCGGCCTCCACCTCCCTCAGTGCGGCGGTGCCTGCGTCCAGGGCCCGGTCCGAGGGGGCCACGGCAGCCGCGTGCCCCCGCTCCTCGGTGGCGGACGGCGCCCACTCCACCAGGCGGGCCACCTGCCCGGCCAGAAGGTCGTGCCGGAGCTCCAGGGGCACCGCACCCCGTGCCGAATCGGCTCGTTCCCGGGCCAGCACGACCGCACCCGCCTCCCGGAGCGCCACGAGTTCCGAGACGAGGGCATCCTCCCAGGCCCGCTCGGTCACGGGGGCTCGACGGTAGGCGGTAGCCGCCTCCACCCAGCGCCCGGCCGCCGCAAGGATATGGCCGGCGGCCAGGTGGGCGTCCACGGGGGAACCGGTCAGGGCACGAAGCCGGGGAAGGCGGGCCAGGGCGTCGTCGAGGCGGTTCGCCTCGAGAAGGGCCATGGCCAGCCCGATCTCGCTCTGGGCACGTTCCCCGGTACGGTCGAGGACGCCGGCATAAAGCTCGATGGCCAGCTCCGGATCCCCGGTGTTCCTCGCCGCCCGCGCCACCGACTCGGCAATGAGAGGGTCCAGCGTCGCAAAGGGAAGATGGCGTCCCTCGACCACCGCTTCGGCATCCCTTCCAGCCCAGGCCAGTACGGCGGCCAGGTCTCCGCGGAGCCCCTGGTCATCGGGATGCTCGAGGTGGAGCCGGTAGAGGATCTCGAGGGCCGCCTCCACCTCGCCGTCCCGAGCCAGCCGCACGGCCCGTTCCCGCTCGGAGTCAGGGTCCAGCCCCGCAGGGTTCAGGCCCACGTAAAGGACCTGGCCCTCCAGCGGAAGGGGACGAAGAATCAACCCGCCGGGGGCCTCGGGAGGGAGGCCGGCTTCAAGAGCCAGGAAGCCCAGGAACACCACCGCCGCCCGGAAACCCGGGGTCCAGGCGCCCGTGACCCGGGAGCCCGAGGCTCGGGGAAGGGTCCGGCAGGGTCGTCCGTCGCGGATGCGAACCATCCAGGACCCGCTCCAGGTGGTTGGGAGAAAGGGCCACACATTCCTTGCGAAGAGCGAACGGTGGAGTCGTGATCCCTTGTGACAAATCCCGTGCCGCCCGGGCTACCCCCGGCTCCATCCCCGAGCCACATCCCGGGCTGACGCCCCGAACAGGGCGAAACCTGCCAGAATCCGGCTCCTTCCTGCGCTCCGGACGACCCCACGCCCGCCCATTGTTGCCGCCGACCGCCTTCGCACCCTGCAGTCCCACGGCATTCTGCATCAGGATGCCGGACTGTTGCACGATAGATACAGTTCACATTCCACCCCGGCAAGCGTACCGGGGCCTCAGACGCCGCTACCCCCCCTCAGCCGGGCGCGATCCAGGCCAGGTAGCCCGCGTCAGTCCTCAGGGGTGCGAGGTCCGGGTCCTCGGCAACGCGGGGGCTGAACGAGAGTCCTTCGCCCTGCGCCTGGAGGAGGAGGGCCACGGCCTCGTCCACCTCGCCCACCCAGGCATGGAGGGCGGCGCGGCGGAAGGTGTGAGCGCCCTGGAGGGTGTTGAGGGGGCCTGATCGGCCCACCGGGGGCGTCCATTGACCCCCCCTCCGGGAGAGCTCCCGGGCCTCGTCGGCCTCCCCCAGCCGCGCCAGGACGATGCCCAGGCGGGCGGCCACCACCGGGTCGTCCGGCCGTTCCTGAAGCAGCGCTCGAAGAAGAGGGAGGGCCTCGGCCGGTCGCCCGGACTGGGAAAAGAGGCGAGCCCGGGCGAATCGACTCGAGACCGACGCCCGCTCGGGCGCCGGCCGGTTGCCGTGCCAGGCGAGGGCCCGTTCGCGGAAATCGGCAGCGGCACCTTCATCGCCCCGGGCCTCGAGGGCGTTCGCCGCCGTCTCCATGAGGCCTCCGGCCGAAGGGAATCCTCCGGCCGGGCTTGCGAGCCGTTCCTCCACGAGGCGCTGTACCCCATCCAGATCCCCGAGCGCGGCCCGTGCCTGGAGCTCCAGGTCGAGGGCCAACAGGTCCCGGGGATGCCGAGACCGCGCCTCGAGCGCCGCCTCGAGGGCGCGGTCGTGCCGGCCCAGGAGTCCCCAGGACCACGCCAGCTCCCGCCAGTAGGGGAGCCATCCGCGGAGTTCCCCCTGGTCGGGACCGAGGGCCTCCAGGGCCTGGATGGCCTGGGTGGGTCGGTTCAGGCGTCGGTGCGCCTCGCCCACCATGTACTCGTTGATCGTTCCGGGGGCGATGCGGGCCGCGGCGTCCATGGCGACCCAGGCAGCGCCCCAGTCGGCGCGAAGCATGGAAAGGGCGAAGTCGAGGGTGTGGCGCTCCAGGGGGCCGAGGCGCTCCCGCTCCGCATCGAGGGAAGCCAGGAGGGTGTCCGCGGCCGCAACGTCGCCCAGATTCTGGTGCATGATCGCCGCCGCCAGTCGGGGCATGGACCAGTCGGGGTCGGCGTCGGCGGCCTCCAGGTAGAGGCGGAGGGCGGTGGCGGGATCCCCCCCCACAAAGGCCTGCATCCCCTCGAGGTAGGCCTGGTAGGCCCCAAAGGTCGGGGGAGGGGCCGCCACCCGAAGGTGGTAGACGGTGTCCGCCAGCGGGGCCAGAGCCGCGAGGACCCGGGTGCGAAGGACATCGATCCCGGAGACGGCGGCACTTACCGGGGTCTCGACGGAGCTCACGGGACCCACCACGCGTCCCGTGGCCGCATCCAGGGCCCGCGCCTGCAGGTAGAGGGTCCCCCCCTCCCGGTAGAAGGAGCCGGTGACGACGATCCCCGCCCCTGTCTCCCGGGCGAGGGCCCAGATCGCCGGGTCGTTGGGCCCTTCCGTGCCCCAGCCGAGCGTGGCGGGGACGACTTCAAGGACCCCGGTTCGGGAGACCCCGTCGGTGATCCAGTCGGCGGCCATCCGGCCCAGGGGATCCAGCGCGGGATCCAGGGTCCGGTTCTCGAGGGGAAGAACGAGAACGCGGTTCGCCTCGAAGGGGGGCTGAGGGGGGAAGGACAGGGAGTTCCGGACGGAATCCCCGGCCTCGGGCTCCCCGCCCCGGGGAACCACGACGACCAGGGCAAGAAGGGCGGCCCCAAGCGTCCCGAGGACGAGACCGCCTCGGATGCGTGGGGGTCGGCTTCCGCCCTCCGCTTCCGGCGCCGCGGATGGCGCCGCGGAAGGCGCTACGGAAGGCGCTACGGAAGGCGCTACGGAAGGCGCTACCGACGGCTCTATCGACCGCTCTACCGAAACCCGCGCCTCGCCCCGCTCCCGGATCGCCTCGGCAAGAGCAAGGGACTCGGGCGAAGGTTCGATGCCCAGGGCCTCGTCCAGGGAGGCCACGAGGCGTGCCCACGCCTCCAGTGCCCCCGCCCGGTCTCCCGAAGCGTCAAGAAGGTGAATCAGGCGCCGGTGCGCCGGCTCATCGAGGGGAGCCAGCGCCACCCCCCGGCGGGCCCACCCCACCGCCGCCGCCCTGTCGCCCCCACGGTCCGCGGCGTCGGCGAGCGCCGCGGCGGCCTCCGCGGCGCGGTGGCGGAGACGCATCTGCTCTCCGTCCACCCACCGCTCGAAACCCGGGGCATCCGAAACGAAGAACCCGGCCAGGAACTCGCCCCCGTAAGCCTCGAGAGCGTCCTCATGCCGCCCTGCATCCATGGCCTCCTCGAAGCGGTCCACGTCGGAGCGCACCCGGATCCGGTCCAGCTCCACCGCCTCGTCCCCGTGCCCGGGAATCGCCTCGGCGCCCAGGGAGGCCCGGAGATGGTGAAGGGCCTTGGAAAGCGCTGCGCGGCCGCGGTCGGCGTCCAGTTCGGGCCAGAGGAGGGCCAGGAGGGTGTCCCGTCGATGGAGGCCCCGGGGATCGGCGGCGGCCAGGTACGCCAGGAGTGCCATCCGCTTCGGCTGGACGACGATGGACTGCACCGGCCCTCCGTCCTCACGGCGGAGGTCCACCGTCCCGAGGAGGCGAAGGTCGAACATGACCCGAACATACGGCCTCCCTTCCCCTCTCGGGAAGGGTCCGGGCCCCCTGGGGAAGGGTCCGGGCCCCGTGGGAAGAGTCCGGGAAGAGCGGGGGAAGGCCGCATCGCCATCGTGGTTCCCAAGCGGCACGATGCCGCCCCTTGAGACCCCTCTTCAGGAGACCACTGCCATGATCCGCCTGTCTGCCCCCTCGACCCCGGTCCGCCGGACCCTCGCCGGACTTCCCTTCCTTGTCGCCACCGCGCTGGGCGGGTGCCATCAGGCTCCCACGTCCCCGAGCAGCCAGGTCCTGGTGCCCGAGTCTGCCCTGGAGGCCCGCTCCGCAGGGCTGGTCCGGGTGGAGTTTCCGGCCCAGGACCCGGGCCCACCCTTCTATGCCCGCGTCTCTCCCTACCCGGAGATGCTGAACCAGGTCTTCACAGACGGGCGCACGGTGGCGATCCCCGTCTACCGTGATCCCTCGTGCATCCCCGGCGACTTCAACCTGTTCCAGGGCATCGATGCGCCGTCGGCCGCCGGCCCCGGGGCCTTCGCCTGCCCACTCCTGATCTCGGGCACCTTCCTCATCGAGCCCGACGCACCCCTGGGGACCTTCCCGGTCCAGGTGAACACCTCGGGACCGGCCCAGTTCTGGTTCGTGGATCATGACGAGTTCATGGCCCGCACATCGGACGGGATTCTCCCCATGGCCCGTCTTGCCGGGGAGTTCACCTCCCTGCGCATCGGCACCGCCGATCACTTCATGGAGATGCTCCGCCCCCGCCTCGAGCCCCGGCACCAGGTCGTGATCACAGCCCACGGAAGGCTCGCCGACGGGGGTCGGTTCCGGGTGAGCGCGAACCACCGGGGAAGCACCCTGCAGTCGATCTCGATCCACCTGGACTGACCCGGGCGGGCGGTTGCTGCAAAGGGTGGGCGGGGGTAGCGCGCGAAGGCCCGTGCGCTACCCCCGCGCCGCCCCCGTCGCCCCGGCGCGCACGTACCGGCCCCCGAAGGCGAAGACCAGCGTCATGAGGGCCGCAAGCACCACCCCCAGTGCCGCCGCCGCCCCGAAGTCGAAGGAGCGGAGCTGGGAGAGGATTTCGATGGAGATGGGGCGCGATCGGTACGTGTAGAGGAGGATGGAGGAGACAAACTCCCCCAGGGCCCCCACGAAGGCCAGGAGGCCCCCGGCGGCCAGCCCCGGAAGCACCAGGGGCGCCGCAATGCGACGCATCGTGGTGATCGCGCTCGCCCCCAGGGAGTGCGCCGCCTCCTCCAGTACCGGGTCGTACTGCCGAAACGACGCGATGGCCGCCTGAGCCACCAGGGGGATGTTCCGGATGAAGTAGGCCAGGGGAAGGATCCAGAAGGTCCCCACCAGGACCAGGCGCCCGAACCAGGGCTCGTTCGCCGAGAAGGTGGTGGCGAGGGCCATGGCCACCACCGTCCCTGGCAGGGCCCAGGGCAGCATGGTGAGGAAGAGGAGGCCTCCCTTTCCCCGGAAGCGGCCCCGCACGATCAGGTACGCCGCGAAAAAGCAGAAGACCAGGTTCCCGGCGGTGGCCAGGGTCGCCATCTGGAGCGAGTTCAGGACCGGGGTCCAGAGCTGCGGGCTCGTGAAGAGCATCCGGTAGTTGTCCAGCGTGTAGCGGCTCGGGAGAATCTGGGTCGTCCAGGCGCCCTCGGGGACGAACGACACCAGGACCAGCGTCAGGTGGGGAAGAAGGAGGAATCCCACCCCCCCCACACCCGCCAGGGGAATGAGGATCCGGGCCCCTTTTCCCTTCACCTCCCGCCGCGCGGCCGGCGTCCCCTTTCCCACGGCGGCGAAGGCCCGCCCCTTCTCGAAGCGACGGTGCAGGGCCAGGAAGAGGAGGGATGCGGAAGCGAGAACCACGGTCTCCACCATGGCCATGGTCAGCTCGCCGTTCATCTTGCTGGTGAAGATCTGGGTCGTGAGGACCCGGTACCCGCCCCCGAAGATGTAGGGCGCCGAAAACGATGCCATGGAGGTCATGAAGACCAGGACCGATGCCGCCCCCAGCGAGGGTGCGAGCATGGGGAGGGTCACGCGGAAGAAGATCCGGGTTCGGCTCGCTCCCAGCGACTCCGCCGCCTCCCCCGCCGAGGCATCAAGGCGGGCGAGTCCCGCCGCCACGAAGAGATAGAAGTACACGTACATGGAGTACGCGTGCACGAGGAGGATCGCCCACCCCCCCGTGAGCCTCCAGGGTGCGCGCTCGAGCCCCAGCACGAGCTGCACCGTCCGGGTGAAGATCCCGCTCTCGCCGTACAGGAAGAGAAAGGCAATGACGCCGACCAGGGGCGGAAGGAGCACCGGAAGGGCGGCCAGCGCCCCGAACACGGTGCGCCCGGGGAAGTCGAACCGGGTGAAGAGAAAGGCCAGGGGCACGCCCAGGAGCGCGGAGAGCACCACGCTCCCGGCGCTGATCCAGAGGCTCCCCCAGAGGGCCTCCAGTTCGGCCCGGGACTGGAAGAAGGTCCGGTATCCATCCAGCGAGAACCGCCCATCGAGCCAGACAGAGTCCCCCACCACGAAGAGGTGGGGGTAGAGGACGAGCCAGAGGAGGATCCCGAGAACGGGCCAGACGAGCCAGCGGGAGCTTCGCCTCACGCGCGCCCGACCCCCGGGCGCGCCATCTCACCCGGCTCCCTTCTCACCGGCCGGAGGTGAAACCCGCGCGGCTTCACCGCCCGTACAGCGCCCGCCACTGGGATTCGAACTCGTTCCCCGGGAACCACCGGGGCGGTTCGTTGGCGTTCACCACCCGGAGGGCCACCTCGAAGAGGACGCGGAGGTCGCGCTCGAGCCCCGTCAGGTCCCACTCCTCCGACATGCGGTCCGACACCTGGTGGTAGCGCTCGAGCTGGACGGCAGCCGGGTCGAAGCCCAGGTCGCGGGCGTAGTCCCTCCCGGCCTGGAGGTAGAGGGCCGGGATCCCCGCCTTGGCGAAGTTCACCTGGTCCGAACGGTAGAAGCTTCCAGCCATGGGGTTCGGGTCGCCGGCAGGCTCGAGGCCGTAGGACCGCACCACCTCCTCGAAGACGATCCCCATGTCGTTCATGTCGATCCCGATGGCGGCCACGTCGCGCGTGGGGCCCCACGACTGGGGGGAGTCCACGTTGACGTTGGCCACGATGGAGCGAAGCGGCATCGGCGGGTCCTGGACGAAGGCCCCGCTCCCCAGGAGCCCACCCTCCTCGGCCGTCACCGACAGGAACACGACGGATCGGCGGAGTTCGCCCGCCGCCGCCTGCTCGGCAAAGGCCTCGGCCAGGGCGAGGATGCCGGCCACCCCCAGCGCGTTGTCCAGCGCCCCGTTGAAGATGGAATCCCCGGGGAGGCTCGGATCCACCCCCAGGTGGTCGTGATGGGCGGTGAAGACGACGTATTCGTCCTGGAGCGCCGGGTCATTTCCCCGGACGATCCCGGCGACGTTGGGCGCCTCCACGCGCTCGAAGTCCGTCTCGATGCGGGCCGAAACCGTGAACCCGGTGTCCAGCGGGCGGAAGTCCCGCCGGTTCCCCATGGCGAAGAGCCCGGGAACATCGGTCCCCATGGCCTCGGCCACCTGGGCGGTCAGCGTCGAGTCCATCCATGCCAGGAAATCCAGCCGGTAGTCCCGCTGCCAGACCTGCCGCTCCCCCATGTTCCCGATGACGCTGAAGCCGTAGGCCGCCGATGCGTCGGTGTGGATCACGATGGCCCCGGCGGCGCCGTGCCGCTCCGCCTGCTCGAACTTGTAGGTCCACCGCCCGTAGTAGGTGCGGATCGGGCCGCCGAAGAGCGCCTCACCGTCTTCCGTGAGCGCCGGGTCGTCGTTCAGGAAGAGAAGGATCTTCCCCGCCACATCCTCCCCCTTGAAGTCATCCCACCCGTACTCCGGGGCCTCGACCCCGTAGCCGACGAAGACCAGCGGCACATGGTCGAGCTCCACCATGGGCGCCTCGTTCGTCGACCAGAAGGTGAAATTCCGCTCGATCTCGAGGGGAAGCGCTCCGCCTGCGCCCTCCACCGTCACGGACTGGGTCTCGAGGTTCTTGGTCATCCCCAGAAGCTCCACGGGGAGCCGGTAGCTTCCGCCGCGTACCGGCTCGAGCCCTGCCTCGGCAAAGCGCCGCTCGATGTACCGCACCGCGCGCTCCTCGCCCACCGTGCCCGGGGCGCGCCCGAGCATGGAGTCGGCGGAGAGGATGCGGGTATCCTCCCAGAGGATCTCTCTCGTGATGCGAAGGGCCGGTCCGTCCAGGGGGCCCGCCACACCAAGCTCCGCGGCGCCTGGCCGGTCCGGATGGCCCTGGGGCGCCGCATCCGCCGGAGCCGGCGCGTCAGGGGGCGTGCAGGCCGCGAGGGCAGCCAGGAGGACCAGCCCGGTCATGGTCGGACGGGAGCGAGACGGGTGGGGGCGGGGCATCATCGAGCCTCCAGGGGGCGGCGGATACACGGCGGTGGACCAGGGAGTCGGCGCACGATACCCCTTGAAACGCACGGGGTCCAGCCGGATCACCCGCCCGGGGCCTCGGTGGCCGGAAAGAGGAACCCGGCTCCGGCCCGGAAGGGGCGCACCTCGACCCGCTCGCCCACGGCTGGATCCGGCGCCGACCCTGAAGATCCAGCCGGGCCCAGCGCCGTTGAGGAGGCGGTGACCTCGAGGGGCTCGTCCACCCCGGCCACCCGGACCCGCCAGGTGGTCACCGCACCCCCGAAGCGCCGGTCCACGACCTCGCCGGCGAGAGGAGGAATCGCAGGCGTGGAGGCGGAGGCGGTCGCAGAACCGGACGTACCGCCGCGGAGGCCTCCTCCGACCGGTGTCAGGACCAGCATCTCGGGTCGAAGGAGGAACGCCGCCGCCCCGCGCCCCGCCATCTGCGATCCGGATCCGGACCCTGACCCCGGCCCTGACCCCAGCGACGGCCCGCCCCGCCCCGCGGCCGCCACGGCGGGCAGGGGCCAGCGCACTCCCCCGGGCAGCACCACCGCATCCTCCTCCACACCTACCGGCAGCTCGTTTACCCGCCCGACGAAGCCGGCCACGAAGCGATCCGCCGGGCGTTCGTAGAGTTCACGGGGCGGCCCCAGCTGCCGGAGTCGCCCGGCCTGCATCACCGCGATCCGGTCGGAGAGGTCGAAGGCCTCTTCCTGGTCGTGGGTGACGAAGAGGGCCGTCATCCCCAGCTCCCGCACCAGGGCCCGGATTTCGGTGCGCGTCCGCACCCGGAGGGCCTGGTCCAGGTTCGAGAGGGGCTCGTCCAGCAGGAGGAGGGGGGGTTCGATGGCCAGCGCCCGGGCCAGGGCCACCCGCTGCTGCTGCCCCCCTGACAGGGCCTGGACCGCGCGCCTGGCGTAGCCGGCCAGGTCCACCCGGGCCAGCGCGGCCTCCACCCGGGCGGGGAGGTCCGCGGGCGGGTTCTTCCGGCTCCTGAGCCCGAAGGCCACGTTCTCGAAGACGTCCAGGTGGGGGAAGAGGGCGTAGTTCTGGAAGACCATCCCGAAGCCCCGGCGCTGCGGGGTCCACCGGGTGATGTCGTCACCCCGGAAACGCAGCGTCCCCTCGTCGGCCTGCTCGAAGCCCGCCAGGAGACGGAGCGCCGTGGTCTTGCCGCACCCCGACGGGCCCAGCAGCGTGATGAACTCGCCGGGCGCCAGGGCCAGGGAGAGCTGGTCCACCGCGGTCACCTCGCCGAAGCGACGGGTCACCCCCTCCAGCGCCACCAGGGGAGCGCCGGACCCGCTCCCGGCTGCCTCCATCAGAACCCCTCCGCCCGGCCGCGGCGACGGATGTTCGAATCCCAGTACCGCATCCACTCGGGCGTCTTCTCGCGGAGGAGCGCGGCATCCACCTCCATGGGGTGGATCACCTCGAGGGCATCGCGAAGCCAGTCGGGGTAGTGCGCCGGATCGATGTCGGTGCGCGCGGGGATGCGGAAGAAGCGTTCCGCCGCCGTCACGATGGCCTCCTCGCCTCCGGCGAATTCCACGAAGGCCCGCGCGAGCTCCGGATGCCGGGTGCCCCGCACCACCGCGATTCCGTCGATGACCACCGGGGTGCCACTGGCCGGAATCACGTAGTCGATGGGGTAGTCGGTGGTGGCCTTCAGGTGCTCGATGTCGGGCATGGCCCAGAGCGTGACGAGCCCCTCCTGCCGGGCCAGCTTCTGGTAGAGGAGGGTGGGGTTCAGGACGTACTCCTTCGTCTGCGCGTCCAGGCGCAGGAGCCAGTTGTATCCTGCTGCCGGATCGCCCGTCCCCTCCGACTCCCGGTAGATGAGGCTCGAGAAGATGGCCCGCATGGTCCCTGAGGCCAGGGGCTCCCGGATCAGCACCTGGTCCCGCCAGCGGGGATCCAGGACGTCGTCCCACTCCTGGGGCGCCTCCTCCCGGGTAAGGGCGGCGCTGTTGTAGGCGATGACTTCGGGCGTGAGGTAGGTCGCGAACCAGAGATCCCCCTCGCCCCGGCCCTCGGGCGGAAGCTGGTCGACCCAGGAGGGGCGGAAGGGCTCGAGGAGGCCGTCGCGCGCGCCGAGCTCGAAGATTTCGGCGGGGGCACCCCACCAGACGTCGGCCTGCGGGTTTGACCGCTCGGATCGGAGCCGGTCCAGGACCTCCTG
>Ga0209498_1002194_pt1 | contig 11880 bp, 7 predicted proteins | sample WalLakDeSediment_FD_184131 | JGI IMG/M metagenome (GOLD analysis project Ga0209498, IMG submission 184131) | Lake sediment microbial communities from Walker lake, Nevada to study Microbial Dark Matter (Phase II) - Walker Lake 11/02/13 Deep... | ecosystem: Environmental > Aquatic > Freshwater >...
AGTTAAATTCCATCAACTTTCCACAGAGGTGTGCCATGAAACTCCACATACTTATTCCCTGTATATTATTTGTTGTATTCTGTTTCCCATCTTCTGGTAACACATTTAATCAAGATGACATATATGATAAAAGAATAAATCATGGAGGTGTATTTATAGAGAACAAAGGGCAGTGGGATGGTGAGGTGAGGTTTTTGACAAAGATGGGAGGCATGAATGCCTGGATCACCAACCAAGGAGTGGTATTCGATTTTTACCGGATAGAGAAAGAAGGAGACCGGATTGAGGAAGACTTTGGAAGGGGAACGGACCCGACGTTCCGAGAGCCCGAGAAAGTGAGACGCTACGGTCACGTTGTAAAGATGAATTTTGTCTTTCCGCACCGCAGTGAATCCACTGTTCAGAAGAGTAAACCCGCTTTCCGTTCTCTTGATCAAAAAACCGCCTATCACCACTACTTTCTCGGCAACGACCCCTCCCGATGGGCGCGGTTTGTACCGCTCTACGGCGAGGTGATTGTGGAATCTGCCTTTGGCGGAACATCCGCCTCTGGCGGAGGCATCGATATCCGCTACTACTACGAACCTGGGGGGCTGCGGTATGATTTTATCGTACACCCGGAAGCACGGGTTGAGGATATCGCCTTTACGCTTGAGGGGACAGACGGTGTGTGGATCGACGGGAACGGCGATCTTGTCATGCTGACGATACTCGGTGAGGCACGCCACACGGGGCTGAAGGCGTATCAGGAGATAGGGGGAGAGAGAATAGAAGTGCCCGGGAGGTTTCATATGCGAGGGGATGGCGGGATAAGCTTTGAGGTAGAGAGGGAGGATGATACCCAGCCCCTTATCATTGACCCGTTAATTTCTTCCACATTTCTCGGTGGAAGTGATATTGATGGTGGTTATAGCCTTGCCCTTGATTCAGAAGGGAGTGTGTATGTGACGGGATATACACGGTCGTCTAATTTCCCCACTACACCGGGTGCTTATGATGAGACGCATAATGGTGAGGATTATGATGTTTTTGTCAGTGCTTTGAGTTCCGACTTAAGCGAGCTCTTATACTCCACGTTCCTGGGTGGAAGTAGTGGTGATTGGGTTTGGAGCCTTGCCCTTGATTCAGAAGGGAGTGTGTATGTGACGGGAGAGACATCGTCGTCTAATTTCCCCACCACACCGGGTGCGTATGATGAGACGCATAATGGTGAAAGGGATGTTTTTATCAGTGCTTTGAGTTCCGACTTAAGCGAGCTCTTATACTCTACGTTCCTGGGTGGAAGTGATGAGGATGGGGGTTGGAGCCTTGCTCTTGATTCAGAAGGGAGTGTGTATGTGACGGGAGGGACAGAATCGTCTAATTTCCCCACCACACCGGGTGCTTATGATGAGACGCATAATGGTGAGGATTATGATGTTTTCGTCAGTGCTTTGAGTTCCGACTTAAGCGAGCTCTTATACTCTACGTTCCTGGGTGGAGGTCGTGATGATTTCGGTTATAGCCTTGCCCTTGATTCAGAAGGGAGTGTGTATGTGACGGGAGGGACACAGTCGGCTTATTTCCCCACCACACCGGGGGCGTATTATGAGACGTATAATGGGTGGGGAGATGTTTTTGTCAGTGCTTTGAGTTCCGACTTAAGCGAGCTTTTATACTCCACGTTCCTGGGTGGAAGTGGTTCTGATAGGGGCATTAGCCTTGCCCTTGATTCAGAAGGGAGTGTGTATGTGACGGGACGGACACGGTCGGATAATTTCCCCACCACACCGGGGGCGTATGATGAGACGCATAATGGTGAGGATTATGATGTTTTCGTCAGTGCTTTGAGTCCCGACTTAAGCGAGCTTTTATACTCCACGTTCCTGGGTGGAAGTGGTTATGATGTGGGTCGTAGCCTTGCCCTTGATTCAGAAGGGAGTGTTTATGTGACGGGAGGGACACAGTCGGCTTATTTCCCCACCACACTGGGGGCGTATGATGAGACGAATAATGGGTGGGCAGATGTTTTCGTCAGTGCTTTGAGTTCCGACTTAAGCGAGCTCTTATACTCTACGTTCCTGGGTGGAAGGTCCTATGAATACGGTTTTAGCCTTGCCCTTGATTCTGAAGGGAGTGTGTATGTGACGGGATGGACACGGTCGCTTTATTTCCCCACCACACCGGGGGCGTATGATGAGACGTATAATGGTGAGGGAGATGTTTTTATCAGTAAATTTGAATCTCTCGTTGTATCCGTGGAGGAAAACCATGGTCCGCCAATAAGTGGCGATTGGAAAGTACCAACACATTTTGGTGAGTTTGTGTTTACAGTTAATCCTGATGGCACACATATTACAAAATTAGTTGTTACCTGGAGGGATTGGAGATGTGGTGGGGTAACAAGGTCAGGCTACCAAACATCGACACCAGGAGCACCTGGATGGTCCATCTCAAATCGTAATCGTCAATTCACTATTGTAATAACTACCAGTATTTTGCGGAACGAAAAAATGACGATCAAAGGCAAATTTGAAACCGGTAAACAAGCATGGGGAACTTGGAGCGAAGTTGTGCATGGAACAACCTGTTCCGGAAACTGGGGGCCGGTCACCTTACCCGACCAGTTATTATTAGCCTATCCCGGAAACGGGGACATCGTTGAAGTACCCGACGATAAAATTGAAGTAATACTGGGGTGGAATGCGTCACAGCCTTTGGTAAACAAATATCATTTGGAAATTGCGAGAGATGTCAACTTTACCGACGTTGTCTTCACGAATGATGAAGTTACCGATACATTCTACGTATTCACCGATATAGAGGAAAACCAGACCTATTACTGGCGTGGCCGTGCAAAGAACGAAGTGGGCTGGGGACAATATAGCGAAGTCTGGTCATTTAAAATACTGATTGTAGGCGTTGAAGACCGTGTGGAGTTACCCGAAGTGTACAGTATAATGCAGAATTATCCCAATCCGTTTAATCCGTTAACTGTCATACGATATTCATTACCGGTTACTGGTCACGTAACTTTGAAAATTTATAACGTACTTGGTACGGAAGTGGCGACACTCGTTAATGAGGAAATGATGCCGGGTATCTATGAGGTGACATGGGATGCAAGTGGAATGTCAAGCGGCGTTTACATCTATCGCTTGCAGGCAGGTGAGTATGTGGAGAGTAGGAAGATGCTGTATTTGAAATAAGTGAGCGCCAAGGTAAGCTGTTCCATATCTACTCCGATAGCCATCGGAGTGCGGTTAGCGACGGGCTAACCAAGTCTCAAGTATAACAAAATTCTCAAGCCATGTAGCGAGGAGTCGGTGCAGTACTGGAGATAGTTTGGTGACTGCCTCTGTGGCTATCAGCACCGGAGAAAGACACAGAGAATTCAGTACTGACTATACTGATGAACGAAGTCAAAGCTGATCAGGAGAACAATCAAGGAAAGCCGTATGAGGGAAAACCTGACGTACGGTTCTGTGAGGGGCATTGAAAGTATCTTTAACACTATAGAGGAGAAATCTAAATGTCTGCTCGACAAAACTTAAAATCAACAAAAAGATGCAGCACAGTTCAAGAACTTCTAGGGCAAAATGATGTAAAGACGACTATGATTTATACCCATGTATTAAATCGCGGACCTGCAAGTGTACTCAGTCCCTTTTACCGTCTCTGAGAAAGGGTTCTTATACTGATCCGTATAATACACACTCATAAATATCTATTGCTTTGATAAGTTATTGTTTTTACAAGGACTATGATGATAAAATATGATGTATTATCTGAATATAATGTGTACTCTTAATCAACATTTCGCATGTTATGCGGATCAATATAAACAATGTTAGCATCCTGGATACTTGGAGGATCAAACAATGAGGAAAATGGATTGGTTTATTTTGTTGGTGCTTGGGGCGGTGCCTGTATTTTTTGTCAATCTTCATCGAAATTTTAAGAGACGACGGGCAAAACAAGCGGAGTATAAAATACAAAACAAGAAATGAAAGGAGGTATCCTGATATGACTGATTATAGTTGAAATTTCATTCATTACTTAACGATAGCAGAGTTTTCAAACAAAAAAACAAGGAGAAAAAAATGAAAAAGATAGTGAATTTGTCGATTGTTCTTTTCGTCGCTGTTGCATTTTTGACAGGTTGTGCTTCCATCGTGAGCAAATCGGATTATCCTGTTAATATTAGCAGTCAACCTGAAGGAGCAGAAATATCAATTAAAAATAGAGCGGGAGAAAACGTTTTTACAGGAAAAACGCCTACAACAATAAATTTGAAGGCTGGTGCAGGCTTCTTTAAAGGGGAAAACTATACTGTAACTTTTAAAAAGGATGGCTATACCCCTCACACAGCGCAAATTGAACTTAGCGTAGACGGCTGGTATATCGCTGGTAACTTTGTTTTTGGCGGTCTTATTGGTTGGCTCATTGTCGATCCTGCTACAGGTGCCATGTGGACACTCAAAAATCTCCACGTTGATTTAAGTTCGTCACAAACTTCTTCAATCGAAAATACAATACAAATAGTTACTATTGATGAAGTTCCTGACCACTTACGTTCACAGATGGTAAGAGTGAATTAATGCTAACAACCGCATGAACTCGGACTGGGGAAAGCTGCGCCGCTTCGCTATGCAGCTTTCCCCAGCCGGTTATGCGGAGCGTTGGGAGGATAAAGATGATTCTTTTCAGACAAATGAAAATCAAAAAAGCTTTAAAGGCTTTTGGGGACAAGGGCAGTAACCGCAGAATGTCGGCCATTGATTTCCTTGCAAGCATTGACAAACCGCCGGTTAATGAACTCATTCAATCCTTGAGCGATAAAGACTCTATCGTCAGAGAATGTGCAGCAAGAGCTCTCGGCAGAACAGGTGATCAAAGCGTGGTACCACCCCTTCTTCATGCTATTCAGACTGAGGAGTCGGGACCAACAAAGGCAAAAATGCTAGTAGCACTTGGAGAGATAGGGGGAAGTACAGCAAAAGATGCGCTATTCGCGATGCTTAAGGATGAACCCTCGGACTGGACATTTCGCTGGGTCATAAAAGCTCTGGACAATGGCGGGATCGAACCAAATAGTGTTGAAGAGAAAGTTTACTACTTTTCAGCCAGGAATGACTGGAATGCAGTACTCGATTTGGGAGACATGGCAATACAACCGCTCCTGTCATTAATCGAAGCTGCAGAAGTCATTCCATGCTATCCGCATTCAGGTGCGTTGCCCAGTCCTAGGGAGCAAGCAAAGATCCTCGCTGAATTTGGAGAAGGTGTTGTAGAACCTCTCTTAGACGCTGTCGTAAATGCAAAAGGTTACCTCCGGTCCGATGCTATGTGGGCTCTTGCCATAAAAGGAGTTCAAAGAGCTGAGAGCCCTTTGTTGAAATGCCTAATGAAAAACGATTCCAGATTGAGGTTGGAAGCTATCGGAGCATTAGGAAGACTCAGAAGCGCCAAAGCAACGGAGCCGCTAGTCAGGATAGTAGAAGATGTAAATGAATCCGATTCTGTACGCTGGACCGCAGCATCGGCTCTTGGCGAAATAGCATCCCCAGATACAGCAGCACCTCTGATAAAGATCCTATTCAATGACGATGAGTATAAGACCGGTCGAGATTTGCGAGATATACTATTGTCGGCCATTGTCAAAATAAAAGGACCGACCAAGAAACTGTGTCTTGATGCCCTTAATGACAAGACGCTCCCTCCTGATGTCCATATCCGATGCAATAAAATACTTGCACGAATATAAGCTTAGAATGATTGCGGGTCGCACAAGAGAATTAGACTCCCAACAAGAGAATTGAGTGTATTGCTTGCTACGCGCGCAAACCCTCATTCTAAACGTTAGGCAGAAGAAAGGAGTGTGCTAATGAGTATCTTTCGTAGGCTATTCGGGCGGGCCAATGTACACGGGACGCAGAAAACATCAGGTTCAGATATTTCCGACTTAATTTCTACTTATCTAAGTGAAGATTGGGACAGCCGATACGTGGCTATAACAGAGCTTAGAAGGAAGCATGAAGCCAGAGATACACGGGTTATTGTAAAGTTGCTGGATTTACTCAGGGATCCGGATTGGGAAGTCCGCGTTAAAGCGATTGAGATACTTGCCGATGGACCGGTCTTTTGGGAGGATCCTCGGGTGGCGGAACCTATAAGACTGGCACTCAAGGACGATAGTGCCCGAGTGCGATATCGGGCGGCCTACGCACTTGCGGACATGCAATATACACCTGCTGCACCAGATCTTATCGCTGCTCTTGATGATGACGACGAGTCGGTGCAGGAGTACGCAGTTTATGCCCTTGGGGAGATTTGCGTTCCTCAAGCTGTTCAACCTCTCAAGCGATTGCACCCCACAGCAACGGATAAAGTCAAGAAACGTATCGCGTTTGCGCTAGACAAAATTGATAGGACGTTCCGTACTTAATTTTCAAGAAGTTGAAGAAGGGTTGTGTGATAGACCGATTGTTTATCATATGAGATGAGTCCAAAAAATGCCTTTGAGCAGGTACAGGTAAGTTTCACCTTATGCAAGGAGGAAAAATGAGTAAAATAAAAAGCATCGTTAATATTAAGAATACAGCCATGTTTATATTGCTGTTCATCTTTACAGCTGCAGGCATATGTGAGGCGCAAAATGCAACTTTCAAGCAGCTTTATTTTGTAACTTTCAAGAATGTAAGCCTGGCGCCATCAATTGACTCTGAACGTTCTGATGATCAGGCATCTTTGATATTCGGTGAGATTGTAAAAGTTCTGGAAGAAAAAAACGACAGGGTAAAGGTAAGGTCCCTGCTGTCAGATAAGGAAGGCTGGGCATCAAAACACTTTTTTACCTCCAATAAAGGCTGGATTGAATATCTTAAACAGGAAAATCTTTTTCCTGCATATTTAGTGGTGCCCACTGATGATAAACAGGCAATGACAGGTTTGACAAGGGTGCCTTTAATCATTGACGATGAACAGAAAGCCCAGATGAACTGGGAAATTAAAGGGTTTTCTTTTATTGTAAATGCAGACTATCTCGAGACATTTAAAAGGACCGAGATAGGTAAAGCATGCGAGGAACTGAAGCCTGATGTTCTTTTCGTGTATGATGGCGAAAGATTCCAGGACATTGGTCATGAAGCATCTGAATATGTTTCAGATCAAGAAGAAATCTTTCAGGAAATACTGGCTCAAATATCGGATAAGGTTCAACATATCTGGTTTATGCGTTTCAATGAGGGTTCTATTTATCCTTCCCCGTCATCAAGTCGACCTGAAAATGAAGAACCAGAGAAAACAGTCAGATTTGGAGACAAGCTTGAGATCCTGGACTGGGATGCTGCGAGAGATGAAGTAAAAGTGAGATGTTGCACGTCTGATTCAGTGGGGTGGATCGCGGGATACTATCTGACGCCAAATCGATTTGAGATTGATTACATATACGATAAGAATCTGTTTCCTAAAGCAGGTATTGTACATCAGGCCAATGGCAATCAGCTTATAACCAAAGGCACCCAATTAAAATTCTCTGATGGAAAGTTAACAGTTGATAAAGACAGTAAAGGTTTTATAGTCATATTCGAAGGAATGCAAAACAGACAAGAGAATTTTTGTAATGATCAAGGCGTGCCTTTTAATCCTTCCAGCTTTGCTTTTTATGTGCATGACGGGCAAAGATTTATCGAAGTGCTTCCAGCGGCACTGAATCTATTTCGTCAAAAGGAATAAGCAGGTTAATATATCATCAATTCAGCGATTCATAGAGGTTGATTACGAGGCCTGTTGAACCATATTTCTACATAAGAAATGCGAAATTAGAAATTCCTCAAGGGAACAGTATTTGTATCTTTGCCTTAGGTAATATCTTGCAACCTGTTACTGGAGCGATTATAAAAAATAAAGATGGGGAAGGCCTTTTGGATGTTTTAGAAGATACTCAGAATTATCAAATAGACGTCCCTGGTACTGGTAGAAAGGTTTGATTTTTTATCGATATGTTCATGAGGATCCTTCAGGTTTAGATGATTTTTTATTGTTAGATATTCGGATTGGGAGAGACTTTAATCTTTCAAATAAACTTAGGATTTATTTTGATATAGGTGCGTGGGTCCGATTAGGTCATAGAGCAAAGGGTTACGGTGTTTCCTATGCGGGGGAAGACTTTCTTCCTTTGGCGCCGGGCTTTGGCATAGGTCTCTTTTATAGGTTTTTGCTATAGAAGATTATCATAAACTGAAGCCGCATGTTTGAGTGTTGCCCGTAGCCATTTTTTACTATAAAAGGAGATATCCATATGGTAGGCAACCAAATATCACATTACAAAATACTTGAAAAACTCGGTGAAGGCGGCATGGGCGTCGTCTACAAAGCCCACGACACCAAACTCGACCGCGCCGTCGCGCTTAAGTTCATCACCACTTCCATATCTCCCACCGATGAAGAGAAGAAACGATTCGTACACGAAGCCCGCGCCGCGTCTGCTCTCGACCACTCGAACATCTGTACAATCCATGAAATCAACGAAACACCCGACGGTCAGATCTTTATCGTCATGCCCGCATATGAGGGTATGCCCTTAAATAAAAAAATAGAAGGGGGACCTCTCAAGTTTGAAGAAGCGATCGACATTGCGGCGCAAATTGCCGACGGGCTTCAAGCAGCTCACGAGAAAGGGATCGTCCACAGGGATATCAAGAGCAGTAACATATTCATAACGGCGAGGGGTCAGGCAAAGATCATGGATTTCGGTCTGGCACGCAGCAGGGAGATGACGAAGATAACCAAAACCGGTACAACGGTCGGCACCGTACTCTATATGTCGCCGGAGCAGGCACGGGGAGAGACGCTCGATCACCGGTCTGACATCTGGTCGTTCGGTGTTGTGCTGTATGAAATGTTGACCGGTAAAGTTCCGTTTGCCGGAGATTACGATCAAGCGGTGGTGTACCGCATTTTAAATGAAGCTCCCGAACCGGTAACAGTCTCCCAGCCGGAGATTCCCGCCGGGTTTGAGCAGATTGTAATGAAATGTCTGGGAAAAGATCCGGACAATCGTTATCAAACGATCGATGAATTTCAAACGGATATTGCAAACTATTTCACTCCGGGATTGAAACGCTCACTCCGTTTCCATACACCGATAAGAGTGAAGCGGCTAACACGGCCGCTGGTTTTGATCCCTTTGGTACTGGTATTAACGTTTGTCTTTCTCATTGTTTTCTGGATATTCGGAAGTCATCCCGCTATTTCGTTCTCGGAGCGGGATTGGGTTCTGATAGTAGATTTTGAGAATCACACCGGCGACGATGTTTTCGATAAATCACTTAGCACTGCCATCAACGTCAGTATTGAGCAGTCACCCTATGTTAATGTCTTACCAAGACAAAGGATAAGAGAAACACTTCGTAGAATGAAAAGAGAAGACGTCACGCATATTGACGAAATCATCGGACGTGAGATTGCCGAACGTGAAGGAGTCGATGTGATGATTGTGCCGTCCATCAGCAGTGTGGGCGTTACCTATGTACTCACTGCGGAAATTCAGGATGTGAAGGAGGCTAAAGTCTTAAAGTCACAGATTGTGCGTGCTCAGAGTCAGGACGAAGTATTGGGTGCATTGGATAAACTCACAAGGAGTATTCGTAGAGATCTCGGCGAATCCCTGGCATCTATTTCCAAACAAAGCAAACCGCTTGAGAAGGTAACCACTTCCTCCCTGGAAGCGTTAAAACAATACTCCTTAGGATCAGAGAATTACAACCTCTATAACCATGAAGAAGCAAGAACGTATTATGAAAATGCATTACGAATCGATTCAACTTTTGTAATGGCAAAAGCCGCACTTGGAATAGTAAATTTCCATACGTTTGATCGTGAGAAAGCGAAGGAGATGATATCGCAGGCTGTGGCTAACCTGGATGATCTTACCGACAGAGAGAAATACTCGATTCTTCAGTTTTATGCAGGAGCCGTAGAGAATGACTTCGAAAAAGCCGTCCAATATGCTAAGGCAATGCTGGCATTATATCCGGATAATCTCGCTTCCTACAACAATCTTGGATACTACTACTCACAGATGGGACGTTACGATGAGGCAATTTCAGCGTCGAAGGAAGCAATCAGAATCGATCCGGGTAGTATTTCTCCATATATGATTATTAATCATATATACGCTCACCGTCTTGTTGAAGTTGATTCTTTATTGGCCTGGTCTAAACGGCTGACCTTTGAAAACCCAGATTACAGGGGGGGATGGATGTATCTTGGGAATGCTTATCTTGGGAAAGATAGTCTTAAGCAAGCGGAAGAAGCTTTTGAGAAAGCACTTGAAATCAGACCCAATTATATACCTGCTCTTAATTTTTTACGTGCTACATACCAATTCCAAGGTAATTATCAGGCAGCAATTCAACCATTACAAAAAATACTTGAAATTGATCCATCACAACAACTATGGGCTCATTATGATCTTGGGGTACTATATCAATTTTTAGGTGATAACCAGTCTTCGCAACGACATTTTGAGATCTATAGGAAAGAAATTGAAAGAAACATCAGCGAATCTCCTGAGGAAGGAATCAATTATTTAGTTTTAGGATTGGTTCTCACGCGTTTGGGAGAGAAGGAACGCGGTTGGGAAATGGGGCAGAAGGCAATGGAACTTAATCCCGATCAGCATTTCGAATATGCAAAACTGATCAGTGTCCAGGGGAAGACACAGGAAGCCATCGATCGATTGGAATTGGCAATTCAGGAGGGATATACAGATTATATCAATATGAAATTACACATCGATCTGCAGCCATTACATAACGAGCCAGGATTTAAAGAATTATTAGAGCGGGGACTGAAACAAGGAAATTGAGGATGGAAAGAATGCTATCTTATACGCGGTTTGTAACATAGCTAATAGATATGATTTATTTTCGATTCTCCTTAATAATTATACGATATAATCGTAATCAATAAAAAACTTTTCATACAATGAGGGCAGAAATATGAACTCACAAATAATTACTACTTTGATCTACATCCTGGCTTTAATCGTTATGCTGTCATTAATTTCGGTTTCAGTACAGGGTGCGGGATTTGACGATCCGCATCAAACTCCGGGTGTATATTCGCTCGATGGTGTACCTATGCCTGGCGGCGGGTCTCAAAAATCAAATAATTATGACCACAAATGGTTAGACAATTATCTGAGGGATCAACATAGGATACCTGTCGACGGACACATTCACGGTTTGTCAATAACAAAACCGGAATCCTTTCAAACAAATGGAAAATGGAATATTCAACGTGTTCATCGAAGTAAGCGATTTTCCCGGATGAGCGACCGTAGTCTGGCATTAGATGCAAACGGAAAACCGCATATTGCCTATGGCGAGACGCATCTGTACTATGCCCGGTACGATGAAGAATGGCATATTGAAACCGTGGATGATTCCTGGGATGTCGGTATGTTTGCTTCACTGGCGTTAGATTCAGATGGGTACCCCCACATAAGTTATTACGACCGGGATCCTAATGGCGATTTGAAATACGCTTATAAGGATGAAAACGGTTGGCATATTACGACCGTAGATGATGATTACTGGGTTGGTTTGTTCACATCGATTGCATTGGATGCAAACAACCATCCCCATATAAGTTATTTCGATGATACAAACGGCAACTTGAAATACGCCTATTGGGATGGCAGTGAATGGCTCATCCAAACAATTGACAGCGAAGGAGTTGTTGGGGTTTGGCGCACCTCGCTGGCTATTGATGCGAGCGGCCATCCCCATGTAAGCTACTTAGATTACACCAACTATAACCTTAAGTATGCGTACTGGGATGGGTCTGACTGGAACATACAGACAGCGGATGGAAACAACATTAGCGGCTATT
>Ga0209498_1002195_pt1 | contig 11878 bp, 6 predicted proteins | sample WalLakDeSediment_FD_184131 | JGI IMG/M metagenome (GOLD analysis project Ga0209498, IMG submission 184131) | Lake sediment microbial communities from Walker lake, Nevada to study Microbial Dark Matter (Phase II) - Walker Lake 11/02/13 Deep... | ecosystem: Environmental > Aquatic > Freshwater >...
AATTAGAATATACCGTCTCAATGGGGAAGCTCAGGTTCTTTGACGGTCAGGAAACAGGGGAAGCAGTGCTCCGGTGGGGACTTTCCGACCGGTTGACCGTCGGAGGTGGAGTTCATTACATGAACGACAGCAGACTAACACCGTTGCTTCCGTTCGGAGTTACCTCGCTGCGAATAGGTCGGGCGCTCCTGATTTCGGGAGAGTACTTCCGGGAGAACCGGTCAAAGGTATCATTATTTACCCGTTTACCATCCGATATTCAGACAGATATTTCCTATACAAGATTTGCGGAAAACGGATTTTATAATGCCGGTCAATTGTATGATGAAAAACGGGTCTCCCTGTTTTTACCTCTTCAAAGAAACCGTACAAATATAAGCATGAGGTTCAGCGGTGGTGAGGTGGTTTTTTCAAACCGGAGTAAATTTTTATTCGGAAATACGGTACTGTTTTTTCGTTTCGGAGCAATACAATCGACTCTCTCAACAAACATAAGCAGGAGAATCGATGGTGATAACAATATCCTGCATACGAATTTCCGGACAACGGGTAGTATATCATTCCGTGTTTTCAACGGAAGTCTGGTCAGATTAATTTCGGAGTATAATTATAACGAGCAAAAAATAGATTATGTGCGGGCAGAAATTCAGAGGAGGATCTTTAGCACCGGATCGATACGTTTTGGCGCGTATCAGGATTTCCGGTTTAATCGCACCGGATGGGAGCTTCAGGTTCGGTTTAACCTCCCGTTCTTACAGTCGGTGTCGCGTGTGTCCGGCCAACACTTCAATATGGAGTATCAACAGTTTTTCCGGGGAACTATCGGTTATGACGACGGTACCGGCCGCGTAATAGCCGACAGGAGGAATTGGGTGCGGTCGGGTGCTGTTACCGTTGTACCTTTTCTCGACATCGACGGAGACGGCAAACTGAATGGTAATGACCAAATACTCCACGGGAAATTCGATGCGCATCTGGAACAGGCAATGAGGTTGAGAGACATTGGTGATTCACACCCAAGATTTGTGAATATTCTTCCTTACGATTCATACGTGTTAAGGATCGACCCGTACAGTTTCCCGGATCCTCTTTTACGGCCAAAACATGAATATTATAAAGTGACAGTCGATCCGAACCGGTTTAAAAAAGTACTCATTCCGGTTTATTTTACATCCGTCATTCAGGGGGCTGTAAAGAAACCGGGCGAGGATGCGACAGGAATCGGGGGAGTGCCTCTGGTTATCGAGAGTAAAGACAAATCATTCTCCACCGCAACGAATACATTCTCAGACGGTGGGTTTTATAAAGACGGGTTGTTACCCGACAGCTATATACTATACATCGATCCGGACTATTTATCACAACGGTTGGTTGTCTCCTCCCCCGATACACTGGCATTCGATATAACCAATACAATGGATATAATGTTGAAAGATAACCTGAACATCGTTTTGATGGATGCCAAAGAAACTCCGGATGATGTTGTATATCAACCTGATATACACTCGATACCACCGGAGGAACTAACCATAGGTATCGATAGCACTGCGGTTGATCCTGAAACAGATATGCTTCATGCATTGATCTACCCGGATGAACCGGAGTCAACAACTGATGAGTATCGTGTGGTTCAGGTCCGCCCCGGGGATAATCTCTGGAATATTGCCGGCTCTTCTGAAATTTACGGTTCATCCACACTCTGGGTTAAGATATGGATGGCAAATCGGGATAAAATAAAGAATCCCGATTTAATCTATCCCGGTCAGACGTTACGTATACCCCCGAAAGCCCCGCTTACAGAGGATGAAAGGTTGATGTTGAAGGAATACCATAGAAAAAATCTATAAATTGAATAAAAATTTATTGGGGGTTTTAACCCCCCAAATGACTTGTTATTAGAACCCAAATGTATCGTGTTGGGGCTAAAGCCCCGGAAGGGTTTTGCGGGTTCTTTAATCCACGAGCTAAAGCTCGTGGCTATAGATACACCGGGATGTTACCCCGGTCAGACGTTACGTATACCCCACAAAGCCCCGATAGTAACCGGGGCTCCGATTAGTAACAGATTCAATCCAAAACCTTGCCGGATAAATCCGATCTCTGACTTCTGACATCTGATATCCGTACTTATTCTTCCAGCGTCGAAATATCCCCCTCCGACAATCCCTGGGCACGTGCTTTCAACACACGGCGCATGATCTTACCCGAACGGGTCTTCGGCAATGCATCCACAAAGTTAATCTTTTCCGGTTTCGCGATCGGTCCGAGGTGCTGGGCGACGTGCTGAACGAGTTCCTGTTCCAGCTTGTCACTTCCGGTGTGACCTGCGCGTAAGATACAGTACGTGTGTATTGCCTGTCCCTTCACATCGTGAGGTAATCCGATCGCAGCGGCTTCGGCGACCGCGGGGTGACTGACCAATGCACTTTCGACCTCCGCTGTCCCGAGCCGGTAACCCGAGACCTTCAATACGTCATCAACCCGTCCGATGATCCAGTAATACCCGTCTTTATCCCGTTTTGCGGAATCGCCTGTGAAATATTTCCCCGGATATTTACTCCAGTATTGCTCTACATAGCGATCGGGATCGTTGTAAATCGTCCGCATCATAGACGGCCAGGGATTTTTCAGAACAAGATGGCCTTCCTCACCGTCCGGGACCGGGTTACCCTTGTCATCGAGTATCTCTGCTTCCTGTCCGAAGAAGGGGCGTGTTCCCGAACCCGGTTTCAGCGGTACGGTCGGGGTCGGTGTAATCATAAAACTTCCGGTCTCGGTCTGCCACCAGGTATCCATAATAGGACAGCGTTCGTTCCCGATGACGCGATGATACCATTTCCACGCTTCGGGATTGATGGGTTCTCCGACCGATCCAAGAAGGCGGAGTGTCGATAAATCGTGTTTTTTCGGCCATAATTCACCGAAGCGCATCAAGCCCCGGATGGCAGTCGGTGCAGTATAGAAAACATTTATTCCGTACTTTTCAATCAATGCCCACCACCGGTCGGGATACGGATAGGTTGGTGCTCCTTCGTACATAAAGGTGGTTGCGCCCATGATGAGCGGTCCGTAAACGATATATGAATGTCCCGTTACCCAGCCCGGATCGGCGGCACACCACCAGCGGTCCTGATCGGTAAGATCGAAGACATATTTAAGTGATGTATGGACACCCACCATATAGCCGCCGTGTACGTGCAAAATTGCTTTCGGTTTTCCCGTTGTGCCCGAGGTATAGAGCATATAGAGGGGATCCTCCGCATCCATCTGCTCTGTTTCACAGTGACCGTTCGCTATCGGCAGCTTGATAAGCTCGTGATACCAGTAGTCCCGTCCGGGTTCCATCCGGACCTCATGACCGGTTCGCTTCACCGTGATAACCGATTCGATTGATGGACATTTTCTCAGCGATTCATCGACGATTTTTTTCAGCTCCACTATTTTTCCGTTCATCCATCCCCCGTCCGCCGTTATCACCATACGGGATTGGGAGTCGTCGATGCGTCCCTGTAGCGCATCGGTGCTGAATCCGCCGTACACGACTGAATGGACGGCTCCTACTTTTGCACAGGCAAGCATTGCGATAATGATCTCGGGTACCCGCGGCATATAAATCGTAACCCGGTCGCCTTTACGAATGCCCATCGCACGGATCACATTGCCGAATTGCGAAACCTCGCGGTTCAGGGCAAAATAGGACATAGTCCTGACGCCGCCGTCTTCCCCCACCCAAACCAACGCGAGTTTATTCTTCCGGTAGGTTTTCTGGTGTCGGTCGATTGCATTGAGCACAATATTTGTTTTTGCCCCGGTAAACCATTTGAAGAACGGTTTATCGGAGTCGTCGAGAACGTTATCCCATTTTTTATACCATTCGAGTTCTTCGGCTTCCTTTGTCCAGAATCCCTCAAGGTCTTCGGCCGACTTCTTCGAAAGTTCGTCCCAATCCTTCAATCGGGCTTGTTGTATAACCTCATCGGACGGGTAATATACTTCGCCCTCGAGCTGTTTCGGTTTTGACATGCATCCTCCTTGGATAATTATTTTTGGTAGGTTTATTTTTTATTTAATCAATTCACTCTACAATTCAGGAAAACCATAATGAAATGAAACGGTACCCGCATTTATGATAGAATATAACAGACAAAAAATCAACTCTGTTTCAGAACGGTGTATTGGACGTAATAATATCCCGCTCTTTTTGGGTGAGTTTATACTCTACCGCAAGCCGGCGGAGCGATGGTTTATGTAAAAAGAGAAGCATGATGACCACAAACCCTATGGCGAGATACAGCGGGACCGCTGTCATGATATACCCGATCAGACCCATAATGCCGGCAAATTTAAACAAGAGAAGCTTTATAAGTGTGTATTTATAAAACGAGTTTACTTTTGTAACCAGTTGCGTTTTATTGGTAACTTTTTTTGTTCCGACGATATAGACGATATATGCCCCGGATATACCGACAATCATCAGGATCACCAGGATATATTCGGTAATAATATCGGGTGACGCTGCATCGAGATTTCGCGCGGGTTTCTGTATCAGTAAAGCGACGATGAGGAATAAAAACATACCGCCCAGGATGGTATAAAAAAGAACATTTAGTTTTCTGAATACATCAATGGGTTTTTCAAACTTATTTTCCGGGTTCATCATTTCATCCTTTTGGTTTTGAGGAAATTATTATACTAAAGGTAGGGAATGTTTTTTAAAAAATAAAATTTCTTTGTATATTTACCTTAAGGTGTTTTCTGTTCGTTCAGAGTGATGTTCGAATAATCTTTTGAAGGATCATGAAGAAATAACCTTCCGGTACTTTTATGTTTTTTTAAACAGACAAATCGAAGTTCTCGCTATGCCACAAAACTATCAATAGTAAGACGGAAAAGGAACCGTTAAGATGCCGAATGAACTGAAAGAAATCCTATCCCGGCATGCTGAAGAGCGCTCTGAGCTTATTTCTATTCTACAAAAAATCCAGGATCTTTACGGCTATCTGCCGCTTGAAGCTATGCGTGAGATCGCAGAGTATCTGAAAATCCCCGACAGTGCGGTTTTTGCCACTGCAACTTTTTATTCACAGTTCAGGTTCACCCCCCGGGGAGAGAAGCTTATCAGGGTTTGCCTCGGTACTGCCTGTCATGTTCGTGGTGCTGCCAGGTTCCTGGATAACTTGAAAAAGCAACTTGGAATCGAAGAAGGTGAAACGACCCCGGACGGCAAATACACACTGGAATCGGTTGCATGTATCGGTTGCTGTGCCTTGAGTCCCTGCCTCACTATGAATGAGGAGGTCGTCGCAAATGTCACATCGCCTAAAATACGAAAATTGATCTTAAAAAAATGAACTTTGAAACAATAAAAGAAAAAGCCGAAAAAGAATGGTTATCGTTATCCGATAACCGGGAGCCGGTGATATATATAGGAACCGCCACGTGTGGCAGATCTGCCGGCGCCCTTGCGGTCATGGAAGCCATTAAAAAGGAAGAGAAAATTAAGAACTCCCGGATAATCGAAACGGGATGTTTGGGTCCCTGTTTTGCCGAACCGGTAGTAATGATTAAAAAGTACGCGCGACCGCTCCTTGTATTCGGCAAAGTAAAACCCGGAATTGCCGCACGTCTTGTTGTTGATTATCTCAGGGAAGATACAATAGATTATGAATATGTGCTGGGCAGTGTCGGTTCGACAAAGATTGACGGTGTAGGCGAGCTTTTTGACTTGCCTGTGATGAAACCCCAGGTCCGGCGTATTTTAAGGAACTGCGGATTCATCGACCCCGGAAACATCAATCACTTCATTGCCCTCGGTGGATACTCCGGCCTGCAGAGAGCTCTTGCATTGCATCCCGATGAAGTCATTGAAATTGTCAGAGATTCCGGACTACGGGGCAGGGGCGGTGCGGGATTTCCTACGTGGAAAAAATGGAAAACAGCAAGGGATGCAGCAAACGGATCAGACTTAAGACATCCCGGATCCCGGGCATTTATCATATGTAATGCAGACGAAGGTGACCCCGGTGCGTTTATGAACCGTGCTCTTCTTGAAGGCGATCCGCATTCGGTTCTTGAAGGAATGTTAATTGCCGGATACACGATAGGAGCCGATCGGGGGTATATCTACTGCCGGGCGGAATATCCGCTCGCATTATCCCGTCTTGAAACCGCTTTAAACCGGATGCGGGATCTTAACCTACTCGGTGAACATATCCTGGGAACAGATTTCAGTTTTGACATCCGGGTAAAAGAAGGAGCGGGGGCGTTTGTGTGCGGCGAAGAAACTGCACTCATCGCATCGATCGAGGGCAGACGCGGTACCCCCAGACCGAGACCGCCTTATCCGGCTCAGGTTGGTTTGTGGGATAAGCCGACGGTAATAAACAATGTCGAAACGTTTGCAAATGTAGCACTGATCGTAAACAATGGCTCTGACTGGTTTGCTGAGCATGGAACTGAAAATAGCCCGGGGACAAAAACGTTCTCCCTCGCAGGAAAAATAAAATTCCCCGGTCTCATAGAAGTCCCGCTCGGTATAACTTTAAAAGAAATTATATATGACATTGGCGGCGGTCCCGCCGATGATAAGAACTTCAAAGCCGTTCAGACCGGTGGACCGTCAGGCGGATGTCTGAGCTCGGAAATGCTTAACCTTCCCATTGATTATGATTCACTTGAACAGGCCGGTGCTATAATGGGATCAGGCGGACTTGTCGTTATGGACGAGGATACCTGTATGGTGGATGTTGCCAGATATTTCCTTGAATTTACACAAATTGAATCATGCGGTAAGTGTGTACCTTGCCGGCTCGGGACCAAAGCTATGCTGGATATCCTGAGCAAAATCACGGAAGGTACAGGAAATGAGGAAGATTTAACATTCCTCCGGGAAACCGGAATTGCAGTGCAAAATGGTTCACTTTGCGGATTGGGAAAAACCGCACCAAACCCGGTCTTGTCCACTATCAGATATTTTGAAAATGAATATATAGAGCATGTAAAAGAGAATAAATGTTCCGGTAAAACCTGTAAGTCGATGATTACATACTACATTCTGGAGGATGACTGCACCGGATGTACCGTCTGTATGAAAATGTGTCCGCAAAAAGCAATAATCGGTGCATCGAAAGAGGTACACAGAATAATCCAGGAAGAATGTATAAGGTGCAACATCTGTATTGAATACTGCAAAAATGACGCTATAGAAGTAACCTAACACTAACGACCCGGGGAAAAGATGGATACAATAAAATTCAAAGTTGATGGTGTTGAACGTACCTCGGAAAAAGGTACATCCGTTCTGGAAGCTCTCCTGTCAAACGATATCTATGTACCATATATGTGTTATCATCCCGATCTAAAGCCGGTCGGAGGCTGCCGGTTGTGTGTGGTTGAAATAGAGGGAACGGGGATAACGATCTCCTGTCATACTCCTCTTCAGGAAGGAATGGTTATACATACCGAAACGCCCGAAGTGGCTAAAGTACGAAAAGCTGCGGCAGAACTATTGATAGCCAATCATAATGCCGACTGTTTGTCCTGTTATAAGGATACAGACTGCACTTTGCAGCGGGTTGCAAATTACGTTGGTGTCGACAAAAAAAATCTTGAGTTACTCCAAAATCTGAAACCGTCCTTTCCCATTGACGAGTCAAATCCGTATTTTATTCGCGATCCGAATAAGTGCGTATTATGTGGAATTTGTATCCGGACGTGCGACGAGATATTGGGGCTTGGCGCTATCGATTTCGCCTTCCGCGGTTTCGCCACGGTAGTCTCTACCTTCGGAAACCGGCCGATTGTGGAGAGTGTCTGTGAATCATGCGGCGAATGTGTCGTGAGATGTCCGACCGCGGCGCTCTATCCCACGAATGGAAATAAACCGCAGAGGAAGATTAAATCGATATGTCCCTATTGTGGAACGGGTTGTGGTATAGAAATCGGAGTCCGGGGCAATAAAATTGTTTCTATCGACGGAGATGTCGAAGCCCCGGCAAATAAAGGGCTCCTTTGTGTTAAAGGCAGGTATTCATTTGAATTCAATTATGCCGATGACCGGGTAACCTCCCCGATGATAAGGAAGAACGGTGCGTGGGAAGCATGTTCATGGGACGATGCATTGCACCACATTGCATCTGAGTTCACAAGAATAAGCGATTCGTATGGTGTCGATAGTATCGGAGTCCTCGGTTCTGCACGCGCTACGAATGAAGATAATTATCTTACACAGAAATTCACACGCGTCGTGCTTGGAACGAACAATGTCGATTGTTGTGCGCGGGTGTGTCATGCCCCCAGTGCTGTGGGATTAAAAACGATGCTGGGTACCGGTGCAGCGACAAATTCATTTGACGACATCGAGAAGGCGAAGACCATACTTGTGAGTGGATCAAACACGACGGAAAACCACCCGGTGATTGGTACCCGGATTAGGCAGGCAAAGTTACGGGGCACCGGCCTCATCGTGATCGATCCGAGAAAAATAGAACTGACGCGATTGGCAGATATCCACTTACAACTTCGTCCGGGAACCAACATTCCGCTTTTTCATTCTCTTGCTTATGTGATAATCGATGAAAATCTTTATGACAGGGAATTTATCGATGAGAGACTGGAAGATCATACATCGTTTTTTGAATTTGTGAAGGATTACTCACCCGAGCGGGTATCGGAGATATGCGGGGTCCCGGCTGATCTTATTCGTAAGGCAGCACGGTTGTATGCTTCGCAAAAACCTTCGATGTGTGTACATGGTCTGGGTATGACCGAACATACGCAGGGTTCGGAGTCGGTTATGAGTCTCATTAATCTTGCTCTGCTTACGGGAAATATGGGAAAGCCCGGCACAGGTGTAAATCCGCTTCGCGGTCAAAACAATGTACAGGGATCGGCACATATGGGGTGCGAACCCGGGAACCTTACCGGATTCATTCCGCTGGAAAAGGGGCGTGAAAGATTTGAGAAAATATGGAAATCACCGCTTCCCCTTAATAAAGGTCGAAACCTGATGGATATGCTTGATGCGGCGATCGAGCATAAACTGAAGGCAATGTGGTTGATTGGATACGATGTCTATTTCTCAAATCCCGATGCCGATTCGACCTCTAAAAAAGCTTTCGAAAATATGGATTTAGTTATCGTGCAGGATATGTTCCTGACCGAAACGGCGAAAAAATTCGGTACGGTATTCCTTCCGGTTGCGTCACCATATGAAAAAGACGGTACCTTTATGAACGGGGAACGACGGGTGAGCCGAATACGTAAAGCTGTTGAGCCGCCGGAAAATGTAAAGACCGATTGGGAAATTATCTGTAACCTTGCCGAAGCCATGAATAAAGGCGAGCTGTTTAACTATACTTCTTCCGAAGAGATCTGGGATGAAATACGCGAATTATGGGATGCGGGCAGAGGTATAACCTATAGTCGATTGGATAACGGCGGCATACAATGGCCCTGTCCCGATGAAAACCATCCGGGCACCACCATGCTACACGTTGATAAGTTCCCGCACGGTATAAGAACGGCGTTTAAAGAGATACCCTATTACCCAACGGATGAAAAGCCGGATGATGAATTTCCATTTATACTTATCACCGGGCGAACGTTATATCAATTTAATGCCGGCACGATGACAATGCGGACCGCGAATAAATTATTATACCCGGAGGATTTTTTATATATCTCAAACGAAGATGCAGGCAGACTGAACGTAACGGATGGACAAAAAGTAGGGGTAAAAAGCCGATACGGAGAAACCGAACTGACACTACGTGTAAACAATAGTGTCAGACCTGGGGAGGTTTTTACGACATTTCATTCGACAGAAAATTTCGTCAATAAATTAACGAATCCGAAGCGGGATCGATTAGCATCCACACCGGAATACAAAGTGACGGCAGTGCAGCTTATAACGTAACAATGAAAAAAACCCCGGATCATTTCAATCCGGGGTACACATTGCTTTAATAAAAGTACGTGTTAAATTTTTCTGACGTTCAATGCCTGGAGACCTTTGTCTCCCTGCTCTACTTCGAATTCTACCTTGTCACCGTCGGCGAGGTTCTTAAAACCATCACCTGTAATTGAACGATAGTGAACAAATACGTCTTCACCGGTTTCCCGTTTAATGAATCCGTAACCTTTTGAGGTGTTGAACCACTTGACTGTACCCTGTTCCATCGGAACATCTCCTTGTGTATAGTTTTTCAAATTAGCCCGTCGTAATTCGACAGACCGTACAATCACATTTATAACTCATTTGGTGCGGTTGACGATCTTCATGGAGCAACCGATACGAACAGCAGCCCTTGAAAAAAAACACAAGAACAGCCAAAAACCAGAGCATAAACGGTGTACTGTTTATTTGAACAATAATTTTACAACAATTTTTGACGAAAAGCAAGATAAAAATAAAAAAATATTGTATCAAAATAGCCATCATCTCTGATAGACAATTTCCCCGCCGATTATAGTATAGAGTACCTCGGTTTCGGGGATTTCATCATCCGGCATTGTCAAAATATCTTTTGAGAGTACAACGATATCTGCCAGTTTCCCGGGTGTTATCGATCCTTTTATATTTTCCTCGAAGGCGGCATATGCCGCAGCGATTGTGTATGACCGGAGAGCTTCCTCGCGTGTCATGCGTTGTTCGGGGAAGAACTCGGTCCCGTCATCGAATCGCCGGGTCACCGATGCGTAATAGCTCCGGATAGGATCAACGTCCTCGACCGGGGCATCGCTTCCGTTAATAATTATTGCCCCGGTATCTAACAGACTTCTCCACGCATATGCGCCTTCACGCGCCCGCCTCTCGCCGACACGCTGAGTTACCCACGGGCCGTCGGAAGGACAGTGAATCCCCTGCATCGAAGCGATAACGCCAAGTTCACCGAACCGCCTGATATCGTCCGGGTGCAGGTGCTGTGCATGTTCTACCCGCCACCGTAGATCCGCATGATCGGGATGCCGGTTAAAGGTGCGCTCATAGATGTCGAGTATTTCACGATTGCCGCGATCCCCGATTGCGTGTGTACATAATTGATACCCATGCTCAATAGCAAGCCGCGCGGTCTCCTCCAGGTAATCTAACGGAGTCGTATTGAAACCCGAGCCGGTCGGTAAATCCGTATACGGCCGCAGCAGCCAGGCACCGTGGGTTCCAAGTGCCCCGTCAATTGCCCGTTTGATTGCACGAACTGTCAGAAAATTATTATCTTCACCGGTAATGAGATAGTCCGGAAGCTTTTCGGCAAGTTTGTCGTTGGGCTCGCGGATCATAACCCAGAGTCTTACTCCGAGATTATCTTCATTCGCTCTCCTTCGAAATATATCGATGTTGCGGAAAGATTCTCCCGCATCCTGAAAGCTGGTAATGCCCTTTGAAACGACCTCCTGTGTTGCCATATCGATTTGTTCGTCGATATCGGGAGCCCAGAGGTTCATAACGGGCGAGAGGAGACCGGCTGCAGTTTGCCGGAAAGCACCAATCGGGTTTCCTTCCTCATCGCGCAGGATCTCGCCGCCCCGAGGATCTGGGGTGTCGGGTGTTATACCCGCCATCGCCATTGCTTTTGCATTCGCGTATGTCATATGACCGCTCGCGTGGGTTAATATAACCGGATTTTCGGGTGAGACTGAACTCAATGTATGGTGCATTGGGAGTCCTTGTATATTTGGTACCGGTACTTCATCCCATTTTTCCTGGTGCCAACCCCGTCCTCTTATCAGTTGACCCGGTTCCGCATTTTGCACTGCCTCTTCGACCATTGCGATTATCTCACTCCAGTTCCGGACATCCATGAGATTGAGCTGCATAACGGCATTACCAATCCCGAGAAAATGTCCGTGTCCCTCGATGAAACCCGGAATAGCCAGT
>Ga0209498_1002196_pt1 | contig 11874 bp, 8 predicted proteins | sample WalLakDeSediment_FD_184131 | JGI IMG/M metagenome (GOLD analysis project Ga0209498, IMG submission 184131) | Lake sediment microbial communities from Walker lake, Nevada to study Microbial Dark Matter (Phase II) - Walker Lake 11/02/13 Deep... | ecosystem: Environmental > Aquatic > Freshwater >...
AACCCCGCCGGGGCCATGGTGGTGGCCAACTTCCTCCTCTCGCCCGAGGCGCAGCTCCGGAAGGCCGACCCGGAGGTCTGGGGCGACGGCACGGTCCTGGGCCTGGAGCGCCTGGAGCCCCGGTGGCAGGCCGTCTTCGAGGCGCTGGAGGCGGACCCCCGGGCCATTCCCCGGGACACCCTGGATCGCTACGCCCGCCCCGAGGTGGCGCCCGAGTACCACGAGCGAATCCTCGCGGCGTGGCGAACCCGGGTCCGCAGGGGCGGATAGCCGCGGCGCCTTGTGCCCCCACCCCACCCTGGGTCATATTCCCGCCACATACCAGAAGCTCGCGAACGAGGCCACCCGGAAGTCCGGTGAAAAACCGGCGCGGCCCCGCCACTGTAAGCGAGGCGGAGGGAGAAAATCCCCTCCACCCCTGACCACGGCCACTGGAACCCAGCGCGGTTCCGGGAAGGCGGTCGGGGGGATGCCTCCAAGCCAGGAGACCGGCCCCGTTCGAGCCCGCACGGACCCCCTCGAGGGAGGGGGGCGGGGGTTCAACGCGTCCGCACGTCCTGGCGAAACCTTCGCTCGGCGGTGGAAACGAGCCCCTTCCGATCCATCCGGATCCGCGGGGGCTTCTCCGTTTCCCACCCCGACGGAGGCCCGACATGACCTCGTGGCGTATTCCCACCCGCAGGACCTTCTTCCTTTTCACGCTCTTCCTGCTGGCCCCGGTACCGGGCTTGGTGCTGGCCCCGACCCCCGGGGCGGCGCAGCTCCCGGCCGACACCTTCCACCTGTCGGAACTGGTGGTCACGGCGAACAGGACCGCGACCCCCCGCGCCCTCCTTCCCCAGTCCATCACCGTTCTGGACGGCGCGGATCTTCGGGACCGGGGCGTCCTCTTCCTCCTGGACGCGCTCCAGGAAGTCCCCGGGCTCCACGTGGTGCGCACCGGCTCGCTGGGAGCCGGCACCTCCGTCTTCCTGCGGGGGGGAAACAGCAACTTCGTGAAGGTGATGCTGGACGGTGTCGCCCTGAACGAGCCCGGGGGGCGCTTCGATTTCGGGATGCTGACGCTGGAGAACATCGAGCGGATCGAGGTGGTCCGGGGCCCATCCAGCGTGCTCTACGGGAGTGACGCGGTGGCCGGGGTGATCCAGATCTTCACCCGCGAGGGAGCAGGGGAGCCCCGGGTCTCGGCGAGTCTCCTGGGCGGCTCGCTGGGGACCTGGAGCGGCGAAGCCGGGGCCCGGGGCGCCTCGGAACGCATGGCCTATTCCCTCGCCCTTGGCCGCACCGGGAGCGACGGATTCTACCCGGTGAACAACCGGTTCAGCGCCCTCACCGGGAGCGGGCGACTGGACCTCCGCCCCGACGACCGCTCCGAGGTGGGCGTGGCCCTCCGCCTCCATGAGTCGACCTACCGCTTTCCCACCGGGAGCTCCGGCGAAATCGCGGACCTGAACCAGTTCACCTTCGACGACGCCGTGACCCTCTCCGTTGACGGGGGCCGACGCCTGAGCGAGGCCCTGGAGGCCCGCCTTCTTCTCCGCGCCTCCCTGGCCGAGCGGGGATTCGAGAACGATCCCGACTCTCCGGCCGACACCCTGGGCTTCGGGTACCGGAGCCAGCGTCTGGGGACGGTGCTGCGCCGGGGCGCGGATGCCCGCCTCTCCTGGCAGGGTCCGGGGGTCTCGGTGGCGGGCGGAGTGGACTGGGAGGTGGAGCGGGAGCGGCTCCAGTCCCGCACCGAGTCCAACTTCGGCGCCGGCCCCACCCTCTCAGCCGACGCCGTCCGCCAGGACCGCTGGAACGTGGCGGGCCACGGACAGGTGGAGACGGGCGGCCCAGCCGGGAGCCTGTGGAGCCTGGGGGCACGCCTGGATCGGAACGAAGTCTACGGATCCTTCGCCACCGGACAGGCCGGGGTGGTGGTTCCCCTGGAGGGCCTGGGGCGCCTCCGCGCCACGGTGGGGAGCGCCTACAAGGCCCCCACCTTCTCGCAGCAGTTTGCCCGCTCCCCCTTCGAGGTCGGGAACCCGGAACTCGAGCCCGAGGAGTCCCGGAGCTGGGAGGCCGGGTGGGACGGGGGATTCTTCGGCAACCGGCTGGTTCTCGGGGCGTCATGGTTCCACCAGGACTTCCGGAACCTCATCGAGTACGCCTTTCGTGGAGCGGAGGCACCCTCGTACTGGAACGAGGCCCGGGCCCGGTCCGCGGGGGCCGAGGTGAGCGCCCGGTGGCGCACCGACGGGGGCGTCCAGGTGGGGGTGGACTACACCCGCGTGAACGCCCGACTCCTTCAGGAAAAAGGCGAGGCGCTTGAGGCCGGGGCGGAGCCGCGCCTGCTCCGGCGCCCGGCCCGGCAGATCTCGGCCCACCTCCGGTCCCCCTTTCCCCTGGGGGGCTCGGCCGGCCTCACGCTGACCCAGGTGGGGAGCCGGCCGGACAACGATTTCCGCTCCTTCCCCGCCGAGCGCGTCACCCTTCCGTCCTACACCACGGCCGACCTGGACCTCCAGGTTCCGCTGGGCGGAACCTCCGACGCCCCCTTCCACCTGACCCTTCGGGTGGAAAATGCCCTGGATGCGGAGTTCTCCACGGTGGTGGGCTTCCCCGGCAAGGGGAGGATGGTCTTCGCGGGCCTTCGCTGGAACCCCTGAGGGTTCGCCCGGGCCCGGGGCGTCGCCTCTCCGGACGGAGGCGGCGCCCCGAGTTCGGGCTCCCGCTTGCCATCGAAGTTTCCGGCACCGAGTTTCGGGGACGCATCGGCGCGCTCTTCAAGGGCACGGCGCTGCGCTTGTCTCCTCCCCAGCCCGGACGCCCATGCCCCGCTCCCTTCGCTCCCTCGCGGTCCTCACCGCCGTCGCCCTCGGTTCCTTTGCCTGTTCCCAGGCCCCGGTCCCCCCGCCGGGACGGACGCCCACGCCGGCTCCGGCGGCAACCCCGGCGGGCGCACCCACGCCGGCCCCCGGTACCGCCGCCGCGCGCCCGGGGGGAGCCGGAGGTCCAGCCGCTTCCGGTCCCCGCCCCTACGCCGACGTGGTGACCTCTGCCGCGGTGTCGCAGGAGGGGCTCTTCACGCTCCACCGGGTGGGCGAGACGATTCTCTTCGAGATTCCGGCCTCCGAGCTCGATACCGAGATGCTCCTCCTCTCGCGGCCCATGGAGTCCACCCTCCAGAACCCCGCAGGCTTCTTCGGCGGCGGCTCCTCCAACGTCGTCCAGTGGGAGCGGTACGGCGACCGCATCGTCCTGCGCCGGCAGGACTACACCCTGACGGCGGACCCGGACTCGGCCATCTGGCGCCAGGTGCAGACGTTCCGCCGGGGGGCGGTCCTTGCCTCCTTCGACATCCGCGCCTTCAGCGCCGACAGCGCGGCCGTCATCGACGTCACGGACATGTTCTTCACCAACATCCCCGAACTGAACCCGGTGGAAGGGATCAACCGGGGGCGGAGCTGGATTGACGCCACCCGCGCCTTCCCGACCAACCTGAACATCGAGGTGACCCAGTCGGGGCAGGCCCGGGCAGCTCCCGCCGGGGGTGGGTTCGGAGGTCCGGCCCAGCAGGGCCCCATGCGGTCCCAGACGGTGAAGGTGCACTTCTCGCTGGTCCGCCTCCCCGAGACTCCCATGATGGCCCGGTTCCACGATGAGCGCGTGGGCTTCATCTCGAGCCGCACCTTCGACATGTCCCGCCCCGAGCACAGGGCGCAGGACGTGCGCTACATCCACCGCCACCGGCTGGAAAAGCAGGACCCCACGGCCGAGATCTCCGACCCGGTGGAGCCCATCATCTACTGGATCGATCCTGCCACACCGGAGTGGATCCGCCCCTGGATCATCGACGGAGTGGACAAGTGGCAGCCCGCCTTCGAGGAGGCGGGGTTCTCCAACGCCATCTTCGGCCGGATGGCCCCCACGCCTGAAGAGGACCCGGAGTTCTCCCTCTTCGATGCCCGCCACTCGGTGATCTACTGGCGTCCCTCGACGGTGGCCAACGCCACCGGCGGCCAGATCGTGGACCCTCGCTCCGGTGAAATCATCAAGGGCGAGGTCAACATGTACCACAACATCATGGAGCTCCAGAAGAACTGGTACTTCGTGCAGGTGGCGCCGCTGGACGAGCGGGCGCAGTCGCTTCCCATGCCGGATTCCCTCATGGCCCGGCTCGTGGAGTACGTGGTGACCCACGAGATCGGCCACGCCATTGGCTTTCCCCACAACATGAAGGCCTCGGCCCAGTATCCGGTGGACTCGATCCGGAGCCGCGAGTTCCTGGAGCGGATGAACGGGCACGTGGCCACCCTCATGGACTACTCCCGCTTCAACTACGTGGCCCAGCCGGAGGACTCCATTCCCCCGCACCTCCTCATCCCCCTGGTGGGTCCCTACGACCACTTCGCCGTCCGGTGGGGATACCGTCCCATCCCCGGCGCCCGGACCCCCGACGAGGAGCTTCCCACCCTGGATGCCTGGGCCCGGGAGCAGGAGCAGTTCCCCTGGCTCCGGTTCTCCACCCCCGGCGCCACCGCCGACCCCGAGAACCTCACCGAGGCGGTGGGGGATGCGGATGCCGTCCGCGCCACCCAGTTGGGGATGCTGAACCTGGCGCGCGTCGTGGATCTCCTGATCCCCGTGGCCGAGGTCCCTGGCCGGAGCTACGGAGAGCTGCAGACCCTGTACGGGGAGGTGGTGGGGCAGTGGGGCCGCTACATGGGTCACGTGGCCGCCATCGTGGGGGGCGCCTACTCCGAGGAGACGGCAGGGCGGGGCCCCCGGTTCACGCCCCTGGAGCGGTCGCGGCAGCAGGAGGCCCTCCGGTACCTGTCCGAGACCGCCTTCCACGTTCCCGAAATGTTCCTGGACCCCGAGATCCTCCGGCGGATCGAGACGCAGGGGGTCCTGAACCGGTTCCGGGGGGCCCAGGGCAACGTGCTCAACAGCCTCTTCAACCAGGCCCGGCTGGAGCGCCTGGTCGAGTTCGAGGCGCTGGCCGACAATCCCTCTGACGTCTACACCCTGGCCGAGCTCATGGCCGATCTCCGGTCCGGGGTCTGGGGGGAGCTCAGCGCCGGGGGGAGCGTCCGCGTGAACCCCTACCGCCGGAACCTGCAGCGGGCCTACCTGAACGCGGCTCAGTCCCGCCTGAACCCCACCGAAGCGGAGCTGACCCGGGCCTTCAATCCCGTGCCGCAGCCCTGGTCGTCGGATGTGCGCGGGATGCTCAGGGCCGAGCTCCAGGACCTGGACCAGCTGGCCCAGCGCGCGCTGGATCGGGCCGGGGATGCCCAGACCCGGATCCACCTCCGCGACGTGCGGACCGAGATCGCACGCATCCTGGACGGGGAGGAATGAGGGGCTGATCGGTCGGGCGCTCCCGACCGCCCCCCCTGGCTGAGCCCATGGTCCCCACCCCACGCCGCGCGCGTGCGGCCCGACAGCTGACGGCCCGCCAGCTGACGGGCCGCGCTCGAACAGGCCTCCTTGCCGCGCTCCTCCTGGCCTCCCCGGTCCTGATTGGGGTGATCTACGCGGGGCTGGCCAGCGTGGGGCTGGCCGGGGTGGGGGCCAGGGGGCTCACCGGACTGCCCTGGCTGCGCGTCTTCGCCGACCCGGGCACCTGGGCCGGGGTGGGGTGGACCCTCTGGGTGGCGGCGGCCTCCACCACCCTGGCCACGGCGGGCGCCATGGCGCTGGCGGTGGCGTTCCGGGGGTCGGGGCGGCTGGATGGAGCGGCCCGGCTCCTGGCCCTCCTTCCCCTCCCCATCCCCCACCTGGTGGCGGGGGTGGGCGCCGTCCTCATCCTGGGCCAGAGTGGCATCCTTGCGCGCCTGGCCTACCAGGCGGGGCTCGTGGCCGTCCCGGCCGAGATGCCGGCCCTGGTGTCGGATCCCTGGGGGGTGGGGCTCATCCTGGCGCTGACCTGGAAGGAGATCCCGTTCCTGTCGCTCGTGGCCTTCTCCATCCTCGCCACCCGGGGGACCCTCCTGGAGGAGGCGGCACGAACCCTGGGCGCCGGGCCCCTGGCCACGATCCGCCACGTGACCCTCCCCGTGCTCTGGCGGGGAATGCTCCCGGCGGTGGTGGCCGTCTTCACCTTCGTGGCCGGAAGCTGGGAGGTGGCGGTTCTGCTGGCCCCCTCCGACCCCCTGGCCCTCCCCCTCCAGGTCATGGAGCGCCACACGGACCCGGCGCTGTCCCGCCGGGGCGAAGCCTACGTCCTCGTGCTGGTGGCCCTGGCGCTGGCGGCCCTGGCGGTGGCTGTTCATGAGCGCCTCCGGTCCCGGTGGGAGGTGCTGGAGCGATGAGGTGGGCCACGGCCAGGAGCAGGAGTGAGGCCCCCGGCGCCCCTCCGGCTGGAGCCACACGTGCCCTTCGGTGGGTCCTCTTCGGCGTGCTCTTCCTCACGACCCTCCTCCCCTTCGGCGTGCTGGTGGTGACATCGGTGGCCCGGAGCTGGTTCTGGCCGGATCTCCTTCCTCCAACGGTTTCGGGGGATGCGTGGACCGAGCTGCTTCGGGGGGGCGGGCGTCTCGCCCCCGCAACGGCCACCTCGCTTCTGCTGGGCCTTTCCACCGGGGCCCTGGCGGTGGCGATGGCCTTCCCCGCCGGCCGGGCCATGGCCAGGCTCCGGGGGTGGCGCCGTCACCTGGCCGCCGGCGCCGCCTTTCTCCCTGTGGCAGCCCCGCCGCTGGCGGTGGGGGTGGGACTCCAGTACTCGTTCCTTGTGGCGGGGCTGGGAGGCACGTTGCCCGGGGTACTCCTGGCCCACCTGGTGCCCGCTGCCGGGTACGTTTCGCTCTTCTTTCTGGGGGTCTTCGCCGTGCATGACGACCGGCTGGAGGTGGAGGCGCGGACCCTGGGCGCCACGCCCGCGCAGGCGCTGTTCCATGTGACCCTGCCGGCGCTTCGGCGACCTCTCCTGGAAGGCTTTGTCCTGGGCTTCCTCGTGAGCTGGGCCCAGGTGCCGCTCACCCTCCTGGTGGGGCAGGGTGTGGTCCCGGCTCTTCCGCTGGAAGTCCTCTCCTACGTGCAGGCCGGACAGGATGCGAGGGCAGCCACGGGCGCGATCCTCCTCGTGATCCCGCCCCTCCTCGTGATGGGACTGGCCGGCTTCGCCCTCCGGGACCGCCCCGTGGTGGTGGCATGACCGGCCCCGTGGCCCCGGCGCTCCGGGTGACCGGCCTCCGGGTCACCTTCGGCGGGGGGACCGACCGCGACGCCCCGGGCCTCACCGGAGTGACGCTGGAGGTGGCGGCTGGGGAACGATTGGTGCTGGTCGGCGCTTCGGGCGCGGGCAAGACCACCCTTCTGCGGGCGGTGGCCGGGCTCGTCCCCATCGACGAGGGTTCCATCGAGATCGGAGGGAAGGATGTGACCCGCCTTCCTCCGGAGCGACGGGGCGCCGTCTACCTCCACCAGTCACCCGTGCTCTTTCCGCATCTCACGGTGGAGGAGAACGTGGCCTTTCCCCTGCGCATCCGCGGGGTCCCACAGGGCGAAGCCCGAAAGCGGGTGCATGAGGTTCTGGATGCCGTGCGGCTTGCGGACCTTGGGCATCGGCCGTCGGGTGCTCTCAGCGGAGGGCAGCGACACCGGGTAGCCCTGGCCCGGGCCGTGGTGGCGCGCCCCTCCCTCCTTCTCCTGGACGAGCCGCTGTCTTCTCTGGATCCGGGTCTCCGCCACGAAATCCGGGACGTCATCGTGCACCTGCAGGCGCAGGTGCAGGTGCAGATCGAAGCGCAGGGGGAGGACCCGGAGGCCAGGGGACACAATCGGGCTCAGGTCCAGCCGGGCCTGGTGCTGGTGACCCACGACCTGGAGGAAGCCGGCCTGCTTGGGCACCGGGTGGGGATCGTCATGGAGGGCGGCCTCGCTCAGCTCGCACCGCCGGAAGAGATCTTCCGGGCGCCGGCCACACTGGAGGTGGCCCGGTTCCTGGGCTACCGGAACGAGCTCCCCTGCGCGCCCGGGTCAGGGGTAGAGGCTCGACTCTTCGGCGGAGTGGCAACGAAGGATCCCGGAGAGGCAGAAGCCCGGAACGTCGCACGGGACGTGGGACGAGACTTCAGGGCCGGGAACACCGCCGCCGGGTCCCGAAGCGTCGTGGTTCTTCCCCCGGGGTCCGTTCGCGTGGTGCCGGCCTCTCGTTCCTCGACGCTGTCGGAAGGGGAGGCAGGGGAAGGGCGGGGGCGGTGGGTCCCGCTACCCGGACGACTCCGCCACCTGGCCCACCCGGGCCCCCGTCCCCTGGCCCGGGTGGAGGTGGATCTCCCTAATGCGCGCCCCGTTCTGCTTGAGGCCGAGGTGGAGGACGCAGCCCTCGCCGACGCCCGCGCCGACGCCTCCGGTTCCTTCGAGGCGGGGTCGCCGGTGGTGCTTCTCGTGGACGTCTCCCGCGCCCTTCGGTTCTAATGTCGGTGAGTGCAGCGGCTCACGAAGGCCGACGAATCTCTGACGCAGGACACTACAAGGGCAGGACTCTAGAAGGGATTGATCCGGTAGCCCTCGGCCTGAAGTACCACGTGGGCCGTCATGGCGGAGAGCGCCACCTGGACAGGGGTAAGGAGACCCTCTCGCGGAATCCCCCGGGCCCCCAGGCTCTGGCCGCACATGACGAACCGGACCCCGGCCCCGGCCAGCTCATCAATGAGATCGAGGTTCGGATTGTCGAAGCCGGCGTACGTCCGGAAGGCGTCGGCCTCGAGGAAGTCCTTCGCCGCCGTCCCATGGATAACCACGGCCACCTGCAGCCGGGAGAGCGGGACCCCGGCCCGGGCATGCATGTTAAGGAAACGGGCCACGGAGTTCAGCCCCTGGTTCAGCTCCTCGGCGGAGGTGGATCCGGTCGCCAGGTCGAACGCCACGCGGTAGGTAACATCCAGGGGCGTCTCGAACTCGGGGGCAGGGATCTCGAATACGGGACCGGCGCTGTGGATCACGGGGCCGAATACCGGCTGCCCACTCCCCTGACCTGGACCGCCTCCCTGACCGGCCAGGGGCGACGCGGCAGACCAGCCCACAAGGAGGACGACAGCCATGAGGGGCCCGGCCCGGAGCGGAACGGGGCCAGAGGACGTCAGACCCCGACGAACGGGGGAAGAAGCGGAGCAGCGGCGCATGAGACAGCCTCCGACGATGGGGAAGGAAGGCGCAGGGCCCGGCCCCCCGTGGGTCGGCACACCCGGCGGGTCGGAATCTGACTGCAAGACTTCGCGCAGGAAATCCCGCGGGGGGAACGGCCAACGGCCGGCAGGGGACGCATCCCCTGCCGGCCGTCTTCATGAAGCCTCCGAGCCCCTGAGCCTCGAGGCCTCGGACCGCTCGGAGGAACCGGCCTACCGCGAGGCCGCCGCCAGGTCCCGGACCGCCGCGGCCATGGCCCGCACCCGGTCGGCGTCGGCCGCACTCCGGGCATCGGTGTCGAGGTCGGAGGCCAGCCGGTTCAGCTGGTCCCGCCGCGCCGCACCCGAAGCCGCCTCGGCCGAGGTCAGCGCCGCCGAGATGGCGGTGGTGCGCGCCGCGGCGAGCCCGCCTCCCCGAACCAGCTGGTCCAGGTACGAGCGGACGACAGGGAAGGCCGCCGGCCACTCCAGAACGGGCTGGCTCTGCGGGTTGTATTCGTCCATCACCACCAGCTTCGCGGCGGCCAGCTCGTTCTCCGAGAGAAATTCGCTGGGGAGGAGCTCCAGGACGTCAAAGCCGCGCGAGAGTTCCGACGAGTAGATGTACCCGTTGTACCAGTAGGCCGCCCACGACCCGCCGACCACCAGGCTCTCCGCATCCACCGGCCCACGGTCGTGGTAGGCGATCTCGATGGGGTTGTCCCGATCGGTGAAGTCGAAGACGTTGATTCCGCCCTGGTACCATCCCTGGACCATGATGTCACGGCCGGGCACCGGGATCAGTCCACCGTTGTGGGACACGCAGTTCTCCGTCTCGGTCTGGACGGCAGGCATCTTGAAGTAGGCGTGCTGCGTGAGGCGTCCGTTGTTGATCCCGAGAATCGTGTTCCCCCCGAGCTCGAAGGGGTCTCCGGCACGGCAGCGGGGCTGGGTGCCACCGCCCCACTCGTCGGTGAAGACCACGCTGCTCCCGTCGTTGCTGAAGACGGCCGTGTGCCAGAGGGAGAAGTTGTCGTCGGCCACGGCATCGAGACGAACGGGGTTCTCCGGGTCCGAGGCGTCCAGGAGGATGCCGTAGCTCCCGCAGGCGCCTGCCACCAGGTTCATGGCCGGGTAGGCCGTGAGGTCATGGCAGCCGGACGGTCCTCCCCGCGATCCCCGAGGGGCCAGCCCCTCGAAGATGCGCGCGTAGGTGACCACCTCCGACGCCTCGGGATTCGACAGCGGAACCTTGATGATGTCGACACGGAACTGGGCCGTGTTCGGGTTCTCGGCCACCGTACCGCCTGAGCACTCGGCCATCTCGTCCGAACTCCTCACCCCCGACGACCCGCCCACGTAGATGTACAGGACGTCCGGGTCCCTCGGATGGGGCACCAGCGTGTGAGTGTGGGACCCACGGCAGGTCTGCACGTTCTTGACCAGCCGGGGGGAGCGGGGGTTGGTCACGTCGAAGATGCGCACCCCGCGCATCCGGTCCGCTCCGTCCTCCACGCCCTGGATGCCGCAATCGTTCCGGGAGCGGTTGCTCTCGGCCGAGATGAAGAGGAGGTTCCCGTAGATGGAGGGATCCCCCTGGTCCGTGGCACACACGGTCGTGTTCAGAAGGGCCGGACTCCGGGGGTTGCTCACATCCCAGATCATGAACCCCGAGAAGTTGCCCTGGTAGACCAGGTTCCCCCGAAAGGCCAGGTCCGAGTTGATGTAGGTGAGTCCGCGGGCCGAATCGAACTGCGCCGGCTTGGGGGAAAGCGAAAGCAGCCGCATGTGGAGGGCCGCCTCCTCGGCCGTGTCGCCGGGGCCAGCCGCCAGCCCCACGCGGGGATCATCCATGGTGGCCACGCCGTGCTGCTGCGCCGCCGCATCTCCGGCCTGGAGGGCGAAGAAGGGGAGGGCGGCGGCCAGGAGAGCGCCCGTCTTCCAGGCCGAGGCCGGACGGGCGCGAGGGGACGGGGTATCGGAACGGCGGGGTTCCATCATCGGGACAGGCTCCATAGGGAAAGGCTCCATCAGGGGGTGGAAAGTCGGGCGAGGATGCGTTCCATGATGCCGATCTCGTCGAGCTGATCGGCACCGACATCGGTGGCGAACTGGAAGAGTTCCGAGTCCTGGAGGGCTCCGGGGCTCGCAAAGAGTTCGTCCACCATGTCGAGGGCACCCACGTGGTGGTTGATCATGAGGTTCAGAAAGAGCCGGTCGAACGGGGTGCCGCGGGTGGCTTCCAGGCGGACGAAGTCCTCGGCCGTGACCATCCCCGGCATCTCCATGGCGTGCATCTGTGCCTCGTCGGGAACGGGCTGACCCCGTTCTCGAAGCCACCGCTGCATGGTGGCGATCTCGTCGCGCTGGGAGATGTCGATGCGCTGGGCCAGCGTCAGAACCTCGGGCCCGGCGCCCTGCCGGGGGGCCATCTGCGCCATTCGGAGGGCCTGGTCATGATGGCCGATCATCATCTGCATGAAGTGGACGTCGGCCACCGTGTAGCCCGGTCCAGCCGTGGCCTCGAGCCCCCCGTGGTCCATCCCCGCATGACCCATGGCGGCATGATCCGCGGCGGCATGATCCGCGGCGGACGCGGCGTCCCCGGGGCCGTGCCCCTCCGGGTGCCCTTCCCTTCCGCATCCCGTGATGGCAAGAGAAACGAGGAGAACCAGGGTCTGAGCGATTCGAGTCATGGGTGAGTGCATCGGGTCCGCAGGCCGTGGCGGGGCGGCCCCTCGGGGCCGGTTCAACAGGGTGAAGGAGGCCAAACTAC
>Ga0209498_1002197_pt1 | contig 11873 bp, 11 predicted proteins | sample WalLakDeSediment_FD_184131 | JGI IMG/M metagenome (GOLD analysis project Ga0209498, IMG submission 184131) | Lake sediment microbial communities from Walker lake, Nevada to study Microbial Dark Matter (Phase II) - Walker Lake 11/02/13 Deep... | ecosystem: Environmental > Aquatic > Freshwater >...
AGGGGGGAGGGTCGGGGTGGGGGTGAAAAATTTACAGCTCTTTAACCACCAGGTCGCCCACTTCTGACGTACTGTAACCCATCTGTCCGGCGTTGAGCGACTTTAATTTCTTACTGCACACTTTGGCCACCGCCTGCTCAATACGGGCAGCCGCTTTAGTTTCACCCAAGTGATCAAGCATCATCGCCCCGGCGCAGATTGAAGCCAGTGGGTTAATCACGCCTAATCCGGTGTACTTTGGTGCCGAACCGCCGATCGGTTCAAACATCGAAACCTTACCCGGGTGAATGTTACCGCCGGCTGCAATGCCCATCCCGCCCTGAATCATCGCTCCCAAGTCGGTGATAATATCGCCAAAAATATTGTCGGTAACAATCACATCAAACCACTCCGGGTTTTTCACCATCCACATGCAAATAGCGTCCACATGGGCGTAATCCCGCTCAACTCCGGGATATTCAAGGCCGATTTCATTAAAGGTCCGCTCCCATAGGTCGAAAGCATAGGTTAGCACATTGGTTTTGCCGCAGAGGGTCAGTTTTTTGCGCGGTCGTTTATCGCGGCAGTATTCGAAAGCGTAGCGCAGGCAGCGCTCCACACCCATCCTGGTGTTAACAGACTCCTGCACCGCCACCTCGTATTGAGTCCCCTTGCGCAGGAAACCACCAGCCCCACAGTATAGTCCTTCGGTGTTTTCACGGACCACAACAAAATCAATATCATCCGGTCCCTTATCCTTAATCGGTGTGTTCACACCGGGAAAGAGTTTAACGGGACGTAAATTGATATAGAGATCGAGATCAAAGCGCAGCTTCAGCAGCAGGCCTTTCTCCAGGATACCCGGTTTAACAGCGGGGTGGCCGATTGCACCCAGAAATATCGCATCAAAAGCTTTGAGCTCTTCCAGCACACTCTCTGGTAAAATTTCTCCGGTGCGCATATAGCGCTCTCCGCCTAAATCGTAATCGGTTGTATCCAGCGTAAACCCGTATTTGTCCGCTGCCGCTTTCAGAACCTTTAACCCTTCCGTAACCTGTTCGAGTCCGGTCCCATCGCCAGGCAGTACTGCAATTTTGTACATTCCTTTTCCTCCATTTCGCTCACTCAAATCGGGCAAATTATGTCTTTCTATCATAACCGATCAACCTTTCTTTTGGAACGCTTAGCGCATTAAAAAGTAAGCTTTACTGTAAAAAAGGTTACCAATATGATAGAGTTAGATTTAAAGCTGTAAACACAGACTGAGGAAATATGATTATGGAGGACATTGCAATTGCGTCAGTTACTGATACCCGACCAAAGCCTGAAAAACATCTTCGAGATTGATATAGACCAACTGGAAAAACAGGGGATTAAGGGAATTATCACCGATATGGATAACACCCTCGTGCCCTGGAGCGACCGGGTTGTATATCCCCGCCTGGCTGACTGGTTTTCCGATCTAAAGATGAGGGGTTTTAAACTGATCATCGTCTCCAATAACAGTAAGGACAGAGGCGGTAGGCTGGCGCGCGAACTGGATATTCCGGCAATTTGGTATGCTGTCAAGCCACGCAGGCGTGCTTTCCGCAGAGCTCTTGAGCTGATGCGGTTAGAGCCGGGTGAGGTGGCAGTGGTCGGTGACCAGATCTTTACCGATGTGTTTGGAGGTAACCGTCTTGGTCTTTACACTATTCATGTCCAGCCGATCTCTGAAAAAGAGTTTATCTGGACCAAACTAATGCGGATGCTGGAGCGCCTGTTTTTTAAAGATCTTCGCAAGTAGCGCTGTGAGAGAAAATAATATTATTAATGGCAATAAATAACATATAAGTGAAGAATGATTTTGCTAACTCCTTTTAAATATCTACATTAGCTGGTAATCTGGCAGGAAGGAAAAGAAATAAGTAGTAATATTCTCATATATTTGAAATATTGCTTGCTAATGCTACAAAATATGGTATAATACATAATTAATAGAATTTTTTTTAAGCCTGCCAATATAAAGATAAAACTGCCGGAAGGTTGTAACGTGAAACATGGGGCTGTAACCCACTCAAGGGTCTGGTTTCCAGGTTGCCGAAGCAGGCTTTTTCTTTCTTGAGCCTAATTAAACCGGGATTGAATATTCTTTTGTAGCATTTTTAGTCGGGATGCATAGTATTAATCACCTTGGATGGAGTGGTGATGTATGCAAGATCAAGAACAAAAAAGCGAAAACAAATTGAAAAATATTATGATCAACGACTTCTTTATTAAGCTTAAAGATCAGATAAGTGCTTTTAGCGAACGTTTAAAAAGCGATAAACAGCTCTTGTTAATAACCGGCTGTGTCGTGGTGCTTTTTATCACGGGAATTTTAATGATCATATTTAACGGGTCTCAACCTGATACCGCTGCAGGGTCAATCCCTGCGCTCTCTGAAGATAGACGCAGCGGAAAAGCTGCAGACACGATCGAGATTGCCGAGGTTTTGCCGCAACAGCGGCGAAATGACGGGTCTATGCAGGAAGGCACCTGGATTCCCGTAAGCCCGTACATCGATCCATTTGCCGATCCGATCAAGTTAACCGGTATCGCCACTGGCGGAGCCGGGTGGTCAATGGCCATTATTGAATCCGGAGGCAGTTCCTACATTGTAAGCGTAGGCGATTACGTTGATGATCTGTGGGCAGTTCTTGATATTAAGAGAGAACAGGTAATCCTGAGAGCCTATAACCAGGAGATCACCTTGTTTCTCGATCAACCTCCGCTAACCAGGACGCTGAATGAAGATGTGGGCGAGGAAGGCCAGGAGGGCAGTTAAATGAGAAGAAAACGTAGAAAAACTGCTGACTACGCTGTCAATAAATACTACCAGTATTTGGGGCTTTGTTTGTTGTTGGTCTTTATTGTTACCTTAAACTGCAGTGCTGGCAAAGGAACCGGAAACAGGGGTTTTAGCAGTGCAGGTGATCGATTGCAGGGCTCAGCTGCCGGTTACGATTATGACCAGCTTACTGATTTACTGGAAACGGATGCGGCGGTGCTTACTGAGCAACTCTGGGCTGACGTAACAGACTCAGTAACAACTCCCCGTCCGGACCAAAGAACTTCTTCAACCATATCTCTGGATGTTCGTGATGCTAATATCCTGGATGTTTTATCCCTGCTTGCTTATAAAATTGGAGTCAATATTATCTACTTAGAGCCACCGGTCAGGATTACTTTCAATTCCTATGCCTTATCTGCCCTGACTACCCTGGAGCTTATCTTGCAAAATGAAGGTCTGGATTACATTGTAGTTGGGCGCAACTATGTGGTGGCGCAGCGGGCGAGGCTGTTCAGTAATTTTACAGAACGCCTGATGCTTACCCGGTACGGCCTCCATTACGTTTCTGCTTCTTCTATGCAGAGTTACCTGTCAGAGCTTGGTGTAGACGCCACAAGCCTGACCGTGGATTCTAACCAGCAGGCGATCTGGCTGCAGGGAACCCCGATGACTCTGGGGATGGGCCGTGAAGTGATCAACGCCCTTGATATAATGGAAAATGCCGACTTTGCGGTGGGTGGTTTGCGTAAAATAAGAATGCCTGTTGCAGTGGCCAGTGGACCAAGAGCCGATGAAGAACTCGAGGCCTTAATTGATCTGCTCAGCATACTGCTTGACGGCTTTCGTGACGGGCGCACTGATATGGATTGGATCTTCTGGGATCACCCCGACCCTCTGCCCAGTATATTTATGGATTGGGAAAACCCGATCATTAAGCCCTACGATATTAAAATGAAGATTACTCGAAACTTTACCGGCGATCAAAACGCCCAGGTTCGTTATTTGATCGCAGAGGGAACTCCTGCAAATATTGAACTGGTAAACCGGATGATTGCGGCTATTAAAGATGCACCCCCATCACCGCTTTCATTTCCGGGTTTAGATAATGGCGAAGAAGTTTCTGATGTTCAGTGGGTGCCCAGCACTCAGCAGATACCGGTTTACACTACTTCTTACTATGTTTCTTTGAACGCTGTTCCCCGGGAAGGCGGCACTGTAAGCGGCGCAGGCTCATACAGCAGTGGTTCAACGGTAACCGTAACGGCAACACCTGCAGAAGGTTACCAGTTTGTACGCTGGATCGAAGCAGGGACCGAATTTTCAACCAACCCCTCTTATTCCTTCACTTTATATATAGATCGTATGCTGGAGGCAGTTTTTATCAGTGATGTTTCTGAAAATAGTGATTAATTTATTCGCCAAAGTTCTTTTGCTAGGTTTTGGGATCAATACTCGGAGATGTCGACATGGAAAAATATACTAAATATCCTGTAGATATGGATCAGTTGTTAATTAAGGCGGTAGAGCAAAAAGCCTCTGACGTGCACATCGTGTCCATGGACCGGCCGATGTTCCGTATAAACCAGGCTATGATCAAGCTAGATTACCCGGTATTAACACCTGAAAATGTCAAGGGGCTCATGCTCCAGATTATCATGCCGCACCAGGTTGAGTCGTTTAAAAAAGAACTGGAACTTGATTTTTCTTACGCTGTTCCGTCGGTTGCCCGCTTCAGAGGCAATATTTTATTTCAGCGCGGTACGCCTGCTATGGCTTTGCGTATAGTGCCCTACGAGGTTCCCGACCTGGAGAAGCTTGGCGTGCAGCCCGGGGTCAGAGACCTCTGTTTTTTGCCGAGAGGACTGGTCCTGGTGACCGGACCGACGGGAAGCGGAAAATCAACTACCCTGGCGGCGATGATCGATATCATCAACCGCGAACGTAGCATGAACATCATTACCGTTGAAGATCCGATCGAATTTTTGCATACTCATAAAAAATCATCTGTCAAGCAACGGGAGGTAGGTTTCGATACCCATTCCTTTAACAACGCTCTCAGGCATGTCTTACGTCATGACCCTGATGTTATCCTGATTGGTGAGATGCGCGACCTGGACAGTATCAGTATTGCCCTTACCGCGGCCGAAACAGGGCACCTTGTTTTCTCCACCCTGCATACCCAGACCGCGCCGCTTACTATCAACCGTATAGTTGATGTTTTTGCCGATCACCAGCGCGACCAGATTCGTCAGCAGTTGACGGGATCATTGCAGGCGGTTTTGTCACAGCAGCTTATACCCAATATCAGCGGTGACGGCCGGGTCCTGGCGATGGAATTTCTCAGATCAACGAATGCAGTGCGTACCATCATCCGCGAGGGTAAGGAACACCAGCTCTATTCTGTTATGCAGGCTAGTCAAACAACGGGCATGAAAACAATGGATCAGGCGCTGGCCGATCTTTGCACCGCGGGCAAAATATCTCACACTGAGGCTCTCGAAAAATGCATTGATCATAAAGAAATGGAAAGACTACTAAAAAGATAGAACTAGATTCCGGGTTAATCTAAAATGATACCGGGGAGACAAAATTTATGGGATCCTTTTACTACGAAGCATTCAAAGGCTCTGGCGAAACGGTAACCGGTAATCTTGATGCTGAGAATGAATCAAATGTGGTCGAACGTTTGCGCTCCATGGGCTTAATGGTGGTAGCCGTTAAAGAGGTTAAGCCATCTTTTTTTAAGAGCGGGATTAGCATTGCCGGAAAAGTCAAACTGGGCGATTTAAGCCTGTTTAGCCGCCAGCTGGCAGCCATGATTGATTCCGGTATACCACTCACGAGAGCCCTCTTTACACTAAGCACACAGGTGGCTAACCGCAACCTGGGGACTGCCTTGGGCGAGATTGCGCGAAATCTTGAAAGCGGGGCCAGCTTTAGTGAAACTTTAAAAATGTACCCTGCTGTTTTTTCAGATCTCTACATAAACATGGTAAGCGCCGGTGAAGCGGGTGGCACATTAGAAACTGCTCTCAAAAGGCTTTCTCATCAGCTTCAAAAAGAGAAAGAGCTCCGTGACAGTATAAAATCTGCTTCTTTTTATCCAATGGTGGTATTAGCCTTTGCGGTTGTGATCCTCTTTGCGATGCTGTTCGTATTAGTGCCCATATTTGTTGGTTTTTTTCCGGAGGGCGCAGTGTTACCCCTGCCGACCCGGATCATTATAGCTGCATCAGATATCTTAACCGCATACTGGTATATAATTATTCCCTTTTTTATTTTATTAGGTCTGCTTTTTCGCTCATATGCCAGAAGCAAAGATGGCAAAAGAAGACTTGATCGAATTAAGTTCAAGCTGCCGATCTTCGGTCAGTTAGTGCAGAAAACTGCAATTGCCAGTTTCTCTCGCACCTTTTCAACAATGATGGCTACCGGTATTCCTGTCGTGCAGGCTTTGGAATCATCCGGGATGGCTACAGGTAATACAATGATCATGGATGCGGCAAAGCTGGCCGGAGAAAAAATTCAGGAAGGCAGCAATGTCTCGCAGCCCCTTGCAAATAGTGGCATATTCCCGCCGATGGTTACACATATGATTTCCGTGGGTGAAGAGACAGGCAATATTCCCGACATGATGGATAAAGTTGCCGAGTTTTATGAAGAGGAAGTGACTACCATGACCAAAGGCTTAACCGCCCTGATAGAACCGCTGATGTTAATCATAATTGGTATTTTGGTCGGTGGCATGCTGGTCGCTCTTTACCTGCCCATATTTACAGTTATTACCCAAATTTAAAAGGAGGTGTACCGAATGTCTCCTGCTGCCGTTAATCATGTAATCGGTTTGGAAATTGATTCCGGGGTTGCTCATGCTGTGGAAATGACCGGCAAGGCAAGCTTGCCGGGGCTAATCCGACTTGGGTATATACCGCTGCCTGAAGGTTCGGTACGCGAAGGGATGATCGTTGATCCGGAACAGGTTGGTCTGGCGCTAAAGCAAAACTGGGGCAAGGTGGGTTTTAAAGGGCGTAAAGTACTGCTGGGTGTTTTAAACCAGGGAGTGCTGGTGCGCCAGATCACTATGCCGAAAGTGCCAATTAATAAAATAGGAAATATAATCCATTTTCAGGCTCAGGAGTACTTGCCTATACCTCTGGAGAGCGTTGTGCTGGATTTTTTAGTTTTAGGCGAAATTGAGGGCCAGGAGGAAGGCGAAAAACTATTGGAGGTTTTACTGGTTGCCGCCCGCCGGGATATGTTAAGTACATTTATGCAGGCGCTGGAAATCGCTAACCTGGAACCAGTAGACGTAGATGTGTGCAGTATATCTACAATCCGCCTTTTACCGGAAATGGCCCAAACAATGACCATTGCGTTGGTCAACATCGCTAATGGCTTGAACAGTATCCTTATTTCTGATCGGGGCAGACCACGACTCGCCCGTTTGGGGCAGGTTAAAATTGTCGATTTGGCCGAAAGTCTTGGCTGTATTGTCGAGAACATTTATAAGGTATATGGTTCCAAACAGGAAGGAGCAGACGCGATAATAAACGGTTGGGTTAAAAATCTTGCTATCGAGATTCGCTCTTCAATCTCTTATTATCAGGATCTGACCGGTTCATCAAAAGTTGAAGGTATACTCTTGAGCGGCAGGGGCGCAAGGTTAGCCGGGATCAACCATTTGCTCCAAGGCCACCTTGAACTACCAGTTCGTGCATTGAACCCCTTAAATGCTTATCCGTCTGTCGCTCGCAAACTCTTTCAATCGCCAACCGAAGCCTTGGATTATGCCGTAAGCGCCGGTCTGGCCATCAGGGGCCTGGAGGGATAGTGGTGGAAAGGATCAGCTTAAGGATCAGCTTACTTCCTCCTGAGATAAAAAGAGATCGTCAGGAGCAAGAAAAGCGCAGGAAAATTGAGCTTATAATGTTGCTAGTTGTAGTATTTCTTGTAGTATTCAATATTTTTCTACTGGTTAACAACCTGCTCCTGCGCGGGAATATGAATACACTGCAGATTAAGCGCGCTGCTGTCGAACTTGAGTCTGCCGGCTTGGAAGAGTATGCTGAACTATACCGTGAGATTAATTCTTCTGAGCAGCTTCTAATTACTGCTATGGGCACCGTTCCCCCCTGGAGTGCCTTTTTCAGGAATGTCAGTCAGTCTATGCCGGTAACAGCGTGGTTTTCTGATTTAACGGCATTGTATAGTGATCAGGCTGCAACACTGACTATCCAGGGTTGGTCATATGATCATGGCAGTCTGGCCGATTTGCTTGAACGGTTGGAAAAGAACGAACAGTTGAAACAAGTCAAATGTCGTGTATCAACCGAAACCACCTTCCAGGGAGCTGAGGCCATTCAATTTCAGGTGGATGCTACTTTACTTCCCGGTCCTGGTTTTCTTGCTGAAGAGGGAGGAGCCGAATAAATGGATACCCCGCTGCAACGTACTCGCAGAGAAAAAGTGCTATTTATTTTGGTAATACAGGCTATTATAATAGGCCTGGTTTTCGTCTTCCTGCAATTTAGCACTTCTAATTCGCTGAAAGCTTCTATTGAAGATGAAAAAGTAGCCCTGGCCCAGGCCGAAGCTTTGCTGCAGCAGCGTCTTGATTACCAGGCCAATGCGCCCATCTATCGAGAAAAGGCGGCCAGGTATATGCAAATGATGCCGAAACAGCCTCAGGAAGAAGAGATCTTGCGCATCATCATGCTTATAGGAGAAGAATACGATCTGCGGGTTCAAGAGGTTCGCTTTGATGCAAGAGTGGCCAGGCCCGAAAGTGGTTTTGTGCAAATGCCTATGTTGATCATTGTTGAAGGAAGCTACAGTGGTTTAATTCAGATGCTTGATCAACTGCAGTGGGGTGGGCGGGCTTTTCGGGTTGACCAGGTGAAAATCAGCTTGTCTGGTGCAGCCCCCTCAGGAATCAGGGCAACTTTAACCGCCAGCGTCTTTTACCGCACCGTTAATTAGCGGTAAGAAAAAATATTAGGGGAGTTATAGAAAGATGGAAGCCAATAAAATTACAAAGGGTAGTGAAAAAAAGATTGGCCATCTAATGTTAGAACAAGGTATCATTACCCGTGAACAGTTAAAAGAGGCTCTCGATTTACATCAGAAAGAAAGATCATGCGGTGAGAAAAAAAATTTCGGGCAGATATTGATCGAGCTCGGGTTTGTCAATGAAGAGACTCTTACAAGTGTTGTTGCTTGCCAGGCCGGAGTTGATTTCATTCGGCTAGAAAACTATATCATCGATAAAACTGCTACCACCCTGATCGATTCCGATTCAATCCGGCGTTACCGGGCAATCCCAATCGGGTTCGAAAATGGTCTTTTAGTAGTGGCAATGTCCGATCCTAACGACATCTTGGCCATTGATGATATTCGCCTGATCTCGGGCTATGAAATTAAGCCGGTCTGTGCATCAGAAAGTGAGTTAAAGGCCTTAATAGATCAGCATGCCAGAATATCATCAGATAGTCTGGTGGATGAAGTAGATATTGAACAGGATCAAACAGAGAAGGAAGATCAGCAAGCGTCTTTGATCGGAAAACCTGCTGTCCAGCTTGCCAATCTGATCTTTAACCAGGCTGCACAAGATGGAGCGAGCGATATTCATATTGAACCACAGGATAAAGACCTGCGCGTACGTTTCAGGATAGACGGCGTTTTGCACGAGGTGATGCAGCCGCCTTATAAGCTTTATCTGCCGCTGGTTTCCCGTATTAAGGTAGTTGCCAACATGGATATTGCCAACAGACGTGTGCCTCAGGACGGAAGGATTTCACTTAAACTTGATCGCAGAATGATTGACTTAAGAGTGGCGTCGCTGCCCACGGCCTACGGAGAAAAAATAACCCTGCGTCTCCTGGACCGCAGCGCCCAGATTATTACCTTGAGTGAGCTTGGCTTCCCGGACAGCCAGTTGAAGCTCTTTCGGAAACTGATTAATAAACCTCATGGCTGCATGTTGGTAACCGGTCCAACAGGCAGCGGCAAAACTACCACACTCTATGCCGGCCTGACTGAACTGAACTCGGTGGAAAAAAATATCATTACCGTGGAAGATCCAATTGAATACCGTTTGGCCGGCATTAATCAGATTCAAATCAATCCACGGGCCGGGCTTACTTTTGCTTCAGGACTTAAATCCATTCTCCGCAATGACCCCGATATTATTATGATCGGTGAGATCCGCGACCACGAGACAGCACGTATATCTGTCGAATCGGCGCTTACAGGGCACATGGTGCTCTCCACTCTTCATACCAATGATGCTGCCGGCGCGATTACCCGCCTTGGTGATATGGGAATTGAATCGTACCTGACTGCTTCTTCGGTGATTGCTGTTTTAGCCCAGCGGTTGGTCAGGCTGCTCTGCAATTACTGCCGCGAAGAGCAAACTTTAGGCAGAGAAGAACTGCTGGCATCAATACCTGATTTCCCGCTCAGAAAAGATGAACGCGATCTGAAAGTATATAAACCGGTAGGATGTCTGCGGTGTGCCAGAACTGGATATAAAGGACGCCGCGGAGTATATGAGCTCTTGATCATCAGCGATAAGATTAAGCACCTTACTTTGCAGCGTAGTTCAGCCGGCGAAATTCATGAAGCGGCTGTTTCCGAGGGGATGATTTCCCTGCGCCAGGACGGATTAATGAAAGTAAGGGCAGGACTTACCTCTCTTGAGGAGGTATTGCGCGTGCTGCCCTAACAGACAGTATAGAAAAAATTACCAAGATCATTACATAATTACAAATTACCAAAGGAAAAGCTTTTACTTTGAATGTAAAGCTAAATAATAACCCATGGCCGGACTGAAAACGAAAATTTTACGTAGTAGAGAAAGCTCAAAAGAATGCTTGACTTTATTCTCGTTTTATGCATTACTAGCATAAAGGAACCGTATCAGGGCAAAGCCGCCTACAAGCGGTGGCGCAAAACTAGAGGGACTTACAGCTGCTAGCTGAAGTCAGCCAGTTGCCGGTTCGCAGGGTGAGTTTGTGGCCCCGCCTACGGCAGCAGGCAGGGTTTTTTTGTGAGCCGTAAAAACCCAGGTCAAACAACCAGAGGATCAGAGTAATGGCTAAACAGCTTAATGTAAAACAAAATAACGCCCTGGAAGAGGCAATGAGCTGCTACACTAAGAACAATAGCCCAGAGGCAAAGGATGCTTTAATCGGCGCTGCGGAGCCGTTGATCAGGCATTACAGCGCACTTTACAGTATGGGCGGTTTTGATGAAGATTTAAAGCAGGCTGCCTACGAAGGCTTGCTCAAAGCGATCAAACGCTTTGATCCGCACCTGGGTAATAAGTTTGTCACCTATGCGGTACACTGTATCGTGGGTGAAATTCGTCATGAACTTCGCGACAGAGGCTTCTATAAAATCCCGGAATGGCTAAAAACTTTGCAGGGTAAGATTATTCAGGCTACTGAAGATTTATACCAGCAGAACATGGAGATGCCAACAATCAGGGAAATTGCCGAGAAGGTAAACGTAACTGAGGCTGGTATTGGCGAAGCAATGCTGGCCGGCTGTATTTCTTTAGACGAGCTGGACTTGTCCAAACTAAGGCATTTGCGCTATGAATCTTTTAAACTGCCGATTGAGGATCTTATTACTGTTAAGATGTCACTGGAGAAGATGGACGAGCTGCAGGGGCAGGTTGTTAAGCTGATCTATTACGAAGGGCTTACCCAGGAAGAGACTGCCCACCAATTAGGCATCAACCAGCGTAAAGTATCCCGCCTGCTTGATAAGGGGCTTTCTGAAATGCGCGAGTATGTTATGGCTTAAAAAGAAACGGTTGTTTAGTCTGCAGCATCTATATTGAGAAAACCCAAAAGCAATAGTCAATGAACCCTAATTATCATTTACAAGGCAGAAGCGTCACCATTAATATACAGAAACTGTTTACCTCACTTGGCCTAGAGTGGCTGAAAAAAATTTTTTCGAAAAAATGTCTAAAATAATAAATCCTTGGTATAACACTATAAGATGAAGAAACAAAGACTTTCAGGCAGGATAAGAACCTGACGATAAGGGCAAACCTTTCGAAAGAAAGGGGCGC
>Ga0209498_1002198_pt1 | contig 11872 bp, 7 predicted proteins | sample WalLakDeSediment_FD_184131 | JGI IMG/M metagenome (GOLD analysis project Ga0209498, IMG submission 184131) | Lake sediment microbial communities from Walker lake, Nevada to study Microbial Dark Matter (Phase II) - Walker Lake 11/02/13 Deep... | ecosystem: Environmental > Aquatic > Freshwater >...
CGCGGCAATCCCTGGCCCAGACCTGCCAATGACAATTGGGATTCCAAGGCGAAATCGTGTAATGCTCCAGTGGTCGTGATCCTCCCCGCTATGTCGCGCCAGGGCGGGCTCATAACCCATGGAATAGCCAAGAGATTGCCACGGCGCCCTGCGCCTCGCAATGACGGACTGGGACTTTTTACGAGTTCGTCAAGCTTGATGGATTCGTAAAAAGTCAGAAAACGCCTTTTTCTGTGATTCCCGCGGAGGCGGGAATCCCGTGTTCTCAAAGGGTTCTGGACTCCCGCCTCTCCATCCTCCGTAGCAGAGCTACTGCGGAGGACGGGCGCGGGAGTGACAACTGAGGAGACTTTTTACGAAACCGTCAAGCTTGATGCATGAAGGGTAAATTGCGGAGGTTCCGCGAATTCCAAATTCATTTTGAGGGGAGAAAAAGACATGAGCGAAACAAAATCAGGAAAAGACATTTTGAGTATGATCAAATCGGAGAAGATCGAGGTGGTGGATCTCCGATTCATGGACTTTCCGGGGCTGTGGCAGCACTTCTCCATTCCGGCCAGGGAGGTCGATGAAGACACCTTTGAAAGCGGCCTGGGGTTTGACGGGTCAAGCATCCGGGGCTGGCAGGTCATTAACGAATCGGACATGCTTGTGAAACCTGTCCCTGAGACGGCCTTTATCGACCCCTTTTTCGAGGCAAAGACCCTGGTCATGGTCTGTAACATCTGTGATCCGGTCACAGGAGAGGACTACACAAGGGACCCTCGAAACATCGCCAGAAAAGCGGAGAACTATCTCAAGAGCACGGGCATCGCGGACGTGGCCTATTTCGGCCCTGAAGCGGAGTTTTTTATTTTCGATGATATCCGGTTCGACCAGAACGAGCACGAAGGGTATTACCATATCGACTCGGTCGAGGGCCGATGGAACGCAGGCCGGGTGGAGAACCCCAACCTCGGATACAAAATCCGGTACAAGGAAGGCTACTTCCCGGTGCCTCCTACGGACAGCCAGCAGGATATCCGAAGCGAAATGATGCTGACCCTGGAAAAGATCGGGGTGCTCATTGAAGCGCAGCATCATGAAGTGGCCAGCGGCGGTCAGGCGGAGATCGATATGCGCTTCGCTCCCCTTGTGCAGATGGCGGACAATCTTTTGAAATACAAGTATGTGATCAAGAATGTGGCCAGAAAACACGGCAAGACCGTGACCTTCATGCCCAAACCTCTTTTCAATGACAACGGTTCGGGCATGCACATTCACACCTCTCTGTGGAAAGGCGACAAGAACCTCTTTGCAGGAGACGGATATGCAGGACTCTCTCAAATGGCCATGTATGCCATCGGCGGCATCCTGAAACACGCTCCTTCGCTTCTTGCCATCACCAGCCCAACCACCAATAGCTACAAGAGGCTGGTTCCCGGCTTTGAAGCCCCTGTCAATCTGGCTTACTCAAGACGGAACAGAAGCGCAGCGGTTCGGATTCCTCTTTACTCCAACTCGCCCAAAGCAAAACGGTTTGAATTTCGGTGCCCGGACCCAAGCTGCAATCCTTACATGGCGTTCTCGGCCATCCTGATGGCCGCCCTCGACGGCATCCAGAACAAAATAGATCCGGGCGACCCGCTGGACAAAGACATCTATGATCTGCCCGCAGAGGAGTTGGCAAAGGTCGCTCAAACACCGGGCTCCTTGCGAGAGGCGCTCAAGGCGCTTGAAAACGACCACCAGTACCTGTTGAAGGGCGACGTATTCACGTCCGATGTGATCGAGACATGGATTTCCTACAAAATGGAAAGGGAAGTGGTGGCGGTCGACCTCCGTCCCCACCCCTGGGAGTTTGCCCTGTACTATGATATATAGGGCTAATCAAAAATGTTTCAAATTTTCTTCAACTTTGAATCAACGTTGATCATTGTTTCGATGCTTCGGTTAATGAGAGTGTTCAGGGGTTCAGTGTTCAGAGTTCAGGAGGGATGATCCTCCGGATGTCCGTGTGAATCTGTGGCTGACCTTTCCTACGGTGAGGTTTGTAAGTTCCGGCCGGGTTCTATACAATTAAAATAGTGCAACAATATGGAGGGTCGGGAATCCCGTCGTGGCCTTGGAGTCGGAAAGATCGGAGCAAACTCCGCCGGATGCTTATGAGGCGCTGCAGGCCGAGCATTTTGGAAGATTAGGGGAAAGGTATTTCAAACTCTTCAGCCAAAAGGATTTGGACCGTCACCTCCACTGCCTGGCCCGTCTCACTCCTGAACATCCTGTTGAGGTTCTCCTTGATCCGAAAACCGACGGGACCCTGGAGTGCACGGTCCTGGCTTTTGATTACCCCGGTGAGTTTTCCATCATCACCGGGGTCCTGGCGAGTGCAGGGTTTGACATCCATTCAGGGGATGTTTTCACCTACCAGGGCGTTCCCCGTCAAAAACGGGCCCGCCGTCGAATCCTGGAGGAGGTGCGGGAACAGGAGGAAATTTACAAGCGAAAAAGAATCATCGATCATTTTTCCGGCGTCTTTGACAGCCCCCTGCCTTTTGATGGGTGGGGTAGAGAGCTGCGCGACACCCTCTTGACCGTGGTCAGGCTTCTTGAGCGTGGGGACGAATCGTCCGTTCTGGAGGCCAAGAAGAGAGTCCATGAAATGGTCGTTCGAAGGCTTGCTCTTTTCCGCAGGGACAGGTCGCCGGTCCTTTATCCTGTGGAAGTGGAGATCGATAACGAAGGGGAAGCCTTCACCCGGCTCAAGGTGGTCGCCCAGGATACTCCCGCTTTTCTTTACACGCTGTCGAATGCTCTATCCATGCACGATCTTTCCATCGAACATGTGAGCATCCGAACCATTCACGGCCGGGTGGAAGACGTGATGGACCTCGTGGATCTGCAAGGCCGCAAGATAGGCGATCCAGAAATCCTGAACCGTGTCAGACTCTCCGTGCTTCTCACCAAGCAGTTCACCTATTTTCTGGATGCAGCCCCTGACCCCTTCGCCGCTTTCTCCCGTTTCGAACACCTCCTGGCCGATATGGCTATAAAGGAAGGAAAGGGGCGGTGGCAGGAGAGACTGGGAGATCCGAGGTTTCTCCAGGATCTTGCCCGGCTTCTCGGGGCCAGTGATTTCCTGTGGGAGGATTTCGTGCGCCTCCAGTACGAGACCCTTCTTCCCATGCTCGGCGCCGACCGGGAAAGAGGGCGATCTTCGGAAACTCTCGAAGCGCTCAAGGAGAGGCTGGAGGAGGCTCTCAGGGGCGTCCGTTCTCTGGAGGAGCAGGGGAAGAGGCTCAATGACTTTAAGGATCGGGAAATCTTCTTGATCGACCTGGATCACATCCTGGACCCGAAGGCAGATTTCAAGACGCTCTCAGCAGGGTTGACCCGCCTTGCGGAGGCGGTGGTCGGCAAGGCCGCCTCATTGGTTTACAACGATTTGATGCGCCGTTTCGGACGGCCCGGAACCGTAGGCGGTCTCGAGGCAAAGTACGCCATCCTGGGGCTGGGTAAGCTGGGAGGCGCTGCTCTGGGCTATGCCTCGGATCTGGAATTGCTCTTCCTCTATAGGGACAGCGGACGGACGGACGGAGAAAGGCCGATCGAGAATGCTGAGTTTTTTGCACGCCTGGTCCAGGGCGTGGCCAACCTGATTCATGCCAAGAGGGAAGGAATCTTTCATCTGGATCTCAGGCTTCGTCCTTACGGGGCCGCGGGGCCCATTGCGTGCAGCCTGGAGAGTTTTTGCCGCTACTATGCGCCGGAAGGGCCGGCCCACGCCTATGAGCGTATTGCCCTTGTCAACATGCGAGCCATCGGCGGGGATCCGGCTTTGGGCAGGCAACTCGAACGTCTGAGAGACGAGATGATCTATTTTTCAGGACCCATCCGCCTTCAAGACCTTCAGGAACTCAGAGAAAAGCAGTTCTTTGAAAAAACAAAAGGCGGGCGCTTGAACGCCAAATTCAGCCCCGGCGGGCTTGTAGATCTCGAGTACAGCGTTCAGATCCTCCAGGTGACCCACGGCAAAGACCTCCCCGCATTGCGAACGCCGCTTATCCATGAAGCGCTGAGCGCGCTGTCCGACGCAGGGGTTCTTTCCGAGATGGAAACAGGGCGACTCGTGGCCGCCTATGGATTTCTCAGACGGCTCATCAACAGTATGCGCATGCTTCGCGGCTCTGCTCAGGACCTCTTCCTGCCTGAGCCGGGCTCTCTCGAGTACGTCCATTTGGCAAGACGCATGGGCTACAGCACGGGGGGCGCCCTGGAGCCGGGAGAGCAACTGCGCATCGATTTTGAGAACTGCACGGCCGCGGTGCGGGTTTTCGTGGAGCGCCATTTTGGAAGGGATTCCTTGCCCGGCCGGGAGGTGGGAACCGTGGCCGACCTTGTCCTTTCCGACAGGACGGCTCCTGAACTCAAAAGGCGGGTTCTCAAAAAGGCGGGATTCAAAAACACGGACCGGGCCTATGTGAACCTCAGAAACCTGGCAGGCGAGGGAAGCCGAAGGGAGATGTTTTCGAAACTTGCGCTCCTCGCCGTTGAAATTCTTTCGAGAAAACCGGATCCGGACATGGCCCTCAATAACTGGGAACGGTTTATTCTCGCTCTCGTGAGCCCGGAGTTTCACTTCAATCTCCTCCTGTCTCAACCCATGCGACTGGAAATCCTTTTGGGGATTTTTTCAGGGAGCCAGTTCCTGTCCGACACCCTGGTGAGAAACCCAGGTTTTCTGGACTGGGTCGTCATCCCCGAGATCCTCCATCGAACCCGGGAGTCAACGGATATTGAGGAGGACCTGAGGCGAACGGCAGAAAGCTCCGCAGGCCACGGAGAATGGCTCAACAGGCTGCGGCGCCTGAGAAGGAGAGAACTTCTTCGTATCGGCACCCGGGATATCTGCCTCGGTGTGTCCACAAGGGACATTGTGACGGAACTCTCGCGGCTGGCGGACGCTTTTGTCCGGGTGGTTCTGGAACAAGCCATGGAAAGGCTGGGGGTCCCGCAGGCCGTGAGGAATCGTTTCTGTATTCTCGCTCTGGGAAAGCTGGGGGGCCTGGAGCTCAACTACAGTTCGGATATTGATCTCCTCGGGCTCTGGGACGACCGGGACCCTTCTGCGGGGGAAACGGACAAGACGATTTACGGCCGGCTCATGGAGGAGGTGCGCTCGGATCTTTCCCGGCATACCGAGGAAGGCTATGCCTACCGGGTGGACCTGCGTTTGAGACCTTTCGGCCGCGAGGGCGAGCTGGCGCCGCCTTTTTCAGCGCTTGTGGATTACTACCGGAGAAGAGCTTCCTTGTGGGAGATCCAGGCCGCTCTCAAGGTTCGTCCCGTGGCGGGCAACGTGAGCCTCGGTCACGCGTTCCTCGAACACATGCGGAGCGTCTGGATTGAAGAACGAACCCATGAAAGCGTTGTGCGATCCATTGACAGGATGCGGGAGGCGGCCATGAAAGCCTCCTCGGGCGCCGGCCCGGACGTAAAGAACGGGGCCGGAGGGTTGCGGGATGTGGAATTTTTGGTTCAAGGCCTTCAGCTTATCCATGGCCGGAACAGCCCCGGCATCCTGGAAGGAAGCACCTTGACCGCCCTGGATCTGCTCTGCGATGCAGGCATCCTTCCAGGGCAAGCGGTCGCGGAGGTGAAGGAGGATTATCTTTTTCTCCGCCGGGTGGAACACTATCTGCAGATCATGGAAGATCAACAGATCCATGCCGTGCCCAAAGACAAGCAAGAACTGAGCGCGCTTGCCAAAAGAGTCCTGGGCGTGGAAAGCGATGAAGAGCATTTCATGGTGTCGTTGAAAAGCTGTCTCGACCGTGTCCGGGATCAATACAAAAGACACCTTCTGGGTGAAAAGGGGGGAGGTAAGAATAACGGCTTTTTACCGTGAAAATCCGCTCGTAGGGGAGGGGTTTACCTGTCCCGCCATAGCTTGAGCGACGGCGGATCCCCTCCCGCGGGCGGGCGTAAAGCCCGCCCCTACATTTTCATCTGTGGGGGTGGCCTGCATCGAGGTCATGAGCGTTTACGAAGCCCCAAGAAATATCTTGACAAGAAACTAGAATTCGATAGTTTATTCGGTGATCCCGCACAAAGACGTTCGGAAATCACTCAATCAATCATGACAAAGGCGTCTGATTCTCTTAATGGAGAGGAAGGCGCCTTTTTTTGTTTAATGAAATCCGCCGATGCGGATTTCATGGAAAAGAAGAACATGAAGCGAGCAAAACCGAAAAACCGGTCCGGGACCGGGAAAAGGGGCCTCACTGTTGCGCTTTTCTACTGTCAGAACCTTCCGGAAAGCGGCGAGACCGAGCGGCAAGCTCTCGAGAAGGAATACGGTGCGTCTTTGAGGCTTTTCCCCATCCCCTGCAGCGGGAGACTCGACCCCATTCATCTGCTCAGGGCCCTGGAGGAGTTTGCCGACGCAGCCTACCTCATCGCCTGCCCTGAAGGGGCCTGCCGCTACTTTGAGGGCAATGAAAGGGCAAGAAAGAGGCTGGAGAGAACCCAAGAGATGATTGCCATGATCGGTCTTGAGCGGGAAAGACTGGGTATGGTCATGAACACAAAAGAGAACCCCAAAGGGCTCGGGGTCATTGCAGGCGAGATTATGGAACAGGTGAGCGGCCTTGGGCCGTCGCCGGTCTTGAGGGAAAAATAGCAATGTAGCTTTTTGAAAACACCATCAGCACCAAGCATGGAGATCTCTCTCAAAAGATCCTCTTGTCAGTGCCACCGCTGGGATCAAAATGGGTGGCACGGACAAACTTTTATCCGCCTCAGGCGGATGTTTGTCCGTGGATGGGGAAAGCACGGACAAGCTTCCCTTGTCCGTGGCACCGCTGGGAAGAGAGACCTCCATGCCCAACTCAGCATCGAGAAGTTTTAAAAAGCTGAATCGTTACGGGAAAAGCTAGAGGGGCAAAGGAGGAAGCATCATGATTACGGCAGAACAAAAGCCCCTGGACGAGATCAGGGAGATGATCGCTCCGTACAAGCGCCTGCTCGTCCTGGGCTGCGGCTCCTGCGTGGCGGAGTGCGCCGCGGGCGGGGAGAAGGAGACGAGCATGCTTGCCTCCACCCTTCGCATGGCCGCTAAAATGGAAGGTCAGGAGAAGGTCATCCGGGAAAAAACGCTGGAACGGCAATGCGTCAAAGAGTTCGTTCTCCTTCTCGATGACATGATCCGGGACTATGACGCTCTCCTCTCCCTCGGCTGTGGCGCCGGGGTTCAAGCCGTTGCGGACATGTTTCCGGAAATCCCGGTCATCCCGGCCCTGAACACGGAATTCCTGGGTGAGACAAAAGATCAGGGGCTCTGGGTGGAAAACTGTCTGGGGTGCGGGGACTGCATGCTCTACCATTTCGGCGGGGTCTGTCCGCTGGCCCGTTGCTCGAAACATCTTCTGAACGGCCCCTGCGGTGGATCGGTGGGAGGAAAATGTGAAATCAATCCGGAAATCCCCTGCGCCTGGCAGCTCATCATTGACAGGCTCGAACAGCACCATGGGCTTGAGAGGCTGGAAAGCATCTATCCTCCCAAAGACTGGTCGAAAAAACAGGGCCGAGGGCCCAGAAAGATTATCCGGGAGGACCAGCAAAGGTGAGCCGACTGAAGAGTATTCTGGATCAAGGTGAGTTCGCAGTGACCGCGGAATGCGGTCCTCCCAAGGGTGCGGATCCTGATGTGATCGTGAAAAAGGCGGCATTGTTGAGGGGGAAGGTGGATGCCGTCAACGTGACCGACAATCAGACCGCCATCGTGCGCATGTCCAGCCTCGCAGCGTGCGCGCTGCTCAAAAACCAGGGGCTGGACCCTGTTCTTCAGGCGGTGGTGAGGGACCGCAACAGGATCGCCCTGCAATCCGACATCCTGGGCGCATCGGCTCTTGGCATCCGGAATGTCCTGTGCCTTTCCGGGGATCACCAGGGCTTCGGCAACCAGCCCCAGGCGGTGGGCGTCTTTGACCTCGATTCCATCCAGTTCTTGCAGGTGGTTCGGAGGATGCGGGATCAAGGGGTCATCCTGGGAGGGGAGCCTCTGAGCAAAGCGCCGGACCTCTTCATCGGCGCTGCGGCCAATCCTTTCGGGGATCCCTTTAACTTCAGGGTGGTGCGCCTGGCCAAAAAGGTCGCAGCAGGGGCGGAGTTCATCCAGACCCAGTGCATCTACAATCTGGAAAGATTCGAGAAATGGATGACCATGGCCCGGGATAGGGGATTGACGGAAAAGGTGCACATCCTGGGAGGCGTGACTCCCCTGAAATCGGCGGGCATGGCCAGGTATATGAAAAACAGGGTGGCCGGCATGGATGTGCCGGATGGGATCATCCGGAGGATGGAGGGGGCGCCTGCAAAAAGGCAGGCCGAGGAAGGTCTGAAAATCTGCGCGGAAACCATCCGGCGGCTCAAGGAAATGCCCGGCGTGAAAGGCGTCCACATTATGGCCATCGAATGGGAAGAGAGGGTGGGCGAGCTCGTGGAAAGGGCCGGCCTGCTGCCCCGGCCTCCTTCCCCCTCCCCTGTCCCCTCCCACCGAGGGAGGGGAAATCCGGGCGATCGCCATTGATTCCCTCCCCCTTGATGGGGGAGGCGAGGTGGGGGTGAGGTGGTTTATGGGTGCCCGGGCAATCACGAGTTCCTTCATAAGATGATTGTTTTTCCGTGCACCGTGCGCTGTTATTGAGGTTTTCTACATGCCGAAGAAATACATGATTCACACAAGGGCCGTGCCCCATCGCTTCAAGGCGATCACCCGATTCGGCGTCATCGCCTGGGAGGAAGGGTGCCTGAAGTGTCCTGTGTGCGTGAAGAAGGAGTGCGTGTATAAGGTCTATGAGCACCGCAGTCTGGATACGCGGCAGATGATGGATTCCCTGGACAACGAGTGCATGAACTGCCTGAGATGCGTGCAGGGTTGTCCGAAGCAGCTGATCCACAAGGGCATCAACCCGGAGTTCAAAGCCCTTGGGGATGCCCACTGGACTCCGGACATCCTTGCGCGGCTTTGGCGCCAGGCGGAAACAGGGAAGATCCCCGTGTCCGGAGGAGGATATCCCGGCCCCTTTAGCGGCACGGGCTTTGACGGCATGTGGACCGACATGTCTGAAATCGTCCGTCCCACAAGGGACGGCATTCACGGCCGGGAGTACATCAGCACGGCCGTGGATCTGGGCAGAACGCCCCGCAACCTCGCCTTTGATGAGAAGGGAGCTTTGCTGGAGGAGCTCCCTCCTCTCACGGACATCCCCCTGCCCATCCTCCTGAGAGTCCCCTCTTTCGGGTCCTTTGGAGAAGAGGTCATCAAGGGGTGGGCCATGGCGGCCGCGCGTCTTGGGACCTTTCTCGCACTCCCTCTCGATCGAACGAGGGGGAAGGGGGCGAAGTTTTTCTCCCATCTCATGCCGATCCTTCCTGTTCAAGGAGAGATGCCGTCAAAGAGGATCAAGGCGGCGAGGCTGGTCGAGTCGCCTCCGGAAGACAAGGTGATGGACAGAGCCGGGAAGGCATTCCCCTCGGCGCTCCTCTCAATCCATCTCCCCATGGTGAAGGGCGTGGAAGAGCAGGCCCTTCGCGTTGCCGGCTCGGGCGCTCCCATCATCCATCTTGAAGCAAGCTATGACGGAACCGCGGTGGATGACCCTACCCGGGCGATGAAAGACGTGATCCGTTCCGTTCACAGGGCTCTGGTGGAGGGGGGCGTGCGGGATGAAGTCACGCTTCTTGCGGGCGGGGGCATTGCCATGGCCGAGCATGTGGCCAAGGCCCTCATCTGCGGGGCCGATGCCGTGGTGATCGATTTTCCCATCCTCATTGCCCTGGAATGCCGCATGTGCCGTCGCTGCATCCGGGGGCTTTCATGCCCTGTGGAAATCGAAAAGGCTCGTCCTGCATGGGTCGCAGCAAGGGTTTTCAATCTGCTCGGCGCCTGGCACAACCAGCTTTTGGAACTCATGGGGGCCATGGGGATCCGGGATGCTCGAAGACTGAGGGGTGAAACCGGTCGCGCCATGTTTTTCGAGGAACTGGACGAGGCCACTTTCGTATCCATGGGTAAGGTGAAGGACGGCTATGAACTGGTCTAGGAACACGCTTCCAGAGGTGGTTGCGGCGCCCTCGCGCTTTCGGAATCCCATCGCCAAGTATCGCCTCCATCGGAGCAAGGAATGCACGGCCTGCGGCCGGTGCGTGGAGATTTGCCCTTATCAGGTCCACGAGATCAAGCGGGGGCGGGTGCTGCCAACCAACGCCCATCGCTGCGTGGGCATGGATTGCCCGGCACCCTGCTACCGGGAATGCCCGGTCAACGCCCTGACCCTGAAAAGGAACCCCACCTTTGACACGCTCGGGGACTTCAGGTGGCCTCCCGATCTTCTGGCGAGCACCTGGCACATGGCTGAGACAGGAACCGTTCCGGCCGGCGGGCTCGAGTACCGGATCGGATTATCGGGTGGCGGGTTTGACAAGCTCCGGCTCCAGTTGCCTTTAAAAGGAATGGAGAGCCAAGACCACGATATCGACATGGGCGTGGAACTGAACCGGAGACAGGACCAGGCCCACAGGATCAAAATCGGCGTTCCCTTTTACGGCGGGGGCATGTCCTACGGGTCCGTGAGCATCACCACCATGCTCAGCCGCATCAAAGCCGCCGCCGCTCTCAATACTTTCTGCTGCACCGGGGAAGGGGGATACCCGGATGAGTTGAAGCCCTATGATGAGCACGTCATCACCCAGGTTGCCACGGGGCTTTTCGGGGTGCGGGAGGAAACCATAAAGAGAGTGAAGATCGTGGAGTTCAAGTATGCCCAAGGGGCAAAACCCGGGTTGGGAGGCCACCTCCTGGGAGACAAGGTCACCCCCGGGGTGGCGCGCATGCGAGAAGCGGTGGTGGGGCGCCCGCTTTTTTCACCCTTTCCGTTCCACAGCGTCTATTCCGTGGAGGATCACAAGAAGCATGTGGACTGGATCAAGGCCGTCAACCCGCAGGCCCTGGTTTCAGTGAAGGTCTCCACGCCTACGGACGTGGACATGGTGGCCGTAGGGAGCTACTATGCCGGGGCTCACATCATCCACCTGGACGGCAGCTACGGTGGGACCGGAGCCGCACCGGACATCGCCAAGAAAAACATTGCCATGCCCATTGAATATGCCGTGCCCAAAGTCCACCGCTTTCTTCAACAAGAAGGGGTCAGGGACAAGATCACGGTCATCGCCAGCGGCGGCATCCGCACCCCCTATGATGTGGCCAAAATCATTGCCCTTGGAGCGGACGGGGTCTGCACGGGCACGGCGGACCTTGTAGCCCTGGAGTGCATTCGGTGCCACAACTGCGAAAGCGGGCGCGGGTGTGCGCGAGGCATTGCCACCACCGACGAGGAACTCATGGGCCTGATCGACCTGGAGTGGGGCACCCGGAGAATCGTCAACATGTTTCTCGCGTGGCGCGGGGAGCTTCTGAAAATCCTGCAGCGGCTGGGCATGAAGCGTATCGGAGACCTGGTCGGCCGCACGGATTGCCTGGTGCATCTGGATTATATGAAGAAGGAATGATGGAATAATGGAATGATGGGTCGATGGCGGAAGGCTGTAGGATGGGTTGAGCGCATGCGAAACCCATGAATAAAGGCGGATTTCACGTCTGTTCAACCCAGAAGAAGGTGGGTTTCACCTCCGTTCAACCCACCCTACGTCAAGCATTGGTAAGATGGGTTGAGCGCGTGCGAAACCCATCAACAGAGGTGGGTTTCACCTTCGTTCAACCCACCCTACGTCAAGCATGGGTAGGATGGGTTGAGCGCGTGCGAAACCCATCAACAGAGGTGGGTTTCACCTTCGTTCAACCCACCCTACGTCAAGCATTGGTAGGATGGGT
>Ga0209498_1002199_pt1 | contig 11868 bp, 8 predicted proteins | sample WalLakDeSediment_FD_184131 | JGI IMG/M metagenome (GOLD analysis project Ga0209498, IMG submission 184131) | Lake sediment microbial communities from Walker lake, Nevada to study Microbial Dark Matter (Phase II) - Walker Lake 11/02/13 Deep... | ecosystem: Environmental > Aquatic > Freshwater >...
GACCATCGACTACTACCAGCGTGGTCTCTACAACGGGAATAACTGGACGGAGGAGTTCCTGGAGGACGGAACCCACCTGAAGCTCGGGGAGCTGGCTGTTCGCTACCAGTTCAACCAGGCCCAGCTCCAGCGGATCATGGGCGCCATGGCCCCCACGAACATCAGGGTGGGGTTGAACGCCCGGAACCTGTTCACGCTGACGAACTACTCGGGATTCGATCCTGAGGCCGGGACCCAGTTCTCCCGGTGGGAGTCGGTGAACTACCCGCACCTGCGGACGTTCACGGCCACGTTCGACATCACCTTCTGACCGCCACCGAGGATTGATAATGAATGCCTTGATAAAGCGGACCCTGGTGGTCGCGATGCTGGTGGGAACGGCCGCGTGCCAGGATCTTGCAGTGCCCAACTTGAACCTGCCCGACACCGAGCGGGCCCTGTCCACGCCGGACGCGGTGGAGGCGGTGATCGAGAGTGCCTTCACCATCTGGTGGGGCCGGATGCACAATGCTGCCGATGCCTACTTCTACTTTCCCACGGCCGCCGACGAGGTCACCAGCACCTGGATGCGAAACACCGTCCAGGCCAGCTTTGAGCCCCGCCTCGAGCTGAACAACGACCCCGTGGCGGCCAGCGTGTGGATCCCCCGCTCCGCCTGGGACGGCTTTCCCTCCGGGGCGGCCAACGCCAACGACGGCCTTCGCATGATCGATGCAGGCATGCGGATCGTCGTCTCCGACACGGAGGAAGAGGCGGCGGTGGATCGGACGGACCGGGCCTTCACCTTCGCCAAGATCTGGCAGGGGATCAACCTGGGCTACCTGGGGTTGGTCTTCGACCAGTCAGCCCCCGCCACGGAAGAGACCGTCATCGACGACGCCTTCTGGGAGACGGGCAACCTGAAGCCCTATCCGGAGGTGGTGGCCATTGGGGTGCGCTCCCTGGAGGAGGGCATCGAGCGGGCCCAGACCGGCGATCAATGGATGCTCAAGCCCAGCTTCATCAACGCGCGGACCTACGAAAACCAGCAGATGATCGAGTTCGCCCACACCATGATCGCCCGCCTCCTCATCTACCAGGCCCGGACCCCCGAGGAGCGGGACCAGGTGGACTGGCAGAAGGTCCTCCACCACACGGAGCGTGGCCTGACTTTCGACTTTGACGTGCAGGTGGAGTCGGGGGTTCTGACCAGTGTGGGGTGGAACCAGCGGGCTCAGCTTGGGGGCACCAACACACAGTCCTTCCGGGTGGATCCCCACATCCTGGGTCTGGCGGATGTCTCGGGGAACTATCAGGCCTGGCTTGCCCTGGACCAGGATGATCGGGAGCCGTTCCTCATCACCACCCCGGATCTTCGCTTCCAGGGCCCCGGGGGTTCCACCGCAAACGGGGCGTATTTCCGGTATCTCACCGGCTGGAACACCCTGGCGGACCGGGGGCTCTACAACCGCTCCAGCTACGGTTGGTACCGCCGAATCAACTACGGCGAAGGCACGTGGCAGACCGGGTCCCTGAACATCGCCACGGCGGACGAGAACCGTCTCTACCAGGCGGAGGCCCTCCTTCGGACGGGGAACCTCCAGGGCGCGGCGGACCTCATCAATGTGACCCGAACCAGGGGGGTGCGGATCGGTGCTACCCAGTATCCGGCCAACCTTCCTCCGGTAACGGCCCAGGGCGTGCCCCAGTCGGATGACTGCGTGCCCCGGACCAAGACGGGAGCCTGCGGATCCCTCCTGGACGCCCTGCGGTACGAGCGGGCCATCGAGCTCTTCGCCATGGACACGTATCGGGCGTGGATGGACTACCGGGGGTTCGGCATGCTCCCCACGGGGCAGGCCTACCACATGCCCATCCCGGGCCGGTACCTGGTGTCCATCGGCCTTCCCCTCTATACCTTCGGCGGTGTGGGGGGAGCCGGGGCGGCACCCTGAGCCACAGGAGGCAGAGTAGGTAGCGAAGCTTGATGTCCGGGGCCGGCAGGAGGGTTCTGCCGGCCCCGGCTGTTCTCTCACCAGGATGAGCCATGAAGACCGCGCACAAGATCTTGCCTGCCGCCCTCCTTTTCCTCCTCGTCTCGGGGTGTGCGTCCGTGGGCGGGGCGGCTCTGTTCCGCCAGGAACTGGGCACCGCCACGGAGCCGGATGCCACCACCGTCATGGAGCGTGTGTCGGCCCATTTCCACTATACCATCGACCGGCGGGAGGAGCCTCCGAGCTTCTGGATCCAGACCCACTGGCAGGTTCGCCCGCCCTTCGCCGATGAGCGGGCCCAGGGCATCGTCCAGGCGGAGACCCGCCTCCTCCTCACGGGGCGTCAACGGATCGACTCCCTTTTGGGCTCCCAGTTCGCCATGACCCTGGTGGTGGAGAACCGGACCCGAACGGGCCCCGACGTGGACTGGGTGGAGACCGTCAACACCCCCATGTTCGTGGCGTACGCCAAGAGCATCGCGGAACGAATGGAGCAGGATTTCCGTACCATTGGGGTGAGGCGGTTCGAGAGGATCGGTATCTGACGTACGGAGCAGGATCTGGGTTGCCCGCGTAGTAGTAGTGGGCGATGCCAGTCGTTGTAAGCTCAGCAGGGACTACCAGCTTCTCGCAGAAATCCAGGCCGTCGGTGGGCTTGACCACCGACGCGGGATCATCTTTTTGCGTATGGACATCACGGAGGTGCACATGGGATGCTCCCTGGGCATCCTCCAGGGTAGCGGGCGGGCGAGGGCCGGAAGGTGGCTCCTCTCACCTCTTTTCGCCATCGTCCTCGTCTTGCTTCCTGCGCAAGCCTCCTTGCGCGTGGGCACTGGATGGGGCCACTCCGCCCTCTCCGCCCAGGCCCGGTTCCAAGGGGAGGTGGTGGTGGTGGGAGGGGTGTACGACCGGGCCCAGAACGTCCCCGTGCCTCAGGCGTGGATTCAGCTTGCCTGGGTTGGCGAGACCCCTCCCGGCTTCGATCCCCCTGGAGGCACGACCCTCACGGACACCGATGGACGTTTCGCCTTTGAGGCCCTCCCGGTGGGCCGGTATCGCCTTTCCGTGGACGCCCTGGGGTACCGGACCCTGTCGGAGGAGGTGAAGATCGAGGGGGCTTCACCCTTCACCCTCTCTGTCCGTCTTGCCCCCGAGGCCATCGAATTGGAAGGGATCGTGGTGGCTTCCGTCCGGAACCCCTGGCTGGAAGAGCGCGGCTTCTACCGGCGGCAGCTCCGGGGCATGGGCACCACCTTCACCGCCGACGACATCCGGGATCTCAGGATCCATCAGGTGACGGACCTCTTCCGGATGGTCTCCGGCGTGACGCTCCAGGGGGCGGGCTCTCCGGTGAGTCCCTTCATCTCCTTCCGAGGGGGGTGCCGGCCCGACGTGGTCATCGACGGCACGAACTTCGGGCCCAACGTTCGCATCGACGATCAGGTCCTTCCCGGAGACGTGCAGGGGATCGAGATCTACCGGGGGGCCACGACACCCGGGCTTTTCTCCTTCAACTCCTGCGGGGCCGTCCTCATCTGGACCCTGGGAGCCGCTTCCCGGGAAGGGCAGCCCTGGTCGTGGTGGCGGGCCGGGTTCGCCGGGGGCGTACTCCTCATGGGATACCTCCTGGCACGTTTCGCCGTGGGTTGAAATAGGGCCATATCGCGAACCCTGGCTCGAAGCCGGGGGACCGCCGACAGGTCCCGGCCGTCTTTCTTCAACGGCGCCCGCTCTTGGCCAGGGCGTCCCCCCCCCTTAATGGTTGTTGCCGGTATTCTCCTTCACCCCCAGGTCGTCGTAGCTCAAGAGCGCGTTGAACACCATGTTGAACTCCCCATGGTTTTGCCACCGGTACACAGGGTTGGTGGTGAACATGAGGAGGCGCCCCTGGCCCACGGGATGACTCACCACGGCGGGACGGCCCCGGATCTGCTCCGCCCCGTTCATGAGTCCGCTCAGGACCCCTCCCCGGCCACCCACGAACTTCATGAGTACCGCCTCGTCCTCCAGCCTCCTGGGCACCTGGAGCAGGGGCCCGTTCGCGTACTTCACGGGGATGGTGGTCTCGGCGTAGCCGTAGAAGATGGGGTGCTCGGGCTTCACGATCTCGGCCTGGACGATGGGCCGTGGCGCGTAGAAGTCACCGGAGGTCCGGGAGGCGCTGATCTCCCGGGCGAGGCCGAAATCGGGCGGGAGGGTCGACGCATTCCCCAGCGTGATGACGAGGCCGCCCGCCTCCAGGAACCTCTGGATCTCCAGGACCCCCTCCAGCCCCATCCCTCCTGTGATGTCCTCCGAAGACCCGTACATCCCCAGGTACTGGTACTCCTCTGTGCGGGTATAGGCGAGGGGCCTGTCCCGGGGTGCGATGTCGAACACGATGCTCTTGCCGTCTCGTCCCTGGTTGGGAAAGAGGATGATGTCATAGTCGGACCGTAGGTTACCGTCCCTGACCCGCTCCTTGAAGATCAGGTCGTAGGGGATCTCGAACCGGTCAAAGGAGAAGCGCACCCATCCCACCTCCTGCGTGCTTCCCCACATGCTGTACATAGCGATGCGGGGCAGGTTCAGCTCGTGGGTGCTTACGGTCGGCGCGTCCGGCAGCCCCACGGCCGTGAGGCCCAGGGCCTCCACCTCCGCCCGGATGCGATCGTGGGCGCCGTCGGCGGGGACGATGAACGAGCCGGGCGGCATCGTCACCGCGCCGGCCTGGAACTCCTCCCGGGTTGCCAGGATGGGGAGGTCCGCCAGGCGATAGCGGAGGGTGATCATGTTGGTGGACCCGAAGTGGGCCACGGCGTAGACGGCGGGGGAGCGGGGGCCGGAGACGGTCCCCTCCAGTGTGGCTTCCTCGACCGGGGTCAGGGCCACGTCGAGGATGGCCCTATCGTCCACGGGCACCACCTGGGCGTGGACCATGAGGCCCATGGTCCAGCCGCTGTCGTCGTAGGTTCTCAGGGCCGGGTCCGGGAAGTCCTGGATCTGGAGGAGGATGTGGGCCAAGCGGCCATAAGGCTGGTTCCGCTTCACCACGTAGGAGCCGGCGGGGAAGGTGTCGGCGGTGAGCTCGATCCGCCTCGAGGCGCGGCCCACTTCGATGCCCTGGGTCCGAAGGAAGTCCACCATCGTAGCCACCCGGGTCATGTCCCTTTGTCCGGCAGGGATCACGTACCCATGGGGCGTCTTCGTCGCTCCCTCCTCCAGGGAGTTCCGGCTCTTCATGTAGAAGTTTTCCAGGACCGTCTCAGGGAAGCTGGCGGTGAGCTGGAGGCCCAGGAGGACCCCGGTCTGCATGTAGTTGGTGTTGTTGCGGATGGACCAGAGGACGGTGTCATAGGGGGGCAGGGGCCTGTACCACTCTCGGGAGGTTCGTCCGCCGCTTCCCGAGAGGTCCCGCAGCATGGTGGTGGCACCCCCGTTGCCGAAGGTCTCGTACATGCGCATGAGACCGTTGTGGTTGTAAGCCATGGAGGCGAAGTAGCCGGGGGACCATGCGTCCATGAAGGCGTGGGTCCACACTCCCGGCATCCCGTACTTGGTCATCTGGGCCATTTCGTAGTTGGCGAACCAGGGAAGCTCACCGAAGAGGATGGGGTCCAGGTCAGGGTTCTGAGGGGCCGCCCCGCTATAGGTGTACAGGAAGGGGATGGACTCGTGCAGGTCGTGCATGATGGGCGGGTGCCATTCCAGGTACCAGTCCAGGAGAGGCCTGAGGCTGGCCTGGGAGTAGTTGATGTCCCGGTTGTTGTCGTGGAGGACGTACTTGCCCCAGTAGGGCGGCCCAGGTAGGCGCTCGTTCTCGTCCTCGATGTCCACCATGTGACGGTAATACCAGTCCACGTACCGGTCCCGTCCGTCGGGCTCCGCAACCGGCGTGATGGACACGATGACCTTGTCCCGGATCTGGCGGATCAGGGGTGATTCTTCCACCGCCAGGCGGTAGGCCAGTTCCATGAGCATCTCCGGAGGCCCGGTCTCGCCGCTGTGAAGGCCTCCGATGACGTGATAGATGGGCTTCGTCTCCGAAATGACCGCTCGGGCCTCTTCCTGGCTGAGGCCCCGGGGGTCAGCGAGCCTCGCCAGGTTCCGGCGGTGCTGGTCCAGGTTCTGGATGGACTCCTCGGAGCCCACGAACACCACCACCAGCTCCCGGCCCTCGTCGGTGGTGCCGATGGGCAGGATCCGCACCCTGGGGGAGGCAGCGGACAGAGCCTCATAGAAGCTCAGGATGTTCTCGTAGTAGGTGAGCTTCTTCGGCGCCCCGATGTGGTAGCCCAGGATGTCCTTGGGGGACGGAACCCCCTCCACCTTCGGCAGGTGGTCCACCAGGGGGCTCAGGAACTCTGGCCTGGTGGTCCACTCCGCCACGGCCCTGGCGAAATCCTCGTCTTGGGCCTGGCCGGGATCCCGGGTCTCCAGGACCGACTGCTGGGCCAGGAGTGGGACCGTGGCGGGAAGGCCTGGTAGGGCTACCAGGGGCCCCAGGGCTACCACCGTGAGCAGACGCAGTGTATGCCGCACCGGGAGAAGATGTACCGGGACAGAGAGAGGCATGGCTTGGCAATCCTTGAGCTGGTTGAGAGTAGTGAGGGGAGGAAGGACCCGCTGGGGCCATGACACCGGGGTTAAGGTGGGTGTTCCCGGGGGGACCGGGCAAGGGCGCGAGGCGGGCTGCAGATCACCACAAAGAAGGCCTCTTGGCCCACTCCTCCGGGCGTCTCCGACCACGCTCCTTCCCGGAAGTGCGGAGACATCCCATCATTCATTCTCATGACCACACTGCGATCCAGGCTGTGGCGTCGGTTCCTCCGCTTCCGGAGGGAGTTCCTGGTGATGGGGTTCGCGCTCCTTCATCCGGGTACCCCTACGCGACTCAAGCTGGCGGGAGGAGCCGTCCTCCTCTACCTCCTCAGCCCCCTGGACCTGGTCCCGATCGTGGTCCCGCTGTTGGGAGTTCTGGATGACGCCCTCCTGGTCCCATGGGGAGTCGGGGCGGTGGTGCGGAGGCTCCCGGAGCAGATCAGGGTCGAGACCGAGGCCCGCGCCACCCGATTCATCGCCCGGTACGTGAAGCGACCGGTCCTCGTCCTCGTGCTGGTCCTCGTGGCCCTGGTTTCGGTGTGGGCCGCACTTCTGTGGCTCTTCTGGAGGACGATTCTGGGCTGAGGCCTCTCAGGGATCGACCCCTCCAGAGACGATACATCGTCCTCTCCGGCCTCAAAGCTCCGCGTCCAGGAGAGGGTCGTGTCGTCCTGGACCCCCTCTTCGGCTCATTATCGACCCACGAGGCCGGCCCGGGGTAGGAGGACATCCGAGGGATGCGGTCCCGCAGACCCCGCGGCAAGGCCGACGCTGAGAAGGCTGAGGACGAAGGGATGAGACGGACCACCACCACATGGTGCACCGGCGACAGCAGAGCATCGATGCGACGCGCACTATGGCTGCTCGTTTCTCTGGTCCTTTCGCTCCCCGGCTCCGGGGTTCTCGCGCAGGACTCGGCACCCATGGGGATCCGGTGCGACGGGATGGTCGTCACGGAGATCACCATCACCCCGAGCGATCCGTCGTTCTTGGCGGTTCCCCGGCAGCTGCGCGGGCTCGCTCGGGGCGTTGGGTTGATCCACACGACCTCGAAGGAGGAGGTCCTCCACAGCTTTCTGCTCCTGGAGGTGGACCAGCCCTGTACGGAGCGGAAGCGGGCGGAGTCGGAACGCATCCTTCGCCTGCAGCCCTTTCTGGCCGCTGCGACGGTGCGTGCGGTGCCGGACGACGAAGGTGGCGTGCACATCCAGGTCGAGACCATCGACGAGATCCCCTCCGAGATCGGCATGAGCGTCCGGAACAACCTTCCCTCGGCCCTCCGCTTCGGCAACGGCAATGTCGGCGGACAGGGCCTGCACATGGCCGCCTCCGTGGAGCGAGGGTTCGCCTATCGCACCGGCATGGGGGTAGAGGCCGTGGCGTACCAGGTGTTCTCCCGACCCTATACGCTGGCTCTGAAGGCCGAGCGGGCTCCCCTGGGCAGCACGCTGACCCTCGCCCTCGGCCACCCCTTCTTCACCGACCTGCAGCGGAATGCGTGGCACATGGGGTACGGTGACGTGGACCGCTACGTGCGGTTCCTTCGCCCGGAGGACGAGCCCCTCTCCCTCGGCGTTCGGCGCCGGTTCTCGGACGTGGGATGGGTGCGCCGGATCGGCGTAGGGAGATACAGCGCCTTTCTGGGTGGCCTCTTCACCTACGAGGGCGTCACCCCGGCGGGGCTCGCCGTGGTGGTCTCCGACTCGGGACTCGTGGCGGACACCAGCGGTGCCCTCGCCGGCCCGTTCACCGACTACAGCAACGTACGGCTGAACGCCGTCATCGGCTTGCGGGCCCTGTCGTTCATGCCGGTGCACGGTTTCGATGCGCTCACGGCGGTACAGGACGTGGCCACCGGAGTGCAACTCGGCGTCCTGGTGGGACGCAGCACACCTCGACTTGGAAGTCTCGACGAAGACCTGTTCCTCTCCGTGGACGTCTACGCGGGTCTAGGCTCCCCCCTCTCCTTCGCCGCGCTGCGAGTCGGCGGAGAGGCACGCAGCGATCAGCTCAGGGGCGATTGGGACTCCATGGTGGGGAGCGGCCGAGCGGCCTGGTACCTGAAGCCCGCCGACGATCACGTTCTCATCGGCAGCGTCGAGCTTGCCGGCGTGTGGCGGGAGAGGGTCCCGTTCCAGCTCGCCCTCGGGGACCGGCAGGGCGGGGTTCGGGGCTACTCCGCGTCCAGCGTCGCCGGCGCTGTTCGGGCCGTGGCCTCCATAGAGGAGCGCTGGGCCCTGGGCAGCCTCACGCTGCCCGGCACCGTCGGCAGGCTCACGCGACACGGCGCCTTCGGGGTCGCGATCTTCGCCGACGCGGGGCGGGTCTGGGCGGGTGATTCGCCTTTCGGCGAGGATAGCCGAGCGAAGGTCGGGGTGGGGGTCGGGCTCCTGGCGGCCTTTCCGCCGGAATCTCAGCGGCTCTGGCGGATGGATCTCGCCTTTCCCGTGAGCTCGGACCCCGGGGCTGGTTGGGAGGTCCGGTTCACCGGTGTCCGGGCGGGCGCCTTCCGAAGGGAGCCGCGAGACGTGGCCCGAGGACGTGCGGGGTCCGCGCCCTCGGGCATCTTCACCTGGCCTTAAGGCAAGCCGCCCGGACCTGCAGGGCTCCCCTTCGAGAGCGGTTCCGGGACCGGCCCCCGCTCCAGCGCCCCTCAGCCGATCAGCGGCGGAGGATCATGTGGCGCGGATCAGCGGCGGTGGATCAGCGGCGGCGGATCAGTGGCGGCGTCTCGTGGCGCGGCCGATGATACCGATGATGAACAGCAGCAGGACGGCGCCGATGAAGGCGACGAAGATCACGCCGGCGAGCCCCGCGAAAGGTGCGGTCCAGCCCATCTGGGCGAACAGCCACGCTCCGAGAAACGCCCCCACGATACCGACGATGATGTCGCCGATGATCCCGTAGCCGATTCCCCCCATCAGGACCGAGGCGAGGACCCCGGCAATCAGACCGACGAGGAGCCAGGTGAGAAAGTCCATGCGAACCTCCGAAGTAGGGTGAGTGGGATGAGCGGGCTGAGCGGGATGAGCTGGATGAGTGGGATGAGCGGCCTCAAGGATCCGCACCCAACGGCCTCGTGGGCCCGCGCTGCCCCACAGCCACCTCGAAAGCTCGCCACCCCGGCCGGCGATGAACATCCTTCGTTGGCATGAAAGAGGTGTGAAGAAGACGTCGTGTCTGTGGGCTACCCCTCGGTGGTGTTCGAGTTCGACGAAGGGGCCCGGGCAGCCGGAATGCTATTGGCCCTGGGAACGAGGCAGCGGGGACCACCGCGACGGGGCGCCTTCCCGGTCCTGGGGGAGCGCTCGACGGGACGGGCGGCGGGCCGGGAGTGACGCAATCTCCATGCGGAGCGAAGCCGTACGAACACCGCCCGGGCAGCCACTGCGGTCACCCGGGCGGTGTGTCTTGTGATGGGGTGGGCGCGGACCGTCGGCTCCGGGGTGGACGGGCTCATCCGGCCTGCCACCGACCGCCGACCGGGCGCCTAGAACAGCCCCACCACCTTCCCCGTCTCGGGGTTCACGTCGATGCGGCGGTAGGCTGCGTCGGACGCCGTGCCGGGCATGAGCTTGATGTCCCCGGCCACCGGAACCACGAACCCGGCCCCTCGGAACGTGAGCACGTCCGAGATGGGGAGCGTCCATCCCTTAGGCCGCCCCTTCACGCTGGGATCGTGGGAGAGGCTCAGGTGGGTCTTCACCATGCAGGTGCCCATCGTCTTGAGCTCCTCGTCGGCCTCCACCTTCTTGATCTTCTGCTCCGCCACCGGTGAGTAGCTTACCCCGTCGGCCCCATACACCTGGGTGGCGATCTTCTCGATCTTGGACTTCAGAGCCTCGTCATCCTCGTAGAGGAGCTTGAAGTGGGGCTTCTCCTCGGCGGCCTCGATGACCACCTGGGCGAACTCCTCGGCCCCCTCACCCCCCAGCTCCCAGTGCTTCGACACGGCGAACCGCGCCCCGGCGGCCTCGGCGGCCTTCTTCACCACCGCCACCTCGTCGTCGGAATCGGTGTAGAAGTGGTTCAGGCACACCACGGGGTTCACGCCGGACTTCCGCACGGTCTCGATGTGGGCCACCAGGTTCTCGATTCCCCCTTCCACGAGCTCAGGGTGCGACTCGGTGTAGGCGGCGTCCAGCTTCTTACCAGGGGCCACATTGGGCCCGCCCCCGTGCATCTTGAGGGCCCGGATGGTGGCCACGATGACGCTGACGTTGGGGGTGAGGCCGCTGAACCGGCACTTCAGGTTCCAGAACTTCTCGAAGCCGATGTCGGCGCCGAAGCCGCTCTCGGTGATGTGGTAGTCCGCCAGCTTCAGCCCCACCTTGTCGGCGATGATGGAGGACTGGCCGATGGCGATGTTGGCAAAGGGGCCGGCATGGACCAGGACGGGCTGGCCTTCCAGGGTCTGGAGGAGGTTGGGGTTGATGGTCCGGGCCATGAGGGCCGTCATGGCACCTCCCACCTCCAGGTCGCCGGTGGTGACCTCGTTGCCCTGCTTGTCCCAGGCCACCACGATCTTGTTCATGCGCTCCCGCATGTCCGCCAGGCTGGTGGCAACGGCCAGGATGGCCATGACCTCCGAGGAGACGGTGATCTGGAAGCCGCTCTGCATGAGGAAGCCGTCCATCTTCCCGCCCAGCCCGATGACCATGTCCCGGAGCGCCTGGGCGCAGAAGTCCATGGACCACTTCATGTTCATGTTTCGGGGGTCGATGTCCAGGCGCCGCAGGTTCTTGCTGGCCAGCATGGCGTCGCCGTAGTTGAACTCGTGCTGCATGCGGCTGGTGGCCGCCACCATGGCCAGGTTGTGGGCGTTGGTGATGGCGTCGATGTCTCCGGTGAGACCCAGGCTGAACTCCGTCAGGGGGATGCACTGGGCTAGCCCGCCACCGGCTGCCGATCCCTTGATGTTGAAGGTGGGGCCGCCGGACGGCTGCCGGATGGCGGCGATGACGCTCTTGCCCAGGCGCCCCATCCCCTCCGTCAGCCCCATGGTGGTGGTGGACTTGCCCTCACCCAGGGGTGTGGGGGTGATGGCCGTCACCTCGATGTACTTTCCGTCCGGCTTGTCCTTGAGGCGCTCCAGGATGCTCATATAGTCGAGCTTGGCCACGTAATGGCCGTAGGGCAGTAGCTCCATCTTCTCCAGCCCCATCTCGTCGGCGAGCTGGTAGACGGTCTTCATGTCTGCTTCGGCGGCCTCGGCGATCTGCCAGTCGGCCATCTTGGTGGGATCGTATTTCGCCATTGTACTATCGCTTCCCCGTTGCGGGTTTCCGGGTGGACTTGCCAGCCCTCGTCGCCG
>Ga0209498_1002200_pt1 | contig 11867 bp, 9 predicted proteins | sample WalLakDeSediment_FD_184131 | JGI IMG/M metagenome (GOLD analysis project Ga0209498, IMG submission 184131) | Lake sediment microbial communities from Walker lake, Nevada to study Microbial Dark Matter (Phase II) - Walker Lake 11/02/13 Deep... | ecosystem: Environmental > Aquatic > Freshwater >...
TTAACCACCAGCTTCTTGGATTCTTTGCACCATACTTTTCTTTCATGCGTTTGGCGTAGATTTTTCTGGCGGCTCTGAACTTGGCAATCTCTTCAAAAAAATCTAAATGAGAATTAAAGAAAAATGAAATTCTGGGAGCAAATTCATCCACGTCCATTCCTCTTTCAATGCAGGCTTCGATATAGGCAAATCCATCTGCTAGAGTATAAGCAAGTTCCTGCACCGAAGTTGATCCAGCCTCTCTGATATGATAGCCACTAACTGAAACAGGGTTCCACTGCGGGACTTCATTCTTGCAGTATTCAATCATATCAACTATAATCCGCATTGAAGGATGAGGCGGATAAATGTATTCTTTCTGAGCTATATATTCCTTAAGTATATCATTCTGCAGAGTACCACGAAGATTCTTAAAATCAACTCCCTGTTTTTGAGCAACGGCAAGATAAAAAGCAAATATCATAGCAGCTGGTGAATTGATTGTCATTGACGTAGAAACTTTATCAAGCGGAATTTTATCAAACAAAATCTCCATATCCCTAAGGGAGGAAATAGCAACACCACAGATTCCGACTTCACCATCACTAATCTGAGCATCGGCATCCCATCCCATTAATGTAGGAAGGTCGAATGCAACTGAAAGTCCTGTTTGGCCGTGGTTTAACAAATAATGAAACCTCTGATTCGTATCTTCAGGAGTACCAAACCCTGCAAACTGACGCATCGTCCAGATCTTACCTCGATAACCATTAACGTGAATTCCACGAGTATAAGGATATTCACCCGGAAAACCAATATCACTAAGATAATTTATGTGCTCAATATCATCAGGGCCGTAAAAAGGATTTATTGCTTCACCGCTTACAGTTGTAAATTTCATACCCGTTGTTTTTGCGGCTTTCAATTTTTCATCATACGATTTTCTCTTGTTCTTATAATCCTGATTGATCATAAATCTTCCTTTTTTAGTTGAAGTTTGTCACTTGATTATATTTAATAGATTAAGTTAAGTTCTTCCAAATCTTCTGTCAAATTCTTCTAATGAAATTTTTATAATTATTGGTCTGCCGTGCGGACAAACATAAGGCATACTTGTAGCAAACAGTTGATCAATAAGCAGATGCATTTCTTTTTCTGAAAGTTTATCCCCCGCTTTTATTGCAGCTTTGCAGGAATATGATTTTGCAATATTATCTTTTTGCTCAAGTTTCTTTTCTCTATCATTTACAGAATACTCTTTAATGAACTCCCTCAGAATTCTCTCCTCTGATCCGCTTTTAATGTCTTCAGGAACACCTTCAATAACTATAGTGTTTTTGCTAAAGAACTTTAATTGGAATCCTATCTGATTAAGCAAAGGATTTAGCGCTTGTAAGATTTCAATGCTGCCCGGATCAAACTGGATTGTTAAAGGAAAAAGTAAATGTTGAGAAAACGGCATATTTGCTTCAAGACGGTTTAATATTTTTTCATATAATATTCTTTCATGAGCAACATGCTGATCAATTATCATTAAGCCGGATTTAATTTGAGATAATATATATTTGTTATGCAGCTGTGTGATGAATGTAGTTTCTTCAGGACTCTTAACATGACTTTCAACTGTTTTATTATCGGCAAAAATATCTTTTTCTTCCTCATCAAGAAACGACTGAGCGTTTGAAGAACTTTCTTTTCTTTTAATGTCCGATGTTAACGAACCAAATACCAGATCAATTTCCTTATCTGTAACAGGAATTCTTTCTCTCCGCTCAATAAATGAGGGTCGATCAGAAAAGTCTCCGGCGTTAGTTTTATTAAAAGGTTCGAATCTTAGTTTTTCGTCATTTTCTGTTTCATCAAAAGTCATAGACGGAACTAGGTCGTGCATACCAAGGCTTTTTTTGATCACAGCCATTACAAAATGATATACATCCCTGTCATCGTCAAATTTAACTTCAAGCTTTGAGGGATGAATATTTACATCAACTCTGGAAGGATCAATCGAAAGGAACAATACAAAAAAGGGATAATCCCCTTTTTCGAGGATATTCTCATAAGCATTAAATACTGCGTGATTGATCTGTTTACTGATTACAAACCGTTTGTTCAGAAATAAATATTGATCGCCTTTACTTTTTGTAAGCAAGGTGGGTTTTCCAATAAAACCTTTAAGTGTTATATATTCCGTTTTTTCATAAACAGGAACTACACCATCAAGAATATTATCAGCAAAAACCTGCTTTAATCTATCCTCTGTTGAGCAAGCAGCATAATCAAATACCAGATTATCATTGTTGTAAAACTTGAAAGAAATTTCAGGATTGCTTAATGCAAGTTTATTAAATGTATCGATGATATGCTTTAACTCTGTGCCATCAGTTTTCAGAAATTTTCTTCTGGCTGGAGTATTATAAAAAAGATTTTTAACTGAAACACACGTTCCTTTTGCAGCAGAAGTTTTTTCAATTGTTATCTGAGTATCATTTTCAATTTTCAGTAAAGTTCCAATCTCTTCATCTCTTGTTTCAGTTTTTATTTCAAACTGACTTACTGCACCTATAGAGCTAAGGGCTTCACCACGGAATCCAAGAGTTTTAATGGCTTCAAGATCTTTATAATCATATATTTTACTGGTTGCATGCTTCTGAATGCAAAGTTTTACGTCTTCTTCAGTCATTCCGGAACCGTCATCACAAACCTGAATGAGAGATTTACCTGCCTGTTTAATTATCACTTCAATGTTTTTTGCATCAGCATCAACAGCATTTTCAAGTAATTCTTTTACCACAGATTCAGGCCGCTGAACCACTTCTCCGGCAGCAATTTTATTTGCAAGGTTTTCAGGTAATATTTTAATACGATTAACAGACATTATTTGATTCTTTCGTATCTGAGTATTTCAAATTGTTCGTGATCTTCTGTGGAAACAACTTTCCATAAATTCTTACTGAACTGAGGAAATTTAACTTCTCCTTCAGCATCAAACTTCATAACTGATATTATCATTTCATCAGCTAATGAAATTGCCTGACGATAAATTTCTCCTCCGCCTATAATAAAAATTTGTTTTTCACTTTTCTTCCGGCAAAATTCAACAGCTTCATCAAGACTGTGCATGATCAGAACCTCTGTAAAATCAACACTATATGATTGATTTCGGGTTACGATAATATTTTGTCTTCCTTTTAATGGTTTCCCTAAAGTTTCAAAAGTCTTTCTGCCCATTATTACAGGATGACCGAAAGTAGTTCGTTTGAAATGCTGAAATTCTTCCTTAACATGCCATGGCATTTCACCATTCGACTTACCAATTACTCCATTTTTAGCTATGGCAACAATTATTGAAATTTTCAAACAGCTACTCCAAATTTTATTTTCTCATGATGCTGGTATCCAATCAGTTCAAAATCTTCAAATTTTAATTTATCAATTGATTTTTTTTCAATTACCAATTTTGGTAAAGGTAATGGTTCCCTAGTTAATTGAAGCTTTAATGCTTCAAGATGATCAAGTTTTTCATTTACACTTCCCTTTTCAGCTATATAAATATGTGCATCTACAATTGTGTGAGCAAAATATCCTAACTCAAGATTTGTTTCCTGTGCAATGATCTGAGTCAGCATAGAATACGCTGCTAAATTAAATGGTATGCCGAGTGCAATATCGCCTGAACGTTGAGTTAAATGGCAATTTAATTTTCCATCATTAACATTGAATGTAAAAGTATAGTGGCATGGAGGCAATTTACTTATAACAGCATTTGCCGGGTGCCAGGCTGAAATGACCAATCTTCTTGAATTAGGATTATTTTTAATCTCATTAATGACCCATCCAACCTGATCGAAAACCAGTGCACCATTTTCTTCCTTTTTAACAAACTGATGGTTTTCATTTACATATATCTCACCATCAAGAATGGCATTACTTTCAGGTACAGGATACCTTCTCCAGAATCTGCCGTATGCTGTCTGTAAACGTCCATCTTCATCAGCCCAGGCATCCCATATTTTAGTGTGCTCTCTTAAATTTCTTATGTGATGCTCTCCTGATAAATACCAAAGTACTTCATTAAGAAGAGATTTCCACTCCATTTTTTTTGTGGTAAGCAGCGGAAAGCCTTTTGATAGATCAACTCTATAAAATGCGCCGAAATAAGAAATTGTATCAACTCCTGTGCGCGAAGCTTTTCTGTTTCCTTCATTCAAGACCGTTTTAACGAGGTCAAGATATTCTTTCATTTACAAACCTTAATTTCTGAATAAACGAGCTTATAATTTTGGTGCAATTTAATAAAAATTGGCGAAGGTATAAAAGTTAGTAATTCAGGTGAATGATTATCTCTTTTACTGCTTTCTGCAGCCCGGTTTCATAATACTTTATAGAATCTTCCTCAGAATTAAAAAAGTCAACTAGCTCAATAACTTTTACCACTGGGGGTAAATTGTCGGCTACTGACTTTTCAATGGTACCGCAAATTAGAAAAATAGGTTTATCAAATTCCTTAAATTTCTCAATAATTATGTGTGCTCCCTTATCCTGAAGACTCTGTTCATCGAATGCTCCCTCTCCGGTTATTACTGCATCTATACTGTTTTTTTCAATACCGGAAAGCAATATTTCATCAATAAAGATTTTAGAAGAAATAATTTCAGCGCCAAAGAAAACCTCCAAGCCAGCAGCTAAACCCCCACCTGCTCCATTTAACTGCTTATCTGAATGTATTAAATTATTATTTAACAATAAGTTATAAATATTAGTAAAACCTTTTATTAACTCTTCAATATGATTTAAGTTAGCACCTTTTTGCTTGGAATACATTTCTATTGCATTATTTTTTCCAAACAGAGGCGTTTTTACATCAGCAACAACCTTTAACTCAAATGGAAAAGCAGGTTTGCAGTATTCTATCTCTTTAACTTTTATGTAATTAGCAGGAATTACCTCCAGTTTATTGTTATCATTGTCCAATAGTTTCAAACCAAAAACAGAAGCTGCGCCTAGTCCAAAATCAACAGTGGCAGTTCCTCCAATACCAATTATTACTTTTTTAACATCAATTTTTCCGGAGGATATGTCACTCTTAATTAAATGAGTTAAATCGCCTAAACCTTTGCTATTTAATAATATAGGGTTCCTGAATTCACCTGGAGTTTTTTTCAGTCCTAATACTTCTGCTGATTCTATATATACAGATTTATTCTTCTTCGAATAAATTACATCAATAGGAATTAGTTGTTCATCATAAATATTTTTAATTAAATAAGTTAAACGATTTCCTTGAAATAACATTTCACATACTTGTAAAAAACCATCTCCTCCATCAGAAAGTGGTACTTCTATGATTTGCCAGTCTATACTTTTCCTAAGCTCCGATGAGAGTATTCTTGTAATTTCTACAGAATCTGCACATTCTTTAAATGCGTTGGGAGCAAGCAGAATTTTCTTCATCAGATTTTGAGAAATTGTTTAACTGTTAGAAATATTTTTTCTGAGTCGATTCCGCCCTCTCCTTCAAAACTGCAGGTCTTTGGATCGGCCGAACAAATCCTGCCACAATATCCATCTTCGGGAAGTAATACTCTCGAATCGTTTCCTAATGGTCCCCAAAGTTTAGGCGAACAGGCTGGCAGAGGGCAGAACAAAGAAATTGTCGGGACTTTTAATGCTGCAGCAATATGCATTGGTCCCGTACTGCAGGATATCAAAACATCCAGGGCGGCAAGTACTTTGATAAGATCACGTACAGAAGTGTTCTCTCCGGAATAGTCAACTCCAGGAATATTTATAAGTTCTTTCGGAACCATATAATCAGTCAGGATGATTTTAATATTTGTATAGTGTGTAAGCTTATGAATAAGCTTATGATATTCAGTAGGTGTGATATTCGGCGCAGAGTTTCCATAGGTTGAATTAATTCCGACGAGCGTTTTTCCTTTATATTTATTTTTAAGTTCGGCTACTTCGTTTTTTTCAATATCAGATAAAAAGATCTCAGGATGATTAGATTCAGGAGTAATACCAATCTTTCTAAGCATATCGAGTGAATAATCTGCTTCATGTCTTTCTTCCCTGTATTTTTTTCTATCAACATATCTGGTAAAAGTCAGAAACTGATACAACTTATGACCAACACCAATTCGTGTAGGTATCAGACTGGCAAATAAAATCCAGTTTAACCTTTCTTGCGGAAGAAGCATAAATGCATGAGTGAATTTGAATTTCCTTATTGCTTTTATATTCTGCCAGAATCCTTTCCAGCTATTATTTTCATTCAGAATAATTATTTCATCAACATAAGGATTATTGGTATATATATCTTTTGTTTGTTTTCGAACTAATACAGCAATAAAACTATCGGGATATTTTTTTTTAACTTCACGCGGAATTGGGGTAGATAAAACAACATCACCAATCCTATCTATGCGGGTAATGAGTAATCTTAACTGCTTCATCTATTATGATTGGTTAATTTTATTTCCCATATTTTCATATAAACCTGAAGTTTTGTGATTGCGTGCATCAGTGATACTATTAAACCGTGTTTTCCATCCTTAAACCCTTTGCGTATAAAATAATGCTGAATAAAAGCCCAAATCGGAAAAAATACTAATCTAAGTCCGGTTATTCTTTTACGTTTCGCTTTTTCATTTGCTTCAAGAGTCGAATATTCATTGATTTTACTGAATCCATCCTTAAGATTTCTGTAAGAATAATGTTTCATTGCCGCTTTTAGTTCAGATATAGTCCCATCAACAATAAAACCTTCGTGAACGAGTCTGTCTGTAAGTTTGGTTTTAGATTTTTTAAATAGCCTCAACTGATAATCACTCCCCCACCCGCATCCAGTAATTTGTTTACCTATGAAATAATTATTACGTCGAATTTTATATCCATCAAAATTATCAATATCGGAAGATAGAATTTCTTCAGCTAATTCCTGTGTAGCTCGTTCATCAGCATCAAGACTCAGAACCCATTCATTAGAAGCCTGGTTCATAGCGAAACTTTTTTGAGAGGCATAACCTTCCCATTTACGAATAAAAACCTTTTCAGTAAACGATTTAGCTATTTCAACTGTTTTATCGGTACTTTCGGAATCAACTACAATAATTTCATCAGCCCATTTAACACTATCCAGGCATTCCCCTATATTTTCCTGTTCATTGCCGGTAATTATTGTTACCGAGATTTTATTTTTATTTTTCATAAGAGTAATATTGAAATTATTAACTGAATAAATTTACAAAATATTGAGTAAAGTATTGGATAAACGTAAAAGGATAGCAATAATCACATCAGGTCACTCATCTTATGATGACAGGATATTCTGGAGATTTGGAATTTCCTTGCAACAAAATAGTTTCGAGGTTACCGTAATATCTTCAGTTGAAGAAATGAATATTGTAGAACATGGAATTCAAATTAAATCATTTGCTGGAAAATCTCTTGAGAAAAAAGATAAAATTTTGATGTTTTTTAATTTTTTGATGCAAATTAAACCGGATTTGATCATTTGTTGCGAACCATTAACTATACTTGCCGCAGTTAAATATCGTAAATCTTCGCTTAAAAGAGTCAGAATTCTTTCTGACATAACAGAATACTATCCTCATCAAAATCTCTTAAAACAGTACAAGGGATTAAAAAGATTATTTGTTTATTTATTTTATTTTCTATTTAATGCTTATACAGCTAATCTGGTTAACGCCTTAATTATTGGTGAGAAAAAAAAAGCTAAACTTTACAATTGGATATCACCGCTCATCCCGAAGCATTTAGTAGGATATTACACTCCTAAAAGATTTTTTAGATATAAACCAATCGAAATGTCATCTACAATTACCATAGGATATATCGGAGAAGTTTCAACTGAAAGAGGAATATTTAGTTTTTTGGAAGTGATAAGAGAAATCGCCTCCTCACATAATGAAAATAATTATATTATTAAAATAATCGGGAATATGTCTACCGGGATAAGTAATGGTGATATCAATAATTCGATTTCAGATATCAATAACATTAATATTAAATATGAAAGCTGGGTGGCATATAATAAATTATCCGATGCCCTGAGTCAAGTACATATCGTGATAGATTTAAGAGAGAAGAATATCATTTACAACAGGTCTTTACCGATTAAGATTTTTGACTGTCTGGCGGTCGGCAGACCTATTATTATTTCCAATCTTGATTCATTAAAAGATTTTGATGATTTAGAGAAATTTGGTTTTGTTGTAGAACCGAACAACACAAAAGAAATCGTCTTGGTTCTGTCTAAATATCTTGAAGATAAAAACCTTTATCAGAGGCACTCTGAGCAGGCAAATCAATTGTTTCTTAATAAATACAACTGGGAAATTCTAGAAAATAACTTTTTAAGTATTATAATAAAATATCTTAAGTGATTAGTTAATCTTGCAGTGAGCAGTTACTGCTTGTAGGAATTAATCGCTCTAATTAATATTTAATTTATTACGAAATATTTCAAAGCTAAAAAGCCAATCAAGTCTATCAGCATATTGCGGATTTCCACTGTAGAATCCGTTCACAATCTCACTAACCTTATCCATATCATATGGTTCATACTTCTTTATTTTGTCTTCGGACAAAGTTTCAAGCACAATATGTTTGATAGAATTATAAAAATTTACCTTATCTAAGTTTTTTTCAATTCCAAAAAAAGATTTGTATCTGCGAAGTAACTGCGCTTTTATTGTTGAGCTTTTATAAGGGTAGGTTAATCCCGCTTTGACTAATGGTATCTTTGCCAAGATAGGTGCATATTCATCAATGTAATTGTATAAGATTTTACTATTAGTTTTAGCGCTAACAGGAATACTTTGACAAATATTAAATGTTTTCATCTGGCCAAAGGGCATAAAGCTTAAAACAAATTGATCCAACCTTGCTTGTTCCAGTCCTATACCGTTCGGCACTTTATACTTAAAAACCAATAGATCAGCAAAATTTTCAACTGAAGAATCTTTAAAGTCTGGCAGCTCTAAGAATATCCTGTTTATATCCTCAATAGCTCCTTCATACATTTTTTCATAAAAAGGTTTTTTGAAGAACACAGGCCTTGATGCTGTAAAATATTTCAAAATTCCTTCAGCATTTTTATTCTTTAATTCTTTTTTACCAAAATACACCAACTTGTTTAAAAGCTGACGTCGAGCAATCTCAGCCAATGCACCATCTAAAATAATTTTATCCTTAAAGTACTGATTATTCAGAGTTTCGAGCTTTATATAAGTTGAAACTGGTTCAACAAGTTCAATACCGGCTGCATATTCCAGAAGGTCTGAGATAAATACTTCATCAAATAAATATGTTGATTTGATATGATTTATTTTCGATCCAAGTTGGTGCGCAACTTTTTTGGCTATAATAACATCAGGGTCATCATCATAACCAAATGTGTGAAGTTCAAAATCAATATTTTCTTTTAGTAGGATTGATAGCAAAAATCTTGAATCTAATCCGCCTGATAAACCAAATGATATTTTATAACCGTTATTTAATTTTATTCTAAGTAATTTTATAATTTGATGGATCAGTTCATCAGTATTTTTTTCCATTTTCTCAGCTATGTATCCGGTTGGAGTGTATTCAATACCCTGCTGGGAAATAACAGCAACAGAACCAGGTGGCAGTTTTTCGAGACCTTCTATAAAATGGCTAAATGAAAATTTATTATATAATAACCATTTCGCACCGAATTCAGTAAAATTTATCTCAACATCTGCAATCAGTTCAGTGATTAACTTAATTTTTGTTGAGAAAAATGTTACATTTTTTGTTTTATAAAAGTAAACTGTTCTAAGTCCAACAGGATCTGATATAAAACAAACGTCACTTTTACTCCATTTTATTAGTAAGTAGTGACCTTCAACCGTTTTTAATGAATTATTGAGAATTACATGTTCCCAATCTTGTTTATTCATCCATTTGTAATTAGTATGCTCATCTAAGATACCAAATCCTAAGGCCAACGAATTTAGTTCAGGTAAAAAGTGATAAGTTGAAGTGTCGCCTCCACCGGCAATAAATAATTCATCCCTGTCACAGATTATATCGGGACTGTTAATAAACTTCTGAATTAATTTCTTAGTCGATGCCTCTAAATTGCCAATATAACCAAATACCCAACTCATAATTAATTCTCAAATAATCCCATATTTTTTATAAAGCTCTTTTAATTTTTTATTAACTGAATGAAAACCGTGATACTGACTAACCCACTTTTTCCCTTTTTCATCTCTTAGCTGCTTACTCTCAATTAATTCATTAAGTCTTTTATATAACTGCTCAGCATCATTAGCAACTACAAAGGGGTTTTCCGGAAGCCAATTTTCATAATCATCAGTCATATTAGTAATTGTTGGAATCCCCATTGCGAGTGTTTCAAGACCGGCTTTACCATAACCTGTACCACCCATTGTACCGCCAACCTGGTCTATACAAATATCTGATGCCGCTTTTATTTCCAACACTTTATGCCTCGGCAGATTTTCCAGTAACAGAAATTTTATTTTCTTTTCTTTTTTTATTTTTTCAATAACAGAAATAATTAAATCTGTTCCTTTGAATTTTCTGTTCGTGGGTGAATGAACAATCCTGATTGTACCATCATCAATAACTTTCCGCCCTGGTAGTTCTGAAGGATCGTATGGATAATATATATATTTCAGATCAGGTTTTAATTTAAGATGATCATACTCGGAGGTTATATTCAGGTCAGATATGTCATTCATTTCTTTGATCAGACCGCGAGTTCGTAAATCACTGCCGTAATAAACGCATACTATTTTCTTGCCCTGTTTCTTCCATTTTATCGCCTGAGATGAATTTCTGAAAAAGTCCAGACCGCCATCATAATGAATAATATCAAAATCATTCAATTCATATTTTTCAATTGCTTCATAAATAGACTTACGACGAAGTAAATCACTGATTTTAAAGTAGAATTTTTCAAACGAGTTTTTTGGAGTGAAGAAATGGAGTTTATCAGCAAATTGCGATTCAGTTATTTCTACTTTTTTCTTCCGCCATTTTTTTGCCAGATCAGATTTCGGCAGGTGTAAATTCAAACAAATGTCTTCAGGAAAATCTTTATCGTTTTTGTGAAGTGTGATTATTCTTGAATGATCTCCAACAGAGTTATGCATCTGGAAAAAACTGTAGGGAACGCCGGCAAAATTAACAGGAGCTATGTGAAGGATTTTTAACATCAGATATCTTTAACAAAAGTATCTCTGAATATTCCCCGTGCACCAAAATTTTCTTTAAATCTTCCCAGACCCCAGTTCGGTTCCATTATTACTGTGAAAATTCCAAAATCCAGAAACTTATATCCTTCTGTCTGATAGCGTTTCATTATTTCATAGAATAGTAAATTAACCGGTCGATATTCCTGATAAGCTTCATCGTGACTGATATAAAAAGCTAATACAACATTTTTATTTACAGAGAAATTACATACTCCGGCAATTAATTCATCTTTCAGAAATGCTGCCAATAATCTAATCTCAGTTGGAAACATCTTTTTAAGTTTTTTCAGTTCTTCCAGTGTGTGTGCAGGGTTCACACCGTGTCTTAACTTCAGGTTTTTTTTAAGTATTTCGTAGTATTCATCGAACCGATCAGTTTCAACTATCTCAACGCCTTTCTTCAATGCTTTCTTTGTTGCAGTTCTTGCTTCGGCGCGAAAAGTGTTTAATAACTCATCCGGATTAAAATCTAATTGCACGATGCTTGACACTTCCCTTTTCAGATATGTGAATCCATTTCGAACTAAAGCAAAGTCAATATAGTTTGAGTACTTTGTCTGATAAATGATTGGCGCTAACGTTAATTGAATTCTGTCTGCCTTTTTTTCTTTGGCA
>Ga0209498_1002201_pt1 | contig 11866 bp, 9 predicted proteins | sample WalLakDeSediment_FD_184131 | JGI IMG/M metagenome (GOLD analysis project Ga0209498, IMG submission 184131) | Lake sediment microbial communities from Walker lake, Nevada to study Microbial Dark Matter (Phase II) - Walker Lake 11/02/13 Deep... | ecosystem: Environmental > Aquatic > Freshwater >...
TCATCATAATTAATTTCTCGACAAACCTTGGCATTGAATTCTTTGGCAACGGATTTCATTTCCCGTGGAACCGAAGCGTAATCATCGGTGAGGTCGGCGTGATTCCCGCCAGTATTCACCACCAGCAGGCTATAATTTTGTAAGCTAAAATCAAAATTGACTTTTTTGACGACAGGCTTGTTCGGATTTTCAAAATCAATCGCGATAATGCCGCCCACCGCACAGGTTGTCTGGTCCATCAAACCGCAGGGTTTGCCAAAATGTTCGTTTTCGGCATATTGCCCAATCATGGCGATTTCCTGCGGTGAAATTTTTCCATCGTTGAATAAATAGTTAAAAATTGTCCCGATCAACACCTCAATTGAGGCAGACGAACTCAAACCGGAACCGGGCAGGACATCGCTGGTGATACAGGCGTGAAATCCACCAATTGATAACTCTAATTGCCTGAATCGAGCCGCAATTCCCCGGATGAGCGCTGAGGTGGTCTCCTTCTCAGCAGGAATTTTCTCGAGCTGTTCCAGGTTGACGACAAACGGCGCAGCATAACCTTCAGAATGAATGGTGACAATTTTTGAATCTGAATCAGCAGCCACAGCAATCGAATCGAGATTGACGCTTCCCGCCAGAACCCGTCCGTGATTGTGATCGGTGTGATTGCCGCCAATTTCGGTGCGCCCGGGCGTGCTGAAACAATGCCAGTTCTTCTCATCAAAGCGCTGTTGGAATTTGTCAACCAGGCTCTGAAAACGTTTTGCCTTCTGATGCAAAACAACCTTATCGGTAGTACAATAAATTTGTTCAAAAATTCGCTTCAGTTTTGGGGAATCGAAAAACATATTTTTCTCCTGATTTATGCCTGGAAGGCATTTTCCATTCGATCGATCACCAGAAAATCACATAAAGGATCAATGTAATTACGATCACCGCGATTCCAAGCCAGAGAACAGCCGGCGTTGGTTTCATATCGAACTCTTTACGGACGGGCATCGCTTTTGGCTCTTTCAGCGGTTTGAGATAAGTGATCATTCCCATGACGATGATGATAATAATAAACGTGATTGCCATGCGATTCAGAAATGCAATTTGCCCGAGGGTAATTCCCAGGTCATTAAAAATAGGCAAATTGCCATAAAACACCAGCAGAATCGCGTAAATAATTGGATTGAGAATCAGCGCGGCAACTCCTGCCGACCCCGGCGCACGCTTGAAAATGAAGCCGAACGCAAAGGCTGCCAGAATCCCCGGGGAAATAAATCCCTGGAACTCCTGGATGTAAGTGAAAATTCCCTGCAAACTGGGATGGTTCAGATTTGGCGCAATGAGACATCCAATAATGACAAAAATAAGGGTGGTTGTTCGTCCCATCGTGACCAATGCTTTGCCAGAGGCTTCTTTTTTCCAATGACGTTTATACAAATCCATCGTGAAAATAGACGATGCGGAATTCAACATGGATGCGAGTGAGCTAATGACCGCGCCAGCAATCGCTGCGAAGATAAATCCCCGCAGTCCAGGAGGAATTAAATTTTTGATCAACAGCGGATAGGCAGCATCGGTGTTGGTGATTAGTTGGCTCTCATAAAGCTGAAATGCCATAATGCCGGGAAAAATAATAATGAACGGAATGAGCAGCTTTAATCCTGCCGCGAAAATGATGCCAACCTGTCCCTGGCGCAACGTTTTGGCAGCGAGTGTCCGTTGCGTGATATACTGATTTAATCCCCAATAATAAAAATTTGGAATCCACAATCCGATCACCAGCGCAGTCCATGGCAAAACTGGATGATCGCGTGGAAGGATCACGTGAAGCTTATCGGCATTATGTTCAAAGAAACTGCCGACACCGCCGACAGCATGAAAACCGATTATCATGGTGATCGCCCCGCCAATAATCAGTGCGGATCCTTGAAATAAATCGGCCCAGGCAACGGCTTTTAACCCGCCCCACGTGGTGTACAGCGCGGCAATCCCGCCGATCATCCACACGGCATAGATCAATTTGATGTCGAAAATTGTATTTAATGCTAATGCTCCGGAATAAACCACGGCAGCGATCGTCACAAAGACATAGATCAACATGGTGTACAATGCCATTAATCCTCGCGCTGTCGAGTTGTAGCGATATTCCAGGTATTCCGGCATAGTGAAAATGCCGGCGCTGAGGAATCTCGGCAAAAAGAAAAGCGCTACGAAAACGAGACAGATAGCCGCCATCCATTCGTAGCTGGCGATCGCCATTCCAGCATTCCCAGCCCCCTGACCCGCCATGCCCACGAAATGTTCAGTAGAAATATTAGCCGCGATCAGCGAAAGCCCGATAAATGGCCAGAACAACCCGCGGCTGGCTAAAAAGAAATCCTCGCCGGTTTCTTCTTTGCGACTTTTATACATTGCAACTCCGACAACAACCAGGAAGAATACCAGAAACAGAACGACGTCAATCAAGGTCAAACCCATAAGTACTCCTAAAAATTAGTTTAGAGGAAAATAGATGGGGATTAATATCAATACGTTTTAGTCGTGTTCTCGAGGTTTTATGTACCAAATATACAGCAATCCAAAAGCAATAACAATGCTGTAGCCAATGATCAGCATAACACGAATTTCTTCAGAAAAAATAAGCTCGTATCCGATTCCAAGAGCAGCAAGTCCCGTGTAGACTATGCCACGAGTGCTGTTTTTATCGAATCGCTCTTTCCGTTTGAATGAAAGCATCAAAATCCTCTCGAATGTCCTGCGACAGCCATGCTGAATTAATTCAATTTTAATCGAAAGTAATATATAAAAGTAAAAATAGATATTCAAGTGAAAAATATGGAATAACAGGGAGCAAGGAAAAACAAGGCAGATAATAATGGTTTTGGGTCGCTCAAATTATGCAATGCCATTAGTCGAAATGGAATACTCAGGCTAATGAAAAGTCAATCTAATCTGTCACGATATGACAAATTCAATCTTCTAACGCGCCTGAGAGATGTTTTGCTACTGATTCCATCCAAATGAGGATGGAATCAGTAGTTACAGATAGTCAAAAACCAGTTTAATTTTAATTGCCTGGCGTGAATAATTATAGCTCTGTTGAATCCACCCCATTCACCAATTCTTTGCTGAGGTAGCGCCATTCTTCACCGGGTTCCAGCAGGGTAGCTGCTTCTTTTGGTCCCCAACTTCCGGCTAAATATCCGTAGAGTTTAATATCAGGATTTTCTTTCCAGGTGTTGAGGATCGGGGTGATAAAAGCCCAACTTGCTTCCATCGCATCTGCCCTGGTGAACAACATCGCATCACCTTGAATACAGTCTAAAAGTAGTTGTTCAAACGGATCGGGAAACTCGACTTCGCCGATGTCTTTGTAATGAAAATCCACATTCACGGATTTGATGTTGAAACCAACGCTTGGCATTTTCATGCCGAACTTGAACCAGATGCCATCATCAGGTTGAATTCGGAATACCAACTGGTTATCATTATATCGTGTTGGGAAATCCCTGGTAAAGAGCGAGTGGGGCGATTTTTTGAAATGAATAGCAATTTCGGTTATCTTGGTGGGCAAGCGTTTTCCTGTCCGAATATGAAATGGAACACCGCCCCAGCGCCAGTTATCGATGAAAAATTTCATGGCGACATAGGTTTCAGTTTTGGAGTCCTTCTCGACCTTTTTTTCCTTACGATACGAAGCGATTTTATCACCCCGAATCGCCGATTCAAGATATTGTCCTCGAACGACCTGTTTGCTTACATTCTCTTGTAAAATTGGGACGAGCGAATGGAATACTTTAATTTTTTCATTGCGAATGACGCTGGCTTCAAATTTTGAAGGAATATCCATCGCGAACACTGACATTAATGGTAGAAGATGGCTTACAACCATATCCCGCAGCGCCCCATTAGCGTCATAATAGGCGCCCCGGTCCTCGATGCCGATGTTTTCTGCTGCGGTGATTTCGACGCGCTGAATGAAATTTCGATTCCACAATGGCTCAAAAATCGCATTGGCGATCCGGAATGCGACGATATTTTGTAATCCTTCTTTGCCGAGGTAGTGATCAATCCGGTAAACCTGTTCTTCGTCGAAGAACTGGTGAATATTCCTGTTCAACGTCCTGGCAGAATTAATATCGCTGCATAATGGTTTTTCAAGCACGATCCGTTTCCAGCCTTCGCCATTGCCCTGTTTATTCAATTCCTGGGCGCCAAGATTCCTGGTTATCACTTCATAAAGGCTGGGCGGTGCTGCCAGGTAAAAGAGATTGTTACCCCTGGATTCAACAAACTCGTTCAGATCAACAATTCTTTTTTTCAGTTGCTCGTATGCCTCAGCATTGTTGGGGTCTACTTCTTCGTAATAAATGCTTTTCAAAAAATCGCGCAATGATTTTTGGTTGACAGGTTTGTTTTTCGAAAAAAGTTTAACATTGATGTTTGCCTTTTCTCGAAAAGATTCATCATCATAATCGGACCTTCCAACGCCAAGAATGGCAAACTTGTTCGGCAGCAGCTTTTTATGGTACAATTCGAACAACGAAGGCAATATTTTTCGTTTTGCCAGATCGCCAGAAGCTCCAAATATTACAATGACACAATTTTCAATTTTTTGCATGGTTTTTCCTTAACTCCTTATGCTTTTCAAAACGGTTGTTTTTATTATATTGGTATGTTTCACATCGAAATTCGAGCAGTAAACTACAAACCCCAGGCTCGATAATGAATAAATTCAAGGTAACTTTCAAATTGAAAGCTGTTAATAAAAAAGTATTACCCAAAAAACAATATTTGGGAGATCAGAGTTATATCGCTTGTTATTTTTACAACCTGTGACAAAACATCCCTGGTCGGTTATCAAGGGTTCGCTTTTTTATCTAAGCTCAGTTTATCAAATATGGAAAGTTCAATTTAAAATTTTAAACCAGGTAAGGTCCGAAGGAAATTAATTCCACTGGAACTACACATTTAACGCATCAGCTCGAAGAAAGTTTAATCTCGCACACCATCGCTGTGAATCACTGATTAATTTGAGCTGATTTTGAGCCTGAATGATTTATGAATTTTCTCCGTAAAGATCCCGAAGCTTTTCTGCAACTGGAAATGAGATATAAGCTATCGAATCGCTTCGACAAGTTGTTCTATCCCTTCCAGAATGTTGTTTCTGATGTGAAAACGAATCACTGTGCGATTCGCTTCCAGCAGCGCCTGCCGATCACCTAACGCCTGGGCTAACGCCAAAACGCCGAAGCTCATTGACGAGTCATCATTACCGGTGTGATCGGGAATTGGCGTGTCTTCCGGATTGTCAGCCGTAATTTGAATAAAAAGTCCATTGCCAGCATCGCCCTTATGAAGCTGTCCGGTTGAATGCAAAAATCGGGGTCCATAACCAACTGTTGTCGCCAATCTGGATTTTTGTTGAATTTTCGTTCTCAGTTTGTGCAATGCTGCATCAGTCTCAGCAGAAGGGGTGATAAATGCCTGGATCGCCACATAGCTCCGTCCCTTGCCCATGGTTCCTTGTCTGGATTTTGCGAGGAGCTTCGACATTACATCTTCCAAATTGTTGATCTTCTCATCAGCAAAAATTGTTAAAATTCGCGTTTCATGCGAGGGCTCGGATTCAGGCAATCGCCCTTTTGCTTGATATGCAGCGACCATATTTCGCGCCAGAATTTTTGCTGCTTCTACATTGGGCTGATCAAACGGATTGATGTTGAGAAAATAGCCTGCAATCGCGGTTGCCATTTCCCAGCGGAAAAATTCTCCCGCCACATCATATTTATCTTTCAATTGAATTTGAAAAACAGGATGCCCATAATCGCTTAACGCTTTGATTTGCGCATCATAAGTTTTATCGTCAACAAGTTTCAAATAGATAAAAAGTCGATCTTCGGAATAATTTTCCGGTGTGACAATTGACTCACCAACGACCGGCAAAATGCCAACGCCCTCTTTTCCAGTGCTTTCAGCAATCAATTGTTCAATCCAGACGCCCAACGGTTCAATGGGGGGAGAGATAATAAATGTCAATTTATCCTTGCCCTGGCGAGCCAATTCACCCAGAAAAGCTCCTAAAAGAGCACAACTATTTTTAGGAATTATTGACCCAATATTGCTTTTGCAATCATAAATCGTTGAAGATGCTCGATCCAATAGTAAAGTCAAATCTATCCCAATTAAACCTGCCGGCACAAGTCCGAAAAATGACAGCGCTGAAAATCTGCCGCCAATATCGGGATCATTCAGGAAGATTTTTCGGAAATTCAAATTTTTTGCCAACGCATCCAATCCACTGCCGGGATCAGTAATCGCAACGAAATGTTTCCCGACTTTATCGTTGCCCACTTTTTTCAGCGTGGCAGTATAAAAATATTTAAGGAATGAGAGCGTTTCAACCGTGCCCCCAGATTTGGTCGACGCGATAAACAGCGTTTTTTCTGGATCGAACATCCTGGCAGCAGCGAGAACTGCGCCAGGCGTTGTGCTGTCCAATACGGCAAGATCAGGAAAACCTGATTTTACCCCGAAGATGTTTCGGAAGACCTCAGGCGCCAGGCTCGATCCGCCCATTCCCATTAGCAGGGCGTGAGTGAATCCTTCCGACCTGACCTGCTGCGCGAAGGATGTAATTTCATAAATTGCATCCCGCATCGCTGCGGGGCTGTGAAGCCATCCCAGGCGGTTGGTAATTTCGGTTGGCTCAGGCTTCCATACGGTATGGTCGTGCTCCCAGATACGCCGGATAATATTTTCCTGTTTCAGTATCTCACAGGAATTTGTGATCATTGACTCAAATTGCTCTGGTTTTATCAATCCATTTTTTCCAACCATACTCTGCATTCTCAATCAAATTAGATGATTACTGCTGAACAGAAAGCGCTGCTCCAATAATACCGGCATCATTTGCCATTTTCGCAGGTAAAATTTCAGTTTGCAACTTCAGAAAGGGAAAGAACAACTCAGGATTTTCACTGACTCCGCCGCCGATAATCATGCAATCGGGCGAAAACAACATCTCCATATATTTTAAATATCGATTCACGCGTTCTGCCCAGGCTTCCCAACTTAAATTTTGCTGCTCACGCGAGACCGTTGCCGCCAATTTTTCAGCATCAACGCCGTCCATTTCAATATGGCCGAATTCGGTGTTCGGGACAAGATGTCCATCGACAAAAAGCGCGCTGCCAATGCCAGTGCCCAACGTGAAAAGCATTACAACGCCACCGCCTTTTCGACTTCGAGGTTTTCCTGCGCCAAACGTCATTTCGGCAATACCAGCAGCATCCGCGTCATTCAAGACGTTCACGCTTCCAGTTGTAAAATTTTTCAACTCACTGGCAAGGTCAAGTCCAATCCAACTTGAATCAAGATTGGCAGCGGTATAGACGACGCCGTTCTTCACCACACCTGGATAGCCACAGCCGATTGGACCATGCCAATCGAATGCTTTGATTAATTTGCTAATGATATTCAGCATTGACTGGGCGGTTGCTGGTTTTGGAGTGGATAGTTTTTCTACCCTGGAATGCAGTATCCCTTTGGTAGAATCAACCAATGCTGCTTTAATCCCTGTGCCGCCAATATCAATACCTAAAATAGCTGAAGATTTTGCCATCGAGTTTTTTCAAGAATTAATGGTGAATACATTTCAATCACTGCAACACAACTTTTATTTCAAAAGCTGCAACCCGTCGTACCAAAACATACGATTCAGGAGCATAAAATTTAATGTAGGTATTCATGCAAATTTTTTAATCAGGGTATACCTGAGGAAGGTTTAAGCTTTTCATGCTTAGATAATAAGATATAAAATTAATTTTAAGATGCAAGCGAAATTTTATTTTTCATAAAAAAGTTTCTCAATATATTTTCGCATTGCTGCAACCACTGCCGCGCTGTGCGTTCCCTTATTTGTCTCTAAATCGAGATAGTTTGCATTTGGCAACATCGAAACCATTTGCTTCAGATTTTCAGGTTCATGCAGCGAATCTTTTGATGCGCCGAAAATTAGAGTCGGATATTTTATTTCAGGCAATAAATGCCACGCTTGCCAGCTCCATAATTTCATAACGGCTTTTTTCAATTTCCAGGGATCGGCACAGTCGATGTTGCTGCAATACTTCTGGTACTGTTCATAATCGCTTTTGATGTCCAGCCGAAAGGTTTTCAAATACCATTTCACCAGGGGCTTGACAAGCAAAAATAAACGGGGCGGCAAAAAGTAAATGATTATTTTGCCAAACCGGGGTACCCGGAACACGGCATTCGGACCAATTAATACCAGGCAAAGCGGGGCACGATCGAGAAAGCGGCAGCAATCGAGAATCGCCGAAGCGCCAAGAGAACTGCCAAACAAAATAAAACCCTTTGCTTTAAGCTTAAAATGATCTACCAGTTTTACAATATCTTTGCCAATTTCCTCAACACCATAATTTGTTTTTCCAATGACACGGGATGACATTTTTTCCCGGGTTTCGATGTAATAAACAGGAAAATCTTTAGTCATTTCCTGCAAGACTATTTTCCAGGCTGATATCAGCGTGATCCAGCCAGCGACAAAAACGACGGGAGGATTTTCTGTTTTGTGTGGCGGAGCAAAAGAGATCACTTTCAATGAGACGTTTTCAGAAACAGGGATGAATTCTTTTTTAAAAATCGCGCCCGGGGCGCAGAATTGTGATAGGTCTTCCATTTGTTTCCTCGAAATATTTTCCGTAAAAAAAGTATGTAATTATCTGTCTTCAGTTAATTTTTAACACTAAAAATGTTCCCGCTCATCAAGGAGCGAGCGGAAAAATTTATTGGATGCCACTAATAATCAATGCCGAATTCCCACTATCTACCCATTCATCCGCTTATACCATTTTTTATTTTGCTTATAGATATTTTTGAATTCTTTAAATAAATTGTCATACAACTTTCGATTTGCAGGGTTGGGATGAAAACTTCGATCGATTTTGATATATTTTTTGATGTCAGAAAACGATTCCAAATAACCAAGCGTCAAACTGGCTAACAGCGCCATTCCTTTGGCGCCAGCCTGTTGGGGGTCCTTCACCCGGTTAATTTTTCGATTGGTGACATCAGCGAAAATTTGAGTCCAAACATCGCTTTTGGCGCCGCCCCCGATAATATTTAATTCAGCGACTTTTGTATAAAGGTTCTCGATTGTTTCCAATGCCCAGCGGGTGTTGAGCGCGATTCCCTCAAATACCGCCCGAATAATATGTTCTCGTGAATGGTTCAAGCCGATATTGTATAATCCCGCGCGAACGTAATCATCATCCAGCGGGCAGCGCTCCCCATACATCCAGGGGGTAAAGATCAATCCTTCCGCTCCAGGTCCTGCCTGCTCTGCTAATTGATCCAGCACCTGGTAAATTTCAGTAACCTGTCGTTCTTCTGTCAACTGTTCTTTATGATAAAGGACTTTATTTTTCAGCCATTCGAGGCAAATGCCGGCTGTTTCCTGGTGCGCCATTCCAAGATAATATTTTTGCGGATAAGCGCTTCCAATGCAGCCCGTATAATGGGCGATGTCAATTTTTCGTTTGGTGAAATGTCCTGCCACCCAACCGCTCGTGCCCACGCTAATGTGTAATTCTCCATCATCTATCGCTCCTGATCCCAACGCCGCCGCGCTTAAATCGCCAGCGCCATTGATGATGGGCGTACCCGGCAGCAGTCCTGTTTGTTCGGCAGCCTGTTCAGTAAGCTCGCCGGCTATCGCCGCGCTTTCCCTGACTTCACACAATTGCTCGACCCGGATATTTGCTAATTTGCATAATCCAGGATGCCATTGATTACGATTCTTTCGTGTATCCAGCAGCCACCAGACGACAGCCAGATCGACAGAAGTTACCATGTTTCCGGTGAGTTGATAAATAATAAAATCTTTGGCGTCTAAAAAATTTTTTGTGTTCGCGAAAATTTCTGGCTCATAGGTTTGCAGCCATAATATTTTTCCTATCTGGTCTTTGCCTGTGTGTCCAGGACATCCACCTGTAATACGCAGAAATCTCAACAAATGAAAAACGTTGTAGCCGAGAATTCGCGGCGGTGTCCATAACTTCTCGCGCATAATATTGGCGCTGCGTCCATCGAGCCAGGTCATTGAACGCATCAGGGGTTTTCCATCGGCTGAAATGGGAATTACATTTTGCATTTGCGAGGCAAACGTCATCCCGACAATGTCCTGCGGAGCGATCCCACTCTTTTTGATAACAGAACGCGTGGTGCTACAAACCGCGTTCCACCAGTCAAACGGATCTTGCTCCGCATAACCCGGCTGAGGATGATAGATAGGATAGTGTTGCGTTGCAGTATCTATTATGTCACCATGAACAGTTACGAGAATAGCCTTATCACCACTGGTACCCATGTCGTGGGAGATAATGTACTTTTCTGACATCAATTTTTTCCCTCTCTATTCTTTAAAATGATAAATGATACAGCCAGTCCGCAAACAGCTCTCAGGTTTGAAAAAAATGAAACAGGCAGAAGGATTTTAGCTCAGAGGCTTTGATGCTGAGACGTGTTTGCGATTGGCAGTTCGACTCTTTAATTTTAATTCTTGCTGCTGTGGTAAGTTGTTATCTTTTCCCCAAACCACTGCCAAATTTTTTGATGCAGTTCAAAACTTGGCGGATTCTGTTCTAAAATATCGATTAAACTGATCGCTTTTTCGTCCCCAGGAAGAAACCGATAAGCCCTGGTTCGATCATACAGAATTGGGAATTCGGGATGAAATTGCACGCCAAGAACGTTGGGATATGTCTCATGTTCGAGTGCTTCGACAACTTTGCCGTCCAGTGATGTCGCAATCACCCGCATTCCTTTTCCGAGCAATCCCGGCGTTTGATGGTGCGCGCTTAAAATAACGGGATGATTAGCTTCGGTGAAACCCAGCTCTGTTACAAATTTGCCAGGATTCAATAATTTAATAAGATGCATATTGTAGGAAATTAAGTTTTTCTCAGGAAATAATCGACGAAATGGATTGGTATGCCATTGATCTTTGCCCAGGACGATGACATCTTCCAGTGTCTTTTGTTCATAAATTTCAGACCAGATGTCCTGAATCAAGGTACCACCTGTTCCGACATTCAGGCTCTGGCAGCCAAGACAGATTCCCAATATTGGAAATTCTGGCTTTGAGCTAAGGAGTGGGACAAAAGTGCTGTCCTGGTTTCCACCAAGCAGGTGAAAAATGAAGGAGGTTTCCAAAAAGCTTCGATACGGCGTTTCGATTGCTGTCAGAAGATTTGTTTTTTCACCGTAAATATAGGGCGGAATATCAGCGCCGCCGAAAAAAATGATTCCATCTGATTTATTGAAAATAGTGATAAAATCATTCGTGAGCTCGTTGTGCTGAAACAGGAGGTCTTTATTCAACTCACCAGTCAATCGATGAAATCTCAGCCAGTCAAGCTTGTTATTTTGGGCAAAATCAATTGAAACTTGATAGTCGGTTCGCTCTTTTTCATGATAGACGCCAATAACCAGAAGATTATCCACCTGAAAAAAGCCAATGTCCCTGAGTTTCATCAAAGCGTTGATGCTTCCCAAATCAGGATAAAAGATCGTCAATCGTATCTGCTCCGATTGATGTTTCGCTTGATTAAAATAGTTATTTTGAGAGCAGTTGAGTTCAAAAATAAAAGTTAAACCGAGAAGAAGAACGACAGCTATTTTGATTCTTAAGGAGCTGTGCATCTGGATATTCCTGTATGTTTATTAACCTTTATTATGTTTCCCAAATATATAAAAAAGATTAATTATTTACAAACACTATTTTTTTTGAACTCTATTTTTTTGATTTGATCACAGCCTGGTAGAAACTTTTGGTATTCAAAATTCAGGATAAATACAAAAC
>Ga0209498_1002202_pt1 | contig 11863 bp, 6 predicted proteins | sample WalLakDeSediment_FD_184131 | JGI IMG/M metagenome (GOLD analysis project Ga0209498, IMG submission 184131) | Lake sediment microbial communities from Walker lake, Nevada to study Microbial Dark Matter (Phase II) - Walker Lake 11/02/13 Deep... | ecosystem: Environmental > Aquatic > Freshwater >...
GGAGGCGTATGCGGCCGACCGGTTGGAGGCGCAGTTGGAGGACGGCATGCGCCGTTTCCTGGCCGACCGCGGCCGAAACCGCCTGGACGCCGAGCGCAAAACCTTGCTGGTTTCGAAAATTTTCGAATGGTACAAAGGCGACTTCGAACAAGGTCACCAGGGCATGACTTCGCTGGGCGCGACCTTTGCTCGCTATGCCGACGCGCTGGGCGACACGCCCCAGGAGCGGGAGGCGATCCGCCGGGGCGGCTTGCGCGTTCGGTATCTCGACTACGACTGGGGGCTCAACGCGACCGGGGGCTAAGCTCGACCCCCACGCCGGAGTAAAGAGGTCTGGTCGTTATTTTGGCGAATGACAGGACCTGACTCCTTTTTACAGCCAGGCGGCGGCGAAATCCTTCGCCGGCAGGGGACGGTCGAACAGATAACCCTGGGCCAGGTCGCAGCCCTGTTCCAACAGGACGTGGCGCTGCTCCTCGGTCTCCACTCCTTCGGCCACCACCACCAGGCCCATCTGGTGGCCGAGGGCGAGGATGGTGGCGGCGATGGTTCGGTCGTCGGGATCGGTCACCAGGTCGCGCACGAAGCTCTGGTCGATTTTCAAGGTGGTCAGCGGCAGGCGCTTGAGGTAGCTCAGGCTGGAGTAGCCGGTGCCGAAGTCGTCGAGCGCCAGGCCGACGCCGAGCCGTTCGATTTGGTTCAGGGTCTCGGCGGTGTCCGCGCCAGCCTCCAACAGAGTCGATTCGGTCAGTTCCAACTCCAGGATCCGCGCCGGCAGGCAGTAATCCTCGAGCAGACCGCCGATCCGATCGACCAAGCCCGGCTGGCGGAAGTGGCGGGCGGCCAGGTTGATCGCCACCACCAAGGACGGCAGCCCCAAACGGCGCCACTCGGCCAGTTGCCGGCAGACTTCAACCAGCATCCAGTCGCCGAGATCGACGATCAGATCGCTGGCCTCGGCCACGGGAATGAACTGCCCCGGCGGGATCAGACCCCGTTCGGGATGTTGCCAGCGCACCAGGGCCTCGGCTCCCACCAGCGCGCCGTCGGCCAGGCGGACCTTGGGTTGGTAGTAGGCCCGCAGGTCCCCGGCCTGAATGGCCTGGCGCAGTTCCCCTTCCAGCATCAGCCGTTCCAGGGTGGCCACGTTCATCGCCCGGTCGTAGAACACCCGGGTGTTGCGACCGTCCTGCTTGGCCCGGTACAGAGCGGTGTCGGCGTTTTTCAGCAACTCGGCGAAATCGGCGCCGTCGTGCGGGAAGAGGGCGATGCCGATGGAGGTGGACGCGCTCAACCGATGGCCGGCCACGTCGAACGGTTGGCGGAAAGCGTTCAGCACCTTGTCCGCCACCCGCAGCGCGCCGTCCTGACCGGCTTCCGGCAACAGCAGCACGAACTCGTCGCCGCCCAGCCGGCACACCGTATCTTCCGCCCGGGTGAGGGCCTGGAGCCGGGTCGCCACCTGCGCCAGCAGGGTATCGCCCTCGGCGTGCCCCAGCGAATCGTTGACTTCCTTGAACCGATCCAGATCGAGGAATAAGACCGCCAGGGTCTGGCCGTGGCGTTCGGCCAGGGCCAGGGCCAGTTCGGCGCGCTGGGCCAGCAACGCCCGGTTGGGCAGGTCGGTCAGGGCGTCGTAGTAGGCCAGGCGCTCGATGCGCTGTTCGGCTTCCTTTTGCTGGGTGATGTCGGTGGCGATGCCCACGTAATGGGTGACGCGATTTAACGCGTCCCGGACCGCGGCCAGGCTGGCTGACGCCAAGCACCGTTCGCCATTCTTGCGCCGGACCCAGAACTCCCCCTGCCACACTCCCTCGTCTCTGACGGTTTGCCACAAGTCCGTGAAAAAGGCCTTTGGCTGACGTTCGGCCCACAGCAGGCGCGGGGTTCGCCCCCGCGCTTGGGCTTCGGTATAACCGGTGAGGAGGGTGAAGGCCGGGTTGACGGCGATGATTTTCCCATCGGGATCGGTCACCAGGAGGGCTTCTCGCGCCGCTTCAAACACCGCCACCGCCAACCGCTGGCGTGATTCCGCCTGCCGTCGCTCGGTGATGTCCTCGAGGACCCCGTCCAACCATTTGAGTCCACCCTGATCGTCGTGGATGACGCGCGCCGTTACGGCGCCCCAGAACGTCGCGCCGTCCTTGCGGCGCAGGTGTAGCACCCTGTTGTTAACCTGGCCCTGGTTGAGGATCTCGGCGAGGAAGCGTTGTCGATCCTCCGGATCGGCATAAAGATCGGATACTTTTGTCAAGAGGAAGTCGGTCTCGGACGCAAAGCCGAACATCTGAATGATGGCCGGATTGGCTTGCAGGAACCTTCCCTCGGGTCCGCCGGTGTTGCGGTACACGCCGATGTTCAGGTTATCGACGAGCGTCCGATACTGTTCCTCGCTCTGCCTGAGCGCCGTTTGCGCCCGCAGCCGCACGTAAGTCTGGCCGAGGGCGGCTCCGGCATTCCGCAGAATGTCTTCCTCGACCGTCGTCCAAATCCGGTCGGTGTGGCAGTCGTCGAAGCCGATAAAGCCCCAGAAGTAGTCGTGGAGCCGGATCGGCAAAACGAGAATCGAGCGGATCGCCTGCGGTTCCAGAATCAGGCGTTCCGTCTCGGGTAAATCCCGCAGCAGACCCTTGACGGCCTCGCCGGCGGCCAGGATGGGATACCAACGCGGAGTGAAGTCCTGGTAGGGCAGATTTTGCAGGTCGGGATTGTCGATCTGCGGAATCGTCGAATCAGCGCTCCATTCATAAAGCTGGCTCATGAGCGGGATGCCGGTGTCCGGATCTCTATGATTTTCAAATATGTACACCCGGTCGACCGCGGCCGCCCCGCCCAAGGTCGCCAGCGCCGCGCCGACGATTTCGTTCAGGTCCTGGCCGGACAGCAGGATTCCCATGGCGTCCGCCGTCGCCCCCAGCAAGCGATCGCGCCGGCGTAGTTCCTCCTCGGCCCGGTGGTGTTCGGTGGTGTCCCGCATGATGAACAGCAGATACGGTTCGCGATCGACGGCGATGGGGCGGGCGGAAAACTGGCCGGCGCGCAGGGCGCCGTCCTTGCGGCGGAAGGTGAAATCCCGGTAGAGCACCTGGCCGTTCATTCGCAGGTCGCGCACCATCTGGTCCCGCTCGGCGGGATCGGCCCACAGATTCAATTCCAGCGTGGAACGACCGACCGTCTCGGCGCGGCTGTAGCCGGTCACGGCCTCGAAACCGGGGTTGACGTCCAGCAGCAATCCGTCCCGAATGCGCGAGATCACCACCACGTCCGGGGTGGTGAGGAAAATCTTGGCGAATTTCTCTTCGGATTCGCGCAACCGCTGCTCGGCGCGCTGGCGTTCGGTGACGTCGGCGAAAACCACGGCGATGGCGTCCGGCGCGGTTTGGAAGGCCACGACCTCAAAGCTGCCGGCGATTTGCTCGTCCTGATACTCCACCACCTGCCGGCGGTGCGTCCCCCCCTCGCGCGCCAGCCGGCGGTAAGTGGTCGGAACGGTGGTGGGAACCAGCGCCGGGAAAATTTCCTCCAGGGTTTTGCCCGCGCGGTCGGCATGCGCGATTTTCAGGATCGCATCCGCCGCGGGGTTGGCGCCTTCGAACACCAGCCGGTCATCGGCCGTCAGCCGGTAAAAATGAAACCCGAACGGCGCGTGGTCCACGATGCGGCGGAACCGGTCTTCGCTCTTCTGTAATTCGGCGGTGCGCGCCGCCGCCAGCGCTTCCGCCCGCCGCCCCTGGGAAATCAGTTCGAACAGGTACAGCACCAGCAGCAGAGTGATGGTCCCGCCCGCCAGTTCGAACAATAAGTCGCCGGGGGCGAGCAGTTCCCGCCGCCGCAGTTCCCAACCCAAACCGGCGGTCAGGGTCAGGCCGATCAGCAACGCCACGGTGGCGGCGCCCCAGGCCGCCGTGGACGCTCCCGTTTCGCTCTGCCTGGCCAGGTTGGACCACCAGGCCTGCCCCAGCAGCAACGCCAGGGCGGCCAGCCCCAGGGCGCCGGCCAGGGTGCGGCTGGTGTGCCGGGCCATGGTGGAGATCTCCTGCCGGATGGGGGTGCGCAGCAGGGCTAGTGGATGACCGGCCAGATCCGGGATGACTTGGTACACCCATAACGTTCCCGCCGGACCCGGGCGCACGCTGGGTTCGTCGGTGCGTCCGTGGGTCAGGTAGTCGCGTTCCATCGTCGCCAGACGGGGATCGTCCGCTGGCAGCAGGTCGAACGCGACCTGCGTCTGTTCGGCCAGCGCCTCTCGCAACGGCTCGTCCAGGAAGCGACCGAAGATCAGCAGGCCGCGCGGCGGTCCCGCGCCCTGCGTGGTCAGAATGGGGCGGGCCGCCAGGAGCAACAGACCGTGCTCGGTGAGGAAGAGACCAGCGAGTTCGTTGCTCTGTTCCAGCGCGGGACGGAGCGTGGTCCAGATCTCTGGCGGGTCGCCGGCGAACGCGGCTGGAAGCACCGTTCCACCCAGATCGGAATCATAGCCGTCGCCATACAGTCGCCGCCCCTGGCGATCGAGAATGACGCACAGGTTCACTTGAGTACTGCTTTCCAGGACGCGCCAGTCGCCGAGATTAGACTGGATAAAGGCGGGGTCCGGGTTTGCGGCGAAAGCGTAGGCATCATCCCAAGCGGCCCAGTCGCCCAGTTTTTGATCCAGTTGCCGCAACTCACCCTGGATGACTGCTCGCGCCCGCGCGCCGTCTTCCAGCGCCTGGGCCTGCTCCAGTTCATGGAAAGCCGGTTGGACGATCCAGCGGTTTGCTCCCCAAATCACCAGCAACACCGCGGCAAAGCCGGCGATGGCGGACAGGATGGAGCGGGTTCGGATATTCACGGGCAGGTTCTTGTTATGAAAGGGGCGGGGCAACGCTTGCGATGAGACAATTCTAGCTTATTATACCCATGTCCTGCGAATTTATTATAAATCAATTAGTTGATTCTTTTGCATATAGGGTCCACCCCACGATGAAAGAGGGAACTCGCGGTTCGGGATGAAGGAACAGACGCGGCCATATATCCGGCATCGTATCGAGCGGCCGTGGCTGGCTCTCGTGCCCGGATTGAACTTGCGCGCATCCCCGTCCTCATCCGCCTCGTAGTCTCGGCGGAGCCAGCTTTCGCACCAATCAGGTTTTCGAGGATCGCCACCCAATTCGAGGGCGACCGGGCCGCGCCGGCGACCACCGGCAGCGGGTACAGCCGCCGGTCCAAGGTCGGTTTGCGCGCCAAAACCGCTTGAATCGCGCCAAATAAAGTGGCGCAATACAGATTATCGCGCCACTATCCCGGTCTCCTTATGAAAAAAGCTATTTCAAACCATGAGCTTGATCAAATCGCTGCGTGGGTTGCGCGCCATGTTGATGGCGCGGATTTGACTATGCTCATGCAGGACTCAAACGCTCGATTCACCCGCCGCACTTTGCAACGCCGGTTGGCGGATCTGGCAGCGAGCGGGCGGCTCATCAAAACGGGGGAAGGCCGCGCGCTTAGGCGAATTCCGGAAATGATCCTCCCCGGAGGTCTCTGAGTTCCTCCGTTTGCTAAAGGGGGGTTAGGGGGCATTTCTCCGCTGATGTGGCGCGCTCCCGTGGCGAAATCCCCCTCGGCCCCCCTTTTTATGATCTTTCAACAAAAATCGGGTACGAATTCCCCTCCTTGGATAAGGAGGGGTGGCGCGTTAGCGCCGGGGTGGTTCGACCGCCTGTCCAGACCCCCCCGGCCCTTCGGGCCACCCCCCCTTGGCAGGGGGGGAATCAAGACCGGATTATTTTGTTGAAGATCATCAAAGGGGGGGAGTCCGGCGGAATAACCCCACGTTCCGTTTGCAGCGAAGGCGAAAATGCCCGTCCGCCGTGCGCCCGACCCAGCGCAACAACTCCCCGTGGAGGAAACCCCGATCGGCCAACAGGACCCATCATGCGGCCTTGGCGGCGGTCCGGGTCTCGGTGGGATCGAGGACCCCACTACAACTGCTGCCCTGTCCGGCGGTGCAGCCGTAACAATGATCGGCGACCCGGATGCGGGCGCCGGTCAACTCTCGCTCCAGCAAGGCGGATAGATGCGTGCGCTCGGTTCCGCCAGCGCCGAGCGGCAGCTTGAGCATCTGATTGAAGTCGCAGTCATAGACGAAGCCCTCCCAGTCCACCGACAGCAGGTTGCGGCACATCACCGCCGTCAAGTTTTCATCCCGATGCGCTTCCTTAAGCAGTTTCATGTACGGCGCGAACTGCTGTTTGGAAACCAGTTGGCTGCCGAAGCGTTGGATCGGCATGTTGGCCAGCACGAACAACCCGGTGAACGCGATGGCGTGGCGCGCGGCCAACTCCCCCCGGTAGGCGGCTTCCAGGGCGGTCTGCTCGGGGGGCAGTACGGGACCGAGTGGGTTGTAGACCAGATTCAAGATCAGCGTGCTCGACTGGCCATAACCCAGGGCGTTGAGCTGGCGCAGTCCGGCCAGGCTGGATTCAAACACGCCCTTGCCTCGCTGCTGATCGACATTCTCTTCGAGATAGCAGGGCAGCGACGCCGTGATCTCGACCTGATGAGCCGCCAGGAAGGCGGCCAGGTCTTCATGGCCGGGCTCGTTGAGGATGGTCAGGTTACAACGGTCGATCACCCGCAAACCTTGCTGGCGGGCGCGGACGACCAACTCCCGAAAGTGGGGATTCAACTCCGGCGCGCCACCGGTCAGATCCAGGGTCTCGACGCCCCGCGTCGCGGCGTAGCGCAACAGGAGTTCCATGGTCTCCCAGCGCATTTCCTCGACGCGGTGCGGACCGGCCGCGACATGGCAGTGCGTGCAGGATTGATTGCAACGGTAGCCCAGGTTGGCCTGCAAGGTCTGGACGCGCGCGCGGTGCAGGGGAGGAAAGTCGCTCTTGACCAGCAAGGGAAACGTGTTACGCATGATTTAAATCTCTCTACGGTAGGTCCACAAGCGGTGGGACCGCGCGGAAATTCCTTTGCGGTACGCCGCGCGGTTGAGGCTGAGAAACGAGCCTTGCAAGGCCTGTTGGAGTCTGACTCCATGAAAGATGCTTTTATCCCGGGCGTTGTTTTCGGCTCTTGGTCCGCGGCGCTGGCTCAACCATCGCTGTTCAGGGCGCGCGTTGCGCCCCCGCTGGCCAAACGGGATGGCATTTTCGAGAAAATATACGGAGCCCAACCGGATTTGGATGCGCCATGACCAGCGAATTTTTCCAGGCCAGCGCGATGCGGGTCCGACGTCGGAGGGTTCGAGGTCGATCCGGCCAGACCTTTGCTGGCGCGCGTGCGGGTCGCCCGCTTTTCTTCGGATAATTAAAAAGTTACCGTCTTTGTTAGAATAATCCAAAGCTTGCGGTTTTCAGCCGCGTCCGAAATCGTTAAGCTCAACGGTGCTCGACCGACCGGTCCTCGATCAGGAGAATTTCCATGCGCCTCGCCGCCGTACTCGTCCTCGCGGTCGCTTTCCCTGGCCTCGCCATCCAAGCCGCCGAGGAAATCCCCAAGCGCAAGCCCGGCTTGTGGGAACTAAAAACCACCTTGGCCGAGATGGGTGGCTTCACCAACACCTTGCAAATTTGCATCGACGAGGAATTCGACGACCTGATGGACACGGCGGGCGATGACGAAGCCGACTGTTCCGAGCAGGTCGTGCGTCGGGACGGCGGCCGAGTGTTCGTGGACGCGGTCTGTCGGATCGATGGGACCACCGCGACCTTGCGCGGCGCGTTCGACGGCGACTTTTCCTCCCAGTACGCGGGCCAGATCAAAACCACTTACGACCCACCCATGCAGGGCATGGACGCAACCCATCTGACCCTGGAGGCGCGCTGGCTGTCGGCCTGCCTGCCTGGCCAACAGCCCGGCGACGTGGTCTTGCAAGGAATGCCGAACATTCCGGGCATGGGCGACCTGAACCTTGAGGAGTTGATGAAGAATCCGCCCCAGGGGCCGGGTCGCTGAACGGTTCGCGAGCGACGATCCATGGATCCCGCGCAAACCCTCGCGCTGACCGCGGGCGTCGCCTGGGGCAGCGGCATCAACCTGTACGCCACCGTGCTCGTCGTCGGTTTTCTGGGGATGACCGGCGATATCGTCCTGCCGGAGGAATTGGAAATCCTCAGCCATCCGCTGGTGCTGGCGGCGGCCGCCGTGATGTACTGCATCGAGTTCTTCGCCGACAAAATCCCCGGCGTGGACACCGGCTGGGACGCCCTGCACACCTTCATCCGGATTCCGGCGGGCGCGGTGCTGGCCGCCGGGGCGGTCGGGGACGTCAGCGCGCCCGTGGAACTGGCGGCGCTGCTGGCGGGCGGCTCGCTGGCCGCCGGCAGCCATGCGCTCAAGGCGGGTAGCCGGGTGCTGATCAATACGTCCCCGGAGCCTTTCAGCAACTGGACGGCGTCCGTTTCCGAGGACGTGGCGGTCATCGGCGGTCTGTGGGCGGCCTTGCACTATCCCTGGTTTTTCCTGGGCGCGCTGCTGGTCTTCATCCTGCTGCTCGTCTGGCTGTTGCCCAAACTGTGGCGGGGCATCGTCAAGGTGTTCGCCTTCATCGGCCGCCTGTTCGGCGGGCGTGGAGGCGGGCGCGGAGGTGGGACGGGGCCTTAAGAGCACTCGCAATCCGCGGGGCGGAGCCCGCCGAGGGACGATCTTCCAATCGGATCGCCGCCGGCGGGCTTTCTTGCAATGACAATTCGACACGAGGAAACGGAAAGCGGCATGACTTTCTTCTCAAACCGGACGCCATCCGATCCGGGCAAACTCAGCGTCCTCCAGGTCATCTTCAGCGGGCGAATCCTGGTGGCTTTTCTCATGGGGTTCTCGTCCGGTCTGCCCCTGTTGCTGACCGGCTCGGTGTTGCAGGCCTGGATGACCGAAGCCGGCGTGAACCTCGGCACCATCGGCTTGTTCGCCCTGGTCGGCCTGCCCTATACGCTGAAGTTCGCCTGGGCGCCGATTCTGGACCGCTACACGCTGTCCGCTTTCCTGGGCCGGCGGCGCGGCTGGCTGCTGGTCATCCAACTCGTGCTGGCCCTGACGATCGCCGCCTTGGGTCTGACCGATCCCGGCATAAGCCCGCTGAGCGTCGCCGTGGCGGCCTTGCTGGTGACCTTTTTCTCCGCCTCGCAGGACATCGTCATCGACGCCTACCGGCGCGAGTCGCTGGCCGACGACGAACAGGGCCTGGGGGCGTCGTTTTACGTCAACGGTTACCGGCTGGGCATGTTGCTGGCGTCCGGCGGCGGTTTGATCCTGGCCGACTTCATTCCCTTCTCGTGGGTGTATTTCATCATGGCCGGCGCCATGCTGGCGGGGATCGTCACCACGTTGTTCGCCCGCGAGCCGGAAGTGGCCGTCGGCACGCCGAAGACGCTGCGGGAAGCCGTGGTGCAACCCTTCCTGGAATACTTTTCCCGCCGGGACGCCGTGCTGATTCTGCTCTTTATCCTGCTCTACAAGATCGGCGATATCATGGCGACCCACATCACCACGCCGTTTTATCTGGATCTCGGGTTCAGTAAGACCGAGATCGGCACGGTGGTGAAATTGTTTGGGTTTTGGGCGACGGTGATCGGCGGCCTGCTCGGTGGGCTGCTCATCCTGCGTTGGGGAATCTACCGATCGTTGTGGCGCTTTGGCATCTTGCAGATGGTGACCATTCTCGGCTTCGTGGGGCTGGCTTACGTCGGCCACAGCGTTCCGGCGCTGGCCCTGGTGATCGCCGGGGAGAACCTGGCCGGCGGCATGGGCACCAGCGCCTACATCGCCTTCATGGCCAGCCTGACCAACAAGAAATTCACCGCCACGCAATACGCCCTGCTGTCCAGCCTGATGGGCATTCCCCGGGTCATTCTGGCCGCGCCGACCGGCTATCTGGCGGAATTTTTGGGTTGGGAGGGATTTTTCCTGTTTTGCACCCTGACCGCCATTCCCGGTTTGTGGCTGCTGACCCGTTTTCGGACCTGGATGACCCCGGCGACGCAGCCCTCTCCCGCATAGCGCCGGAGGGTTGTGACGGGCGGCGAGTGAGTCGCCGCCCGCCGTTTCAAAGGGTCACGACCTGGTAAACCCCCTCGGTGTAGGCGGCCACGTTGTCCCAGTTAAATTTCTCCTCGACCGCCCGGCGACCGTTGGCTCCGAGCGCCCGACAATGGTCGTGATCCGCCAGCAGCGAGCCGATGCCGTGCGCCAGGCCGCCGGGATTGGCGTCCACCAGGAAGCCGTTGACGTCGTGCCAGACGAACTCCCGGGGGCCGCCGGCGGTGGTCGCGACCACCGGCTTGCCCGCCGCCCAGGCTTCCAGCACCACGATGCCGAACGGTTCGTTGCGGCTGGGCACCACCACGATGTCGCAGGCGCGCATCAGATCGATATACTGCCAGCGGTGCATGTGGCCGAGGAAGACGACCGCCCGGGCGACGCCCGACTCGTGGACCTGGCGCATCACCGCTTCCTTGTCCGGTCCTTCCCCGGAGATGATGAACTGGGCTTCCGGATAGGAGGCCAGCACCAGCGGCACCGCTTGCACCAGCAGATCCATCCCCTTCTGCGTCGTCATCCGACCCGGTGAAAAAAGGGTCGGCGCCATGGGCGCGATCCCGTAGCGGCGCTTGACCTCGGCCGGATCGATATAGCCGTCGAAATCTCGATAGTTGACGCCGTTGGGAACGATGTGAATCTTCTCGTTCGGTACGTGATAGATCTGGCGCAGTTCGTCGGCGAGGAAATGACTGACCGCGATCACCACGTTGGCGTTGTGGCAGCCGGCGGCCTCGGCGTCGCGGACCCAGCGCGCGAACCCCTCGTAGAAGACGTTGCCGTCGCGGCCGTATTCGGTGGAATGCATGGTCAGCACGCCGGGCGTCCCATAACCGTCCATCGCATATTTCATGGCGTTGGCGGCCAACCAGTCGTGGGCGTGGACCAGTTCGAACTTGCCGATCAGGGAGGTGATCTCATGGTAGCGATGGGCCATCGCCTTGCACATGTAGTCCATGCACTCGACGAAGTTTTCGTTCAGGCCGTGATCGACCCGATGGTAGTGAACGCCGTCGATGCAGTCGTAGTAGTTCTGCTCGGGTTGGCGCCGGGTGACGACGTGGAGATCGTGTCCCCGCCGCTGCAAGCCGGCGGCCAGTTCCGTGACGTGGACTCCCAGTCCTCCAGACGAAATGGAATGCAGGGATTCCGAGGAAAACATGGCGATACGCATTTTCTGCCTCCCGTGGCGCCCTGTGGTCGCCGGTTGTTTTAATGGATTTGGGGAAACATGCTGGTTTTCAAGTGTACCACTTTGTTGCAAAGCAGCAATCACTTTCGACGAAAATAAATAGGATTTGAGTGTGGGGAAATTGGCGAAAATTTGCACGATTTAACCCAAAACTCGCTGGGACAAGAGCTTGGCGATGGTGAAAGGCTTGAGAAGAGAGGGTTATCCACAGGTTCTGTGGATAAGAGGAATCAGGAACGATCCATCCCCGAGCGTGGCCGGATTGATGATCGAGGCCGCGCGACGTCGCGGAACCGTTCCACCAGCGGGTCGGGAATCCCGGCCTCGGCGAAACCTTTGGCGCGCAGCTCGCACGCCGGGCAGACGCCGCAGGGCGGCTGCTGGCCGTTGTAGCAGGTGTGGCTGTAGGCCAGCGCGGGTAAAGCGCCCAGATCGCGGGCCAGCAGCACGCTCTCGGCCTTGGATTTGAACATCAGCGGCGCATGGAGGGTGAGGTCGTAGTCCATGCCCAGCCGAATGGCTTGTTCCAGCGCCCGCAGGGTGGCCTCCCGACAGTCGGGATAGCCGCTGTAGTCGGTTTGGGTCATCCCGGTCACCAGATGGTGGACGGCCCGCTGATAGGCCAGGGCGGCGGCGAAGGTCAGGAAA